>Ga0164242_10001730_pt1 | contig 25747 bp, 13 predicted proteins | sample OricomgcompostMG_FD_108783 | JGI IMG/M metagenome (GOLD analysis project Ga0164242, IMG submission 108783) | Miracle-Growth compost microbial communities from Emeryville, California, USA - Original compost - Miracle growth compost (MG) ...
CGCACGGTGCAGGCCTCCCCAACCCCGGCAGAGGTCTTCCTGCTGCCGGCTATATTCGGTCCACGCTAATTCCAGGCCGAGGTTACGGGCCACGTCGACCGTGCGTGTTAGCAAGGCGCGGCGATTACGCTCGACACCCGCCGTGCTTGCCAGGTCGCGCCAACTGAAAAGTGCATTGCCCGCGGCGAGGCGACGGTAATAGCCCATCCCGGATTCGTCGTCGGCGGGCGCGTAGGTGAGAATGAGGCTCATTGTTTATCTCCTGATTTTTTACGAACCGGCACGGACGCTGCATTACTGGTCAGGACATGAACGTATGCCTGTTTTAGCGCCGCAGGCTCCACGCCTGCATCGTTGATGCCGGAATCCTCGAATGCCAGTCTGTGCGGCGAACCCGCGTGGCTGACATCTTCAAGAGCCTTCTGGCAGTCTGCGTATGTCACGGCGCGCGGTGCGTCGTTTCTCAACACACCGGCCAACTCGCGCATGAAATCAGAGAGCTTCCCAATCAGGCCACCAGTGAGGAGATAGCATTGTTGCGTTAGCACGCGGGCGGGAACGTCAATGGGATAGCCAGCCACAGCGAACATTCGCGCATAGTTCGTGACGCACGCGTGGTATGCCGCCATCTGCTCAGCGTTGCTTGCGTCGTATGGCAAGAAGTTGCGCGCAGGACAAGCCCGGTTGCGCAGCTGTTCATTAGCCGAAAAAAGTCGCTCAAGTCGCGGAATGCCGAAGAGAATCAGCGTAATGCCAAGGGTGTCCATCAGCGTCTTGAGCCAGTCACTGGCAGCGCGCGGAAGCACTCGCGACCCTTCATCAACGAGGTGCGATGTCTCGTCGAAAATCACGACACGTGTCCCGGCCAGGCGAAGCTGTTCCACCATCTGGTCGAACATCGTGCCCGCCGTCATGCTGCCGGAAACCCGGATGCCCAGCGCACGCAGAACACTTTTGGGCAGCAGCTTGGTCGTAGCGGATGGCGGAACCTCGACAAGCAATACGCGTACTTGCCGTCGGCCGTCGATGCGGGTTTCAGAGTAGTCACGCGACAGTTTCGCGATGAGCGACGATTTACCCACACGGCTGGGGCCAGGAATGCGAACAATCTTTGGCGCAAAGCCAGCGAAAGTGTCTTCGATGCGTCGTTTAAGCGCATTGAGATGTTCCACGAACATGGGATGGGGAAGTTCGCAGGCCTCAATATCGAGGCGCAGTTGTTGAGCTGGCGTCACAGCAGTGTTTCTCCGGTGTTTCTGTTCACGATGTTCATCAGAGGCGCGTCGTCGTATGAGATAACGGGCTGAAGGTCTTCCGGCGGCAATGACGGATTGGTCGAGGTCAGAGGCCCGAACGGCGTTGCCGCCGAAAGCGGCCGGTCGATGGCGCGCTGAATTGCCAGGCCATCTCTGGCGCGACGCACCGTTTCCTTGTCTTCCTCGCGCTTACCGCGGGTCTTGCGCTTGCTGGCTTTTCCGTTTCCGGTGACCGCCTCGTCCATGTCGCGCTCGAATTGGACTTTTGCGTTCGGAGCCGTCCAGTTTTTCATGCCCGTATCGATTCGGTCCTTAGCTTCTGCGAAAGTCCAGGCCGGTGTGTCCGGGCGAACGTGTTCGTGCGTTAGCGTGACGAGCGGAAGGTCACTTCCCTCGTACACATACGCCTGGCGGAAATCGTCAGGGTTGTAGACCACATGAAGTTCCGCACGGTCACCATACTTGGCCAGCAGGTACGAAATGGCTTCGCCCTTGTACCTGAATCCGTGCTTGAGGGTGATACCCGTATGGGCGTTCAACGTACACACCTGGTGCTCGAAGAGTGCCGCCATCCATTCATGACGCGGCGGCGGCATGGTGATGGGTTGCCCCATTTCTTCGGTCTGATAAGTCAGGCGTTCAAGCGGCGTCTTGCCCTTGACCGAATCGACCAGCAGTTCGTCCCAATGTAGCCGCTCGAGCGGGCTGTTGACCCAGTCCTCATAGAGCCACCTGACAATCCACTTCTCGAGTGCTTCGACGGTCATCAACTCGTCACCCAGCGCCTCCGGGTCGCGCACGCCATCCTTTCCCTCGAAGCGCGTGCATCCCGGGAGACGCTGGAGTGCTTCCTTGAGGGACCTGTTCAGACGTTCGATGAATGGTTTGCCTTGAGCTTCTTTTGCTTTGCAGTGCTTGACGTCCATTCCTAGCCGCTCAAGACGGTAGATTCGCGCTCCCTTTGTTTCTGGTCCGTTATCGAAAATCACCTGTCCGGGCGTGCCAAAAATGTTCAGCGCGTGAGGAATGCCAAGCTCCGCGAAGCGGGCTGCCTTGGCGGGCGTCAAATACATTTCGAGGCACAAAAGTGAGTCCATCTCCCGTGGCGAGCCGATAACGAGATGCCATCCGACGGGATATCCGGTACAGACATCAATCGCCAGTATCAGATAGACGGTCCGGGCGGTGCTATCACCTGTGCGCACGACGAATGGCAAGTGCAGGGCGTCCTGTTCGATTCGGGCGAATGGGAGCGCCGCCCGAATTCGCTTTTTCGCGAACGATTTTCCAGCGACCCGGTCGAGCGGGTCCATCCGGTCGTATTCGGCATCGGCGGTCAGGTCACGAATCCTCGCGCATACGAACTTGCGGCTGATAGCATGCTTCTCAACATGCAGGCCACGACGCCGAGCCTCACGGTCGACGTATTTCGTCGTGTCGAGAATTGTCCACTTCGATTCGGTGACGAGGTATTCCCTCCCTATGACCTCTTCGACGAATTCGACGAGCTCCTTTGAATACCTGGCCGTCGTATTGCCTTTATTCCTGTCACCCCTGAGAACTGGAAGGCCGAGCCGTTGATTCTTGTGAGCGCGGTACAGCGTCGCGCGCGACGGAAACGGACGGACCAGCAGTTGCCCCGCTCGCTCCTTTCCATAGGCATCGCGCGCCAGAGGAATGGCTGCGTCAAACGAAATTCCGCGTTGCTCGCGGATTTCATCAATGCGCCGTAGAGCATAGGTCAGCACACGGACCTGGTCGTGCAGTGCATGGTTGTTGTATTGAGCGGCGATGCTGACTCGCGGCATCCCTTTTCGATGCAGGACCAGGCTACCGTCCGAAATCGCGACTCGCATGCGTGACTCATCGACATACCGCGACTCATGTTTCTCGGCATCGAAAATTTGGATTGAGCCGGCATGCAAACGACTGTCGAGCACCTCGAAGTAGCTGTCCGGCTTACCGGGGGGAGCCAGCTTGTCTCCGGTACGCAGGCCGGACATCATGGCTGCAGTTCCTCAATCAGGCAGAGGTGGCCCAGGTCACCATATGCGGCCGACACTTGTAGAGTCGCGCAGATGTGCTGATGCGCGAGGTCCGCTTGCAGCACGCCGGTCGCCAGCAATGGAGGAATCAGGCCCGTCGGAATCTTGAGGTCGACGCACAGCGCGCGCTGCAGCACCGGGCCCGATTCGCAATAGCTTTCGACGCGGTCGATGATGTCCGGTGTCACGTATTCGCGGGCACGCATTACCGCCGGCTTCAGCAGTTGCGCGTTGACGACGGCCGGGTGTCGTTCATCGGCTGGGACGACCACTGTGGATAGCGGGTAACAGTACGCCTCCATGATTTCCCGAGCCCGCTCAACCTTGGCCCAGTACCGGCCATCACCCTCGAAGCCTTCGACCTTGACCTCGTATGCGCGCTGCAGGCCGTCGGCCTGAACGGTGGCGAAGTCGGGCGTGTACTCCGCCTCCCCGGCGCGACCGCCACGCGCTTTGCGAGCTTCTGACAGTTCCTCACGCGTGAACAGCAGCCGCTCAAGGACCAGGTCGACGGTGAACGGTTGCTGCGTGAAAGAGCGCACGCGTGGGTCGATGGACAGCATATGCGCGACAATGCGCTCCGCGTCAGACTCAACGGTGATGTGGCCGGCGGCTTTTTCGGCATAGGTCCCGATGCGGGCCTTGCCATAGGTTCGGGCCGTGAGCCGGACGCCGGCATTCGCAGCAGTCCGCCGGCTACGGAGGCCATACGACGGTGCGCTTCTCATTTCGCACCACCGTCGAGAGTCTGCACGCGGCTCTGGGTCCGGCTGCTCGTCCAGCGTGTACCAGCGGCCCGCGTGGTGGGCGCATTGATTTGTAATGTTTTTGTCAGCATTCTGTCCTCGCAAAAAATAGGTTGCTGAGGACGTGTAGGGCGCCCGATTCAATACCGGTCGTATACGACCGAAAATCGCTGTGAGAAAATTCCAGCGATGAAAGAATCGGGCACCTGAGCGAAGTCGAGGGAACGTGATGGAAGAACCGCCGAACAGGCGTAGTCGGCTGTTGGCCGAGCCCTATGGGTCGTGGGAAGAAGAAGCGAAGGGGTTGATAGAGGAAGAGATGATGCGGCGCGGCATCCGGTACAAACAGCTTTCGCGGATGCTGGAACAACTGGGCATCTACGAGGCGCCCGACCAGCTCAACCGCAAAGTTAATCGGAAGCGGTTCTCGGCAGCCTTCCTGATAGCTTGCCTGCGCGCGATGGGTGTGCAGACCATCACGCTGCATCCGCTCAATCAGGGACAAAACAAGAAGGGGTAGACGCGGGACTGTCCTCCGCGTCGCCCAGTTCTCCCGCAGCCAGACCAGTTTCATCGTCTGCTCCCGCGTCATACCCTCTCATAAATAGAGGGCCTGACCGGACGGGCGGTCAACCAGACGAATGCAAGCTCATTCCTGGTACTGCGCGCCGGCGTTGCACCGGCTTGGGTTTACCAACGTAGGCAATGCTGGTGGAATTTTCAAGCTCACCGGGTTCACGAGCTATCGGCGATATCCGAACTTTGCGGAAACAGTGATTTCTCTCTCGCACAAGATGTTGGCTCCAAAACGAGCCCGTGAAGAGAAGCGCCGCCGTACAATTGTCGATTAATCGAGCTGGTCGACTAAGGGCGTTGCGGCAAATACGGCATAACCACTTCGCATAAGCCACCGCGGGGCCGCCGCTCACCGGGGGAAATAATGGACGTTTTCAAATTCCGCGAGCACATCGTCGCCGAATACGAACAATTTACGCGCAGCTTCACAAGCATTCGCGCCGATGACATTCGTCATTACGTTGATGAGCAGTACCTCAGCCAACGATATTGGCCAGCGCCGCTCATCCAGATTAATCCAAATTTCAAATCCGGTGGCACAGTCGACGAGTTTGTCGCCGCCGGTCAATTGCGACCCGAGTGCGCGGATATTTTTCGTCTTGGGAAGTCTGCCTCATCGGCGGGCGTTTCGCTGCCGCTACACAAGCACCAGGCAGAGGCCATCAGCCTCGCTGCGGGCGGTGAAAGCTATGTTCTGACGACAGGAACTGGTTCAGGCAAGTCACTCAGTTATTTCATCCCTATCATCGATGAGTGCCTTAGGGCCAAGTCAGTTGACCAGACAGCACGGACCCGAGCCATTGTCATCTACCCGATGAACGCGCTGGCCAACTCGCAGCTGGAGGAGCTGAAAAAATTCCTTGGGTCAAATCCAGCCGAGCGCGCTGTAACTTTTGGGCGCTACACGGGCCAGGAGTCTGATGAAGAACGCCAGGCGATGGCAGCCAACCCGCCTGACATTTTGCTCACCAACTTCATGATGCTCGAGTTGCTGATGACCCGGCAGAACGACATCGACAAGGCGGTGATGCGCAACGCCAAAGGCCTGCGCTTTCTCGTGCTGGACGAACTCCACACCTACCGCGGACGCCAAGGTGCGGATGTCGCGCTACTCGTTCGTCGCGTGCGTGAAGCACTTGCGGAAAACCTTATCTGCATCGGTACCTCGGCCACGATGGCCACCGAAGGCACGCAGATGGAGCGCAATGCCATCGTCGCAGACGTTGCTTCCCGGCTGTTTGGCACCAACATCCCCGACCGGAACATCGTTACCGAGACGCTGCGCCGTGTCACGCCGGAGGAGGAAACCATTGCGACTGTTTCACCCCGTCTAGGTGAGGCTATTCGCGCCGGTGTGCCTGAGACCACCGATTTTGCGTCGCTGGCGTCACATCCCGTGTCCGTCTGGGTCGAGTTGACTCTGGGGTTGGATTACGAGGGTGACAAACCGAGGCGAGCGCGTCCGCAGAAGCTCGCAGACGCTGCGCAGAAGCTGCATGAGGTTTCGGGCCAATCCGTCGATACCTGCCTGAGCTATCTCCAGAAGTTCATGCTGCTCGCCTACGCAGTTCAGGATGAGACAGGCAAATCGCTGTTTGCGTTCAAGCTCCATCAGTTTATCGCCGGCGGTGGAAAGGTCTATGCAACGCTGGAAGCACCCCGACACCGTGCCATCACGCTCGATGGGCAGCAGTTCGTTGCGGGCGATACCGACCGTGTCCGGCGCTATTACCACGTCCATTTCTGTCGGGATTGTGGCCGGGAGTTCATGCCGGTCTGGGACACGAATGGCGCCGAAGGTCGCACCTTCAACGTGCGCAGTATCGACGAGCGACAGCACGACGATGACGAGGTCCGATTCGGCTTCCTGATGCCGGGACTGGATAACTGGGACCCGTCAGACACTGAGCGGTACCCCGAGGGCTGGATTGAGGAGCGGGGCGATAACAATTGGCGGCGTGACGACGATTGGCGCGTCAAAGCGGACAAGCGCAAGTTTGTTCCTCAAGAGGTCCGCGTTCGGCCAGATGGAGTGGTAACCGACGGCATTGGCTTGAATGCCTGGTTTATCCCCGGGGCTTTTCGTTTCTGTCCGGCTTGCGGGGCCACCCATGCCACTGCCGGCAAGGATGCGTTGCGCCTGACGTCGCTATCCGGTGAAGGGCGGAGTTCTGCCACGACGATGCTGACGTTGTCGGCGCTACGATATCTCTACGAGCACGACCAGGAGCTAACACCTGACGCTAGAAAGGTTCTCGGCTTTTCTGACAACCGCCAGGATGCCGCGCTGCAGGCTGGACACTTCAACGACTTCCTGCAGGTTCTCTTGACTCGCGCAGCATTGCTTTCGGCAGTCGACAAATCTCCGTCGAAAGTGCTGGGCGAAAAGGAAATATCCAATGCTGTTTTTGAAGCGTTGGGCTTCCATCGTGACGACCCCAGCGTCCGTGCGGAGTACATGCAGCAACCTGAAGTGAAAGGCAATGCGCGGCGCCAAGTGCAAGAGGCGATGCGCGGTATCCTAGGTTACCGCAGCTACTTCGACTTACGTCGCGGCTGGCGCTTCAACAATCCCAACCTTGAGCAGCTTGGGCTGATTCGCATCGACTATCAGGACATAGATGACCTTGCTGCTGATAGTGACGAGTGGGCCGATGCCCCACGGGTGTTGCAGGCAGCTAAACCTGCAGAGCGGGCCGCGGTATTGCGAGTGCTCTTTAACTTTATGCGGCAAGGGCTCTGTATCGCGACGCGCTATCTTGACCGTAGCGAGCTGGAACAATTGCGTACCCAAAGTTACGCAAATCTTCTTGAGCCATGGGGGTTTACCGAAGACGAGCGTCCGCAGCCGGCCAGATGGTTTGTCACGCGCCGCCCTCGTGAGGAGGTGGACCGCCGGGGCCGACGTCTGAATCTGGACGACTTCCTAGTCATTGGTTCCAGCCGCTCCCGTTTGGGCAGAGAGCTTCGCAGGGCCAGTACCTGGGGAGGTGGCAATCCGTTTTGTACGGAAGTCAACGACCAGACCTATCCGGATGTTATCGCCGCATTACTGAAGGCTGCCGAATCTTATGGCCTTGTGCGCAAGGACGAAACCGATGTTGGCCTGGTGGGCTGGCAGTTAAATGGTTCAGCGCTTGTCTGGACATCCGGCAACGGGCAAAGCAGCAGCCCGGCGAACAACAACGCTTTTTTCCAGGGGCTGTACCAGAACATTGCGGCGTTGCTGGACAGTCCAGTCCATCAGCTTTTCGATTTTGAAGCTCGCGAACATACCGCCCAGGTTGAACAGGAAGACCGGATGGAGCGGGAAGCACGCTTTCGCTTCACGGAAAAGGACAAGGCTGAGTGGCAGGAGAAGACCGGCATGGCGCTTGAGTGGCTGCCGGTGCTGTTCTGCTCGCCGACGATGGAACTCGGCGTCGACATTTCTTCGCTGAATACGGTGTACATGCGCAACGTGCCGCCGACGCCGGCAAACTATGCACAGCGCAGTGGTCGAGCCGGGCGCGCGGGGCAGCCAGCGCTCGTTATTACTTACTGCGCAGCACAGAGTCCGCACGACCAGTATTACTTCCGCGACCCGGTCCGGATGGTGCATGGCCAGGTTAAAGCGCCGACACTCGACCTAGCTAATCTAGAGCTCATCAAGAGCCACATGCATGCCATCTGGCTGGCCGAAACGGGCAGGAAACTCGGCAACAGCGTGCGTGACCTGCTGGACATGAACCAGCCGGAGGCGCTACCTGTCGCGGAAGATGTCGCCTCCGACCTTGATAAGCCGGAAGCGAAGCTGCGTGCCCATAAGCGTGGGCTCAAGGTGCTGGCCATGTTGAAAGATGAGTTGACTCCGCAAAGAGCGCCGTGGTTCAACGAGCAGTGGGCCGAGACTGTCTTTCAACGCGCTTTTATCGAGTTCAACGGGGCACTGCAGCGTTGGCGCGACCTTTATCGTGCGACCGCACAGGCCATTGACCTCAACTTCAAGATTGAGAACAACCCAGCGGCCAATGAACGGGAGCGACGCGAAGCCCAGCAGCGACACAATGAAGCGCGTAAGCAGCGCGACCTGCTGCTGGCCGGCGACAGCGCTTTCAATAGCGATTTCTACACATATCGCTATATGGCGAGCCAAGGTTTCCTGCCGGGCTATAACTTCCCGCGCTTGCCGTTACTGGCCTACCTGCCTGCCCGTCGCGGCAGCATCGGGCGCGAGAGTTTCCTGTCTCGCCCACGCTTCCTAGCACTCGGGGAGTTTGGTCCCTACAGTCTTATCTATCACGAGGGCAGCCAGTATCGGGTCATCAAGGCATTGCTGACCATCACAGGGAAAGACCAAATCAGCGACGGTGCGCGCCTGCCCACCGAAGTTGCTCGCCTGTGCCCTGCTTGCGGTTACGGCCATTTTCGTTCCCAGCGCGATGCGGACCGTTGCATTTCATGCGGCGCGTCGCTCGCTGGTGCCCAGGAAGTGAAGAATCTGTATCGCATCGAAAACGTTTCGACCAAGCGTGCCGAGCGCATTACGGCCAACGAGGAAGAGCGCGTTCGCCAAGGTTACGAGATGCAGACCACACTGCAGTTTGCTGAGGCTGAAGGCAAGCTTCAAATGGTCACCACCCTGGTCGAAGATGCCCAGGGACCGTTGCTGGAGATGCAATATGGTCCAACCGCCACGGTCTGGCGCATGAACTTTGGCTGGCGCCGGCGCAAGGAAAAGGCCATTCAGGGTTTCATGATGAACCCTGTCACGGGCCACTGGGTCGGTGGCGTTGACGACGGCAATGGCGAATCGGAAAACGAGGCTGAGGCACCGCCAGACAAGACACCGCCGCAGCGTATCGTTCCGTATGTGGAAGACCGGAGAAACATTCTCATTATTCGCCCACATTTCAACTTGGGTGAACTATCCTCGACAACGTTGACGACGCTGCAGTACGCACTCAAACGGGGTATCGAGGCGGTCTATCAGCTGGAAGAAAGCGAGCTGATGGCAGAACCCTTGCCTACGCGCGACAACCGCCAGTCCATCCTGTTCTTCGAGGCGGCGGAAGGTGGTGCCGGCGTGCTGACGCGCATCGCCACTGAGCCGGCGGCGATGTCCGCTGTAGCAGCCAAGGCGCTCGAAGTCATGCACTTCGTGCCCCCTGTGTCAGGTACGCCATGGCAGCGCGCGACGCTCACAGAAGAGCTTGAGCACGGCAATCCGATTTGCGAGGCAGGTTGCTACCGATGCCTGCTTTCGTACTACAACCAGCCAGACCATCAACTCATCGACAGGAAAGACGCCGAGGCTGGAGGTCTGGTGCTGGACATCCTGTGTCGTCTGACGCAAGCCGGGACGAAACAGGGGACTCAGGGGCGAGACCCCGGTCAGCATGACGCAGAACTGGCGCGTACAGCTGGCAGCACGTTGGAGCAGACCTGGCTGGACTACGTCTCCGAGCACGGTTTTCGCAAACCGGACCGTGGGCAACACACCATTGCAGCTGCTGCGTGCTGCGCCGATTTTTTTTACGATGACCTGCACCTCGCTGTCTTTATCGATGGGCCACATCATGAGACAGAGGCGCTGCGTCAGCGGGACGCAAATATCAATCAACAGCTAGATGCGCTTGGCTATCTGGTCGTTCGTTTCCCCAAGGAAAAAACGTCCTGGGCTGACATCTTCAAGAAGAACGTAGACCTGTTTGGTCCCGGGAAGGTTTGATTAAACATGAATGCACCGACGCCGGAGTTTCATCCGGGTTCCCTGATTTCGGCACGTGGCCGGGAGTGGGTTGTTTTGCCCCAATCCACCGCAGAGACGCTGCGACTGCGTCCTCTGGGCGGGGGGGAGCATGACGAAACGCTTATCTACCTGCCGCTTGAAAAGCCGCAGACGGTTCGGCCTGCCACTTTCCCCTGGCCGACCGTTGCACAGGCGCGTAATCATACGGCTAGCCAGATGCTGCTCGATGCCCTGCAGTTGAAGCTGCGTAGCGGCGCCGGCCCATTCCGCAGCTTCGGCAACATCGCTGTCGAGCCGCGTGCTTACCAGCTTGTGCCATTGCTGATGGCACTCAAGCTACCGACCGTGCGCCTGCTGATTGCCGATGACGTGGGTATCGGCAAGACGATTGAAGGTGCGCTCATCGCCCGCGAACTGCTCGACCGCGGAGAAATCCAGCGCCTTACCGTGCTATGCCCTCCCCATCTGTGCGAGCAATGGCAGCGCGAACTCGCCGAGCGCTTTCATATTCACGCAGTCGTCGTGCGGTCGAACACGGCAGACCGGCTGGAGCGCGACCTTCCGCCCGGCACGTCGCTGTTTCACGCTCACCCGTACACGGTGGTCAGTCTGGATTACATCAAGTCCGAGCGACGCCGGGAAGCATTCCAGCGTCATTGCCCGGAGTTCGTCATCGTCGACGAGGCGCACACGTGCACTCAGGCAGGCCAAGGGCGTCAGCAGCGGTATCAGCTGCTCAAAGGACTCGCCGATGACGCCGAGAGGCACCTGGTGTTGTTGACCGCGACCCCGCACAGCGGCGACGAGGATGCCTTTTTCAACCTGCTCGGCCTGTTGCGTCCAGATTTCACGCAGCTGAAGGATATGCCAGCCGACCAGCGTAGCGACCTGCGTGAGGCCCTGGCGCGTCATTTTGTCCAGCGTCGACGGCCTGACATTGCCGAGTGGCAGGACACATCGATGTTCCCCGAGCGTCTCACTGCCGAGATTACTTATCGACTCACAGGCGCTTGGGGCAAGCTGTTCAATGACGTGCTGGCCTACGCGCGCGAACTTGTTGAGCGCTCCGAGAATCAGGGGCTGCGAGAGCAACGCATGAACTGGTGGGCAGCATTAGCATTGCTTCGCTGCATCTCCTCGTCGCCGGCGGCGGCAGTCAACGCCTTGCGTACGCGGTTGACTGGTGTCGCTGGAGACGCTGGTGCATCTGACGCCATACCTCTCGAAGAGCTTGAGGCACAAGCCACGGACCGGGTCCTTGATGGCACGGACGACGCCCTGTCGACTGACGACATTGAACCGGGCGCACAGACCGAGGACAGTGAGCGTTTGCAGGCACTGATAGCAGGTGCCACAGCGCTGGCCGGTCAGCAAAACGACCCAAAGCTCGCCAAATTGCAGGAACACCTCGCGTTGTTACTGAAGGATGGTTTTCAGCCCGTTGTTTTCTGCCGTTACATCGCGACAGCGCACTACCTTGAGACCGCATTACAGGAGAAATTCAGGTCCGCAACGGTTAAGGCGGTAACGGGTGAGCTAACGCCCGATGAACGCGAAGATGCCGTCGAGCGCCTGGGCGAAAGTGATACGCGCATTCTTGTCGCGACCGACTGCCTTTCTGAAGGTATCAACCTGCAGGGCCTCTTTACGGCCGTTGTCCACTACGACCTGAGCTGGAACCCCACTCGACATGAACAGCGGGAGGGACGCGTGGACCGTTTCGGGCAGAAGGCCCGTGAGGTGCGCAGCACCATGCTCTTCGGCGAGGACAATCCTGTCGACGGTGCGGTGCTGCAGGTTATCCTGCGCAAGGCGGAAAGCATCCGCAAGGAGCTCGGCATACTTGTCCCGATGCCCGACAATGAGGGCAAACTCACGCAGGCGCTCATGAATGCCGTGCTGTTACGCAAGGGGGCATCAATTGGTATGCAAGCAGAGCTCGACCTGTTTGGTGAGCCAGCGCGGGAGATTGAGCTTGCATGGGAAAATGCTCGCGAAAAAGCCAAGCAGAATCGCTCCATTTTCGCCCAACGCAGGCTGAGACCAGAGGATGTACTGCCTGAGTGGCAAAAGACCGCTGCGGTTCTCGGCGGTGAAGCAGACGTCGCGCGCTTCGTAAGCCGCGCTGCCAGCCAGCTCGGCGCCCCCCTGCAGCCAGTCAATGAGCACTTCGAGCTGCTGACAGAGCACTTGCCTGCCTCGGTACGTGAACGACTGGCTGTCGAGGGCTTGACCGACACTTTGCGTATCGGTTTTCACCAGCCTCCAGCGCAGGGCGCGAGCTTCATTCACCGTACGCATCCGCTGGTAGCGGTACTGGCTGACACGCTGCTCGAACGGGCACTGGATGATGCCGCGTACGTGAATGAAGACACGACCATCGCTCGTGCGGGCAGCGCTTTTGTCAATCACGTCTCGCTCAAAACCACGGTTTTGCTGTTGCGCATTCGTCACCAACTCACGGTGACGCATGGCGCTGGTACACGCCTACTGATGTGCGAAGAGGCAGTCGCCGTAGCCGCATCCGGAAATGAACCTTTGACTGAACTTTCTGCTGACCAGGCCCGGGCCCTCCTGGCTGCCGAGGCTACCCGCAACATGCCCGCGCCACTTCGCGACCGCCAGTTGCAATCCGCCCTGGACACCTTGCCGGGCTGCCAACCGCAGCTCGAAGCCATTGCACAGACGCGTGCCCAAGCACTGTTGCAGGACCACCGCCGCGTGCGCGAAGCTTCGGAAGGTCGAGGGAGCTACCAGGTGACTGCCAGTTTGCCGGTCGACGTGATGGGCGTCTACGTGTTGCTGCCGGATGCAGCAGCGGCTACGACAGGAGCCTGACGCGATGGCCCGATTGAATTCAACGCGCAAAACGCATCAGTTGACCTACCGAGCCATTCGTATCGAAGGCGGGCTCATTCCGGCCGACGAGCTGACGCGCCTCACTCTGCTTGCTGACCCCAAGGACACTGAGCAGACGGAAAGCCATTACCGCATTGCAAAAGGTTTGAAGCTGCGCGACGAAATTGCCCGCGACTTCAAGATTGCACTCAATCTCTGGCAGGATTTTCAGGTACTACGAAAGCGCCAGGACGTGCGGCTTCATGAGGTCACGGTGCGTGAGTGGCTGATTCCACTGCTGCGGGATGTATTGCACTTCCACGATATTGGCCGCCATTCCCCTATTGAGGTCGCTGGACACCAGTACAACATTGGCCATGCCGGAAGTGGCGGTCGTGTGCCACTGGTGCTCGCTGGTGTCGACGAATCGCTCGATACCGCTGCCGACCGGTTCGGCGAAACAAACTCGGAGACCGGAAAGATTCGTCGCCGCAGTCCTTTCATGCTGACGCAGGAAGTGCTCAACGCGAGCGATGATTCGCTTTGGGCCCTCGTCAGCAACGGGCTGTCACTACGCATCCTGCGTGACAACCCCAGTCTCACGCGACCAGCCTATATCGAGGTTGACCTCGAAGCCATCTTCGCCGAGGAACTGCTGGCCGATTTCAGTGCATTCTGGCTGCTGGCTCACGCAAGCCGCTTCGGCAACGCCGAAGCCTTGCCGACCGATTGTCCATGGGAGCGTTGGCGCGATGCGGGCCAGCAGGTCGGCGTTACTGTGCGAGGCAAATTGCGCAACCAGGTGGCCAACGCGTTGCGGGCGTTGGGTACAGGCTTCCTTTCTCACCCTGCCAATAATTCGCTGCGGGCTGCGTTGCAAGGTACCGAAAGTGGCTATGACCGTCAGGCCTATTTTGAAGAGCTACTGCGCCTTGTTTACCGCCTCATCTTTCTTTCCACTGTGGAGGACCGGCGGGACCGTGGCAGTGGCGAACGCCTGGTCTTTGCACCTAACGCCAGTGATGAGGCCAAGGCGCGGTATCTTGACGGCTACTCGCTCACCTGGCTGCGCGAACGCGCGGTTCGCCGCAGCCAGCATGACCGCTATGCGGACCTCTGGCAGGCATTGACCATTACGTTCCGTGCCCTAGCGCACGGTGAGGCGGCACTTGGCCTGCCGGCTATCGGCGGGCTGTTCGACACCGACCAGTGCTCGCACTTGGATGCGGCAATGCTTGAAAATCGCTACCTGTTGACTGCTGTGTTCGAGCTAGGCTGGTTTCGGGCTGACGGCAGCCTGTCCCGTGTTAATTATCGTGACATGGGGCCGGAGGAGCTTGGAAGCGTATATGAGAGTCTTCTGGAACTTGTGCCGGACCTTCAAGGCCTTGCGCACGCTGGCACCGCTCGCCTCGCATTCGTGGGCGATGAGATAACGGATGCATCCACCAAAGGAAATACCCGCAAACTCACTGGTAGCTACTACACCCCCGACAGCCTAGTGCAGGAACTCATCAAGAGCGCGCTGGAACCGGTCATTGAGCAAACTGTCAAGGCTAACCCGCAGCGCCCGGTGGATGCGCTGCTTGAGCTTACCATCTGCGACCCCGCTTGCGGCAGCGGTCACTTCTTGCTCGCTGCAGCCCGGCGGTTGGCCGACGAAATAGCCGTGCATCGCGCGGCAGCAGAGCGGGAAGGAGGCGCTCCCACACCTGTTGACTTCCGTCACGCCCTGCGCGACGTGGTTAGCCACTGCATTTTTGGTGTGGATAAGAATCCGATGGCTATTCAACTAGCCAAGACGGCACTGTGGCTTGAGGCGTACTCACCTGACCGCCCCCTGTCCTTCGTAGACCATCACCTGCAAGTCGGTGACGCGCTATTAGGCGTTCTGGACCCAAAGGTGTTGGAACATGGCATTCCGGACGCGGCTTACACGGCGCTCTCTGGCGACGATAGGACCATAGGCTCCAGCTTGAAGAAGCAAAACAAGGCGGACCTCAAGAGCTGGAGGACTATCGCTGCTGGCGACCTATTTACCCAAGCGGGGCTTGCTGTTCACGCGGTGACAGTCGAGAGGCTCTCTGACGACACGCCTGAAGGCATCGTTGCCAAGCGCACCGCTTGGCGCGAAGCACAGACAATTGCTCAACGCTCTACGCTAGCGCGTCTGGCTGACACCTACGTGGCGGCCTTCCTCGCCCCCAAACTGGCGAATACGGGGGAGCAGGTGCCCCTATCTGGTTATTTCTGGGGGGTGCTCAGTGGCCACGCGCCGAACGTCGACGTGGAAGGAGCAGCGCAGTACCTATGTCGCATCCACAGTGTTTTTCATTGGTGGTTAGCGTTCCCGCAGGTTGCTGCCAAGGGGGGATTTTCAGTCATGCTGGGTAATCCTCCCTGGGAGCGCATCAAGCTCCAGGAAGAAGAGTTCTTCGCCAGCCGCAGCCCACTCGTCGCCATGGCCCGCAACAAAGCTGAGCGAAGCCAGCGCATTGAATGGCTGCGTGAAGGCATGCTGCTTCACAATCTCAATCCCGACTTGGAGCGTGCCGAGGGGCTCACCCCGCCAAATAGCGCAGAGAAATTGCTCTACGACTCGTTCATTACTGCCCGGCGCAGTGCGGAAGCGGCCAGCCTTTTTATGCATGATGGCCGGCGCTATCCGCTCACTGGTGTTGGTGACGTGAACACATATGCGTTGTTTGCCGAGACCTTCCTGCAGGCCACGTCGCCTCAAGGTCGAGCAGGCTTCATCGTACCAACAGGTATCGCGACAGATGACTCAACCAAAGCATACTTTGAATGCCTCGCCGTAGGCGGTTTTCTGCGAAGCCTGCTGTGTCTCGAAAACGAGGAATTCATATTCCCATCTGTGCATCATGCCTTCCGCTTTGCATTGCTGACTTTGGGCGGTAGTCCGTCAAGCGAACCCGCAACTTTGGTTTTCTTTGCTCGACAGCCCGGCCAGATTAGTGATACACGCCGTCAATTCCGACTTACGCCAGATGAGTTCGCTGTAATCAATCCAAACACTCGAACCTGCCCAGTATTCCGGAGCGAGCGCGACGCCGAGTTAGCCAAGAAGTTCTACCAAGCTGCACCGGTGCTCGTCCAAGAAGCGGTTTCGGATGAGTTGGGGCGTCAGGTGCGAAACGAAATAAACCCTTGGAGCATACGAATTCGCCGAGTATTTGACATGGCGGATAAGGATACTATCGCGACCTGTCGTGAGGTAGGCAAACCCGGCGACGTTCGGATGTATGAAGCGAAAGCGGTTCATCAATTCGACCACCGTTGGGCTACATACTCGGAAACTGGCAACGGCATGATGGAGACGTCGGATTTAAGCGACGCGCAGAAGTTGGACCCAGCACTTGCAGTGCGTCCACGTTACTGGATAGACGAGCATGAAGTATTGGCCCGAATCGCGCGTGCACCTGCCCGTGTTGCGCGGGATTGGTTAGCGCTGCATAGGGAGTCAGATACCGTGCAGCCCGACGCTGAGGGGATGCCTCCGACAGCTTTACTGTACTCGCTAGCTCAGTGGGTAGCCGGCGAGTTATTCCATCGCTCAGCTGGCACAGCTCCCAACATCGAAAGTTGGACTGCGGCGCAGGCGCACCCATACATTGCGCCGGTCGAGTTGCAGCTCAAGACGCGATTTCCCCGCCTCGCTGACGCGTTGTGGAGCGGGGGCTTGACGACGAGGAAGGCACTCATCGAGTTCCCGAGGTGGGCCGTACAAAACGCTGACGTGCGCTTGACGGAGCTTGAACTGACAGCGTTAGCCGAAATTCTGACGGCCGTGCCGCTGGCGCCTGCTTTGCGCGCGCTTCTTGACGAGTGGATGGACCGCCGTAGTCCACGGTGGTTACTTGGATGGCGAGATATTACGGGTGTAGAAAAAATTCGGACGGTGATTGCATCTGTGTTGCCTCGCGCCGCAACGGATTTCACGCTGCGCGTTAACCTCGGGCAAACGGATGCAGTCAAGACGGCCTGCCTACTGGGCGCGCTGAACTCTCTGTGCCTCGACTTTGTTGCTCGACAGAAGGTGGGGGGAACACATTTAGCTGACTTCATCATGAAACAATTGCCAGTTCTTCCGCCTGGCGCGTATGACCCCGTCAGCTTAAATTTCATCGTACCTCGCATTCTCGAACTTACCTATACCGCGCGTGATTTGGACCCATGGGCCGACGAACTTGCCGCCTACGACTTGCGCCCCGTACATGAGCGAGGCCAACCATTCGCTTGGAATCCCGCCCGACGTGCTCACCTGCGCGCCGAGCTGGATGCTTATTACGCTCGCCTCTATGGACTAACCCGCGATGAACTGCGCTATATCCTTGACCCTGCCGACGTGATGGGCACCGACTATCCCACCGAAACGTTCCGCGTACTCAAAAACACTGAGATGCGCCAGTTCGGGGAGTACCGCACTCAACGTCTCGTACTTGACGCATGGGACCGGCAGAGTGCAATGTCATCACAAGATGCATCTGCCGCCCTGGTAGCGCCTGTGCAGTATTCCCAGCAAGGGTTTATTCGAAACGCTGAAGAGGCAAAGCTGGCGGGGCTCATTGTCGCGCTCGCGGAACTTCGTCCAGAAGGATGCCCCGTATCGGAGTTTCAATCCCTCATTGCTCGTTCGATAGCAGCTGTTCGGTACCTGGAACAAGGAGAGGGGCAACAGCTTACGTCTCTGTTGGACGCGCATGGAACTTCGAGTCTCGGGGAGCTGATTGACCGCGTCTTCCCTATCGTTCAGCGTCTGGAGGCCGTTTCCGTTCTTGTGCGTGAGCAGCAAGGTGCCGCGTCGTTATTCAGGCGGGGGACCGGAGCGATTCCCGGAGATGTAACCCAACTTGCGGAACATGCCGGCATCGCTCGGGTGCTGGGCACTGCCGAATCGCGGCGCGTTGCGTTGGAGGGAACGACAACAGACGACCGTTCTGCAACGCGTAGGTCGACAGGCACGAGATAGGAGGAACAATGACACGCTGGCTCGAAGGATATAAACCCGCGCGCAAACATCCTCGACTATGGGTCGAGACTGTCTGGCTGGTCGAATCTCGGGAGCCGCTGGTCCTGACGCGTGTCATCAGTTTGCATCAAGGCCTGAACATTGTATGGGCCAAGGAGTCGGCGTCGAATGAGACCCCTGGCCTGTCCAGCGCCGGCCATGGGGTTGGGAAGACATCGCTGTGTCTTCTCATGCGATATTTACTGGGTGATGATGCCCCCTCCATCTCGACACTGCGCGACAAGGCGTCGAGCGGCTTTCCGAAAGGCGGCGTTGCGGCGAAGGTCCACGTCGATGGCGCGACGTGGTTGGTCTTTCGTCCGTATGGTGCCTACAGCCATTCCCTTGCCGCGCGGTGCCAAACGCTAGAGCAGCTTGTTCAGGGAGATGCCGCCAATGATTTCCAGACATATCTCGACGCGCTGGAGCAGTTCTCAGTTGGCCGCCTCGCCGCGCAGTCGTTGCCCGGTACGAATCAGCAACTCAAATGGCGGCATCTACTGGCATGGTGCATCAGGGACCAGCGAACGCGCTTTGACGGCTTCTACCACTGGCGCGACGGTGAGGGTTTAGGCTTCACGAGGCCGCGGCGAGACCCTCCACTGTTCGTCGGGTCTGTTCTCGGCCTCGTGGATGCCGAACTGGACCAACTGCTTCGCGAGATTGAGTCAAAGCAAATCCAGTTCGACCAAGGGAAGGAACGAATTCCAGAGTTGGAACGCGCGCCGGCATTTGCTCTAGCCCATGCCGACCGTCAACTACGTATTCGGCTTGGCGCAGGAGAGGACGAGCCGCTTTATGCCGCGACCATTGACCAGTCTATCGAGTCGCGTGTTCTGGCCGCCTTCGAGACAGCTCAGCAAGAGGATGAACGCTGGGAGCGTGAGGTCGAGCAGGCCGAGGAGCAACTGGCACAGGAGCAAATTCGGCTCACAAATCTCAATCACGCGATGAGGCTGGCTGAGGCGGAGGTGGGCATCGCGAAGGCGCTCGTTGACACCAACCGGAAAGACTTCGCGCGATTGACTAAGGTTCGTGACCGGTTGGAGGGACTCGACGGTGGTCGATGTGACCACGGCAACATCGAGTTTTCCGCATGCCAATATATCCAAGACCGGAAAAGCGCTGACAGCCTGACGTGGCGTCGGGATGGGAAAGAAGTGCAGGCGAATGCTCAGGAACTCGCACAACGACTTGCACGCCGTGAAGCTGAACTCCGAGACGCGTCAACTGCGGTCGCCGAACGATCCAAACAAATCTCGGAGAAAAAGGCCGAGCTACGACGGCTTCGCGTCCGAGTCGCAACAAATGAAAGTACCAACACGCTTTTGAAAAAGTCTTGGGATGAGCTGCAAGCGTTGCATTCGCAACGAGCTCAAGGGATTGACACGCTTGAATTGATACATGCACGGCGACGGCAGCGGGAGCTTGAGTCAGAGCTAAAGCGTCTTCGGACTTCGATTGCCGACCGACGGTCTCAGCGGTCGGCACGAGTTGATGCAATTAAATCCCTAACTGCATGCGTATCGTCTCGGTTGCTGGGGGCCGAAGGGCACGCCCGCTTTGTTTCAGACGATGAGATTCGCCCGTTTGGGGTCTTGCGTGGTGGCGAGGCTTATCAGGTCCTGGAGGTTCTTCTCGGCGACATCGTCTGCTTGCTGGACTCGGCCACGTCCCAAGTCAGTAGCCATCCAGGGTTTCTGGTTCACGACTGTCCGCGAGAAGCCGACATGAGCGAGCGTCTGTATAGAGAATTTTTTCTTGTAGCGTCCGAAGCTGCGGCGCAGCTTGGTGAGGATGGCGCTGCCCCGTTTCAGTTCATTGTGACGACTACCTCGCCCCCGCCAGAAGAGGTACACGGGCCCCAATATGTTGTACTGGAGCTTGAGCCGGGCGCTGAAGAAACACTTTTGTTTAAACGGGAACTATTGCCTGAATTACCCGGTTTGAGCAGCCGAGGGAATGATGACACCGCTTGAGCGCCTCCGCGTCGAGAAAGCTGCTACAGATTGTGGCTTTGAGCGCACGCCTATTCTGCTGAGCGACGGCGGGCTAGAGTTGCGCTCGGTGCAGTTTCCAGAAGCGATATTCGTAAAAATTCGCGAGGGTGCACTTCGCGTTTCGGCTTCGAACGATGTCTTATTGGATGGCGCAGCCACCAGTGAAATCTCTGTGGGTGATTTGGACCAGCTTTACGTTGTCCTCCAACGTGCCTCGGCCATCGCCAGAACCATACCAAACCGTGTGGCTGACCAGTTCCGACGCGCGAAGAAGCACCTACCTCAAACTACTGAGGCAGAGCGTCTGGTAGTACAACGTGTCGGGCAAGACTTGTATCGAAGCGCACTGATGGATTACTGGCAGGGACGCTGCTGCGTAACGGGCCTAGCCGTCCCGGCCTTGCTACGAGCCTCGCACATCAAGCCTTGGGCTAAGTGCCAAAGTGACGACGAGAGGCTGAACGTGTTCAACGGGTTTCTGCTTGCGCCACACGTGGATGCGCTGTTCGACGATGGTTGGATTTCATTCTCGGACCAAGGCAGCTTGCTTGTGTCGGATGCCTTGCCGTCCGCTGCCAGGACTCAATTGGGGGTGTCCCCTGAATGGACGATTCGGAGTCTGAAGCCAGCTCATGTGCCATACCTGATGTTCCACAGAGCCAACGAGTTTCGTAAGGACTCTAGCCGATAGTGAAACCGGTCGGATTGAATCTCCTGCCCGTGAAACAGCTTGCACTCACCGCGCCGGCGCTTGCAGAGGTCGGCGAATATGCATAGTGCATAAACTTAGTGTTTTAAATAGCAATAGCTGTCGTCGGGCTCCGTTTAGCTTGTGCGGAGGCGCAGCTCGCCGCTTTGAGTATGGTCTAATATTACGGTTCCGGGGACCACCATGCAAAACTTCACTCAATATCAAGAAGAAGTTAGGGCTGACGTAGCTAAGACTTTAAAAGACCTGCAGTGCCAACCAATCATCTTTGTGTCTTCGGGTTTCCCCCGACGAACCCGTCAGCACCTTCACGGGGAGAATTGTTGCCCGAATCAGCCGAAAGATGCGCAACCAACGACAGCGGATTCACATACTGCAAGCGACAAGCAAGAAGCCGCCGTCCCCAAAGATGCAAACACCACGCACATTGTCGTTAAGGTGCTAGAACAGTTCAACAGCACAGGCGCTGCCATGGAAGAAGGCGCTGATGTTGGTTATGAATGATTGCGGGGAAAATTTTGTCGAAACTTAGAAATTATGTCGCGAAAGAGTTTGTGCTTGCGCCAACAGCGACTGGCGTTACAGCGATTCGGGACGGAAGCCGAACGATTTTGGCTGACGACTATAAGGGGTATTCGCTGGGCAAGTACCTCACGGGACAACTTCCGAAGCACTATCGGACGCTTGATGCTATTGCTTCAGATTTCGAGTCGGGAAATTCCTGTTTGGAGGCGGTACTGGGCATGATTGCCTGCATGCCAACGGTAGCTTCATTTCAGAACAGCCATTGCGGAGAGATTGCGGCAGCACAATTCGTCGAAGAGCTGCTCGGCTATCGCCGACTCTATTCAAAGCTGACAATGACAACGTCGGAAAATACCAATGCACACAAGATGGATGGTCTGTTCGTGAAGACGAGTTGTACTCCGTTCGAGTACCTGTTCGTAGAGGCAAAGAGCAGTATTCTACCGACCGTGAAAACGAAGACCAAGACGCATAGGTCGGGCATATTGACAGCCATGCTGGAATCCCTTCACGCGTATGACGACGAGGACCCGCGATTCGAATTCGCTAGGATTAGGGATAACTTGGAAGAGTCGTTCGCGATTAATGAGGCTAAAATAATAAGAGGTGACTTGACTCCCCCCGGGCCAGATAATTTGAAATTCCTCGGTATCTCCGTGACAAATGCATCCACGGTAAATGCTGACGACGATGATTTTATATTATCGAAACAATGCGATATTCACTTCGATTACTATGCTCTTGTAGTTACAGACTTAGCTGAGCTGGCAAAAGACGCATACGGCCGGTGGATGAACATGAAAGCGGCGGCGGCGTAATGTTTACAGTCGAGCAACTCTCCGAATGTATGTCCGAGCCTTGGTTTTTGGAAGGCTATTCGGCGCTTGAGCGCAACTTATTTCTCTCTCGACTCGGTCAGCCTCGCGAGCCACTTTCCCGCGCGGTTCGGAAGCAATTGAAGCGATTCGCGCAAGCGGTGATTTCGAGCGCCGCGGATTGGGAGAATCCACGGGAGAGTCATGCGCGGATGCTGTGTCAGTCTGCGGCGGATATCGAGGCGAGTCTATCGATTGAGGGTGAAAGTGATGCACAGCAGGCTCACCTGTCTCACTTGAAGGCTATCTTCCTCTACGAACTCGCGGGCCTGCCGGGAGCTAGCTCGTCCCATGCTGCCCGCAATGGTTTCGACCCGAGATTTCGCGCTTTTTTCACTCGCGATAGCGATTCCATCTGGCGAAGCGCGACAAATGACTGGGCCTCTTTTTCTCCTCCAATAACTCTCTCAGTCGACCCCACCGAGCGGGAAGCCCCCGTACTTCTTGAGGAGAGTCTTGGTGAAATTCTAGCTGGCGCTGGTCGTCGACTTCAAGAGACCGGAAAAGGCGGGGCAGAGTCTGGTGACCTCAAATTATTAGGCAGTCTCGCGGGTGACTTTGCCTTGGGGGTGACCGGCGATGACGTCTTGGCATTGAAAAAACTGCTCGCGTTGCGTACGGAGAACAGCTCTCTATCTGTGATTCCGCAACATAGTGCGCTCACGATTGAAGACCTGCGGGCAATTTCCGCCCCGGTGGAGCTCTGGCCCGCCCAGTCTGTCGCATTAAGGGAAGGTTTGCTTGATGCTGAAATGCGTAGCTTTGGGTTTGCCGCCCCAACGGGAACAGGCAAAACCGCCCTCACGCGAATTCTGATTGCGAATGCACTGAAAACGAACCCTGGAAGTAAGATTTTCTATCTGTGTCCCAGCCGTGCGCTAGTGCATGAGGTTTGGTCCGACCTTTCCAACTCGTTAAGCGGTATCGGGGCAAATGTTTTTGAGGCGGGTGCGCACTTAACTGCTCATCAGACTCTTGGCCCTACGTCCGGGTCTCCCGACGTCATCGTTTTTACTCCCGAGCGGGCGGATTTGTTGCTTCGCGTTGACCCCGAATTTCTGGAGCAGACCTCACTGGTAATTGTGGACGAAGCTCACCACATCGAGCAAGGAAGTCGCGGTGTTCTGCTTGAGCTGTATTTGTGGCGGTTGAGAAGAATGATTCCCACGTCCGCGAGAATTATTCAGCTGTCAGCTGTTGCTCCGAATATTTCGGAGTTGACGTCGTGGCTCGCTGCTAAGGAATCTTCGCATGCGGTCATGGTTGACTCGCGGACTAGCAGGCTTCGCGTCGGCCTTTTGAATCGAACGCAGGATGGAGCAGCTTATCTTCAATTCCAACAGGGAAGACCGTATGTAGTGCTTCCTCAGGGGAAGCTGCCTGACGATGAAACAAAGGGTCTGGCGATGCTCGCCAACACTATGGCGAAGAACAGCATCGTTCTCGTTCTTTGCATGAGCCCGGGTTCTGCTGAGCGAGTTGCGAAAGCAGTGGCGGACCTTCGCAACGAGGACCAGGACATAAGTGACGACATCTCGGAGCGGCTTGATGCATGGGTCGAGCGTGAACTCCATCCTGAGTCTGAACTGCGAGCGCATTACAAGAAGCGAGTCCTGTTTCACCACGCCCAAATGCCGCCGAGAGTGCGTCTGGGCATCGAAGAAGCCGTCCGCGCCAGAAAGGTCGACGTCATCTGCGCGACTACTACGTTGGCGGAAGGGGTCAATTTCCCGTTCTCGACTGTCATCGTCGAATCGCTAGTCGGACACAGCTTTCAGCTATCGCCGCGCGCGCTGTGGAACATCGCGGGCCGCGCGGGCCGATTCGGCGTTGATACTGAAGGGCTCTGCATTCTCTATAGACCCGAACTTTGGGCGAAGCGACTAAAAGACAACAAAATCGAGGACTATCTTCAGACCGCATTGGGAGACATTCCGCCAGTCAAGTCGGCCCTGGCGCAAGGCATCTCTAAGCTCAACGAACTGGTTCAGGGCGGCAAGTTATCGCTGGATGTTCTAGACAACGTCTCGTTATCTGATATTAAAGTCGGCGGTAAGGTGACTGCAGACGCGAAGGATGTTCGTGCACTAGTCAACATCATGCGAGTAGGCTATGCGCACGCGAGCTCCACGGGCATCGTTGACATCAGGGCCGACGCAGCGCCGGAGTATGAAAGCCAGCTTCTCGCCTCGCTACAGTTGAGCAAATCTGAGCGAGAATTTGCTGCCCATCTAGGGGCGCGGCAGCGGAAGGTCGTTAAAGCGGCAACCGATGAAAACCCAGCTCTTATTGAAATTGCGGCGCGGGTCGGCTGGTCTCTGGAAGCTCAATCGAACATCTACAAATGGTTAGAGACTACAGATAACTGGCAATTGGAGCGGTTCGGACGACTTGTGCTTGGCGGCTACATCATGGATGTTTCGAACGTTAGCTACCTCATTGGACCAGTCGCCAAGCATTTACTGGCCTTCGATGGCGAGGCGCTTGGTGGCGTATATTCGTTCCTCGCGAAGCAGTGGATTGCCGGAATGCCTCTCTCGAAGTTTGAAGTGCGCGGTTCATTCGGCCAAATGATTGCAAGAATCTACGGACGAATGCAGTATTTGCTCCCTTGGGGGCTCTTTGGAATGCACGAGCTTCTGAAATATGAAGCGAAACGTAGGGGTATTGTAGTTGGCGACGGCGTTAGTGCGTTGTCGGTGCTTGCTGCTGAGGGCGTGCCGAACTTTGACGCGTTGACGCTGATATTGTCGTTAGGCGTCGAGCGCGCCGACGCGACCCGGCTATCGCAGGCGTACAAGCCTTTCAGTTCTAAGGCCACGCATATTGTGGACTGGCTTGCTGCGCTATCGTGGTCTCGCGCGGAAGAAATTGTGCGAGGTACCGACCAACGTCGTGTCGACCCGACCTTTCGAGCATTGCATCGCCGATTGGCACGAGAGCGAGTGCAGCAGGAGAAGTAAGGGAGGGCGCGCGGGCGCGGCCAATCCTGACCCACGACGCCTCCCGAAATCAAATTAGCGTCAAGACGTTCCGGGCAAGCAGGACAGTGAGTGGGGGCGGACCTGACGCAATGCGTGGCCCGCAAGTGCTGGGCCACCCCGACTATGAAGCTCTGGCGACCGACCAGCCACTGCGCGTGAGTTGTGCGATGACGTCGCGGGCTAAATCGTCTGTCTTACACTGGGCTGAAGCGCAGGCAAGAACCGCGCACCAGCGAAAGCAGCAGAAATCAGGTCGAACAGCCGCCCCGGGGTTGTTACCCAAACCGAGAAAACGAGCACCACCTCGATACTGCTGCACTCGTTCCCGGGGCTACGAAGTCAGTTAGACGCCGTCATCTGAGCTATGGGAGCACATCCATCGATAAATGTCTCAATGGATGCCTCCCAAAATCTCAGGTTATGCGTCTATCTA
>Ga0164242_10001731_pt1 | contig 25738 bp, 28 predicted proteins | sample OricomgcompostMG_FD_108783 | JGI IMG/M metagenome (GOLD analysis project Ga0164242, IMG submission 108783) | Miracle-Growth compost microbial communities from Emeryville, California, USA - Original compost - Miracle growth compost (MG) ...
AGTCACCTGCGCACACTGTCAAAGATCAATCACTTGCGATCCTTTCTTCAGATCGCCCCGAAACGTTTCGTCCCGGGTGAGCCGCCCATTCTACATCGATCTTCCTGTTCGTCAACACCTGCAGAAATCTTTTTTCGTGCCGGGTTGCCGTGCTGAAGATCGGCAGCGGCGGGGGGGCGAATACTAGGCACCACCCCGCCCTTTGGCAAGCCCTTTCTGCCACTTTTTTTCTCCCCCTCCCGCAAACCATTGATCACGCTCGCTTCACCTCCTCGACGACGTGACCGTCTTCTCTCGTCTGAATCACGCAGCTTTGAGGCACGACGCCAGGAAGTGGGCTATTGGGGCTCTTTGCCTGCGGTTTTGCCGCCGGAACCGGGCGCTACACTCGGGCCGTCATCCACTGCCGGGCACGTCCATGTCGAAGCGACCGATGCTTTCCCTGCTATTTGTCGTGGCTGCGTGCGCCTGTGCGCAGGCGAAGCAGCCGGACACGTCCGCGGTATCGCCATCCATCACCTTGCACGGCACCCGCGTCAGGGTCGAGCTGGCCACGGATGCGGCCAGCCGGGAGCATGGCCTGATGGGCCGTACCCGACTCGCGTCGGACCACGGCATGCTGTTCGTGTTTCCGGATGCGCAGCCACGCTGGTTCTGGATGAAGGACACGCTGATTCCGCTCGACATTCTTTACTTCGACGGCAACCGCAAGCTGGTGTCGATGCAGCTGGACGTGCCGCCGTGCAAGGCCGAGCCGTGCGCAACCTACCCCAGCGACGCACCTGCCCGTTACGTGCTTGAGCTGGCGGCGGGCGAGGCAAGACACATGGGGGCACGGGTGGGCGACGTGCTGGCGATCGATGCGGATCTCGGCGCCGTGGTGCACTGAGCCACCACCGCCGACGCCTGCACGCCGGCCAGTTCGATCTGGAAAGGAATCAGCGCGGACGGATCAAGCCGGTCCAGCGCGTCCCAGTCGTCCTCGAAGGGAATGAACTGTTGCATGATGCCTCCTCGTGCCGTTTGCGGGACTCGGGAGTCATCAAAGCAAACGGCCCGGCCACCACACTGATGGAATCGGGCCGTTTGCGGGCATGCCCGGGGCATTCAGTCGACTTCGACCATCTCGAAATCTTCCTTGGTCGCGCCGCAGTCCGGGCACGTCCAGGTGTCGGGCACGTCTTCCCAGCGCGTCCCCGGCGCAATGTCTTCCTCGGGCACACCAAGCGCCTCGTCATAGATGTAGCCGCAGACCACGCACATCCATTTGCGCGGGGAGGTACCGGTGGTGCTCTGACTCATTGCAGTGTCGCTTGATCGGTGTGAATGCGCCATTCTCGCAACTCATCCCTTCCGGCGAAAGCCTCCGCGCCCCATCTACAGCCGCATGACCCCATTCGCCACCCATGGCCTGTATGCCATCACCGACGGTCCACGCGACGATCTGCTGGATGTCGCCGCCCAGGCGCTTGCCGGCGGCGCGCGCCTGCTGCAGTACCGCGACAAGACCCCGGACCATGCCCGACGCCATGCCGAAGCCCGCGCCCTGCAGCAGCTTTGCCACAGACATGGCGCCGCATTGATCGTGTACGACGACGTCGCGCTGGCGCTGGCGATTCGCGCCGACGGCGTGCACCTGGGCAAGCAGGATGGCGAACTGGCGTCTGCCCGCTCCGCCCTGGGCGGCACGGCCATCATCGGGGTCTCCTGCTACGACTCCATCGACCGCGCCCGCACGGCCGTTGCCGCCGGCGCGGACTACATCGCTTTCGGCGCGTTCTTCCCCTCGCCCACCAAGCCGCATGCTCCGCGCGCCATGCCCGGGCTGCTGCGACAGAGCGCCGCGCTGGGCGTGCCGCGGGTGGCGATCGGCGGGATCACGCCGGACAATGCACCTTCACTGGTCGAAGCCGGCGCGGATTTCCTTGCCGTGATCTCGGCCGTCTTCAGCGCCGGCGACGTGCGCGCCGCCGCGCAACGCTTCGCGCAACTCTACCCCTCCGATCGAGACCCACGATGAGCACCAACCACGAACTCTTCCAGCGCGCCCTGCCCCTGATGCCCGGCGGCGTGAACTCGCCGGTGCGCGCCTTCAAGTCGGTGGGGGGCGAACCGTTCTTCACCGCGCGTGCGGACGGCGCCTACCTGTGGGATGTCGAAGGCACGCGCTACATCGACTACGTGGGCTCGTGGGGGCCGATGATCGTGGGCCACAACCATCCGGCCGTGCGAGAAGCGGTGGAGCGTGCGATTAGGAACGGCCTGTCGTTCGGCACCCCGTGCCCAGCCGAAGTGACGATGGCCGAAACGATCACCCGACTGGTGCCGTCGATGGAAATGGTGCGCATGGTGAACTCCGGCACCGAGGCCACCATGTCGGCGATCCGCCTCGCCCGCGGCGCCACCGGCCGCGCGAAGATCGTGAAGTTCGAGGGCTGCTACCACGGCCACGGCGACAGTTTCCTGGTGAAGGCCGGCTCCGGCGCGCTGACCTTCGGCGTCCCCACTTCGCCAGGCGTGCCGAAGGCGAATGCCGACCTCACCCTCACCCTGCCCTACAACGACCTGGATGCCGCCAAGGCCTTGTTCGCCGAACACGGCGAAGACATCGCCGGCCTCATCATCGAGCCGGTCGCCGGCAACATGAACTGCATTCCGCCGGTCGACGGCTACCTGCAAGGCCTGCGCGAACTGTGCACGCAGCATGGCGTGCTGCTGATCTTCGACGAAGTGATGACCGGTTTCCGCGTGGCATTGGGCGGCGCGCAGGCGCTGTACGGCGTGACGCCCGACCTCACCACCTTCGGCAAGATCATCGGCGGCGGCATGCCGGTGGGCGCCTACGGTGGCCGCCGCGACCTGATGGAACAGGTTGCCCCGGCCGGCCCGATCTACCAGGCCGGCACGCTCAGCGGCAATCCGGTTGCAATGACGGCGGGCCTGGCGATGCTGGAGCTGATCCAGGCACCGGGCTTCCACGACACGCTGGCCGCGCGCACGCGACTGCTCGCCGACGGCTTCCAGTCGGTCGCCGACGGCGAGGGTGTACCGTTCAGCACCAACCGCGTGGGCGGCATGTTCGGCCTGTTCTTCAGCGCGCAGAAGGTGGAAAGCTACGCACAGGCCACGGCCTGCGACACCGCGCTGTTCAACCGCTTCTTCCACGGCATGCTGAAACGCGGGGTGTACCTGGCGCCGAGCGCCTTCGAGGCCGGCTTCATGTCCAGCGCCCACTCGGACCAGGACATCGCCGACACCCTGCAGGCCGCGCGCGAGGCGTTGCGCGAGGCAAAAGGCTGATACGGGCGGCACGTGCTCGGGACTCGGGACTCGGGACTCGTACAGCATCGCCCGCAAGCGGACTCCTACAAAAGGCGTCGTGCCTGACGGGGAAAGATCTCGAACAGGCTCTTACCAACTGCCGGTGTTCGGCATCGATGCCCACGGCTCCTGCGGCGGCAGGTGGCCATCCTGCAGCAGCTCGACCGAGACCAGGTCGGGCGAGCGCACGAAGGCCATGTGGCCGTCGCGCGGCGGCCGATGGATGGTGTAGCCCATGTCCAGCAATCGCTGGCAGGTGACGTAGATGTCTTCCACGCGGAACGCCAGGTGGCCGAAGTTGCGGGCGCTGCCGTAGTCCTCGGTCGAGCCCCAGTTGTAGGTCAGCTCGACTTCCGCCTCGGGACTGTCCGGCGCGGCGAGGAAGACCAGGGTGAACTTGCCCTGGGGGTTTTCCATGCGGCGCACTTCGCGCAAACCCAGGCCTTCGCAGTAGAAACGCAGCGAGGCGTCGATGTCGCGCACGCGCACCATGGTGTGCAGGTATTTCATGGGGCATTCACCCGGAAGATGTCGGTGGGGGATGCCGGATGATACCAACCGCGGCGCGATTCAAGCGTGCAGGCGCCTCACCCGCCGCGATCGCGCAGAACGGGCAGGTCATCGAGCTCACGCCGTGGCGAAGGCGGCCAGCGCCGCGTGCAGGCGCTTCAGGCCTTCGGCGGTTTCCTCGTCGCTGATGGTCAGCGGCGGCACGAAGCGCAACACGTCCGGGCCGGCCTGCAACAGCAGCAGGCCATGCGCGGCGGCGTGATCGAGGATCTCGCCGGCCCGGCCCTTGTACGCCTCGCCCAGCACGGCGCCGATCATCAGGCCACGGCCACGCACCTCGTCGAACAGGTGCAGATCGCGATCGATGCGGGCGAGTCCTTCGCGCAAGTCGTTCGCCTGCCGCTCCACGTTCACCAGCACCTCGGACGAGGCCAGCTTGCGCAGCGCCACCCGCGCCACCGCCGCCGCCATCGGGTTGCCGCCGAAGGTGGTGCCATGGGCGCCGTACTGCATCACCTCGGCCACCTTCGGGCCAGCCAGCAGCGCGCCGATCGGGAAGCCGCAACCCAGTGCCTTGGCCAGGGTCACGATGTCCGGTTTCACGTGGTCGTGGCTGTGCGCGAACAACGCGCCGGTGCGCCCCATGCCGCACTGGATTTCGTCCAGCACCAGCAGCGCGTCGTGGGCGTCGCACAACTCGCGCACGCGCTTCAGGAAGCCGGGCGCGGTCGGCACCACGCCGCCCTCGCCCTGCACCGGCTCCAGCATCACCGCGGCGATGTCGCCCGCGGCAAAGGCCGCTTCCAGTGCAGCGGCATCGTTGAATTCGAGATAGCGGAAGCCTTCGGGCAGCGGCTCGTAGCCGGCCTGGTACTTGGGTTGCGCGGTCGCCGTGACGGTGGCCAGCGTACGCCCGTGGAACGAGCCCCTGAAGGTGACGATGACGCGCCGCTCCGGCGGCCGGCCCTGCGCGGCCGCCCATTTGCGCACCAGCTTGATCGCTGCCTCGTTCGCCTCGCCACCGGAGTTGCACAGGAACACGCGTTCGGCAAAATCCGACGCCTTCACCAGTTCCTCGGCCAGCCGCAGCGGCGGCTCGGTGTAGAACACGTTGCTGGCATGCCACAGCTTGCCCGCCTGTGCAGTCAGCGCTTCCAGCAGGTCCGGGTCCTGGTGGCCCAGCGCGTTCACCGCGATGCCGGCGCCGAAATCGATGTAGTCGCGGCCTTCGGTATCCCACACGCGCGCGCCCTCGCCGCGGTCGAGCACCAGCTCGCGCGGCTTGTACACCGGCAGCCAGTAACGCTTGCCGAGATCGATGAGCGAAGGTTGGGACGAATCCTGCGCGTGCATGACGTGCTCCGGACAATGCCGTGTTGGCGATGTCGTCGAAAAGTCGAGGGTCTGGGGTGCAGCGCATCCTAGCCAGCGCCTGCGCGAAACGCCAGTTGCCACAAGGGCTGTCACACTACCCTGCCCACCTGTATCAACAGCGTTACACCTGCGCCGGACCGCCCGGCGGCAAGGGTTTGCGACCGCCCCGCCACGTGCGGCCACGGCGGCACTGTACCGCCGTGCAACAGGTGGCCACCGGGCCATGGCCCGTCCCTTTGCGCCGGAACCCTTGCCCCGCCTGCACTGGCGCACGCTGGCATGCCGTTTGCTCGGACTTCGTCGGGGACGGAGGAACAGCCCATGGGACGTCGCACGCCGCACCACACGATCACTGCTACACCCGCCGGCGCGGCCCTGCTGGCCGTCCTGGCCATGCTTCTTCCGCCGGCCGCCGCGAACGCGGGCGATGGCTCCGGTGCGCGCCAGGGGGTGAAGGCCCGGCCGGGTGAAATCGTCCTGCTGCGCAACGTGGCCACGCGCCCCGCCGACCGCTCGCCGGTATCGCCGGGCATGGCCCTGATCGTCAACCCGTCGCCACGCGGGCAGGTCGATGCCGCGCTCGGGCTGGGCAGCGACGAGATGTCCGATACCGACTTCGCCTCGCTGAGCGCCACGCCGCGGACGGCCCAGGCGCGTGGCGGCACGGTGGATCGTGCGGTCAACGGTGCGCTGGGCACTGCCGTGGGCGGCAACGCGCACGCCGGCAACCCGGTTGCCGGCAACGGGGTGAGCAACGTGGTCAGCGGACCGATGGGCGCGGTGGGCCATGCCACCCGCGGCATCGGCGACCGGGTCACCGGCGCGCTGTCGCAACTGCCGCTGTCCAACCTCCCCGGCAGCGGCCACTGAGGCGCGACGATGGCTACCGCATGCCTCCGCCTGGCCATGGTCGCGCTGGTCGCGGCGGCGGCGGCCGGCGCGCTGGCACACGCCGGGGACGGCCACGGCGACAGCTACGCGACCATGCTCGGCTACCTCGACGGCAGCCGCATCGACGGCCATGCCTTCGGCGGCACCAGCGGCGCCATCGCGGTCAACCTGTCGGCCGGCGACCTGAACCAGCAGGCCAACCTGCGCGTGCTCGCGGTGGGGCACGGCGCACAGGCGACCGTCGCGTCGAGCCAGTTGCATCGCGACGATCACGCCGACGCGCCGCTGCACGCCAGCGCCAGCATCGGCGGCGCGGCGTTCGCCAACGGGCGCGGCATCGCATCGATCAACCAGGCCAGCGGCAGCGGCAACACCGAGTTCAACGCGGTGGCTGCGGCGCTAGCGCAACAAGGCATACGCGAGACGACCGACGGCTCCCTGTCCGCCGTCGTCTCCGCGTCGGCAAGGGGGCAGCCTTCGGCAAGCCCGCACGGGCCGGGCAACGGCACGCGCAACGTCGCGGTGGAAGCAACCGCCATGAAGGGATACGACGGAGTACTGCAACTCAACCAGGTCGCGGGATCGGGCAACACCACGGGCAACCAGCTCTTGCTCGTCGTGCCATCGACTCCGCGATAAGGGGACATCCGGGCAACACGAGCGAGGACACCATGAAGATCAACATGAAAAAAACCGTGATCGCACTGGCCGTGACGGCGTTGTTTGGCACGTCGATGGCCTACGCCGGTGGCGAAAACCGCCATCACAGGAATTCCGGCGACAGCAGCCAGCACAGCACGAAGGTCGAGATCAGCAAGAAGGTCAACCTGAGCACCGACGTGGACATCTCCGGTGACCCCAGCGTCACCGGTCATATCAAGACCGACTCGGCCGCGGTTGCCATCGTCGACAACCAGCAATCGGTCACCTCCAACGACGGCAGCAACACCGCGCTGACCAACACCAGCTCGATCGGCGACAACGTGGCGGCCAAGGCCAGCGGCAACATCGGCATGAACACCGCCGCCGGCGACAACAACGCGCAGGACAACGCCGCCGCGCTGTCCGCCACCGACGCCAGTTTCGCCTTCGGCATGGCCGACGGCGAAGTCTTCGTGAACCAGGCCGGTGCCGGCAACGAGACCATGAACTCGGGCGTCGCCAACGCCGCGGGCATCGGCGGCAACGCGTTCCAGAACGCCGCCGGCAACATCGGCGTGAACGCGACCTCGGGCAACAACAACGAGCAGAAGAATGCGTTGGCGGCTTCGGTCGCCACCACCGACTACGCGCAATCCAGCATCAGCTCCAACCAGGTATCCGCGCACAACCAGGTAAGCAACGCCGGCTACGCGCAGGAGTACACCAACACCACCGACGTCTCGCTGAGCGGCCCGGTGCAGGGCTACTCGGTGGGCGTGGGCCAGGGCGGCTACGCCGGCCATACGCAGGGCGGCTACTGGGGCAGCGGCACGGTCGATGAAACCGGCAACGCCTATCAGTCCAGCAACTTCTACGCCGACAGCTGGACCGGCGCATCGCATCCCGGCGGCAACTCCACCGGCCACACGGACTTCGACAACCAGTCCCAGGGCGCGGTGCAGAACCCGTACAAGGACGGCGTGGGCGGGCTGGGCTTCGACACCGACAGCTCGGGCACCACCACCGAGCACGGCCAGACGCGTGGCTCGGAAGAAGGCGGGCTGGGCTTCGTCGAGCTGTCCGCCAGCGACCTGTACGCGGACCTGAGCGGCAGCGTGGCCACCTCGCAGTGGGTGATGGTCAACGCGACCAACACGGCGTCGCTGTCGGGCAACGCGTTCCAGAACGCCTCCGGCAACATCGGCGTGAACGTGTCCGCGGGCACCGGCAACCTGCAGGCCAACAGCCTGGCGCTGGCCGTGGCGCAGCCGAGCACGGCCACGCCGCCGGCGGGCGGTGGCGGCGGCGAGTCGCCGTAAGTCGAACCATCGCCGCCGCACGGCGGCAACGAGGGCGGTAACCCGGCCACGTCTCCCGTCGCCGGGCCCAACGGAACCCCCCGGCCCGGCCCCTGCGGGCCGGGGGACTTCCATCGCCAGGGACAGCGGACATGCGATTCATCGAACCGATCTTCGGCCTGCTTTGCCTCGCGCTCGCCTGTGCGCCACGCGCGCACGCCGGCGACGTGCGCTTTGCCGGCGTGCTGCCCGACGGCGCGGTCTACACCGCCCGCGTGACCAGCATGCGGGAAGGCCGCTTCCGCCACATGGTGCGCCAGCACACCGACTACAGCTGCGGCGCGGCAGCCCTGGCCACCATCCTGCGCTACGCCTACCACCTGGACGTGGACGAGGACACCGTGATCGAAGGCATGCTCGGCGTGTCCGATCCGGACCTGGTGAAGCAGCGCGGCTTCTCGCTGCTGGACATCAAGCACTACGTCGAACTGCTGGGCATGCGCGGCCGCGGCTACCGCGTCACCGAGGAACGCCTACGCACCCTGCGCGTGCCCGCGCTGGTGCTGATGAACGTGAACGGCTTCCGCCACTTCGTGGTGCTCAAGCAAGTGCGCCACGACGAGGCCGAGCTGGCCGACCCGATGCTCGGCAACCGTCGCATGAAGCTGGACGACTTCCTCAAGAGCTGGCCGTCGCACGCGGTGTTCGTGGTGATCGGCAGCGACTTCGACCGCAACACCGTGCTGCTGCAACCGGACGACAGGCCCAGCGCGCGCAGCCTGTACGCCGGCCAGAACCCGGTCACCGACGCCGAACTGCTCGACTTCGGCTTCACCCACGCCGACCTTTTGTGAGAGCCCGGGCCATGAACAACAGGCATCTCCTGCTTTCCGCCGCCGCACTGACGCTGGCCCACTGGGGCGCACCGGCACTCGCAGGCGGCACCGCCACCGGCCACGGCGCGAGCGCCAGCGGCATCGAGCCGATCGGCGACGCCGAGCTCGCCACCCTGCGCGGACGCTACACCGTCTGCAGCAACACCGTCGCCTGGTTCGGCGTGCAGATGATCTCGACCTGGCAGGACGCCAGCGGTCGCACCCTGCAAGGCGCGATGAACCTCGCCATGGACTTCACCCACGACGCGAACCTGCCGAAGGTCAGCTTCGTGCCCACGGTGAGCATCGTGCAGGCCACCGCGCCGGTACCCGCGACGACGACGAACGCCACCGGCCCGGCGCGCCATGCCGACGGCAGCGGCCTGGCCAACGTCGGCGGCATGCTGCAAAGCGTGCAGGTCGCCGGCGACGACAACCGCGCCAGCAACGTCACCCGTCTCACCGTGCAGGACGGCGGCACCGTGCCGGCGCCGGTCGCGAGCCACGCTTCCGGGGCGACCGCACACAGCGGCGACGCCACCGTCAGCGCCAGCTACAGCGGCAACGCGGCGCAGGTGGTGCTGACCATCGCCGGCCAGGGCGCGGTGCAGCAGTGGATCCGCGGCGGCAGCCTCGGCCAGACCGTGACCCTGGCCGCCGACCGCCAGTTCGCCAGCAACCAGATGGAGATCACCCTGATCCGCCAGGCGCTGGCCGCCAATACCCAGGTGGCGCTGGACGTCGCCCGTTCGATCCAGTCCAGCCGCGGCCTGGGCCGCTGAAGCCGCGCCACCGCCCGGCGCCGCTTCGTCATGCAGGGGACATCGTCATGCACAGCAACCTCCTGGCCGCCGCCATCGCCTGCGGCCTGCTCGCCAGCCTTTCCGCCCACGCCGCACCGCCGCAGGACGACGACAGCCAGGGCAACACCGACCGGGACGCCGCCAAGGTGCGCGCCCTGGAGCGCAACCTGCAGGTCCTGAAGGCCAGCTACGCGGAAGAGGTGCGCCGCCTGCGCGAGCTGGACATGCAGGTGCAGGCCATGCAGGCGCAACTGGCCGGCCGCAGCGCCGCCGCCACCCTGCCCGTGCCATCCACGCCACCCGCGCCGCCGCCGGCCGCCGCGAACGCCAGCCCACCCGCCGCCGAAGCGGCCAGCGTGCGCGCCGGCACCCAGGCCGAGGCCGCCCAGGCGGCCCGCCGCGACGCGCAGAGCCGCAGCCTGGAAGACGCCCTGCAGCAGCAGAACTCCACTTTCAACCGCCGGCTCACCATCGAGAACGGCCTCACCTACAGCCGCTACGACCGCAAGGAACTCACCCTCAACGGCTTCCTCGCGCTGGATGCGATCTTCCTCGGCAACATCTCGATCGACCGCGTCGCCTCCGACTCGCTGACCTACGATTTCGTCACGCGCTACGGCGTCAGCCCGCGCCTCACGCTGAACCTCGACGTGCCCTACCTGGCCCGCCGCACGGTGTACCAGAAGGGCGGCGCCGGCGGCTCCGCGGCGGCGATCGGCGAAGAGAGCACCCACGGCACCGGCATCGGCGACGTCAACTTCGCCGCCAACTACAAGCTGTTCGGCGAAACCGGCCGCCGCCCGGACACCCTGCTCACCCTGGGCGTCACCGCACCCACCGGCCGCGCGCCCTACGGCATCGACTGGACCACGGTAAGCCATGCCGACGACCCGTACCTGCAGTTCGCGGTGCCGCGGCGCCAGCCCACCGGCAACGGCGTGTGGCAGGGCAGCCTGGGCCTGACCGCGGTGAAGACGATCGACCCCGCCATCGTGTTCGCCAACCTCGGCTACATCCACTCGTTCGAGCGCGGCTTCGGCGACATCGACACCGATCCGCAGACCCGCACGCCGGGCCGGGTGAAGCTGGGCGACGCCTACTACTTCGGCGCCGGCGTGGCGTTCGCCTTCAACGAGCGCGCCAGCCTCAGCCTGTCCTTCAGCGACCGCATCAACGGCAAGGCCTCGCTGCAGCCCACCGGCCAGCGCAGCACCAAGGTCATCGGCAGTGACGCCAACGCCGCCACGCTCAACCTGGGCGTGACCTACGCGCTGGACCGCCACACCACCCTGGTCACCCAGCTGGGCGTGGGCCTCACCGCCGACGCGCCGGACTTCACCCTGACCTTCAAGATTCCCTACACACTTTGAGCGCTTGCTCACGATCTCCAGGCCTCGCACGAAGATCAGCCTTGCGCGTCTTTGCCCGTCATCCCGGCGCAGGCCGGGATCCTGTAACGACCACGCTTGTCCAGGTCCTACGGCTACTGGATTCCGGCCTACGCCGGAATGACGAGCAAAAAAAGCACATGCCGGGCTAAGGTCCGGAGACCGTGAACGGGCTCTGGGCGCTGACAGTGCGCCGCCCTGGGGAAGGTCTGGTTTTGCTCGTCATTCCTGCGAAAGCAGGAATCCAGCGCCTTTGCGTTCAACAGCTTGAAGGCGCCGGATCCCGGCTTTCGCTGGGGTGACGAGCAAAATCAGACCTTACCCTAGCGCAACTCGTCCAGCGCCAGCCGGTGCTTCTTGCACAATCGGTACACGGTGACCCGCGACACCTTCAGCCGGCGCGCGCACTCGCTGATGTTGAAGCGGCTGGCGCGCAGGCAGGCCACCACCGCGTCGCGCTCGGCTTCCACCCGGGCCAGGCCGAGGCCGGCGCGGGCGGACGCCGACGGCACGGTCTCCGGCAGGTCGAGATCGGCCACGCCGATCAGCCCCGCTTCGGCCACTACCGCGGCACGCTGCACGCGGTTGAGCAGTTCGCGCACGTTGCCCGGCCACGCGAACTCGCGTATCGCCTGCCGCGCGGCGCTGCTGAAGCCGTGGGCACAGCAGCGGTGCTGGGTACGGAACCCGTCGAGGAATTGCTGCGCCAGCAGTTCCACGTCGTCCTCGCGTTCGCGCAACGCCGGCATGTGCAGGCGCAGCACGCTGAGCCGGTAGTACAGGTCCTGGCGGAAACGGCCCTGCACCACCGCCTGCTCCAGATCCACGTGGGTGGCGGCCAGCACTCGCACGTCCACCCTGATCGGCTGGGTGGAGCCGACCCGCTCCAGCGTGCCTTCCTGCAGCAGGCGCAGCAGGCTGGTCTGCGCCTCCGGCGGCAGGTCGCCGACTTCGTCGAGGAACACCGTGCCGCCGGACGCCGCCTCGAAACGGCCGGCATGCCGCGCGCTCGCGCCGGTGAAGGCGCCGCGTTCGTGGCCGAACAGTTCCGACTGCACCAGGTTCGGCGGCAGCGCGCCGCAGTTGATCGCGGCGAACAGGCGCTCGCGGCGTGTCGACAACTGGTGCAGCGCACAGGCCGCCACTTCCTTGCCGGTGCCCGTCTCGCCGGTGATAAGCACCGGCAGTTCCACCGGCGCGTATTTGAGGATGCTGGCCATCGTCGCCTGGATGGCCGGGCTGCGGCCGGTGAGGCCGGCCAGGCAGGGCATGACCACCGCCCAGCGGCCCTCGCGGATCATCCGCAAGCTGGCCAGCAACGGTCCCGTTTCCACCGGCGCGGTGAAGGAGGCCGTGCCGGCGGGCAGGATGCGCTGCACCACCGGGTCCCGCGCCTGCTCGGCGTCGGCCAGCAGCACCAGCCACGGCAGCCATGGATGGCCGGCGACCAAGCCCTGCACGGCCGCCACCGCGCCGGGGTCGCCATGGCGGAGGTCGGCGACCGCCACCACCACGTCGCCGTGGCGCATGCCGATGCCGTCGCCATCCCGCACGTCCGTTATCCGGACACGCCAGCCGCCCCGGATCAGCGCGTTCATTTCCGCAGCCGCAGGCTGTCCGAACCACACGACACAATGATGGGGTGATTTGCCGGTCATGCTGCCCCCCCCTGTCCATGTTCCGCGGAACGGCCGGTCCAGTCAGCCGGACGATTCCGGAATGGCGCCCCCGTCGCGCGGGAGTGCGTCCATTTGCGGCGCCCCTCCGGGCACGCCACAAAATGTGATGTGCATCACGTTTTTATACACCTCTTGCCCCGGCGAATACCAGTCACCGGCCCTGCGCCAAGAATCAGCCCAGGAACAGGTCCGGCAGCAGGGGCGCACCGGGCTGTACGGCGTAGCGGTCGAAGTCGACGACACCGGCCTCGCGCAGCACCTCGTAGTCGATGGCGAAATGGCCGCTGTAGTCGCGTGCGGGCCGGGTGAGGATGGCGTGGGCCGCGTCGGCCACGATCCCGGGCCGGCGGCAGTGCTCCGGCTTCACGCCATCGATCATCGCGATCGCCGCGGTGGCGATCACCGTGCGCGGCCACAGCGCGTTCACCGCGATGCCGAGCGGCGCGAACTCGGCGCTCATGCCCAGCACGCACAGGCTCATGCCGTACTTGGCGATGGTGTAGGCAGTGTGCGGCGCGAACCATTTCGGATCGAGGTTCGGCGGCGGCGACAGCATCAGCACGTGCGGGTTGGCCGACTTCTTCAGGTACGGCAGGCAGGCCCGGGTGACCAGGAAGGTGCCGCGCGTGTTGACCTGGTGCATCAGGTCGTAACGCTTCACCGGGGTGTCTTCGGTGCCGGCCAGCCAGATCGCGCTGGCATTGTTCACCACGATGTCGATGCCGCCGAAATGCTCCGCCGCCCGGGCCGCCGCGGCGTACACCTGCTCCTCGTCGCGGATATCGGTCTTCAGGGCCAGCGCCTTGCCGCCCGCGGCTTCCACTTCGGCGGCCGCCGTATGGATGGTGCCGGGGGGTTTCGGATTGGGCACGCCGCTCTTGGCGGCGATCGCCACGTTGGCGCCATCGCGCGCCGCGCGCAGGGCGATGGCCAGGCCGATGCCGCGCGAGGCACCGGTGATGAACAACGTCTTGCCAGCCAGGGTTTGCATGCCGTCTTCCGTCGCCGGGGATGGACGTCCAGTCTACGCGGGACGGCCGCCCCTGCCACGCACGCGACCCGAAGCGGCTGGGGAACGCCAACGCCTGTTCGAAACATGCCCCATCTTTCCCGGGCAGGAGCGGCTTCGGCCGCGATGCTCTTCAGGCTTTCCGGAGGCCACGCCAAAAGCATCGCGGCTGAAGCCGCTCCTACCTACCCAAGGCTGTGCGCCCGTCGGGAAAAATCCTGAAAGGGGGCTCAGGCTTTCTGGAAGCGCGGCAGGATGTCGCGCAGTTCGGCCAGGCGATGCAGCGGATCGACCAGTTCCAGCATCCGCTGCTGCTCGTCCCCGGCCAACGGCAACAGCTCGGCCAGGCGGAAACCCACCCAGCCGGCATCCTCGTAGGCATCGCGCGGCACGTCCTTCCACTGCGGCGCCATCGTCTCGATCAAACGCTCCAGGATGGTCTGCAGCAGCGCGAATTCCACCGGCACCGGCTGTGCCGGCTCGTCCGGCAGCCATTCCACGTCACCGCGCAACTGGCCGTCGCCGCGTACCCGCGTGCGGGTGACCCGGACGCGCCGGCCGCCTTCGGCGGAAATCCCGAGCAGGCCATCCGCGCCATGATGGAAATCGGTGATCCGCGCCAGCGTGCCCACCGCCGCCGGCACCGCCGGCGCGCCCACCTCGTGGCCCTCAAGGATCAGGCACACGCCGAAGCCGCTGTCGTTGCGCGTGCATTCGCGCACCAGGTCCAGATAGCGCGGCTCGAAGATGCGCAGCTGCAACTGCCCGCCCGGATACAGCACGCTGGACAGCGGAAACAGGGGCAATTCGTCGGTGGTGGAGCGGCCGGCCATCCCCGCAGTGTAACCAGCGCTTGCCGGACCGGACCATGACGGCGCGCACTGGACGCTGCCCGCCGCGGCCGGCACATTAGCCGCACCAACCCAGGGAGAAAGCTCAAGGATGTCCACGCCCGCCATGGCGATCACGTCGCCCATCATCCCATCCGCCGCCACCGGCACGCCCGTACTGCGCGTGCGCGGCCTGCACAAATCCTTCAAGAAGCGCGAGGTGCTGCGCGGCATCGACTGGGACGTGCCGGCCGGCCGCGTGATCGGCCTGCTCGGCCGCAACGGCGCGGGCAAGACCACCCTGTTGCGCTGCCTGCTCGGGCTGTCGCCGATCGACGGCGGCACGGTGGAGCTGTTCGGCGAGGCGATGACCGAGCCCGGCGGCGAGCGCATGCACCGCATCGGCTTCGTGCCGCAGACCTTCGACCTGTTCCCGTGGATGAAGGTGCGCGCCTACCTCGACTTCACCGCCGCGTTCTACGCGAGCTGGAACCATGCGCTGGCCGACCGCCTGCTCGGCGACTGGCAACTCGATCCGAAGCAGAAGATCGGCGAGCTGTCGCAGGGCCAGCGGCAGAAGCTCGCCATCGTGCGCGCGATCGCGCCGGAGCCCGACCTGCTGGTGCTGGACGAACCCGTCGCCAGCCTCGACCCGCAGGCCCGCCGCGCCTTCATGGCCGAATTGCTCGGGCTGATGCAGGCGCCCGGCAAGACGGTGATCTTCTCCACCCACATCACCGCCGACCTGGAACGCGCCGACGCCGACATCACCCTGCTGCGCGACGGTGCGATCCAGTTCACCCGCCCGCTGGCCGAACTGCGCCAGCGGATGCGCCGCGTGGTATTCAGCCGTCCAGACGGCTGGACCGGGGCGCCAGTGGTCGCGGGCCTGCTCAAGGCCTCGCTGAAAGGCGACGAGGCGCAACTGCTGGTGGAAGATCCGCACGTGGAAAGCCTGCATGCCCTGGCCGCGCGCGAGGGCGCCGAGCTGCGCATCGAAACGCTCACGCTGGAAGACCTGTTCGTGGAGCTGGCATGAAGGCAGTGTGGCAACTGTGGCTGCAACCGTGCCGGCAGACCACGCTGGTCGCGGTGCTGGTGCAGCTGATGTGGCTGGGCGGCGCGGTGGCGCTTGGCTTCGTGCCGGCGATGGGCGAGGCCGCCGCCTCGGCCGCCGCCGTGTTGTTCGGTGCCGGCGCGTGGCTGTGGTTCATGATGGTCGGCCTCAGCCTGCGTGGCCTGTGCCGCCCGGAAAGTTTCCTGTTGCCGGATTTCCGCCGCCACCTGGCCTGGACCGGTCTGCTGGAACTGGCGCAATGGGTGGTGCTCCCGACCGTGGCGGCGGCCGCGCTGGGCGCGCCGCACGTGCTGCTGGGAGGCACACTGGTTCTCCTGCTCGCGGCGATCGGGCTGGCCACCGGCACCGAGCGCTATATCAACCTGCTGATCTGGGGCGTGTTCATCCTGGCCGGCTGGAAGCCCGGGCTGGCGTCGCAGATCGCCCGCGCCGCGATGGCATCGCCGTTGACGATACCGCTGCTGTTGCTCGTCGCCGTGCTGGTCGTGCGCTTGTCGCTGCGCTCGATGCTGCGCATCGAGGATCGCGAGGCCGACGTCTCGCCGCTGTCGAACACCCAGCTCGGGCGCTCGCGCATGCGCCCGGCCGACGGCATGCCGGCGCGGCGCGGCAAACTGGCCAATCGCATCGGCGCGATCTTCGACGGCACCTCGCAACGCGCGATGGAATCGGCGCTGACGCGCTATCGCCAGCACCCTTCGTGGCGGCTGCGCACGGTGCTGGTGCGGCGCCTGCTGCTGCCGCACGACAACCCGCAGGCCATCGTGCTGCGCCTGCTGCTGGTGGCGGTGATCGTGTCGTTCTACGTGATCGCGGTGATGCACCGGCAACGCTTCGACGCCGCGATCGTCGGCGCCTACGCGATCCTGCTGTGCCTGTCGCGCTTTCCCCAGCTCGGCCGCGGCATGCGCCGGATGCGGCCGAACCTGGCCGATCTCTACCTGACGCTGGCCCCGCAAACCCGCGCGGACTACCAGAAGACGCTGATCGATGCGTTGCTGGTCCTGGTGCCGATCAGCGTACTCAGCGCCCTGGCCTACACCGCGCTGGGCATCGTGCTGGTCCATGCCGGCGAACCGGTGCGCATGCTGCTCGACGCGGCCATCGTGACGGCTCCCGCCAGCCTGGTCGCCCTGGCGGTGCACCTGATCGGCCCGGAAGGCACGCTGGGCCGCTCGCTGGTCGACATCGTGGTGACGATCGGCGCGATGGCCGTGTACTGGGGCGGCTACTGGCTGCTCGGCACGCTCGGCCTCGCCCTCGGCGGCCTCGTGCTGGCGCTGGTCACGATGAGTTTCGGCCTGGCCGCATGGATCGCCGCGCAACGCGAATACCAGCGCCGGCCGCCGTGCTTCGACGCTCCGCTGGCTTGAGGTCTTTCTCCCGTTTCCCAGAGGAAAGCTCGGCTTCTTGCTCGTCATCCCAGCGAAAGCTGGGATCCAGCGCCTTCAAGCCATGAAACGCAAAGGCACTGGATGACCAGACATCCGTCTGTTGAAAGGCGCCTCCTGCTTGACCAGCCCTTCGGCTATTGAAAAGCGCCTCGCAGGAATGACGAGCAAAATCAGGTCTTCCAAAGGTGAACAGGGAATCATGCGCCGAGCAGTTCGACGAAGCGGCGCGGCGCCCCCTCGAAACCGCCGTTGGACATGAACACCACGTGGTCGCCCGGCCTCGCTTCGCCGCGCAGGGCCACGAGCAAGGCGTCGACACTCGGCTCGGTACGCCCACGCCCCGCCAGCGCATCGGTGACGCGGTGCGCATCCCACGGCAGTTCCGGGCGATGCAGGAACACCACCGCGTCGGCGTCGGCCAGCGAGGGTGCGAGTGCGTCGGCGTGCGCACCCAGTCGCATCGAGTTGGAGCGCGGCTCCAGCGCCACCAGGATGCGCGCCTTGCCCACGCTGGCCCGCAAGCCGGCCAGGGTGGTGGCGATGGCGGTGGGGTGGTGCGCGAAATCGTCGTACACGCGCACGCCAGCCACCTCGCCCACCAGTTCCATGCGCCGCTTCACGCTGGTGAAGTCGGTGAACGCCGGCAACAGCGCGCGCGGGTCGGCGCCGGCCGCCGTCGCCGCGGCCAACGCCGCCAGCGCGTTCATCACGCTGTGGTGGCCGAGCAACGACCAGTGCACTTCGCCGACCGGCTCGCCGCCACGGCTTACCCTGAACGCCGAGCCATCGGCCTCGATCAGCTCGGCCCGCCAGTCGCCACGACCGATGCCGTAGGTTTCCACCGGCGTCCAGCAGCCCATCGCCAGCACCTCGGCAAGGCGTTCGTCGTGCGCGTTGACGATCAGCCGGCCGTTGCCCGGCACGGTGCGCACCAGGTGATGGAACTGGCGCTGGATCGCCGCCACGTCGGGGAAGATGTCCGCGTGGTCGTATTCGAGGTTGTTGAGGATGGCGATGCGCGGACGGTAGTGCACGAACTTGCTGCGCTTGTCGAAGAACGCGGTGTCGTACTCGTCCGCCTCGATCACGAACGGCTTGCCGCTGCCCAGCCGCGCAGAGACCTCGAAGTTGCCGGGCACGCCGCCGATCAGGAAGCCCTGCGCCATGCCGGCGCTTTCCAGCAGGTGCGCCAGCAGGCTGCTGGTGGTGGTCTTGCCGTGGGTGCCGGCCACCGCCAGCACTTCGCGCCCGGCCAGCACGGTCTCGCCCAGCCACTGCGGACCGGAGATGTAGCGCAGCTGCGCGTCCAGCATGTATTCCACGGCGGGGTTGCCGCGCGTCATCGCGTTGCCGACCACCACCCGATCCGGCGCCGGCTGCAGGTGCCCGGAGGCATAGCCGTCCATCAGGCGGATGCCCAGCCCTTCGAGCTGGGTGCTCATCGGCGGATAGACGTTGGCGTCGGAGCCTTCGACCGCGAGTCCAAGCTCGCGCGCCAGAGCGGCGACACCGCCCATGAAGGTGCCGCAAATGCCGAGGATGTGCAGACGCATGACGATGGGGGTTCTTTCAGGCTCGCTCACGCCGGAAACAGAGACCGGAGCGACGAGTTTGCGCAGACGGCGAGGAAAAATGAAAGGCTTGCGAAGACGTACGCCATGCGCGGACCAGCCATGTTCCGGCATCCGGACGCTCAGCCAGCCGCGCCGGCGCGCACCTTCTGTCGAAACTGCACCACATTGCCCTCGGGATCCTGCCCGTCGCATACGCGGCAGTCCTGGAACGTTCATTCCTTTTCCACTGGATTAAGTTCGCCGCCATGCGAAGCCGCGGTGGCGCGGGCCGTCGCGATGTCGGCGACGAAAAAGACCAGCTTGACCGGCGTGCCGGTCCGGCGCCGTGGCGGGGTCTCGATAGCGATGGACGCGGCGATGCGCGCCGGAATCCCGAGGATGACCAGCTGGAACGACGGCGATGCAAGAACGACGTGGTCGCTTTCCACCTGCTCGACGGCAAGGCCGGCGACTGCCTGATAGAACGCCTGCAAGCGCGCGACGTCACTGGCGTACAGCACGGCGCCAGCCTGGATCTGATCGGACATCGATGCTGCACTCCGGTCCTCATCCGAATCGGCACGGGACGAAGCCGCATTCCCGGCGTTCATCCCCTCGTGGTTTCCTGCCCGGCTCAGCCGTTGGCCGCCGCCGATTCGCCTTCCAGCGCGCGGCGCACCCGCGCGGTGACCTCGGCCAGTTCGCCCACGCCGTCCACCACCTGCAGCTTGCCGCGGCGGGCGTAGAAATCGGCCACCGGCGCGGTCTGCTCGGCGTAGATCGCCAGGCGCTTGCGCACGGTATCGGGATTGTCGTCGGCGCGGCCCTCGGCCTTGAAGCGGATTTCGCAGCGGCCGATGATCGTCTCGTTCGGCACCTCCAGCTTGACCACCGCGTCCAGCGGCTGGCCGATGCGGGTCAGCAGGTGATCGAGCGCGTCGGCCTGCGCCAGGTTGCGCGGGTAGCCGTCGAGGATGAAGCCGGCGGCCGCGTCGGACTGGGCCAGGCGCTCTTCCAGCATCGCGAGCAGGATGTCGTCGGAAACCAGCTGCCCGGCATCCATCACCGCCTTGGCCTTGAGCCCGGTGGGCGTGCCCGCGGCGACGGCGGCACGCAGCATGTCGCCGGTGGAAATATGGGGAACGCCCAGATCGCTTTTCAGGCGAGCCGCCTGGGTTCCCTTGCCTGAACCGGGTGCACCGAGTAGCACGAGTCGCATATGGCTCCGCAATGCCGGCAGCATGCCGACGATTCCATGAAAAATGGAGCCCACGGTAGCGTTTGCGGCCCGTTATAGTCAAACGACCAGCACGGTACCGCGCCCCGGCGAGGCCGCTGGCGCCCGTCCGCGCGATACTGTGGCGCTCACCCCTTGGAGACCTGTCCCATGCCCACACGCCAACCCGCCCAACGCAAGCTGCTGTACGCCCAGTCCGGCGGCGTCACCGCCGTGATCAACGCCACCGCGGCCGGGGTGATCGAGGCCGCGCGCACGCAGGGCGTGAAGGCGTACGCGGCCCGCAACGGTATCCTCGGCGCACTGCATGAAGACCTGATCGATACCTCGAAGGAATCGAAGGCCGCCATCGCCGCCCTGCGTCACACGCCCGGCGGCGCGTTCGGCAGTTGCCGCTACAAGCTGAAATCGCTGCGGGACAACCGCGCCGAGTACGAGCGGTTGATCGACGTGTTCCGCGCCCACGACATCCGCTGGTTCCTCTACAACGGCGGCAACGACTCGGCCGACACCGCGCTGAAGCTGTCGCAGGTCGGCAAGGCGCTGGGCTACGACATCCGCTGCATCGGCGTGCCCAAGACGGTGGACAACGACCTCGCCGTCACCGACTGCTGCCCCGGCTTCGGCTCGGTGGCGAAGTACACGGCGATCTCCACGCTGGAAGCCAGTCTCGACGTGGCCTCGATGGCCGAGACCTCGACCAAGGTGTTCATCCTGGAAGTGATGGGCCGCCACGCCGGCTGGATCGCCGCCGCCGCGGGCCTGGCCGGCGCAGGTGCCGACGCGCCGCCGCACCTGATCCTGTTCCCTGAAAACGTGTTCGACGAAGCGGCCTTCCTGGCCAAGGTGAAGGCTACGGTGGAACGCGTGGGCTGGTGCACCGTGGTCGCGTCCGAGGGCATCCGCAACGCCGAGGGCCGCTTCCTCGCCGAAGCCGGCACCCGCGACGCCTTCGGCCACAGCCAGCTCGGCGGCGTGGCGCCGGTGCTGGCCGCGTTGGTGAAGGACAAGCTCGGCTACAAATACCACTGGGCCCTGCCCGACTACCTGCAACGCTCGGCCCGGCACGCCGCCTCGAAGGTCGACGCCGAGCAGGCGTACGCCGTCGGCAAGGCCGCGGTGGATTGCGCGCTGGCCGGCATGAACTCGGTGATGCCGGTGATCGTTCGCACGTCGGACGCGCCCTATCGCTGGAAGATCGAACCCGCGCCGCTGGCCAAGGTCGCCAACCGCGAGAAGAAGATGCCGAAGAACTTCATCAGCCGCGACGGCTTCGGCATCACCGCCGCCGCGCGCCGCTACCTGGCCCCGCTGATCGCCGGCGAGGCACCGCTGCCCTACGGCAAGGACGGCCTGCCGAAATACGTGCAGCTGAAGAACGCGGCCGTGGCACGCAAGCTGCCGTCGTTCATACCCTGAGCCGGGCCGGCTCCGCCCGTTCCGCCAGCAACTCATCCACCAGCGCATCCACCGCCGCCTTCGCCGCACGCAGTGAGGCGGCCAGTCGTTCGCCGCCGAACTCGTCGCCTTCCACCGCTATCGTGCGCACGTCCCCTATGCCGATGTAACCGAAGGCGGTGCGCACCGCCGGCTCCACATGGTTCATCGCGGCCAGCCGGCCGGCCGGGCCATAGCCATGGTCGCCACGCGCACCGAGCAGCCGCACGCGGCGCCGCCATCGCGGCGCTGCGCGAACTGCTCTACACTGCCCGCACGTCGAAAAAGACCCGGCCGGTCAGGTAATTCCGGCACCTCCCGCATTCCAGGATGCGGTGCGGCTCTGTTCAGCGCTCGCGCTAGCTCCCACGACGACCCGGATCGCCAAGGCGGTCCGTCCCGGGTCGTTGCGCGCGTTGCCCGTGTCATGGCGACAGCGGCCATTCACGCATCGATGGAGGGTTCTTCCATGCATCTCAATCACCTCGACCTGTGCGTCGGCGACGTCGACGCACACACCGGCTTTTTCGCCACCCATTTCGGCTTCCGCTGCACCCACCGCGCGTCGAACGGGCGCATGGCCATACTGCAGGGCGATGACGGATTCGTGCTCGTGCTCAGCCATCTGCACGATGACGCACCGCCCTCGTATCCGGACGGGTTCCACGTCGGCTTCCTGGTCGACGACGCGGACACCGTACATCGCACGCACCAGCGCCTGCAGGCCGCCGGCGTGGACACCGGCCGCGGCGTACTCGAAACGCGCCGCGGCACGCTGCTGTACGTGCGCGGACCGGATGGCCTGCTGGTCGAGATCAGCCACCACGCCCGCCCCCTGGGGCCGTGAGCATGTCCGGCCCCCGCCTTGTCATCCCCCCGCGCGATCGGCATGACGGGCGGGAGCGCTCCCGACAGGACGTCGAAGCGGCACGACAACCGCGGTCGACTCCCGAAGCGGCGCCGCCGGAAAATCAGGCGGTGCGTTCGCAGTCCGGACTCTCGCTGCGGCCCTGGCACTGGGCCGAATAATCCATGGCCGCCGCCACGATCCGTTCCGGGAAATCCATCCGCGCCAGCACGCGGATGGCGTTCCGTTCGCGGCTGGCGCCCGGCCGCAGCCGATAGTCGAAAAAGCCGTCCACCTCCGGGCTTTCCCGGAAATGGCAAAGCGCGTAGTGCTCGCGCAGGGCCGGTTGCAGCTCGACGTCATGCGTGGTCACCAGCACCAGGGCATGCCGCGCCAGGTGTTCCAGCACGGCCCGGGCCAGCGCCACGCGTTCGCGTGTTGGTGCCGCGGAACAGCTCGTCGATCACGAACAGCGGATGGCCGCCCTGCTCCGCCGTCGCGATGAACGAACGGATGGCCTCGACCTCGGCGAAGTAATGGCTTTTGCCGGACTCCACCGAATGCTCGCTGCGGATCGACGTCATCACCCGGGTCAACGGCAGGGTGGCCTCGGTCGCCAGGCAGAAACCCATGGTCCGGCCCAGGATCAGGTTGATCGACACCATCTTGATGAAGGTGGTCTTGCCCGCCATGTTCGAGCCGGTGATCAGCAGCGACTGGCCGTCCAACGCCAGCGAATTGCCGACCGGGCGCGCAACCAGCGGATGGTAGCCCTCGACCATCCGCAGCAGCGGACGATCCACGATCGTCGGCTGGCAATGGGTCGGGTATTGCTCGAGATACGAGGCGGTGGCGATCGCCGCGTCGAGTTCGCCGATCAACTCGAAGGTCGAGGCCAGTACCGGGCGTATCCGCGCGAATCGCCCGATCGAGAAGGCGTAGGCGACCGGCTCGGCCAGGAAAAGCAGGGTCAGCCACATCGGCACGCCCAGGTCCTCAAGCCCCTTTTTCTGCAGCCATGACATCCAGCGCAACGCGCCAAGCGCCTGTGTCCGCTGCGCGGCGCGATCCGCCAACCGTTCCAGCGGCGGCAATCCGGTGCCGCGCAAACGGGCGAGGTTGTCCGCTCCCCGCAGCATGCGCACGCAGGACTTCAAGGTGGCCGTGTTCCGGAAGATGCGCCACATCGACCGATACACAATGACGGCGTTGACGGCCAGCATGCCCAGCCAGATCCAGACCGGCCACGCCCAGGCGATCGTCGCGGCCAGCGCGGCGACGGAGGCCAGCCCCCACAGCGCCATCAGCCAGCGACGCTTCGGCGGTTCCGGTTCCGGCCCGAAGACAAAGTCGGCGATGTTCGCGTGGGCTTCGTCCTTCAGCGCGAGCAGCCTGCACTGGATGCGCTCGCGCAACGCCGGCTCCGAGCGCAACCGGGCGCACAACGCGTAACGTTGGGCAGACTCGTCGGCGCTGCGCGCGTACGTGCGCAACTGCTTGAACAGCACCTGGCTGCCGATCGGCGTCAGGGTGGTGTCGAAACCGGCGAAGATCCGGGGGAATTCCAGGTCGCCCCAGGTGCGGTCGTCGACATGCGCGCTTTCCTCGCGCGTCCGGTCGAAATACCAGCTCGCATGGAAACCGCCTTCACCGTTGCCCGGTTGTCCCCAGCCCGAACGCAGCTCGCGCAGCTGCTTCCGGCCCGGCAGGAAACGGTCGACGGTTTCGTCGATGCACAGCCGCCAAAAAGCCGCGGTGCTCATGCGACCGCCTTCCGTGATGCCATGTTGCCGAAGCAGCGATTCATTCGGTGTCCCCCATGCCCGCGAACTGTAGCGGGCCGCCAGCGGGCATGGAACCCGGCGGCAGGCCATCCCGTTGACGCGCCGACGCGCCAGGCATCCTGACTGCGACATGAAAACGTGCACTCGCGCACGCAACTGCGGTTCAGCCGCGCATTTCTACGCTCGATGCGTCGGGTACCCTGGCGACCCGCTGACGGAGATGACATGAACAAGACACTACGCAACCTGGGCATCGCGCTGGCCCTCTGCGGCGCCAGCAGCCTGGCGCTGGCCGTGCCGGCCCCCTACGACCAGCATGACCATGGCCGTCACGATCACCACGGACATTACGATCACCACGATCGCGGCCATGGCCACTACGACCACCACGATCACGGCCGCCACGACGGCTGGCACCGCAGCCAGCGCTGGCATCACTGGGAACGCGGCCACCGCTACGGCGGTCCGGTCTACGTGGTCCGCGATTACGGCCGCTACCGTCTGCGCCCGCCGCCGCGCGGCTACCACTGGGTGCGCGGCGATGCCGACAACTACCTGCTGGTGGCTATCGCCACCGGGGTGATCCTGGATATCGCCACGCATTGACCGTGGCGACAACGAAGGCGACGCCACAATGGCGTTGCCTTTTTCGCGGCCGCACCCGGCACCGCCGCCGCGCGGCACAACAAGGTTGTACAAAAAATGTCAGGGATAGTTTCCGGCCTCAGGCTGCAAACTCAAGTCAACTACCACTCGGCCTTGCCGCATGCGCACTGCGGCCACTTCAACACATCCGAACAAAATACGAATTGTCCCTGACACCGCATCCGAACTCTGCCAGCCCGCGTATCCCAATGCGTTGTACGCCTTTGCCTTGTACTCATAGGCCCTCTTGCCCTGTGTAGTCACTCGTGCTCGTCGCCGAGTCGGTGTACGCCCCGGTTACCGTACCCGTGCTCACCGTGGTCCGCTGCAACGTATAGCTCGTCTCCCCGCTCATCCCACTCCAGCTCACCGGCCACGTCGGGCCAGGAAACTTTTCCGGGTTCACCACCGTGATGGACGCCGGCTCAGTCGGAATCAACGCGACCGTGATCGCCTTAATTGCCCCGCTCCCCTTATCCGGGAGAGGCTGCACTTCGGCTCAAGCGATCAGCAATTGAGAGTGTCCGTGACTGCAACTTCGCCTGGAGTTTCCTCAATAGCATGATAATATTAGATATTCAACCCCTATTCGCGAGTCACTGAGATTTCCACCATAATATTAGCGCGACCCTGAATCGTCAGGGCGCATACCTCCAACAAAATCAACAAAAAACGTGCGCGACTTCGTACAATCACCGTATATAACAACACCCCCAAAGACCCTTGCAATTAAATCGAGCGATTGATCCATAGTTACATTTGACAGAGAGCCAGGCAGGCGAGGCAGTCCTCTGGCCGGCAAAACGATTCCAAGATTGGTGACCCTAGATGCCACATGAATGCCAAGCTTGTTCATTGTTACATGCACGTCTTCACTATTCTCAAGAGCAGATATCGCCATTGAGGGGTTGTACTGCTCCATTGAGCTCAAGGTAATTGAAGAAATTTTTGTCTGAAGAACTGCATCGGGCACCCTTCCCACCCTAACTCTAATGATTCCGACGGGAGATTCCGTAACTTTGATATGTTTTTCACTTCGAAACATATGCATAACTGCAGCCAAGCCCGTGGCATCTTTCAATGGAGGCTGCACGTTCATTTTCGGAAATGAATTAGGATAACCTTTGTCGGCATGGCAGGAAG
>Ga0164242_10001732_pt1 | contig 25734 bp, 18 predicted proteins | sample OricomgcompostMG_FD_108783 | JGI IMG/M metagenome (GOLD analysis project Ga0164242, IMG submission 108783) | Miracle-Growth compost microbial communities from Emeryville, California, USA - Original compost - Miracle growth compost (MG) ...
CCACCAATGACAATTAAATCCCATTTTTTTACCTTTTCCAGCCCTTGCAGTGATTTCGTTCTATCCATGCCAAAGTTTCAATTTATATCAACTACTCTACAATTAGGCTCATTTTGGCCTTTAACGGAGATACTTTTCGATAAAATCGAAATAATTCAAAAGTAAAAGTAATAAATACAAATAGTAATTTCAAAATAATTCCTAATAGAAAAATAGACCTCATTAGCCATATCCTTATATTTAACTGTAGATTAGCATATTATGTCATAATAAAAGCCAATATTTAAGACTTTTAAAAATGGCCTTTGACGTTTCTATTATAGACGATTTGTTTTCAAATTATATTTTTAAAGAAAGAGGATTTTTTAAACCCGTTCAATTAGGATGATTAAATTTGCTTTCATGTTATCAATCGCTAGACGCCACCAAGCCATCCTTGACAAATTGCAGGAAAAAGGATATGTCAATGTATTAGATTTATGCAAAGGGTTGGATGTATCAGCTGTAACCATCCGAAAAGACCTTAAGCTTCTGGAAGACAAGGGATTATTATTTCGTTCCCATGGAGGAGCCTCGTTGCATAATCCATATATTAATGAACGGCCGGTCAATGAGAAAGAACATATTCAGGCCGACGAAAAGACTAGAATTGGAAAATATGCCGCTCATCTCATTACGGAAAATGATGCCATAATCATTGCATCTGGAACCACGGTCATGGCACTTGCCAGACACATTAAGCCCCAAGGCCATCTTACGGCTATTACTGCTTCCCTAAGTGTTGCCATGGAGTTAAATCGCCATCCGGAAACGGAAGTGGTGCAACTGGGAGGAACATTGCGTAAAAGTTCCTCATCGGTAGCCGGCTCTTTTGGTGAAGCTATGTTAGAGCATTTCTCTTGTAGCAGGCTATTTCTAGGCATCGATGGCATTGATCTTGAATTCGGACTAACAACCACCAGTGTTATGGAAGCCCACCTTAATCAGAAAATGATGCGGGCAGCCCAGAAAACGATCGTATTGGCGGATTCGAGTAAATTCGGAAGACGCGGGCTTGGAAAAATCTGCCAATTAGATGAGTTTGACCAAATCATTACAGACCCTGGCGCGCCCGGTCATTTCATTAAAGCATTGGAGGAAAAAGGAATTGAAGTAACGATCGCCTGAGGTCATTCTTAAAATTAAAGTGCAGGGAAAGTTACCGTCCCTGCACTTTAATTGTTTATGGCATAATCGTAAGATTCAGTTCTTTGACAATCGTGCGAGATCCGTAAATAGTGGTATTAGCCGCGACGAAGGTGACAATATAGGCGCCAGGCTGCTGATAGACATATTCATACGAATCCATGCGAGTGGTCATGTCTTTAAGCGCCGAACCGACATCCGTAAGCGAAGTACCGGTCGAATCCACGTCATTTCTGTTTGCATAACGACTACCCTGTTCACCTGAATAAAAAGTGATCAGATCCGGATTACCTGAAAATACGAAATTCACGGTATCACCCACGGCATAACTGGCTTTTGCGGTGGTAACATCGAAGCCCAAAGGATACACCTTTTTCTTATTACAGGCGGCTGTTGCGCATAAGAGCAAAAGCAATAAATAGACTATTTTTTTCATGTATTATTATTATGAGATTGACGTAAGACGGCCTCAGCGACCGCATTTAAGCCAGCAGAATCACCACCCGGGATTCTGCTTGAGTGCCTTATTCAAGGATAACTCTAGAGCGGGCTTGGGATAAAGCACATGTTTGGCCGACACATTTTCAGCTGCTGTCATTGCATACGCATAAGACGCAGGCGCATGTGCACCGAAGTCTTCCGCTGTTTGCTTCATAGCATCTACAAAAATGCCCCAGCGAATCAAGTCATGCTTACGCAATCCCTCGAAACACAACTCTCTCGCCCGCTCGTCCTGAATAGCCTTTCTAAAATCGTCTTTACTTAGCCCTGTTCGCAGATGAGCCTCTTCCGGATTAGTAGCTCCTGTCAACAGTTTTCCGTAACCTCGTTCCCTTACCATATTAATTTTATCATATGCCTGTTGACTAGGTCCGTTTATTTCATTTTCCGCTTCGGCGAACATTAGAAGCACATCAGAATACCTGAGCATGGGGAAATTAATCGGCGTATAATTTTTATTCATGGGTTTATCTAATTCATATTCCCTTCTAAATTTTCCACAACTTCTCTGAACGATCGAACTATCACTATAATCCTTCTTTTTATAGCTTGTCTTATCTGAATACGAAAATGGTGCAATACTCCAATCCCGCCTCAGGTCTATATCATCGAACAGATGATACAGTTTCCATGTTGTACTGTTGAATCCATATGCATACCCGATATTGGCAAAGTCTGACGGCTTATGGGAAATACCGTTTTCATTCCCATGACGGCCTGCCTGCCGATTCGCATCGTTGTTATTGCCATACAATTCCACTTCCCAGATACTGTCTTTAACATCATAGAGATCCTGGCAAAAATTAATATAAAATTGAGTATAATCCGGATTTAACAAATGCTCACCTGAGTCGATCACCTTACTGCTCCACTCAAGCGCATCTTGAAATTTAGCGGTGTCTTTAAGAGGATTCCCTGCCATTGTCAGGCACACTCGCGCAAGGATACCACGAACGGTCGATTTGGAAATGCGGCCACCATAACCAATTTCCGAAGCTGTTTGTACAAGGCCCTCTGCTTCTTCCATATCAGACAATATCTGGTCATAAACATCCTTTGCAGGAGTACTGGCAATACTGACATTATTGACTGACGATGTCGGAGTAAGTTTCAAAGGAACATCTCCATAATACTGCACCAAAGTGTAATAATAAAATGCGCGCAGGAATAACGCCTGGCCACGCACCGCACCTTTTTCTGATGAATCCATATCCGCCCCTTCCAGATTCGCGAGCAGCAAATTAGCCCGCTCAATGCCGATATAACAATTGCGCCACGTATTAAGGACATAAGGATCTGAAGGGTCAAAATTATAGAAAAAGGGACCGGTAGGCCATTTGGTATAAGAAAGAAAGGATTCATCTGTGCCGATATTCTGTCGGATTGGGATTTGACTTCCCCACATCGCTTCTAAACCGACTACATTATATACACCATTTAAGGCGCTATTCACCTCGCTGGCGTTTTTAAAATAGTTTACAGGAGACACGAAATCCGTTGGCTTTGTAGTAAGAAATTTTTTGCAGCCGATACCAATCATCAGTGTCGCCATTACTCCGATAAAATCACGGCGGTTACTCCCAAAAGAACCGTGATAAACGGGAGCTGCAAATCCTTCCGCTGTCCTTTCTCCGTTGGAAGAAGCGGATTTTATATTTTTATCTAAAATAATTCGTTTCATAAAAATCAATTTTGAGCAATAAGACGTTGGGTTAAAGAGAGAGTTTGACACCCACCACCATGGTTCTGGGCCTAGGGTAAGCTGAATAATCAAAACCAGGTGTGAGTGCGGAGTAATGTATCGACACCTCAGGGTCGGACCCGGTATAACCAGTCCAGGTAATTAAGTTCTGGGCGCTCAAGTAAAACCTGCAGCTATATATACCAGTGCGTTTCAAAAGTCTCGTAGGCAGCTTATATCCAAGGGAAACGGTTTTCAATCTAAGGTAAGACCCGTCTTCTACCACACGACTTGAATAAACATAACCGAACTGGCCACCTGCTCGAGGTATATCTGTATTAGTATGGTCAGGCTCCCAGCGCTTTTCAAAAGACTTAAATTGATTAAGATATAATTTATTTCCCATTTCAAAGACCAGCCGATTGGCATTGATAATATCGTTCCCGTATGACCATTGGAAAAACAGGTTTAGGTCAAAATTACCGTAGCGAAAATCATTGGTGAAGCCTCCTTGATGAATCGGGAATCCTCTTCCTATAACTGTTCTATCATAGTCGTTAACAATTCCATCTCCATTTAAATCTCGATATTTTGCATCTCCCGGTTGCACCTGAGATGCTTTCTGCCCGGATTGTACCGGTTCGCCCGGCTTTAGCACGTAGCTACCATCTGATTGCTTATTAAAATCATCATATTGATATAAACCATCGTATATGTATCCATAAACCTGGCCCATGGGTTGGTCAAGCTTAGCAATATATAAGGAGGTATTGTTATACCATTGATCCCAACTCATAAAAGACTCAAGGCTCTCTTGATTCTGGGTGAGTTCCAACACCTTGCTTTTATTAAATGAGATGGTAAACCCGGTGCTCCATGTGAATTTCTTGGTCTGTACATTAACTGTATGTAAAGAAAGTTCCAAGCCCTCATTGCTCACTTTTCCAATGTTTTTATAGGCACTGGAATAGCCGGTTGTTGGGGGCAACTTGGCGTTCAATAATAACCTACTAGTGGTTTTCTTGTAATAATCCGCCGTCAAGGTAATGCGTTCATTAAAAAAGCCCACATCTAATCCGACATCCGTCTGAGAGGTGGATTCCCATTTGAGATCTTCACTGGCAAGCCCTTCTGGTATAGCACCTTGAGCCAATGCATCATCAAAAGAATAATACGCCGTCATAGGAAACCCAAGCTGGGCATATGTAGCATAGTCACTAACGCGATTATTTCCCGTCAATCCCCAGCTCACCCGCAGCTTAGCATCAGAGAGCGGTTTTATATTTTTTAAGAACGGTTCATTGATCAGTCGCCAAGCGAAAGCCGCAGACGGGAAGTAACTCCATTTATTGTCTAGCTGAAACTTGGACGACCCATCTGCCCGGAGAGAAGCAGTCAAAAGATATTTATCTTTATAAGTATAATTAATTCTACCCAGGAAAGAAGCCAGTGTCCAAGCCTCCGTCAATGCCTTCACGGGTTGAGGTGTCCCTTCATCCAGCCCACTTAAACCGAGTGATTCATTAGGCAGATGATTGGCCGAGGCGCCATAATAATTATATTTATTTCCCTGAAAGGTGGCACCTCCCAGGATTTTTATTTTATTGTATTTATTAATTTGCTTGTTATAAGTGAGCGTATTCTCATTTAGCCATTGTTGGGTTTCATAATAAGTAATAGATCCATTAACCCCATATATATTATACTTGCTTCCACTCCAGGTATCCGAATTATTAAAAGAATCATATCGTTTGAGCGTTCGTGAAAACCCGCCTGTAATGCGCAACGTAAGATCCTTCAGAATTTGATAATCTGCATATCCATTGATCCGGATATAGTGATTGATATGTTTACGCAATTGATTTTCGGCCGTTTTAATCGGATTAAACCTATAATCCGTTGTTGGATTTACAAAATCGTCCAACAGATCGTCCTGAAGAGAGGAGCTGGTATCTCCCAAGGGAACAACAGGCCTATATCCCCAGACGCTGTACATCAGGTTAGTCATCGAAGAGGTTCCGTTTTCGGCCGAGGAGGGTGTCGTTCCATAAGTCAACGTACTGGTATAACTAACATCTCCTCCAACCCGTAGTTTGTCATTGACCGTCTGATCCAGGGACATTTTGGCCTGAGCTCTCCTGAACCCGGAATTAATCAACACACCCTTTTGGTCGAATAATTGACCAGAAACGGAATATCTAGTATTCTGTGACCCACCCCGTATAGAAAGCGAATGATTTTGCATGGGCGCTGTCCGGAATAATTTTCCTTGCCAGTCGATGTTTTGTGCATTTTTATAATCATCAATGGTTTTTACATGTCCTGCAGTGGTGTCAATATACCCGTCCTCTTGAAGAACATTAGGGGTGGTGATTTCATTCTGTAACTTCATGAATTCATAAGGATCCATTAAAGGCATTTCATGAATCACCTGCTGAATACCGTAATAGCCATTATAGGAAATTCGTGGAGGACCTTCTTTTCCGCGCTTCGTCGTAATAATAATGACTCCGTTTGCAGCCCGGGCTCCATAAATAGCGGTTGCCGAGGCATCTTTCAATACGCTGATCGTCTCGATGTTATCCGGATCCAGTTCACTATTATCCGGATCTTCCACCGGGAAGCCGTCAATAACATATAAAGGCGAATTATCCTGCGTAAGTGAGTTATTGCCACGAATGACGATATTAACGGCCGCTCCTGGTTGTCCATCTGTTGAGGAGACTTGAACGCCTGCAACACGGCCCGCTAATGCCTCATCAAAGGAGGCTACCGGGGCCTTATCCATATCCGCCATATCGACTTGGCCGACCGAGCCAGTAAGATCCTTCTTTACAACCGTACCATAGCCAACAACTACGGCTTCGTTAAGCTGGTTAACAGAAGGCTTCAAGGCTATCATAATATTTGACCTTCCTTTCAACGGCTCAATTTGCTTTGCGTATCCAACGAATGTGAAAACAAGTACAGCATCCCCCGGCACGTCGCTTAACTCAAATACTCCATTTTCATTGGTAACGGAGCCTTGAGATGTTCCTTGAATAACTACAGAAACGCCTGGTAGAGGCTCTCTTGTCGAGGCATCAATCACCTTCCCTTTTATATGAAGGGGCGGGATCTGTTGCAGTAATCTGTCTGGCTTTATCATCGGTAGAATACTGGCTCCATGAGCCATCATAGCGGCAGCAAGCAGTGTGCATACTAGCATCGCCGCCCTGCTCCTAATGATTAGCCGATAATAAAAGGAAATGAATACTGTTTGTTTCATAGATTTCGGTTTGGTCGGTTAAAGAATATCATTTTAGTTATTTAGCTGACAATTAAGCGGACGATTCCGCGCAGCATAAATGCTACAACTATACAGGAGCTTTCACTCCGGCAAAATCCTCAAACGAAATGGGTGTTCTCCTTCCTTTTTTTGCCCATATCTCCAATAGAATCAAGACATACAATCAGAGAAAGCATATGCCTTCAGTTGATGTACTAGTCTTTTCTACAAGGAAAAGATATACAAAACCGCTGGTCGCAAAAGCGACACGAATTGACAGTTAAGGTTCTCTCTTTATGAGAGCAGCAGTAAGATGGAATACGTCGGTATCTAGAATCCTCCCTGTACTTCCAATGAGCTATGAGTGCTATTAACTTACTACTACTATATTTTCGATCCAATTTAGCACATACATCCCCGGTGCTCCGAAATGTAAGCAATAAGAAACGAAAATCATTTTGATTTGAAAGAATTCAAAAGTAAAAGTAATTATAGAAAATATAATTTTCAAACTTTTGGCAAAAATATTATCCAGATTCGCCGGTAATTTTAACGTAACGAACTAGAAATGAATTAATTAAATTACAGAAATTAAGTTTTGTTTAAAATTAAATCTCTTTTACTTAATAATATTACTATTCATTTGCTTCATGCCTCATCTGAGAGGAGCGCTTTCTTGCTTTTTCCTGGCGAATGAATCACCTCCCGCGGCGGCTCCTATAAACGCCGAAAGCCACTAAAACAGATTTCTTTTTTACCTACTTTTGCATGCGATTTCATACATTCACCCTTAATATTATATTTAATATTATACATTAACTTACTATGATGGATATATTTGATAAACTGCACAAGAACCTGGGGAATATCGGACAGCACTCCGATCGCGCGCATGGTTATTTTACATTTCCAAAACTTGAAGGAGAAATTGGAAGCCGCATGGCTTTTCGAGGAAAGGAAAAGATTATCTGGAGCCTCAACAATTACCTGGGACTTGCCAATCATCCTGAAGTCCGAAAAGTGGATGCTGAAGCAGCGGCCAAGTATGGCTTAGCTTACCCAATGGGAGCGCGCATGATGAGCGGAAATTCCGATGAACACATCAAACTTGAGAACGAACTTTCTGAATTTGTCAAAAAAGAGGATTCCATTTTGTTCAATTACGGATATCAGGGTATTATGAGCGCGATTGATGCAGTTTGCGATCGAAGAGATGTGATTGTCTATGATAGTGAATCTCACGCTTGCATTATAGATGGTGTAAGGCTGCACCCAGGCCACCGTTACGTTTTTAAACACAATGATATTGAAGACTGCGAAAAACAATTAAAAAGAGCTACCGAATTGGCCGCCAAAACCAACGGTGGTATTCTTGTTATTACTGAAGGGGTATTCGGAATGGCAGGAGATCAAGGTAAATTGAAAGAGATAGTGGCGCTAAAAAAGAAATATTCATTTCGCCTGATGGTAGACGATGCCCACGGTTTTGGCACCATGGGCAAAACAGGAGCGGGAACGGGTGAAGAACAGGGCGTACAGGATGATATAGACCTCTATTTTTCGACATTTGCCAAGTCCATGGCATCCATTGGAGCCTTCATGAGCGCTGAAAAATCTATTATAACTTATTTGAAATATAACGTCCGTTCACAAATCTTTGCCAAGTCTCTCCCTATGGCCGTGGTGATTGGCAACCTAAAGAGGCTGGAATTACTAAGAACAGAGCCGCAGCATAAAGAGAAACTGTGGGATGTAGTACGGAAATTACAGCATGGGCTAAAGGAAAAAGGCCTCAACATCGGCCATACCAATTCTCCGGTAACTCCCGTATATCTGACAGGTGATATCCCGGAGGCGACTGCGATGGCGGCAGATCTTCGTGAAAATTATGGAATCTTTTGCTCTATAGTGGTATATCCTGTTATTCCAAAGGGCCAGATCATTTACCGCCTCATCCCTACCGCCGTGCACACTGATGATGATATTCAAGATACATTGTTGGGCTTCTCTGAAGCCAAGAAAAAGTTAGATGCTGGGGTATACAAGGTGAGTGAAATACCGGTCATCTAGTTATTATTAAACAGAAAAGTATGGATTGCCTATAATCCCGGGCAGCGTTTGTGACATTTGCCATATGGTATAAGCGTCATTTCTAAAAACAGAAATACAACGCCTTTGGCGTATTCTGTTTCCATATCCGCTCTCAAATAGCCAAAATCCACCACATGAATTGTAAACAAGCGCTGGTATTTTTCCTGCTTATTGCCTCCAGCTTCACTCTTTATGCCCAGCGGAAAACAATTACCATCGACGACATTTGCACTTACAACACTTTTCAATATAAAAATGTACCAGGGTTTAACTCCATGAAGGACGGCCGGTTTTACGCTGAAATTGATAGTGCAGGAAATCTCATCAAAAAGGCCTTCGCTACCGGAGAGACCGTAGCCGTCTTAGCGAAAAGGGACGACATAAGAACTAAAGATAATAAAACATTACCCTTGATCCGATATGCATTCAGCAACGGGGAAAGAAAGATCCTGCTTAACGTCCAGATAAAGTATATCTACAGGCGTTCTTATTCATCCATTCCATATGTATACAACCTGAAGACACATCAAGTTACGCAGGTATCTGAGACACCGGTATTGCATGCAACGTTTTCGCCAGACGGAACAAAGGTAGCTTTCGTAAAGAATAACAATCTTTTTTATCTAAATCTCATTAATGATAGTCTGGTTCAAGTTACTCGTGATGGCAAGCAAAATAGCATTATTAATGGCAATTGTGACTGGGTTTATGAGGAGGAATTCGAATTTACACGCGCTTTTGAATGGAGCCCGAACGGGAAGCAAATCGCTTATTACCGTTTTGACGAAAGTCGGGTGCCAGAATATACTATCCCGTTCTACGAGGACACAAGCAATTACCCTATTCTATACACCTACAAGTACCCTAAAGCGGGAGAGCCTAATTCGACGGTAAGTATCCACATCTTTGATCTTCAGAGTAGAAGAAATACAACAGTTGACGTAGGCGATGATCCTGACCAATATATTCCTCGTATCAAATGGACGGCGCAAGACAATATGCTATGTGTGTACCGTATGAATCGACTGCAAAACAGGCTTGAATTACTGCTGGCAAATGCCAATTCGGGACGCGTACGGATACTTTATAAGGATACAGATCAATGGTATATAGATGAAGGACTGCTGGACGATCTGTATTTTCTCCATGATGGAAAGCATTTTATCATTATGAACGAGAAAGATGGATGGAGACATTTGTATCTATACGATATGGAAGGTAAGTTACTGCATAAACTAACCGACGGTCATTGGGATGTGGACAAAATCGCAGGAGTTGACGAAGCTGCGCATATTATTTATTATACAGCTGCCTACCACTCTCCAATGGACCGGCAATTATTCTCCAGCGATCTCAATGGAAAACATTTCCATCAAATTACTCATGAACGAGGATGGCATGATGTTGAATTCAATTCGGACTACACCTATTTTTTGGATAAGTACTCAACAATCAATACTCCTCCTTCATTCACCATAAAGAATAGTGGCGGGAAAGTGGTTCGGGATCTGGAGGATAATAAGGCCCTTAATGATCTGCTTGAAACGTACTCCCTCTCTCGTGCTTCCTTTCTAAAAATACCCAACAGGGAGGGGCTCCTATTAAATGCATGGATGCTGAAACCGCCGCATTTTGATTCAACACGAAAATATCCGGTACTTTTTGCAAATTATGGTGGCCCAGGCTCACAGTCAGTAAAAAACAGCTGGGGGACGATAAACTTCTGGGAGCAAATGTTAGCTGAGAAAGGATATATCATTATTTGCGTGGATAACACCGGTACAGGATTCCGGGGTGAGTTATTCAAGAAAAAAGAGACCTATCTTCAATTGGGATGGAAGGAAATCCACGATCAGATAGATGCCGCAAAATGGATCTCCGCTCATTTTTCATTCATCAACTCTAGCCGTATTGGCCATTGGGGATGGAGCTTTGGGGGGTTCTTGAGTTCTCTGGCAATCACGGTCGGTGCGGACGTCTTCCACACTGCCGTCGCCGTGGCACCCGTCACCGACTGGCGATATTATGACAACATCTACACTGAACGATATATGCGTACCCCTCAGGAGAATCCAGATGGATATAAAAAGACCTCTCCTATCCGTTACGTGGATAAGCTAAAGGGGAAATTCCTGCTCATTCACGGGACAGGAGATGACAATGTTCATTTTCAGAACAGTATTATGTTGTCTGAAGCATTAATACAAGCAAATAAAGCGTTCCAACAGGCTTACTATCCCAATAAGAATCATGGAATATATGGAGGCAATACCCGACTCCAGCTCTATTCGAAAATGACCACTTTCATCCTAGATAATTTATAGCATAAAAGGACACCGCTTAGCTTCAGCGATAACAGGATTTACCCTATCCTCTATCATGCCTGAGCATGACATAGACCTTTCCCATAAATCTTCCAAGTTAAAAAAATAATTGTAAAAGAGTTATCAAAAAAAGTCCTGATGTTTCCCTTTGGAGACATCAGGACGCTGAAACTGACAAAATTACTCAATCGTTGTACCCAGGATTCTGTATCAATTTATCATTCTTATTAACCTCATCTCTACTGATGGGAAGGAAATACATTTTGTCTTCCCATTTCCGGTTTTCCACCGTATTATCCGGTTCGGGAGTATAGGTATAATTATACAGTGTCTCATCATGATGGTAGGGAACGGGGGCAGTAGCCCCGGCCTTAAGTTTCCCGTTGATGACAATGATGGCCACGGTTCGGCCAAGCGTAGTAGGGGCGATCATCCAACGGCGGGCGTCATGATAACGTTGTTCTTCATAGGCCATTTCTATCCGCCGTTCACTCCGGTACGCTTCCATCAGGTCCTGGCCAGATAAGGTAATAGCTGGCATTCCCGCGCGGAATCGAATCCTGTTAAGCCATAGCTTTGCCTCATCTTCCTGTCCCAATTCAAGACAACACTCTACGTAATTAAAGACAGCTTCCGTATAACGGAAAAATGGCCACGGTACAAATTGCCTGGTGGTATTGTCGACCAGATTAGGGTCGGGATCTATAAATTTACGCATATAGTACCCTGACCAACTGCCGTTCCAATTCTCAATAGCGCTCTGCCGGGTGTCCAGACCTGCGATCATCTTCCCTCCTTGTTCATATTGCCCGGTCTGAATCTGATTGGCCGGATCTACATCCCCTGATATTTTATCCCGCGGCTTCCAGGGAGCTCCGTCATACAGAATGCTGGCATAAAAGCGGGGATCCCGGTTCTTATAGGGGGCCGCTTTCTCCAGTGGATTATTCCAATCAAATTTCGTCCCGTCAGCCATTTCATAATCATCAACCAGTTCTCCAATGGGCTCGTTTCCGGCCCAATTGTGATAACCATTAGGGCCATTGTTTCTTCCCACATATTCTCCCCCTTCATCCTTATTGGCAGTAAAGTATCTGGCAAAGATGAGTTCACTGGCAGCACTAGGATCGGCTTCAGATGCTTTGCTACCACCTCCCATAGCGATAGAGATATAATTATTTTGTCCTTGCTCTGCAGATACAGGTGCTGTCAAATCAAGTTTATATCCGTATCCGGGCATGTCTAAGACTGCTTTGGCCGCATCCCGGGCCTTCTCCCACCGCGCTTTTCTGTCTCCACTCAAATAACCGAGCAGTTCAGGGTTTGCGAACCCTCCAATAACTGAAGACTTAGCCTTAGCCGTGGGAATGTCGTGCAGGTCGCTAGCGGCATACAAGAGAACCCGTGATTTGAGGGCAAGCGCAGCCACTTCAGAGGCACGGCCTTTGTCTATTTGCTTCCCATGGAGTAATGAAGCAGCCGAATCACAGTCCTTAACAATAAAATCAACGCATTCCTCATAGGTATTTCTGGCCTTTGAATAGTCTTGATTTAGTCCATAGGACGAATCAATAATAGGAATGCCGCCGTAATAGCGCAACAGCTGCTGATAAAAATACCCACGCAGGAAATATGCCTCCCCCCGTAAACGATCATTCAGATCCTGATCATCGAAAGTGGCTATCTTAAGATTCTCCAGCGCCAGATTGGCGGCCCGGATCTTTTTATACATATTCCCCCATTCATAGGTATTGTTCGTCCACCCTAAATTAGACGGATTAAGCGTACCCTCGGTAACGGTATTAATACCACGACCGGGATGGGTAAAGAGCGCTTCGTCGGTAAGCGATGCCAGCATCTGCTCATCAAACCCGCCGTTCCCCAAACCGTTGTAGATATCGGTAACAAAGGCCTGGGCAAGCGATCCATCCGACCAAACGATCGAGGAAGAAACCTCTCCCAGGGGCTGTGTGTTAAGGAAATTTTGGCTGCAGGATCCCAAAAGGATTGCTACCATCGTTAGTATCCAACAATTATTGATAATCTTTTTCATATTACCTGATTTTAAAACTTGATAGATGCACCTACATTGATGATCTTCCCCTGTGGATAGTAATGACCATCCGAACTGGTTGACTCGGGATCCCAAATCTTCATCTTGTCCCAGGTCGCCAGATTGAGCCCACTAACGTAAATTCTAAAACTGTTAATATCAGCCTTGTGACCGAGGGAGACCGGAAGCGTATAGCCTATCTCAAGGTTTTTCAATCGTAAATAATCACTTGAGCGAAGCCAGTAAGTGTTATTGCCCGCAGCTCCTTGCGTATAGTAAGTATCTCCCCTGTTTGCAATACGTGGATAAACGCTGCTAGGATCTTCAACAGTCCACTGATGATCATAATCATATTGGAGAAAATTACCAATGTCCCCGGCTTCATTATCGATATTGATATACAGCAATCCTCCCGTCGCACCCTGGAACAACACAGAACAGTCAAAATTCTTGTACTGCATGTTCAGATTGAATCCCCCCGTAAAGGTCGGATCCCGGTTCTTGTCTAAACGCACCTGATCGTCGGCATCAATCCTGCCGTCTGCGTTTACATCTTTGAATTTCATGTCTCCGGGCCGGAGGTCTCCCACGAGCGCGCTGTAATCAACCGTATTAGCCTTAATATCTGCTTCATCTTTGAAAACGCCATCATACTCGTATACCAGCCAGTTGTTGCCATTGGTGCCAAAAGAATGTCCCGTGGCCCTCTGCCAGGCCGGCGCGCCGGGCGCTTCGTCAAAGTACACAACTTTGTTCTTAGCATAGCCCCCATTTACGCTCACAGAATAGGTAAAATCTCCGATATTGCCGTTATAGCCGACTTTAAATTCGTAGCCTTTGTTGTCTACCCTTCCAAGATTGACAGGCGGCAGCGTAATGCCCGCACTTGCCGGAGTAGAGCCCGCCTTTTGGATCAGGATATTGGTACGTTTGTTATAGAAATAGTCCAATTCAAAATCAATCTTACCATTCAGTAACTGCCCATCCAGCCCTACGTCAAAATTGTTCGCGACTTCCCAGGTAAAATTAGGATTGGGCAGGCGCGTTTCATAGAGCGAAGGTGCTACCTGATCATTGATGATATAGCTCCCGAAACCATAAGTAGACAGATATTGATATTCCTGAAGCGCCCCGTTAAAGTAGACTTGATCATTGCCCATTTGCCCATAAGATCCCCTCAGTTTAAGGTAATTAAACACCTTGACATGGTCTTTCCAGAATTTTTCTTCCGAAATATTCCATCCTGCCAGAATTCCGGGAAAGAACCCGAAGCGATGGGCTTCCGGAAACATATAGGAACCGTCATAGCGCCAAAGGAATTCTAAGAGATATTTCTGCTTATAATTATAGTCTACCCTCCCAAAATAGCTTAGCCGCGCTCTTTCATAGGCGGATCCACCATTGTTCTTTTCGGCATCTCCGCCAAAATTCAGCTGATCCAGCAAGGGAGAAATATAATAGCGGCGGTACGCATTAAAGTTATCCTCATTGTCTTTTTCCTTTGTTACCGCTGCCATGACGCTGAGAGAATGTCCTCCCTGGAAGGCATGGTCATAATTGACGAAACCCGACAATAAGATATTGAGGAAATTATCGTCAGACTCGTTTAAGCGGGGATCGGTGAAAGTCGATCTCATTGATTTCGTCAGCAGGGGCGTCGTTCCGTCCGGTTCATACGATGTGTGATCCCAAAAATAAAGGTACCAGGGAGTTTGCCAGTTCTTGACGCGCTGAATCTCCTTATCAAGGGAAGCGGTACCGGTCAGTTTCAGGCCTTCCACTCCGGGGACGTCAATCTCTACTTTTCCATTGGTTTGGAAATAATTTCGTTTATCGTTGTCATAACCGGTCTGGTTGGTCGTAATGACGATGGGATTTTGTCCGTTTTCAATATCTGGGCCCGGCAGGCCATTTGGCCAGACCTCCGGATCGGTGGGCTTACCTCGAATGATCATCCTGAAGATATCCCCCGCACTCTGAGTGGGAAAATGCCTGAATTCCTGCCTGGCTGTCAACCCGAAACTAGTCTTGATGTATTTGTTGATCCGTGCGTCCAGGTTGAGACGCATGTCATACTGCTTATACCCAGTAGCCGAATGCTTGTAATAAGCATCTTGATTTTCATAACCCAGTGATGCCAGATAAGTGACATTGTCCGACCCGCCGCTTACTTGCAAGGTATGCCTTACTTGCGGTGACCACTGTTTAAAGGTCGTCTTGAACCAATCAGTATTGGGATGCCCCCAAGGATCGGAGCCGTCCTTATATTTCTGAATATCGTCCGGCTGATAGGGTGCCTTCACTTGAGTGCCGTCGCCCAGCGTATAGATTCCTTTCTGAGAGAGCGACTGCCAGGCAGCGGACCATTGATCCACTGGTACGCCGCTGTACATGGTCAGCTCATTATTCATCATGGCATATTCAGCAGCATTGGCCATTTTTGGCACCCGGGTCGGACGGGACCAGCCTTGATTAAAGCTATAGGTAAGCTCGGGCTTGCCCGCTTTACCACGCTTAGTGGTAATCAGGATCACCCCGTTGGCCGCCCTGGCACCGTAAATGGCTGCCGAAGCATCTTTCAGCACAGACATGCTTTCGATGTCTGCGGGATTCAACCTTTCGAGTCCCCCTCCCAAATCCGGTACCCCGTCAATGACCACCAGGGCGCTGCTGTTTCCTAAGGTATTGGTACCCCTGATTCTGATAGTAGACGCATCATATCCAGGTTCTCCAGTGGATTGAATCGCCGTCACTCCGGGAAGTCGTCCGACCAGGGAATTAGAGAGATTAACGGTAGGCGATTTTTGCAATTCTGATCCCTGTACAGTGGCGACCGAGCCGGTTACGGTAACCTTTTTTTGCGTTCCATATCCCACGACGACAACTTCGTTTAAGCCCTTGGCAGAGAGTTTCATGGTCACGTTCAGGGTACGCTGGTCCGTCACGGATACTTCCTGATCGTCATAACCGATATATGAAAATACCAGGGTAGCGGGAGCGGCAACCTCCATCTCATAATGGCCCTTTACATCGGAAACCGTCCCTACTGAGCCTCCTTTGACTTGAACAGTGACGCCGGTGAGAGGGTTTCCCTTCGAATCCGATATGGTGCCCTGAACGCGAACATCCTGGACGACAGTACCTTTCGGTACAATGACGATCAGGTTGTCTGGCAGTAATTTATAATACATGCCTGCAGGAAGTGCCTTATTGAGAATATCTGTAATCGTCGCATTTGTCGCATCAACTTGGATTCTGGAATGGCCTTTTACATAAGCATAATTATACATAAAGGTATAGTCAGACTTCTTTTCCAATATGGAAAAGAGCTTTTCCAGTTTAACACCATTGAGTTGAAAAGTAAAACGTTTCTGAGAGAAAGAGGGAGATGCCGTTAGCTGAAGGAAGGTCATCATTACCAGGACAAGGCAGATTTTCATGACAACCAGAATTTTAAATAAATAACCCCGCGTCAATACAGGGGTATTAACGTATCTTTTTTTCATACATTTGTATTGAAAGGTGAAACCATAAGGGGGTAATTCATCTGTGGTTATTTGACATTACCCCCGGTAAACATGGACATCTGCAGGGAAGTGTTCAGCACTTCCCTTTCTTTTGTCAAGTAGGAGAAATAGGAAATTGTCGATTTCTGATCATATGCTTTTAATTTATTAAAAATGAATAGGTTATTTCCTACCGAACAAATAAACGGTATCTTGAATAATCCGATACCGGAACGGAGTAGTGAGTGCCAGGGCATTTAACGCCTCCTCCAGTTTCTCCTTGCCAAAGGCTCCGGTGAGTACTTCTTTCTTTAACGCCTTATTTTCAAAAACGAAAGCAACATCATACCAGCGTTCCATTTTGAAAGCTACTTCCCGGAAGGATTCATTTTTAAAGACGAGTTTATTGCTGACCCAGGCAATATCTTCAGGAGGAATTCCGGCAACGGTATCGGGCACGATATGGGATATTTTATAATTGGCTTTCCTCACACGATTCTTGGCTACTGTTGAAATCCGATCAACAACTGTCAGCTTTTCGTGTGGTTTTAGTACAATGTGGCTATCGGGATCTCCCACAATACTGACTTCAACTTTCCCTTGAATCAGGGTAGTAACGGTCTTACCTTCGTTACCATATGCTCGCACATTAAAAGTTGTTCCAAGTACTTTGATTTCCAGTTGCTTGGTATGTATAAGAAACGGATGTTCGGCATCGGTCTTTATCTCAAAATAGGCTTCGCCCCAGAGACTGATCGCCCTGCTGTGCGCCGAAAAACCATTGGAATAGGTCAGTTTACTTCCTCCATTTAGCCAGATCACACTGCCATCAGGCAAATCTATCTTTGTCCGCGAACCATTTTTTGTGGATACCCGATTAGGTTTGGGCGGTTTGAACGCATAGGATTGCTCTGACACCCCCGGATTCACCGGCTTCCACCATATTACAAACCCTATCGTCACTAGCACAAGAACGGCGGCAGCAATTTTCCATATTAAAAACCCACTGTGTTTCTCGAGATCCTCATAGCCCTCATATGTCATGATTTCCCCCGGTTCCGAAACTTCTTCCGTCTGCATGGATTGTTCCAATTTCCTCCACCCCTCCCTGAGAAACTCCTGCTTTCCCGATTTGAATGCCGGAAACCTGTCTTCCGGTTGCAATCCTTCCATTGCCTCTAAGACCAAGTAATACTCGGGATGGCTGGACAGCAGCAGTTGTAACTCCTTTTCCTCTTGTTGCGATATCTCGCCAGTCGTTTTCCTTGCCAACAGGATCCAAAACCGATGCTCAATCATGGGACGGGTTATATACTTTCTATATAGACGGCTATTTTACGTTATACTACCTAAAAAAGATAAAAATATTTTCTATCTTTAAAGGAAACGGTTGATTTTTAAAACTGCATGATTCTCGCGAAAAAACCCGGTCTTCTGTATAAAGTCGCGGCAGGAGTTTTTAATTTCCAAAAAAATAACGCTATTTTTAGAATTCTTTTATCAATTTTGCAACAGTTGCCCGCGCAAATTATCACTTATGTCCGGGCATTGGTTATCAAATTGAAATCTGGTATGGAGACATGAATTTGGATCTTCTTTGGACAGCGTAAAGTAATTGCATGCCCGGTTTAGAAAGCCCCGTCTTTGAATTTAAAAGGCATTTCCGATTGTGAAACTCATTTCACTGCGGACAATCAAGCAGCGTCATCGCGTTAATCTTGAAGTTTTATTCGCATTCCACATGAAAACCGACCTGTACATTGATCCGCACGTCCCGACTGAATGGACGTTGCGCGAATTATACGAACAACATGCTTTCGGCCTGCTGCAATTTGCGTATGCATTTTTAAAAAACAAGGAACAGGCTGAAGAGGTCGTTAACGACGTCTTTCTATCCATCTGGAAAAAGAGCGATCAGCTGACGAAAATTCAGCGTATTCGCCCATACCTGTGCCAGGCTGTTAAAAACAGGGCATTGGACTATTTGGCAGCCTCAAAAAAACATCAAGACTGGCACTCCATTGATCTTGAAACGGAACATCTCTCTTTTGTAATGAATCCAGAACATATCTTACTCAACAAGGAGTTAGGTGACCGATTGCGACAGGCTATACAAAGTCTGCCTCCGCGCTGCCGCCTCATCTTCCGGCTTACCAAAGAAGATGGCATGAAGTCGCGTGAAGTGGCGGAACTTTTAGAAATATCGGTCCGCACAGTAGAGGCTCAGCTTGCAATCGCATTAAAAAGAATAGGTGAATGTCTTTTACCTTATATGCCCGAACAAAAAAAACTGCAACGGGATAAAACCGCAAAATAAATTCTTATCCTTCAGTGCATCACGAATCGCGGCAATCCGTTCTCATGAAGTACAGTGGATAGTTCAGATCCAGTCTATGATATACGGAAAACCCAAATTTCCCATACCAGGGAATGTTTTTCAAGGTAGATGTTTCCAGATAGACCGGTCTTGATAAGGAACGGGCTCTGTCCATCAGCTGATTCAATAATATGGTCCCCCTTCCCTGATTTTGAAACGACGGCTCTACCGCCAGGAACCAGAGATAATAGTACCGTGATCCTGCAGGGTGTAATCGCTTGATTGCAGCCTCCCTCGCCATTGTTCTTCTGAGATTGGCCAGTCCGATACACGAAATGGCAAGCCAGGCATCCAGGCGCCAGGATTTAAGGCTTGGGTGTCTTGTTTCGGGCAAAAGGACCAGTGCGCACCCCTTTCGATCATCGCTCAAGAATACATTTCCAAATTGAAGACAGCATTCAAAGGAATATTCCATGAGGCGCTCAATCCTTTTCAGGCGCTTGGTATCCTGCTTCACAATAAAATTGACACTTTGATTGTCATGAAACGATGCTGCCAGGATACTCACTACCAGCGACCTGTCTTTTTTAGTGGCGGCAATCATTTTATAAATCCTGGTTAGGCTTATAAGAAAAATCAACAAAAGTTTAAAGATAAAAAGAGATCACTCCAAAACATAAAATTCCGGTATCAATACCTAATAAACTGATAATAAGCGCTGTTAACGTATGGCCTCGTCAAGCACCACAGCAGCAGAAAGGGGCCGGAAGTGGTTACTTCCGGCCCCTTCGAAATCATAACAAAGCATCTCTTACTTGGATACTACCTCGAAACGCTGCTTCAATTGAATGTCTTTCGAGGAACTGCCGATAAGTGCATTGAACCAACCAGGTTCCTCCGTAAATTTCATATTCCGATCGTAAATACCCAAGTCATGCGGAGTCACCGTAAAAGTCACTGTCTTTGATTGTCCCGGGTCCAAAGTTACCCTTTCGAATCCGCGGAGTTTACGAACATAGGTAGTCACACTGCTCAGCTCATCATTTATGTACAGCTGAGGAACCGCATCCCCTTTCCGTTGACCGGTATTGGTGACCGTAAAGCTCACCTTAACATCCTGGCCTGCCTTAGGAGCAGCAGGAGTAATGCTGAGGTGTTCATATTTAAAGCTGGTATAACTCAATCCATATCCGAACGGATACAAAAAGCCCTTGACCCTTGCACTACCAGAACCTTCATCACCAGGTTTCATCGGGAAGGTAAGAATAGCCTGACCGGCCGATTTAGGAAAGGGCATAGACAGCTTGCCACCCGGATTGTATTTACCAAAAAGTACGTCGGCAATCGCCTGCCCTGTTCCTTCGCCCAAATACCATGTCTCGAGGATTGCCGGCACGTGAGCATCCGCCCAGTTGATCGTCATAGGCTGGCCGTTCGTCAAAACCAGTACAATCGGCTTGCCGGTAGCGGCAACAGCCTCCAGCAGTTGCTCCTGATGCCCTGGCAGATCCAGATTTACCCGACTATGGCTTTCTCCGATCGTTCGGGAACCATCACCTAGCGCCATGACCACTACGTCCGACCGCCGCGCAAGTTGTACTGCAGAATCGATAGACTGTTGCTCTTCACTAGTGAGCGGGAAAGCCTCTACGTCACTTTCCGGCCAGTGTGGATCGGTATGATCGATCCCCTTTGCGTACAAAAGATTTACGCTTGAAGGAAGTTCATCTTTAATTCCTTCATAAATGCTTTTGACATCAAAATCTGATGGACCATATCCTGTCCGGAGACCAGCTACATCCTTGGCATTAGGGCCAATGATCGCAAGCGTCTTTATACCTGAAGGGTTCAGCGGTAGCAGATTCTCCTGGTTCTTTAACAGCACGATGGCTTCATGGGACGCCCGTAAAGCCAGCGCCTGAGAAGTCTCATTGTGAACAATTTGATCAGCTGCCTTTGGATCCACAACATAGGGATGATCAAAAAGTCCCAGCCGGAATTTAACACTAAGCACTTCTCCCACCCTTTTATCGACGACAGACATGGGAATTTTCCCCTTTTTAACCGCGTCGATCAGAGGGTTAATATAGTCTGTAGACTTCGTGAAGTCGGTACGTACATTCAGTCCCGCCTCCAGCACCTGGCGAATAGCATCTTCATAGTCTGGGGCTACATGGTGCTTGTTGTATACATATTCCACCGCCCGGCTATCAGAAACCACATATCCGTTAAAGCCATACTCCTTCCTAAGGATATCTGTCATGAATTTTTTGCTGGCAATAATCGGTACACCATCATATTCATTATAGGAAGCCATCACTCCCAGTGGATGAGCGGTCTCAATAACTTCCCGAAAAGGTTCAAGATATATTTCCCGCATTTCCCGGGGCGCGACACGAGGATGCGTCCGAACACCTCCGTCCCGGCCTCCGATAGGAATGCTGTATACTGCAAAATGCTTCAGTGTCGACGCTACACCCTGACCCTGAATACCTTCAATCATCGCATCTCCAAGCTGCCCGACCAGATAAGGTGAAGATCCATAACAGGACTCTACCCGTCCCCAGCGGGGATCTGAACTTACGTCCATCTCAGGTGCATATATATTGGTATAGCCAAGCGCCTTGGCTTCCTTTCCCTCTACGTCTCCGATCGCCTTAATCAGCGGTTTATCGAAGGTGCTGCCCTGACCGACCTCGCGTGGGAAGGCGGTAGCCTTCTCATGTTTCAACCCAGCAATACCTTCGTCCGTAAAATCAACAGGAATACCTAACCTCGTCTCCTCAATGAACCATCGCTGAATCTTATTAATTGCCTCTGCGTGGACGGAATAGGGAAGCGAATATACTTTGGATTTACGCTGGCCTGTTAATTGTTCATCAATATTGGCAATTCCGTTGGCCCAAATCTCATTTTTCCATGCTGGAGTAGGTAATGAATCCTTTAAAACGGCTCCATATCCATATAAGGTGGTAAGCTGACAGGCTTTTTCAGTCAAGTTCATCTTGGAAACCAGGTCCTGTACCCGCTTTGCCACTGGCTGAGAAGCATCTTCATATATTTCCTTTTTACCATCTTTGTTAAAATCTGTCCACCCCTTGTGGTAAATGTTCTTTTGCTGCGCTTTGGCGGACATAGCGCAAACAAGCAGCAAGGCTGCAGAAGTGCCCCAGGGCACCCAACGATTTTGTTTCATGCTGGATTATTTTGCGATCCAAGGTATAAAAAAAACGGAAAACAAAACAATCGTTTGCATAATTTGAGTATAAACGGAAGCATACCGTTTTCACCGGAAAGTGGCAACTTCTTACCATTCTGTTTTCCCTCCTTTTGGCTAACTTTGCGTCAAACCTGGGAAAATGAGTAAAAAAGGGAAAGTTCTGGTAGCCATGAGTGGCGGTATTGATAGTACCGTAACCGCTCTCATGCTCCATGACGAAGGCTATGAGGTTGTGGGGATTACGATGAAAACATGGGATTATTCTACTTCCGGCTCGCGCAAAAAAGAAACCGGATGCTGTAACCTGGACTCTTTCAATGACGCCCGGGCAGCAGCAGTGGAGCATGGTTTTCCCCATTTTGTATTGGATCTGCGGAACGAATTCGGCGATTTCGTCGTGGATAATTTTGTAGAGGAGTACCTCGCCGGCAGGACGCCCAATCCCTGCGTTCTCTGCAATACCCACATTAAGTGGGAAGCATTGCTGAAACGTGCCGATGGGCTGGGCTGTGAGTTCATCGCAACGGGCCATTATGCCCGCATCCGGAAAGAAAATGAGCGCTATATCGTATCGAAGGGACTGGACGAGACAAAGGATCAAAGCTATGTACTGTGGGGTGTCCGCCAGGAATGCCTGAAAAGAACGATTCTTCCTCTCGGTGGCTACCGGAAAACGGAGATAAGACAAATGGCGCTGGATTACGGGTATCCGGAACTGGCGAAAAAGAGCGAAAGCTATGAGATTTGTTTTGTGCCGGACAATGATTACCGCAATTTCCTAAAGCATAAGGTACCCGGTCTTGAAGAAAAAGTAACCGACGGCGATTTCGTCTGGAAAGATGGATCTGTCGCTGGAAAGCACCGCGGATATCCTTTTTATACTATAGGGCAGCGGAAGGGCCTAGGGGTCACCTTCGGAAAACCAGTGTTTGTGACCGGCATCATTCCGGAGACCAATACAGTCATACTGGGGGAAGAGGCAGACCTGGACCGCCACGAAATGTGGGTAGGAAAACTGAACCTTCAAAAATACCCGGTATTGCCGGATGATATGGAGGTAACTACCAAGATTCGGTATAAAGACAAGGGCACGCTCAGTCGCCTGTACCACCAAGATGACCAGTTGCGGGTAGTTTTCTATGGTGCAGCCAAAGGAGTGGCCCCCGGCCAATCGGCAGTATTCTACGAAGGAGATGACGTATTAGGCGGCGGGATTATTCAACGCTTTCCCACATCTGCATTGGTAGATCAGAGACTTTCTGTTTCCGCAACTTCCTAATTCTCAAATCCTGCAGCCGGAAAAGTCGGCGGACAACAGGCAAAGGCTTACTATAATATATAAGCGGGTTATCCAAACCCTTGAATCATTTATGCGATGGAAAACGCCAGTCATTTTAACGAGGTATTTAATTCCTGTATCGCCGATTACCAACGACATGCTGATATTGAGCGCGTGCCGGAGAATCCTTTCCAAAAAGCAACATTGGATTATGCACTTTACCAGAAAAACTGGATCGACAATGTGCAATGGGATCTGGAAGATCTCATCCGGGACCCTGAAATTCTTCCTGGAAAAGCGTTGGACCTAAAACGGCGTATCGACCGCAGCAACCAAAACCGCACCGATATGGTAGAACAGATTGATGACCTGTTTGAAAGCCGTTTTCACGATACGGTGCCCCGCCCGGACGCACGGCTAAACACCGAAAGTGTGGCCTGGGCACTGGACCGACTGTCCATTCTCTTGTTGAAGATCCATCACATGGGAATTCAGGCCGGGCGGGAAGATGCCGATGATGCCCACCGGACACGTTGCCGTCGGAAACTTGAGATTCTGGAACAACAAAGGCTGGACTTATTACAAGCCATCGATGAACTAATAGAGGATGTTGCATCCGGCAGACGTATCGTCAAGGTATACCGCCAGATGAAAATGTATAATGACCCTTCCCTCAATCCTATTTACTACTCAAAAAAACAAGGATGAACCTGCTGGTTATCCGTATGTCTGCAATGGGAGACGTGGCGCTGACACTACCGGCCATTCGTTCGGTACTGGACCACTACCCGGACCTAACCATTACACTGGTTACCCGAAGACAATTTTTACCTTTTTTTGAAAACATAGATCGCCTGAACGGTGTTGCAGCAGATGTTACCGGCAGACACAAAGGTCTGGGAGGCCTCTGGCGTCTCTATCGGGAGCTCCGGAAAGTACATACACTCGGGGGAGTGATCGACTTACATAATGTTTTGAGAAGCCGCATACTTTCTTTATTCTTCCGACTCGAACATAAGCCAGTATACCGGATTAACAAGGGACGACAGGAAAAAAAAAGACTTACAGCAAGATCGCATAAGCGACTTACTCCATTAACCCATGCGATCGAGCGATACTTGGATACCTTTAAACGAGCAGGATTCCCCGCCAACCTATCAAATTACCCAAACTGGTTTAGTGGAACTGTTACCCCTGAGTCATTTTTACGAAGAGGGGAGCTCTCTGTTAAAAAAGGTCCATGGATCGGCATAGCGCCGTTTGCCAAACATCGGGAAAAAAGATGGCCGTTGGAGAAAACAGAAGCGCTCATCAGCGCATTGGATAGAGCGGGAATTCGGATGTTCCTTTTTGGCGGCGGTCCGGATGAAACTGCCTGCTTGCAAGCCTTCGCAAATCAATATCCCCTTGCAGTCGTAGTAGCGGGGCACTTAGCCCTTTCCGAAGAGCTGGGGCTGATGGCACAATTAGATCTTATGGTGAGCATGGACAGCGCAAACATGCACTTGGCGGCGCTAACCGGCATACCCGTGATTTCCATATGGGGTGCGACACACCCCTATGCTGGCTTTGGACCCATCGGCAATAATGAGCAGAGGATCGTCCAGATACCCGTTGAAAGACTAGGCTGCAGGCCTTGCTCTGTTTTCGGGAATAAGCCTTGCTACCGTGGTGATCACGCCTGCATGGAATGGATCGCTCCGGGCGATGTCATCCATAAAATTAGTCAAGTTCTGGAAGGTTTTGCTGATAGGGAAAAGTAGCCAATAAGGGTGTGTGTTCCCTGTATGTTGTCCTTTCCCCTGCATCTTCCAGGACTTCCTGCTGTTCGGTCCCTCAGACTGCTAGGTGGTATCTCTTTTAAGCGCTGATCCCTGCATCTTTCTTCATCCGCCATTGTTTATCTTAAAAAAGCCTATCATTCCTTTCAATAAGATCAATCTATTTCAGCGGAACATTTACCCGGATTTTCTTTTGACCGGGAATGGCAATCACAACCTTGCAGCGCCTTGCAGATTGTTTCCATTTGGCCCTGCGCATAACCGATGCCGTTTGGCTTACATCCATGCCCGGAAACAGTACTACAGCCCGCGGTGCATACAGGTCCTCAGGCTGGAAGCTAAGGAAGTCCTCTGCAGCACCATTGCGATTATAAGTGGAAGCGGCCTGGTAACGTAGTCTCCCCGGGGAAAGCGTCCCGAAACCCATCCAGCCATCCACATTCATCCAGTGCATCGTAGTAGGGGGCGTAAAAGCGCCGCTTCGTTCCTTTATCCCGGTAGAATCTCCTTGCCAGAACAGCTCTCGCC
>Ga0164242_10001733_pt1 | contig 25712 bp, 28 predicted proteins | sample OricomgcompostMG_FD_108783 | JGI IMG/M metagenome (GOLD analysis project Ga0164242, IMG submission 108783) | Miracle-Growth compost microbial communities from Emeryville, California, USA - Original compost - Miracle growth compost (MG) ...
GAGCAGCTCGTCGAGCCTGGTCCTCCCGGGCAGGGCACCGGCCTCGACACCGCCCACAACGGCCGCCGCCGCGGCCACTCCTACGGCGGGAAGGCCGAGGAGCAGCGCGCGGCGACGGATCATGCTGCAGAGGCTAGAGCCTCACGGGGTGCTTCAGATGTCGAACTGGCCAGCCTCGAGGCGCTTCTTCACGTCCTGCAGGAAGCGACCGGCGTCGGCGCCGTCGACCAGGCGGTGGTCGTAGGTCAGCGCGAGGTAGACCATGTGGCGGATCGCGATCGTCTCGCCGAGGTCCGGGTCGTCGATGACGACCGGGCGCTTCACCACGGCACCCGGGCCCAGGATGGCGACCTGCGGCTGGTTGATGATCGGCGTGTCGAAGAGCGCACCGAACGAGCCGAGGTTGGTGATCGTGAAGGTGCCACCGGAGAGCTCGTCGGGGGTGATCTTGTTGGTGCGGGTGCGCTCGGCGACATCCGCGATCCGCTTGGCCAGACCGGCGATCGAGAGCTCGCCGGCGTCCTTGACGACCGGGGTCAGCAGGCCACGGTCGGTGTCGACGGCGAAGGCGACGTTCTCGCGGTCGTAGTAGGTCACCTCACCGGCTTCGGTGTTGAGGTTGGCGTTGAGCTTCGGGTGGGCCTTGAGGGTGTCGATCGCGGCCTTGGCGAAGAACGGCAGGTAGGTGAGCTTGACGCCCTCGCGAGCCTGGAACGCGGCCTTGTTGGCCTCGCGCAGACGGGCGATGTTGGTGACGTCGACCTCCATGACCTGGGTGAGCTGGGCCGAGACGTGCAGCGACTCGGTCATCCGCTCGGCGATCACCTTGCGCAGGCGGGAGACCTTCTCGGTGGTGCCGCGCAGCGGGGACGGCGTCGCGGCGGGAGTCGACGGCGCTGACGAGGCAGCAGCCGGGGCAGCGGCCGCAGCCGGCGCGGCGGGCGCCTTGGCGGCCTCGGCAGCAGCCAGGACGTCCTCCTTGCGGATCCGGCCACCGACGCCGGAGCCGGTCACGTTCGCGAGGTCGACACCATGCTGGGCGGCGAGCTTGCGGACGAGCGGCGTGACATAGCCGCCGGCCTCGATGCTGGTGCTCGGGGCGATCGGCGCGGAGGTGTCGGGGCTGGTCGGCGCCGGCGCCGCGGCAGCGGGCTCCGGGGCGGGCTCGGACTTGGCGGGCGCGGGAGCGGCCTGGGCGTCAGGGTGGGTCTCCGGGGCGGGCTGCGCGGGGGCGGCCGCAGCCGGCTGGGGCTCGGCCGGGGCCGATGGGGCGGCGGGCTCGGCCGGGGCGGACGGTGCAGCAGCAGCGTCGCCGACCAGAGCGAGCTCGGCGCCGACCTCGACGGTCTCGTCCTCGTTGACCTTGATCTCGAGCAGCGTGCCCGCGACCGGGGAGGGGATCTCGGTGTCGACCTTGTCGGTGGAGACCTCGAGCAGGGGCTCGTCGACAGCGACGCTGTCGCCGACGCTCTTCAGCCACCGGGTGACGGTGCCCTCGGTGACGGACTCGCCCAGCGCGGGCAGGGTGACAGCGGTGGCGTTGCCGCCGGCGGACGGGGCCGGGGCGGCGGGAGCGGCGGGGGCCTCGGGCGCGGCAGGGGTGGGCTCGGCCTCAGCGGCAGGGGTGGCGGGCTGCTCAGGCGCGGCGGGCTCGGCCGGAGCGGAGCTGCCGGCCTCGTCGGCAGCACCGACCAGGGCCAGTACGGCGCCGACCTCGACGGTCTCGTCCTCACCGGCCTTGATCTCCACCAGGGTTCCGGCCACCGGCGACGGGATCTCGGTGTCGACCTTGTCGGTGGAGACCTCGAGCAGGGGCTCGTCGACGGCCACGGTGTCGCCGACGTTCTTGAGCCAACGGGTGACGGTGCCCTCGGTGACGGATTCGCCGAGTGCCGGGAGGGTGACTTCGGTGGCCAATGGACTTCCTTCGCTGCGTACTGGTGGTGACCGTACTGATGCCGATGCTGACCGTAACTGTGTGTCTTCATCTTGGCACCCCGCCGACAGGCGTGCAGCACCGGCTCGGCTACCGATCAGTAGCGCGATGTTGCCGGATGTACGGCGTCACTCCCGCCGCACGCGGCACACTGTCCTCCATGGCGTGGTGGGATCGGTGGCGTCGCCGTACACGGTGGAGCGCCCCGTCGAGGGAGAGCAGGACGGGCTCGACGCGGGTACGTGCGGCCGACGGCACGGATGTCGAGCATCTGCAGGGCTTCATCGCGACCCGCAGGGGTGTGGAAGGGTTCGTGGAGCCCCGGACAGCGGTCAGTGACGTGACCCTGTTGCTGGTCGCTCACGACGGCGAGTGGACCCGTCGACGGGTCCCGTCCGTGCGCTGGGCCCACGAGTTCTGCAACGGCCGCCGAGTGCCCTCCTACGACGCGGCCGTCGTCGGCGTTCCGCAGCGGATGCGTGACTACAACCGGCGTCGCAAGCAGTCCGGCACCTGACGTTCCTCACGGCGACACGCCGGTGGGCGGTGAGGAACGTCAGGTGCGCGGAATGAGTCCGCGGACGTAGTCGACCAGCGTTGCCGTCGCCGTACCGGTGGCGCCGGCGGTGAGGTGCCCGGAAGCTCCGCCGCCGTTCCAGGACGGGCCGGCGATGTCGAGGTGGGCCCAGGGCAGGCCGCCGGTGAACTCGCGCAGGAAGGCGGCCGCGAAGAGCCCGCCGCCCCAGCGGACGAAGTCGTACTGGGCGAGGTCGGCGATCTTCGAGGAGTGGATCCGCTCGTCCATGATCTCCGGCAGCGGCATCGGCCAGGCGGACTCGCCGGAGAGCTCGGCCGCGGCCAGGATCGCCTCGACCGTCTCGGCGCTGCCCATCACGCCGGTGACCTTGTCGCCCAGCGCGGCCACCATGTGGCCGGTCAGGGTGGCGACATCGATGATCGCGTCGGGCGCGACCTCGGTCGCCCGGACCAGCGCATCGGCCAGGATCAGCCGGCCCTCGGCGTCCGCGTTGAGCATCTCGGAGGTGGTGCCGCCGTAGTGGGTGATGACGTCCCCGGGGCGCATCGCGGCGCCGGACACCATGTTCTCGGCCATCGGCACGAACGTCGACACCTGGACCGGCAGCCCGAGCCGCGCGACGACCAGCGTCGCCTGCACCACCGACGCGGCGCCGTGCATGTCGGACTTCATGGTCTTCATCGACGAGCCGGGCTTGATGGTGAGGCCACCGGTGTCGAAGGTGATGCCCTTGCCGACCAGGGCGATGTGGGCGACCGCGTCTGCGGGGGAGTAGGTCAGCTCGACCAGTCGCGGCGGCGCATCCGAGCCGGTGCCGACCGCGAGGATGCCGCCGCAGCCGAGGTCGGCGAGCTGCTGCTCGTCGTACACGGTGGTCGAGACGCCCGGGACCTCGGCCGCGGCCGCGACGACGGCGTCGGCGAACACCGGCGGTGTCAGGTCGCCCGGTGGCGTGTTGACCCAGTCGCGGACCGTGCAGACGGCGTGGGCGAGCACCTGGGCATCCTCGAAGGCGCTCACCGCCTGAGCCTGCTTGGCGATCGGCGAGACGATGATGACGTCGGCGGGCGCCTTCTCCTCGACGCCGCTCTTGTAGGCATTGAAGGTGTAGCTGCCGAGGATGCTGCCCTCGGTCAGGGCGCGGATGAGCTCCGGCGTGTCAGCCGGCAGCGCGAGCGCCACCGACGTCGCGTTCGGTACGGCGCGGGCGGCAGCGCCGGCCGCTCGACGCACGGCATCCGTGTCGACGCTGGGCCCGAGACCGACCAGCACGAGCAACTGGGCGGCGACCGCATCGCCCGCGGGCAGCCGGGTGATCTCCCCGGCCCGGCCGGTGACGCCCAGCGAGGCGAGCATGCCACGGGCCTTGCGACCGTATGCATCGGCGACGTCCTCGGATCCGGGAGCAAGCTCGGGACCCTTCGCGCCCTGCAGTACGCCGACCACGACGGCCTCGGCGCGGGTCTTGGCGGGACTGGAGGTGCGCAGCGAGTAGGACGTCACGGACGCGAGCCTACCTACGGTCTTCCTGGGGCCGGCCTACGGTAGTTTCGACGCCATGTCCGACGCCTCGAACGACGCCGCAGATCTGTTGACCTCACCCCTCCACGACCGCCATGTCGCGCTGGGCGCGAAGTTCGGTGAGTTCGGGGGTTGGTCGATGCCCTTGGAGTACTCCGGCGGGGGAGTCGTGAAGGAGCACACCGCCGTGAGGACCGCTGTCGGCCTGTTCGACGTCAGTCACCTCGGCAAGGCGACGGTGCGCGGCGCCGGCGCCGCCGAGTTCGTCAACGCCACCCTCTCCAACGACCTGCGCCGGATCGGTCCCGGCAAGGCTCAGTACACGCTCTGCATCGACGATGCCACCGGTGGGATCGTCGACGACCTGATCGCCTACTACCGGGACGACGAGCACGTCTTCCTCATCCCGAACGCCGCCAACACCGCCGAGGTGGTGCGCCGGCTCGCCGAGGCTGCTCCTGCCGGTGTCGAGGTGGCCGATCAGCACCGCGACTTCGTCGTACTCGCCGTGCAGGGCCCGAGGTCGGACGACGTGCTGGCGGCGCTCGGCCTGCCGACGGGGCACGATTACATGGCCTTCGCCGAGGCGCCGTTCGAGGGCACAGACGTGATCGTCTGCCGCACCGGCTACACCGGCGAGCGCGGTTACGAGCTGGTCGCGCCCAACACCGTCGCCGTCGCCCTGTGGGACGCCCTGATGGCGGCCGGTGAGCGGCACGGCCTGGTCGCGTGCGGCCTCGGCGCCCGCGACACGCTGCGCACCGAGATGGGCTACCCCCTGCACGGTCAGGACATCTCGCCGGTGATCAACCCGCTCGAGGGTGGTGTCGGCTGGGCGGTCGGCTGGAAGAAGGACGCCTTCTGGGGCCGGGACGTGCTGCTGCCGGCGAAGGCGATTGGCCCGGGCCGGGTGCTCCGTGGCATCGTCGCGACCGGCCGCGGGATCCCACGGCCGCACATGACTGCGTCGTTGACCCCTGACCTGCTGGTCGGTGAGGTCACCTCCGGCACGTTCAGTCCGACGCTGAAGAAGGGCATCGGGCTGGCGTTGATCTCGACCGAGGTCGACCCGGAGGCCGAGATCGGCATCGATGTCCGCGGCCGGCGCGAGATCTTCCAGCTCACCAAGCCGCCCTTCGTCCCCTCCCACGTCCGAGAGGCCTGACCTGACATGTCCCTTCCCGACGTTCCGTCGCCGTTCCGTCAGCCCAGCCCGCCCGACCGCACCTGGTGGTGGCGCCTCGAGGACGGCTCTGGCAACGAGGTGACCGTCAGCGCCGAGTACGCCGACCAGCGGTTCGCGTCCCAGGGCGACGCCGAGTCGTGGGTGGGGGAGTTCTGGCATGAGCTGTCGGAGGAGGGGGTGCGGGCCGTCGTACTCCTGGAAGCCGACCGCGAGGTCTACGGCCCGATGTCCCTGGAGGCCTGATGGCCGAGCAGCTCCAGCCCGACCAGCTCCAGCCCGACCTGCTCGACGAGCAGGCCGGCTACCAGAAGAGCCTGGGGCGCCGCCAGGTCCAGATGATCGCCATCGGCGGCGCGATCGGCACCGGGCTCTTCCTCGGCTCGGCCGCCCGGCTCAACAGCACCGGTCCCGCGCTGCTGATCAGCTACGCGGTCGTCGGTGTGATCGCCTACTTCCTGATGCGCGCGCTGGGGGAGCTGGTGCTCCACCGGGCCTCGTCCGGCGCCTTCGTCTCCTACATGCGCGAGTTCTACGGCGAGCTCGGCGCGTACATCACCGGCTGGATGTACTGGCTCAACTGGGCGCTGACCGGCATCGCCGATCTCTCCGCGGTCGGTCTCTACGTCAAGCACTTCGACAGCGGCATGCCGGCGTGGGTGACGGTGCTCATTGCGCTCGCTGTCGTGCTGGTGGTCAACCTGCTCTCGGCGAAGGCGTTCGGCGAGTTCGAGTTCTGGGCGTCGCTGCTCAAGGTCACCGCGATCGTCGCGTTCATCCTGGTCGGCCTCGTCGTGGTCCTCGGCCGGCTGCACATCGGTGACCACCAGGCCGGCTTCCAGAACCTGTGGAGCAACCCCGGCGGCTTCTGGCCGTCGGGCGGCAGCTACCACTGGTACGGCCCGATCCTGATCATGTCGAGCGTCGTCTTCGCCTACGCCGCCGTCGAGATGGTCGCCGTGGCCGCCGGCGAGATGGAGGACCCGAGGCGCGAGGTACCCAGGGCCGTCCACTCCGTCGTCTTCCGGATCGGCGTCTTCTACGTCGGCTCGATCCTGCTGCTGGTGTCGATGCTGCCGACCGGCGACTACCGATCCGGCACCAGCCCGTTCGTGAGCGTCTTCGACCGGCTCGGCTTCCACGCGATCGGCGACGTCGTCCAGGCGATCCTGATCATTGCGGCCATGTCCAGCCTCAACTCGGGCCTCTACTCCACCGGCCGCGTGCTGCGCAGCCTCGGCATGGCCAAGCAGGCGCCCGGCTTCACCATGCGGATGAGTCCCAGCGGCGTGCCCTACGCCGGCATCCTAATGACGAGCGTCGTGTACGCGCTCGGCGCGATCCTCAACGCGGTGGCGCCGGGCTCGGCGTTCGACATCGCCCTGGAGTGCGCCTCGATCGGCGTGTTGGCCACCTGGGCCTCGATCTTCGTCTGCCAGATCAGGCTCAGACAGCTGAGCGATCACGGGGTGGTGCCACCAAGCTCCTTCCGGGCGCCGGGCTCGCCGTACACCAGCATCATCGGGTTGGTGTTCATCTTCCTGGTGCTGCTCGGGATGGCGGTCTCCGGCTGGCAGGAGGCACCAGGCTTCTGGCACAAGACCGACTTCATCGTGGTCGTCCTCGGCCTCCCGGTCATCGCGATCGTGCTCACCGTCGGCTGGCGGGTGGTCCGTCCGCGGGTGCTCGCGGACACCAACGGTCAGCTCGGCTCCAGGTGGACGCTCAACGGTCCGCGGTACGGCGAGAGCAACGTCCCCGCCTGAGAGGCCTCCGGGCCCCCGCCCCAGCCGGATGGCGTGCTGGATGGGGTTTCCCTCCATAATGCGGACCGTCATGGCTCCGGCCGGGCCGGTCACGCCGGTCGACACGAACTCTTCGCAATCGTCTTGAACAGGACGTCCCTATGGACCGCTTCTTCCGCATCAGCGAACGTGGCAGCACGATCCGCACCGAGATCCTCGGTGGCCTGGTCACCTTCGCGACCATGGCCTACATCGTCGCCCTGAACCCGTCGATCCTCGGCGGGGTCAAGGACGCCACGGGGCTCCGGCTCGACACCGCCGAGCTGGTGACGGTGACGGCCCTGGTCGCCGGCGTGATGACGATCGCGATGGGCCTGTTCGCGAACGTGCCGATGGCGCTCGCCGCCGGCCTCGGTGTGAACGCCTTCGTCGCCTTCACGCTGGTCGCCGGTCACGGCCTCAGCTGGGCGGACGCGATGGGCGTCATCGTGATCGAGGGTGTCGTGATGCTGGTGCTGGTCCTGGTGGGCCTGCGCGAGGCGATCATGAACGCCATCCCCGACTCGCTGAAGCGCTCGATCGGCGCCGGTATCGGCATGTTCATCGCCCTGATCGGTTTCGTCGACGGCGGCCTGGTGATCCACCCCGCTGACGGCGGGACGATCGTCGCGCTGAGTGACCACTTCCGCAGTTGGAACACGCTCGTCTTCGTGCTCACCCTGCTGGTGACCGGCATCCTGATGGCGCGGCGGGTGCCGGGCGCGCTGCTGATCGGCATCGTGGTCGGTACCGTGGCCGCCCTGATCATCAACGGCATCGCCTCCGGTACGCCGGTGGCCGGCGCCATCTGGCCGCACAAGGTCGTCGCCGCCCCGGACTTCAGCCTGGTCGGCTCGGCCCGCTTCCACGTCTTCGACGTGGTCGGCTGGGGCGCAGCGATCGGCCTGATCCTGACCGTGCTGATGGCGAACTTCTTCGACGCCATGGGCACCGCGATCGCTATCGGTCGCGAGGCCGGCCTGGTCGACGACCAGGGCCGTCTGCCGCAGATGCGCAACGTCCTGATCGTCGAGTCCGTCGGTGCCGTCGCCGGCGGCGCCGCTTCGGCCTCGTCGAACACGATCTTCGTGGAGAGCACCGCCGGCGCCGCCCAGGGCGCGAAGACCGGTCTGGCGAACATGGTCACCGGCGTGCTCTTCCTGCTCGCGATGTTCCTCTCGCCGATCGTCGGCATCATCCCGTCGTCGGCCACCGGCCCGGCCCTGGTCGTCGTCGGTGCGCTGATGATCAGCCAGGTCGCCGGTATCGACTGGAGCGACATGGGCATCGCGCTCCCGGCGTTCGCCACCATCACCCTGATGCCGTTCACCTACTCGATCGCCAACGGTGTCGGGGCGGGCATCGTCACCTACGTCCTGATCGCGCTCGGCCGCGGCAAGTGGCGTGAGGTGCACCCGCTGCTGGCGGTCGTCGGTGCGTTCTTCGTCTGGTACTTCCTGCGCGGCGTCGTCTGACCCCCGCTCCACCCGCATGCGCAGACGGCTTCGATAGCGTCTGCGCATGCGCGATTTCCGGCGGCCGTTCCGCCAGGTCGATGTCTTCTCCGACGAGCCCCTGATGGGCAACCCGGTCGCGGTCGTGCACGATGCGGACGGGCTCAGCGACGAGCAGATGGCCGCCTTCGCGCGGTGGACCAACCTGTCCGAGACCACCTTCCTGATGCGCCCCACCACGACCGGTGCCGACTACCGGCTGCGAATCTTCACCCCCGGCGGCGAGCTGCCGTTCGCCGGTCATCCGACGCTCGGCTCGGCCCACGCGTGGCTGGAGGCCGGGGGAGTGCCCCAGACGTCTCCCCGTGGCGACGTCGTCCAGGAGTGCGGCGTCGGACTCGTCACCCTGCGCCGTGATTCCGGCAGCACGCCGGGAGGTACGGCGGGGCGGCTGGCGTTCGCCGCTCCGGACCTGCTGCGTTCGGGGCCGGTCGAGGATCCGGTGCTGGACGAGCTGGTGACGGCACTCGGCCTGGAGCCGGGTGGCGTGCTGGAGGCACGCTGGTGTGACAACGGTCCGGGCTGGGTCGGCCTGCGGCTCGCGTCGGCGGAGGCGGTGCTGGCCGTGCGGCCGCGGTTCAACGCACTGACCCGTCCGGTCGGCCTGGTCGGTCCCCATCCGGTGGGCAGCGAGTGCGCGGCCGAGGTGCGCGCACTGTGCCCGGACTTCATGGGCCTGACCGAGGACCCGGTCACCGGTTCGCTCAATGCCGCACTCGGTCAGTGGCTGGCCGGGTCCGTGCTGCCCGCGGCGTACATCGCGAGCCAGGGGACGGTGCTGCAGCGGCGCGGACGTGTCCACGTCGAACGCGACGGTGACGCGGTCTGGGTGGGCGGTGCGACTCGCACCACCATCACCGGCACTCTCGGCCTCGGCTGACTAGGCTGACGCCGTGCAGTCCTACCTCGACCTCCTCACCCGGATCCTCGATGAAGGGGTCGAGAAGTCCGACCGCACCGGCACCGGGACGCTGAGCGTCTTCGGGCACCAGACCCGCTACGACCTCAGCGCCGGCTTCCCGCTGCTGACGACGAAGAAGGTCCACACACGCTCGGTGTTCGGCGAGCTGCTCTGGTTCCTGCGCGGTGACACCAACGTGAAGTGGCTGCAGGAGCGGGGCATCACGATCTGGGACGAGTGGGCCGACGAGAACGGCGACCTCGGTCCCGTGTACGGCGCCCAGTGGCGCTCGTGGCCGACGCCCGACGGCAGGCACATCGACCAGCTCCGCGACGTGATCGAGCAGATCAGGTCGAACCCCGACTCGCGCCGACTGGTGGTCTCGGCCTGGAACCCGGTCGACATCCCGGAGATGGCGCTGGCGCCGTGCCATGCGCTCTTCCAGTTCTATGTCGCTGACGGGCGGCTGAGCTGCCAGCTCTACCAGCGGTCGGCCGATGTCTTCCTCGGCGTACCTTTCAACATCGCCTCCTATGCCCTGCTGACCCACATGGTCGCGCAGGTGTGTGGTCTCGAGGTGGGGGACTTCGTTCATACGCTCGGCGACGCGCACCTCTACCTGAATCACCTCGACCAGGCCCGCGAGCAGCTCACCCGCACCCCGCGGGCGCTGCCGCGGCTCGTGCTCAACTCGGAGGTGCGTGAGATCGACGCCTTCGAGCTCGAGGACATCAGCGTCGAGGGCTACGACCCGCATCCCGTGATCAAGGCGCCGATCAGTGTCTGAGGCACGCATCGTGCTGGTGGCGGCGGTCGCCGACAACGGTGTGATCGGGAACGGCCCCGACATCCCATGGCGGATCCCGGGGGAGCAGGCCGAGTTCAAGGCGCTGACGATGGGCCACACCCTCGTGATGGGACGGACCACGTTCGAGTCGATCGGCCGACCGCTGCCCGGCCGGACCACCGTCGTGCTGACCCGCGACCCATCCTGGTCGCACGATCGTGTGCTGATCGCGCACACGATCGAAGACGCGCTCGCGCTCGCGGCGGGGGAGCAGGGCGACGTGATGGTCGCCGGCGGCGCGCAGGTCTACGAAGCGGCGCTGCCGCACGCGACCGATCAGGTCCTCACTCGCGTCCACCTGAGCCCGGAGGGTGACGTCCGCTATCCCGAGTACGACGAGAGTGCGTGGACCGAGACCGCGCGTGAGCGGCACGAGGCCTACGACCGGGTGTTCCTGCGCCGGGTGGCGGCCGGCTGAGCATGCCGGCCCGGTGATGATCTGCCTGAACGGCATCGCCGAGCGGTCAGCGACCGCCTGAGACGTCGAGGTGAGCTCCGGTGGTGTACGACGCCTCGTCGCTCAGCAGCCATGCGATCGCCGCTGCCGCCTCGTCGGGTGACCCGGGGCGCTTCATCGGAACGGACGGGGCGATCCGCTCGAGTCGACCAGGCTCGCCGTTGCGAGCGTGGATCTCCGTGTCGATCAGGCCCAGTCGGAGACTGTTGACCCGGATGGCCTGATCGGCGACCTCCAGCGCGAGACCGGTGGTGATGGTGTCGACGGCGGCCTTGGAAGCCGCGTAGTCGACGTACTCGCCCGGCGAGCCCAGCACCGCGGCCCGCGAGGAGACGTTCACGATCGCCCCGCCCGTGCCGCCGTTGGCGGTCGACATGAGACGCACCGCCTCTCGTGCGCACAGGAGTACGCCGAGGACGTTGACGTCGAGCACCGCGCGGATGCGGCTGGCAGTCATGTCGGCCACGGCGCAGGTCGGAGCGACGATGCCCGCGTTGTTGACCAGGCCTCGGAGCGGACCGGCCTCCTCGGGCAGGGAGGCGAACAGCTCCTCGACCGCGGCCTCGGCGGCGACGTCGAGCGCCGCGGCATCTGCCCACACGCCCGCATTCCGGCAGGTCTCGGCCACGCTCCGAGCCGCAGCTGCGTCCGAGCGATAGGTCAGCAGAACGTTCCAGCCTTCGCGTGCCAGCCTTCGAGCTGTCGTCGCGCCGATCCCACGGCTGCCACCGGTCACGATCGCCAAGCGAGGTCCCATGGGAGGACGGTAGTGCTCGGTGTCCCGGGCCTGACGAGCCGGACTGCTCACCGCTGCTCATCGTCTGCGGCCTCCAAGGCGGCGAGGCGGGGTTGGGCGTAGGCCTCCACCAGGGTCCGCAGGCGTTCGCCGACAGCCTCAGGCACGAGAGCGTGTATGCGGGTCATGCCGTCACCCAGCGGTGTGATCGACCAGGTGGCCTTGCTCTCTGCGGCTGCTTCCAGCGTCGCGAGCGTTTTGGATTCTGCTTGTTCGGCGGTCTCGGGGTCGATGACTTCGTGGAGGTGGTGGCAGAGTCGCCGCAAGTCACTCGGTCGGTGCTGGGTAGCGAGGCCGCATAGATGGGCCTCGGCCTTCACGACGACCTCCACCGACAGATCCGTGGGGAGGTCTTCGAGGGTCCTAGTGATGAGACGTGCGTGTTCAATGCTGAAGCGGCCCTCGCGGAGTCCGGCCTGCACGACGTGCCGGTGTTCGAGGGCTTGGGCGAGTCGCAGTGACTTGCGCGCTGTCCCGCCGTCAGTGATCGCTTGTCCGACCAGCGAGGTCCCGACGTCACGCGCGCCGATCTGGTCGGCGACATCCTGACTCACCGCGAGCACGCGTAGTTCGAGCATCTTCGATGCCGGCCTTGATCTGCTCCAGTCCGAGGATCGCCTCGGCCTGCTCGGCGGTGGCGAGGAAGACGGGGTTCGCGTCGGCGGCATCCTTCAGCGCGGACCGGGACGCAATGCCGGGACGAGACCCAGATGGGGCCAAATTCCGTCGTACTGGACCACGCGCGTTGTGGCCCGACGGGACAGATACGAAGGCACCCAGAGGCTCGCAAGACTCTGGACCAGGCACCCGCTGTGCCCCGCTCGTCGTCGGCCTCCGGCCGCCAGAAGAGGACCCGCGGCCGATCGCTAGGCTCGCCCCATGGAACTCCGCATCTTCACCGAGCCCCAGCAGGGCGCTTCCTACGATGACCTGGTCACCGTTGCCAAGACCGCCGAGGAGCTCGGATTCGGGGCTTTCTTCCGCTCCGACCACTACCTCAAGATGGGCGACGTGAGCGGCCAGCCGGGGCCGTCGGATGCGTGGATCACCCTGGCCGGCATCGCGCGTGAGACGTCGACCATCCGGCTCGGCACGCTCGTCACGAGTGCCACCTTCCGTCACCCCGGTCCGCTCGCCATCAGCGTCGCCAACGTCGACCAGATGTCCGGTGGTCGCGTCGACCTCGGGCTGGGCGCCGGCTGGTTCGAGGAGGAGCACGCCGCCTACGGCATCCCGTTCCCCGAGCTGGGGGAGCGGTTCGACCGGCTTGAGGAGCAGCTCGAGATCGTCACCGGGCTGTGGGCGGCTGAGGGCGCGTACGAGTTCGACGGCAAGCACTACCAGCTCACCCAGAGCCCGGCGCTGCCGAAGCCGGTGCAGCATGGTGCGCACCGCGGCACGATCCCGGTCGTGATCGGTGGGCACGGCAAGAAGCGCACGCCGGCGCTCGCCGCGAGGTACGCCGACGAGTTCAACGTGCCGTTCGCCTCCGTCGAAGCGACCCGGACCCAGTTCGGCCGGGTGGCTCACGCCGTCGAGTCCGCCGGTCGCGCGGCAGGCAGCATGATCTACAGCGCCGCGCAGGTGCTCTGTGTCGGCGAGACCGAGGCGGACATCGACCGCCGGGCGGCGGCCATCGGCCGGGAGAAGGACGAGCTGCGGGCGAACGGCCTGGCCGGCACGCCGGCCGAGGTGGTCGCGAAGCTCCAGGAGTTCGCCGAGGTGGGCGCGCAGCGGGTCTATCTCCAGGTCCTCGACCTCGCCGATCTCGATCACCTGCGACTGGTGGCCGCGGACGTCATGCCGGCGGTCTGAGCGGAGCGGTCACGACCGGTCCCGCCGCCCAGTGACGGTCAGCCGGACCGGTCGATCACCCGCTCGAGCCGTTGCTCGACGCGCCGCGTGTCGATCTGCGACTTCGCGTCTCCGGTCCGGCGCCAGCCCGCGCGTTCGTACACGGCGATCGCCCGTTCGTTGTCGCTGAGCACCCAGAGCTCGATGCGGCTGACTCCCGAGCGGACCGCGTGGTCGAGGACGTCGGCGAGGAGCCGGGTGCCGATTCCTCGACCCCATGCCGCCGGCGCTACACCGAGGTAGCGGACCTCCAGCGCGTCCCTGGCGGGAACGAGCAGGACGAAGCCGACCGGCTCGTCGCCCACCCGGCTGATCCGAAGGACGGCTCCTGGCACGGCGCGCGCTCGTTCGATCCCGGGAAGTACGTCGGCAGGGGAGCGCGTGCTGCCATCCCGGCGGCCGGTCGCCTGCGCCCAGATCGTTGCGGCGGCATGCGCTCCCGCACGCTCGATCTCGCTCTCGTGCATGAGAGACATCCCATCACGCGCGGGTGTCGCGGAGGTTGCCGCCACCGCCGCTGACCGACGGACCCTGAACGTCGCCTGAGATTTTCGATAACGATTTCTGTTGACAGCCTCGAAAACGATTTCGATAGCGTGTTGGTCGTCACATCACACCTCTCGGGAAGGGGTTCGATGAACCCGCAAGGAAGATGGACGCGCTCGACAGCGCGTGCGGTGACGACCGCCCTGGTCGCCACCATGGCAGTAGGAGGCGCGCTCGGCTATCAGGGGGCCAGCGGCGCTCCGGCCTCACATCCGGGCAAGGCCGACCCGGCAGCCGCGGTCGCCCCGACGGCGGCAGGAAGCTACGTGGCGACCCACCCGTCGCGCGGCTCGTTCCCGCTCGCGGTCGACGGCAAGCTGCCGACCCTGGTGGTCGGCGACGACGATTACGCCGGCGTCCGCCGCGTCACCAAGGACCTGGCCAAGGACCTCAAGCGCGTGACCGGGACCAAGCCGACCGTCGCCTCCGCCGTACCGGCGCAGGCGAAGCAGGTCGTGATCGTCGGGACCCTCGGACACAGCGCCCTGATCGACAAGCTCTCTGCCGAGCACAAGATCGACACCAGCGTCATCCAGGGCAAATGGGAGACCTCCATCGAGCAGGTCGTCGACCACCCGATGCCGGGTGTCGACCAGGCCCTGGTCATCGCGGGCGGTGACCAGCGCGGCTCGATCTACGGCGCCTACGACGTGTCGCGCGGCATCGGCGTCTCGCCCTGGTACTGGTGGGACGACGTCAAGCCGACCCACCAGAGCCGCCTGTACGTCGAGGCCGGCACCCACACGCAGGGAACCCCGGCCGTGAAGTACCGCGGCTTCTTCATCAACGACGAGAACCCCTCCCTCGGCCGGGCCGCGCAGCGACTCTTCGGGGAGGGCAAGGCCGCGGGCTACCCGGGCGGCTTCAACCACAAGCTCTACGCAAAGGTCTTCGAGGCGGCGCTCCGGCTCAAGGCCAACTACATCTGGCCGGCGGTCTGGGGCCGTACCTTCGACGAGGACGACCCGAAGAACCAGGCCACCGCCACCAAGTACGGCGTCGTGATGGGCACCTCCCATGAGGCACCGATGGCGCAGGGGATCGAGGACTGGAACCGCCAGGCCGTGCCGCCGTCTACCGACGCGAACGGCAACACGGTCCCGGGGCATGACTCCTTCGGCGGCGACGGCGAGTGGTCCTTCCGCAACAACTCGCAGGCTCTGATCGCCTACTGGACCCAGGGCATCGAGAAGATGAAGGCCAACAAGTCCGAGCAGGTCATCACCATGGGCATGCGTGGCAACGGCGACACCGCCCTGCCGGACGGCGACGGCATCGATCTGATGCAGAGCATCTTCGACGCGCAGGAGAAGATCCTCAAGGACGAGGGCATGGACGACCAGCCCAAGGTCTGGACCCTCTACAAGGAGGTCCAGCGGTACTGGGACGAGGGTCTGCGGCCGCCGGACGACGTCACGGTCAACTTCACCGATGACAACTGGGGCAACATCCGGCACCTGCCGGACCCGACCGACCCGACCGAGGCTAACCGCAGCGGTGGCTACGGTCTCTACTACCACTTCGACTACGTCGGTGGCGGTCGCGACTACAAGTGGGCCGACACGATCAACCTGGCCAACACGTGGGAGCAGCTGCACCTCGCCTACACCTCGGGCGTCGACCGGCTGTGGGTCACCAACGTCGGTGACCTGAAGGAGGAGGAGGCTCCGACGCAGTTCTTCCTCGACTATGCGTGGAACCCGAACAGCATTCCGGTCGACGACGTCTGGAACTGGGAGAAGCAGTACGCCGCCGAGAACTTCGGCCCGAAGCTGGCCTCCCAGATCGGTGACGTGCTGAGCAGCTACTCCCAGCTGCAGGCCCGCCGCAAGCCGGAGCTGCTCAACCGCAAGATCACCGTCGACCCGAGCAAGGACCTGTCGACCGACAGCAGCGCAGTCGTCTACAACGACACCGCGACGCCGTTCAGCATCAACGACTACAACGAGCTGTCCGACGTCACCGACCAGTGGCAGGCCCTCGAGGCCAAGGCTGCGGCCGTCGAGAAGAAGATCCCAGCCGCGAAGCAGGACGCGTTCTTCGAGCTGGTCGGCTACGAAGTGAAGGCGACTGCGGTGATGTATCAGCTGCGCCAGGCCGAGTTCACCAACATCGAGTACGCCGCTCAGGGCCGCGCGCAGACCAACGCGCTCGCCGAGAAGACCGACAAGCTCTACCAGCAGTTCGAGTCGCTGAACGACTACTACAACGACCAGGTCGCGAACGGGAAGTGGAAGGGCTTCCAGACCCAGCCGGTCCTCGGTTACGGCGACGTCGCCCGCTACGGCCCCAACGCGCCGTGGCAGGAGCCGGAGCTGAGCAACGACGCCATCTCGGACGAGGTCTATCCGGCGGTGCAGCGCATCAGCGTGCCGACCGCGGCCTCGCTCGGTGTCAGCATCGACGGCAGCGACGACTGGTGGCCGAACGCGACGACCGACGCCGTCCTGCCGAGCTTCAGCCCGTATCAGACGGCTCCGACCCAGTGGATCGACGTCTTCGACCGTGGCTCCACGGCCGTCGGCTACAAGGTCACCACCGGTGCGAAGTACGTGACGGTCGACCGGCCGAACGGCACCACGACCGGCGACAGCCGGCTCGAGGTCCACGTCGATTGGCGCTCGGCGCCGAAGGGCGTCGTGACCCGCGTCCCGATCACCGTCACCGGCTCCGACGGCACTACCGTCACCGTCACGGCGGTCGTCGACAACCGGGTGCCGACGGGCGGCGCGCACGGCTTCGTCGAGGCGAACGGATACGTCGCCATGGACGCCGCGGACGCGACCAAGGTGGTCGACAACGGCGCAGTGAAGTGGCTCCGCATCCCGGGTCTCGGCCAGACCGGTGACGGCATGGACGTCGTCCCGGGTGACGCCGCACGGCAGACGCCGGGCGGGAACGACGCCCACCTGGAGTACGCCTTCAGCACGGTGAGCAGCGGTCCGGTGGACGTCACCGCCTACCTCTCGCCGCGCAGCAGCGTCCGGGCCAACAACCAGCTGGAGTACGCCGTCTCGATCGACGGTGGCACGCCACAGGTGGTCGACATCATCAAGGCGACCGGCCAGGACAGCACCTCGATGAACAAGCAGTGGGAGCGCAACACCTCCGACAACATCAACCGCACCACGACCACGCACCTCCTGACCGGCCCGGGTCAGCACGTGCTGAAGTTCTGGGCGGTCGACCCCGATGTGGTGCTCCAGCGCCTGGTGATCAACACCGGTGGGCTGGAGGACAGCTACCTCGGGCCGCCGGAGAGCAAGCAGCTGCGCTGAGGCAGAGAGCGCAGTAGCCGACGAATCGCCCCCGTTCCCTGTTCCGAGATCCGGAAGCAGGGGACGGGGGCGATAGGCTTTGGGCATGACGTCCACGGCTCCCTTCGGCACCGTCCTGACCGCCATGGTCACCGTCTTCGGGCCGGACGGCTCCGTCGACCTGGAGCAGACCCAGAAGGTCGCCCGCCACCTCGTCGACCACGGCCACGACGGCATCGTCGTGTCGGGCACGACCGGTGAGTCCGCGACCACCACCGTCGCCGAGGACGCCGAGACCCTCGCCGCCGTCAAGGACGCGGTCGGCGACCGCGCGAAGGTCGTTGCCGGCATCGGCACCAATGACACCCGCACCACGATCGAGCTCGCTCAGCAGGCGGAGAAGGTCGGCGCGGACGGGCTGCTCCTGGTGACGCCCTACTACAACAAGCCGGGCCAGCGCGGCATCGCGCAGCACTTCCAGCAGGTCGCCGCTGCCACCGACGTACCGGTCATGCTCTACGACGTGCCCGGGCGCACCGGCAGCACCATCGGGTACGACGTCTACCGCGAGGCGATCACCTGGGACACGGTGGTCGCGGTGAAGGAGGCCGCCGGCGACCTCGCCCGCGGCACCAAGCTGCTCGACCTGGGTTACGCCCTCTACTCCGGTGACGACGCGCTCAATCTCGCCTGGCTCGCCCACGGCGCCGCCGGCGTCGTCAGCGTCGCGGGCCACGTCGCGGGTGACTACCTGCGGGCGATGGTCGATGCGATGGCGGCCGGCGACGTGGTGACGGCCCGACAGTCTTATGCGCGGATGCTCCCCGCGATCGACGCCATTATGGGCGTCCCCAACTACGGAGCGACAACGGCGAAGGCCGCGCTCGAGCTCACCGGCGTCATCGACAACCGTTCCGTCCGCTCGCCGTTGGTGGCGTTGGACGACGACGAGGTCGAGGCACTCCGCGCGGGGCTGGTGGCGGCAGGCCTTCTTTGATCGAAAGGGCTTTATGAGCCACCCCCACCCCGAGCTTGCGGCTCCGGCCGAGCTCCCCGAGGGCGCGCTGCGCGTCATTCCGCTGGGCGGCCTCGGCGAGGTCGGCCGGAACATGACCGTCTTCGAGTACGGCAGCCGTCTCCTGATCGTCGACTGCGGTGTCCTCTTCCCCGAGGACCAGCAGCCCGGCGTCGACCTGATCCTCCCAGACTGGTCCTGCATCCGTGAGCGCTTGGACGACGTCGAGGCGTTGGTGCTGACCCACGGTCACGAGGACCACATCGGCGCGACGCCCTACCTGCTGCGCGAGCGGGGCACGATCCCACTGGTCGGTTCCAAGCTGACCCTGGCGCTGCTCGGCTCGAAGCTCCGCGAGCACCGGCTCAAGGAGACGGTCCACCATGAGGTCAAGGAGGGCGACCGGATCAGCTTCGGTCCCTTCGACCTGGAGTTCGTGGCGGTCAACCACTCCATCCCGGACGCGCTCGCAGTCGCGATCCGCACCGGCGCCGGCATGGTCCTGCACACCGGCGACTTCAAGATGGACCAGCTGCCGCTGGACGGCCGGATCACCGATCTGCGGTCCTTCGCCCGGCTGGGGGAGGAAGGGGTCGACCTCTTCCTGACCGACTCCACCAACGCCGAGGTCCCCGGCTTCACCACCTCCGAGAAGCGGATCACGCCGGCGATCGAGCAGGTCTTCCGCGAATCCGACCAGCGCATCATCGTGGCCTGCTTCGCCTCCCACGTGCACCGCGTGCAGCAGATCCTGGACGCGGCCGTGAAGTACGGCCGCAAGGTCGGGTACGTCGGCCGCTCCATGGTCCGCAACATGCAGATCGCCTCCGACCTCGGCTACCTCCACGTCCCGCCGGAGGTGATGGTCGACGCCAAGCAGCTGGCCGAACTGCCGCCGGAGAAGCAGGTCCTGATCTCCACCGGCTCCCAGGGCGAGCCGATGTCGGCGCTGTCGCGCATCTCGAACGGCAGCCACAACTTCGTCCAGATCGCACCGGGCGACACCGTGCTGCTCGCATCGAGCCTGATCCCGGGCAACGAGAACGCCGTCTACCGCGTGATCAACGGACTGGCCCGGCTCGGCGCCAACGTCGTACACAAGGGGAACGCGCTCGTGCACGTCTCCGGCCACGCGTCCGCCGGCGAGCTGCTCTACTGCTACAACATCGTCCGGCCGCGCAACGTGATGCCGGTGCACGGCGAGGTCCGCCACCTGCTCGCCAACGGCGACCTGGCCAAGGCGGTCGGCATCGACAACGTCGTGATCGCCGAGGACGGGGTGGTCGTCGACCTGATCGACGGCGTCGCCGAGGTCGCCGGCAAGGTCGACTGCGGCTATGTCTTCGTCGACGGCACCTCTGTCGGCGACATCACCGAGGCCGACCTCAAGGACCGCCGCATCCTCGGCGAGGAGGGCTTCATCTCCGTCATCGTGGTCGTCGACTCGGTCAGCGGGAAGGTCTCGGCCGGGCCGGAGATCCACGCCCGCGGCAACGCCTGGGAGGCCGACGCGTTCGACGAGATCAAGCAGCCCATCGTGGACGCGGTGAACCGGGTCATCGCCGAAGGCGCCACCGACACCTACCAGATGCAGCAGGCAGTACGCCGAGCCATCGGCCGCTGGGTCTCCGACACCCACCGGCGGCGTCCGATGATCGTTCCGGTGGTCATCGAAGCCTGATCGCCGAGTTGTCACAAATGGTGGTCCGAGTCAGCACCCGAGGGTGAAGACTCGGACCACCATTTCTGCAAAGTCGGTCAGAGCAGACTGCCCAGCGGGCCGAGGTCGATGTTGAGATCCTCGGCGGTGAGGTCGTAGCGGGACTTGAGGTCCTCCATCGCCTCCTCGAGGTGCCACAGCGCGGTCCCGAGCTCGTCGACCTGCTCCTCGCTGAGGTCGCCCTGGTCGACGCGCCTCAGCGCCTGCTTCTCCATCAGCTGGCGGACCAGCTCGACGATGGTGAGCACGAGCTTGAACAGGTCCCGTTCCACTGATTCGGCGTCGGTCTCGAGACGCTCGGTCAGCAGCCGTCGTTGGTCCCTCGGCTGATTCGTCATCGGATCCGCTCCTCCCACGCGCGCTGCTCGCGCTCGGCCTGGGCGCGGACGGAGGTGATGAGAGCCTGCAGCCGCACCTCGACGAGATCGACGCCTGCCAGCGAGATCACGATGTCCCCGGCGAGGACCACACCGGTGCCGAGCAGGCGGTCCAACAGGTCGACCAGGGCGATGTCGCTGACCGGTCGCAGCGTCTCGACCTCGCCACGTGCCACGACCGTCATGACGGGTCCCCTTCGATGAAGGAGTACGGCGGCCACGGTCCGTCCACCCGCACCTGGATCTCGGGATGTGACCCGGCCAGCCTCGTCACCGCCGAGGTGAACGAGTCGCTGCAGGCGTCATCGACGAGATAGGCGGCGTTGAGGGTCATGGTTCCGGGGAGGCCGCTCAGCCGCGGGTCCTGGGGGCGGAGCCGTCGGCCGGCGACGGCGAGGCTGCTCAGCTCGTCGTAGACCTCCTGCGCCGTACGTGCTGCGGAGTCCTGACTCTCCCGTTGCAGCTGCGCTGCGGCCTTCTTCGCGCGCAAGTACGCCGCTCCTCCGCCCGCACGTCCGGCCGGCGGGGGAGTGGCGGCAGTGCTGCTCGGCGGCTTGCTCGTGGTGCTCGTGGGCGGCAGGACGAGCTTGACGCTCCACTCGTGTCGGCCCTCGATCCGTGCCAGCGCGGCGACAAGATCGTCGTACATCTCGTCAAGCCGGTCGAGCACGGCGCGGTCGTCGCGACAGATGGTGAGCATCCGTAACGGCGCGGTCGCGCCGTGCTCGGCCGCGAGCCGGACGACCTCGTCGTGGGCACGGGCGGTGCGCTCGAGCCAGGCCATCTCCTCGAGATTGCGGCGCAACGGCTCCTCGCCGAACTCGTCCAGGCTCACCGTGCTCACCAACGCGGTGAGGCCGCGGTGGGCGAGCGTCTCGACGGACGTACCGCCCACGCCGGCGACATCAGCGGTCGCCTGTGGACGCAGGTCGCGGGTCACGGCGTACAGATAGCGTCCGGTCTCAGCCACGCTCCCGCTCCTTCGATGTCGACGCAGACTGGGGCTCCTCGTCCTGGACCTCGTCGCCGGGGCCGACGGCGCGAGCCGAGGAACCCTCGAGCTCCTCGATGCGACGGCGCAGCTGCTGGTTCTCCTTCGCCACGTCATCAGCGGCACGGCTGTTCAGCATCGGGTCGGTGCGCCACCAGTCGATGCCCATCTCGGCGGCCTTGTCGACCGAGGCCACCAGCAACCTGATCTTGATGGTGAGCAGCTCGATGTCGAGCAGGTTCACCCGAATATCGCCGGCGATGACGATGCCCTTGTCGAGGACGCGCTCGAGCACGTCGGCGAGGTTGGCCGGCTGGACCCGACCGGACTGCGTGTTCGGCGCCGGAGCGCGTGCGAAGCTCTCACTCATCGGCCGTCGCTCACTTCCCCACGGACGTACCGGCCGCGGCGGCGGTAGCCGACCAGGTCGCCCTGCGCGTCCACGTCCACGTCATACGTCGCCAGCACGTCGGTCGTGTTGGGCACGCGGCGCAGCTCGAGGACGTCGACCTGCACGCGCCATCCCTCGTCGGTGCGCTGCATCCCGGTGATGCCCTCGATCTGGTTGCCGGTCAACTGCTGGAGCTGTCGAGCGCCTTGCAGCGCTACCTGAAGGCCGCCCTGAGCCTTGTCCGGACCGCCGGTGTCGCGGTCGCGGTCGCCGGACGGCTGGTGATCACTCGCGGCCTTGGGGGTGCTCGCCGTCTTACGGGACGTCGTGGACTTCCGCGTCGCGGGCGCCTTGCGTGGCTGATCGGCCTTCTGGTCGCCCTCCGCCATCAGTGTTCACCTCGTCTCTGCTGGCCCTCGAGGAGGCGCTCCACGAGGGCATCCTCACGGGCGACCGCCTCCTCCTCGGGCAGCTCACCACTGTCCCGGAGCCGGTCGATCGCCTCGATCTCGGCGCGGATCCGCGCCGGGTCGTAGTACTCGTCCTCGGCCGCCCGCAGGACCTGCTCTGCGATCGCGACGGTGCCGCGCACCGGCGCCAGCGGCAGACCGAGCAGGCCGGTGATCAGTCCCATCGCGCACCTCCGACGAAGTCGTAGGGGGCGGTGGGTCCGATCAGCTGGAGGCGCATCCGCTCATGGACCTCGTCCGCGAGCGCCTCGAGCAGCACCTCGAGGTCCGGCCATTTCTTCACGTCGACGAGGAGATGGGCCTCGAAGACCCGCTCCACACCACTACCTGGGATCTCCGTCAGGACGACGCAGTGCGGCCGCACGGCGTCGAGGACGGCGGCCGCGGCCTCGGCGCGGAGCTCGTCCAGGCGAGCGGCGACCAACTGCCCGAGTGCGAGCCGTTCAGGATAGGCGTCGTCCTCGGGCAGCTCCCGGGTGGCGGCACGCAAACGTGCGACCTCCGGATCGCTCTCGATCACCTCGCGCAGGGCTGTCCCCTCATGCCACAGCGCTACCAGGCGAAGCTCGACCCGATCGGTCAGATCGCCGAGCAGCGCATCGAGCGTTGCTTCCTCGGGCGCCAGAAGCTGACTCACGACGTCGTCGCTGTCGGCGAAGATCGAGCCGAACCTGACCGGCGCCACCGGCCCGGGCACGGCCAGGGCGTCCAGGACGGTCGTGTAGGCCAGAATCTCCGCGCGTCGGCCAGGCGGCCGGTCGAGAAGTGCACTGCTGACGACTGCGGCGATCGGTCCGTGCCGAAGCAGCCGCACCGGCTGGTCGTCGACCCCGGTGAGGTCAGCAGGCACGGCCTGCGATGCACGCGTCACGCCGTACACGAACCAGCCGGTGCCGGCTTCGACCGAAGGCTCCGGCAGCAGCTGGGCGGGGCCGGTCACGACTCCGAGCGCCGGCTCGAGCGCCGGCTGCCCTCGCCGGAGCGACGGTCATCGTCGTCGCCGCCGCCGGTGAGGGCCCGCTTCGCCCCCCGCACCGCGCCGCCCACCTTCTTGGCGGCGCCGTGCTCCTGGAGGTCCCCGAGGAACTCGTCGAGCGGCTTGCCGCCACCGTGCTCGATCAGGTCCAGCCGGTTGGTCGCCTCCGCAAAACGGAGGTAGGTGTCGACGCTCGCGATCACGATCCGCGCGTCGATGGTCAGTAGCTCGATGCCGACCAACGAGACGCGCACGTAGGCGTCGACCACGATGCCCTTGTCGAGGATGACCTCGACGACATCGGCCAGGCCGCTGGGGGCAGGACGTTCGAGGTAGCCACCACCGCGGCGGCTCTGTGTCTGTACGCTCATCGTCACTCCTTGTCGTCGGTACGTCGTCAGCGGCGGCGCGAGCGCCGCCGCGGCGCTTCGTCTACTTCGTCCTCGTCCGGTTCTTCGGGCTCGCGAGAGTCGTCCTCGTCATCTGCGGGCTCGTCATCTGCGGGCTCGTCGTCCGCTTGCTCGTCCTCGGGCTCCTCGTAGTCGTCGTCGGGTTCCGGCTCCTCGTCCGCTTCCGCATCCTCGGGCTCGTCCTCGGGCTCGTCCTCGGGCTCGTCCTCGGGCTCGTCCTCGTAGTCCTCGTCAGCCGCGCCCTCGGCATCGTCGTAATCGCCCTCGTCCTCCGGCTCGTCCGACTGTTCGTCGGCATCGGAGTCCTGCTCGTCCGACTGTTCGTCGGCATCGGAGTCCTGCTCGTCCTGCACCACCTCGTCATGCGAGCGGACGACCTCGCCGTCGTGGATCTCGCCGCGCCATCCCTCGACGTCATCAGGGTTGAGGATGGTCCGCGTCATGACGTGGCGACGGAACTGCTGGAGCTCCGCCCGGACCCGACGGCCCTGGGCGCGCCAGATGTTGCCGGTGCGCTCGAAGAGGCCCTGCGGGTAGTACTCGAGCACCACGATGATTCGAGTGAGGTTCGGTCCGAGCTCGTGGAAGGTGACGGCGCCGTCGACGTGGCCCTTCTGCCCCTTGGAGCGCCAGACGATCCGCTCGTCCGGGATCTGATCCTGGATGGTGGCCTCCCACGAGCGGTGGGACCAGAAGATCTGGGCCTTCCAGCTGATCTTCGTCTCTTCTTCCGCCTCTGCCTTCTCCACCTTGCGCATGAACTGGGGAAAGTCGTTGAACTCGGTCCACTGGTTGTAGGCGACCGAGACAGGTACGCCGACGTCGATCTCCTCGATGATCTTGGTGGCCTTGGTCGGCTTGCCGCCGTCGCCCTTTCCACCGCCGCCTCCGCCGGTGACCTTGTCCTTGATCCCCGACATGGCGCCCTTGAGCGCGCCGCCGACCGGCGACTTGCCTTCCGAAGCCGAGCCTGCGGCACCCTTGACGAGGCCGCTGAGCGGACCGCCCTCGGCGACATCGCCGAGACGCTCCGTCAGCCCTTCCATCGAGTGCGAGAGGGCGTCAGCAGCACGGCCCCCGAGAGTGCCGAGCAGCTCGTGAGAGATGTCCTTGAGCCGGTCCATCGGCTCGGTGTCGTTCTTCGCCACCGCACTCACCGCCCTGCCGAGCTCGACGCGGCCTTCTTCCGGGCGGGCCGCTTGGCCGAGCTCGACGTGGCCGTCTTCCGGGTGGGTCGCTTCGCGGTGGCGGGCTCGCGCCGGGGCGCCTTGCTCTCGTCGCTCTCCCCGCGCTCGTCATCGTCATCGGCCTGCTCGCGCGTCCTGGTCGCCCCGCCGCTCTGCAGCGACTCGTTGAGGGCCTCCAGCCGTGAGCTGGCGACATTGGTGGCGGCGGATTTGGCCGCCGCCAGCACCTGCCCGCGCAACTGATCCTGGAGGCGCTGGACCTCTGGATTCGCCGAGAGACTCTGGATCAACGAACCCGGCCGGACGTTGCCGGCCAGGCGTCCGCCGGCCAGCACCGTGCCGACAGTGATCGCAAGCTTGAGCTTCTTGGTGCGGCCGAGCAGATAGCCAGCAGCTACCGCAGCCGCGACCCTGGTGGTCGCAGTCATCTGCGTTTCCCTCCTCCGAGCACCGTCCGGTGCCCTCCCGAGATGTCCCGGTGCTCCCTACCGGGCATGTCCATGGGCGCTCCCGAGCCCATGCCTGAGGCGGTTACCCGAGCTCGGGGCCGCCAAACGATCCGCGTCTCACGCCAAGTCGCGAACCCGCGACATCATGTCCAGGCTGGGGAACTGGTCCCCGCGGATCTTGTCCATCAGCACAGCCGCATAGTCGGGGCGCTCATCCGGCCCGATGATCTCCTCGATGAGGTCGAGCATCGTCACGGACGGGAACGGATCCTCGTGCACCTTCTCCAGCAGCAACTGCACCAACTCGTGTCGTACGTCGCGCTGCCCGCCCGAGCGGTCTTCCTCCTCAACCATGGCCCCTCCCGTTGCCGTGTTGATCGGTCCCTCGACGATCGGTAGCGCCCTTGGTACCCGCTGTCGTCCCCGTCACACCCGACACGTGTCGATCTGGCCGGGATCGGCGCTAGTAGCGGTGTGAGCGACACGCACTCCTGTGGTGCGTGTGACGGGTGTGATCACCAAATAGGGTGGGGCTCATGGCGACCCGTACGTCTTCCCCGCCGGGTTCGCGGAACAGCAGCACGTCGTCCTC
>Ga0164242_10001734_pt1 | contig 25706 bp, 22 predicted proteins | sample OricomgcompostMG_FD_108783 | JGI IMG/M metagenome (GOLD analysis project Ga0164242, IMG submission 108783) | Miracle-Growth compost microbial communities from Emeryville, California, USA - Original compost - Miracle growth compost (MG) ...
CGAGCCGTGGACCGACGACATGCGCCGCGAGATGGAGCAGCGTCTCGACATGCACGCCGTCGACATCTACGGCCTCTCGGAGGTCATGGGACCGGGCGTCGCGAACGAGTGCGTCGAGACGAAGGACGGCCTGCACATCTGGGAGGACCACTTCTATCCGGAGGTGATCGACCCGCTCACCGGTGAGGTGTTGCCCGAGGGGTCGGAGGGTGAGCTGGTCTTCACGTCCCTGACCAAGCAGGCGATGCCGGTCGTCCGGTACCGTACGCGCGATCTCACCCGACTACTGCCGGGGACGGCGCGTCCGATGCGACGGATGCAGAAGGTCACCGGGCGCACCGACGACATGATCATCCTGCGCGGGGTGAACCTGTTCCCCACGCAGATCGAGGAACTGATCCTGCGCACGCCCGCGCTCGCGCCGCACTTCCAGTGCGTCCTGTCGCGCAGCGGAACGCTGGACGAGCTCACCGTGCGCGTCGAGCGGCGCCCGGACGCGTCGCCGTCAGCCGCCGCCGAGGCCGGGCGTTCGCTGGCCGGGCTGGTGAAGGCGACGATCGGCGTGAGTGTCGCGGTGGACGTCCTCGAGCCCGACGGCATCGAGCGGTCGATGGGCAAGATGCGCCGCGTGATCGACCAGCGCCCGGCGCGTTAGCGTCCCGAGCCGGCCCGCGCTGCCGGCTTTGCGTTCGTTCGTGAAGACCGCACCGGCGGCGATGTTGCGCGGCGGCCGGCTTGCGTTGCCGTCCAACCGCTCGTTCTTGGCGAGAATGTGCCTATTTCACAAGGATTTTCCTAGTAATAGATCGTATGTTCCGATGGTCTCGATGGCATGGCGGGGAAGGACCTGACAGCGCTGCTGAGTGTCGATGTCGACGGCCTGGACGACGCTGGCCTGCTCCAGTACGAGCTCGATCTCGAGCATGCGCAGCGGCTCATCGAGGCCGCGAAGCTGGCAGCCGATGCCGCTGTCGCGTCGCGGTCCCTGGCTCAGCAGCGCGGGTATGCGCGTACGTCGGTGTTCCTGCGCGATCTGCTCCGCATCTCACCCCATGCCGCGTGTGGACGGTTGCGTGCAGCCGAGGCGCTGGGTCCACGACGAGCATTGACCGGCGAACCGCTCGAGCCGAGCTATCCCACCGTTGCCGCAGCGCAGCTCTCAGGCGCCATCTCTCCGGAGCACGCCCGTGTCGTCGTGCAGACAGTCGAGTCACTTCCCGAGGCGGTCCGCGCGGAACACGATCGCTCGGTCGAGCAGCTTCTGGTCGCCAAGGCGCTGGAGTTCGACCCCTACACCCTGAAGCGGGTGGTTGCGAAGCGGATCACCGACTACCTCGACCCCGACGGCACTCTGCACACCGTCGAGGAACGTCACCGGCGCCGCTATCTGCGCATCCACGCGCGCCCCGACGGCTCCAGCCACGTCGAGGGCGAGTTGACCGCCGAGTGCACCGAGCTGCTCCTGACCCTCTGCGACTCGCTGGGCAAGCCCGCATCAACCTCCGACGTTCCGGACGTGCGAAGCCGCGACCAGCGCTGCCACGACGCGGTTCACGAGGGCATGAGCCGGCTCGTCCGCTCCGGCGGGTTGCCCGACATCGCGGGTGTGAAGGCGACCGTCGTGCTGACGATGGACGCCGATGCCTACGCGACCGGCGCCGGGTACGCGACCACCGGGCACGGCTATCGCATCCCCGCTGCCGAAGCACGACGCTGGGCCACCGCCGATCACGACCTCATCGCGGTCATGCTGAGCCGTACGAAACGCGTCGAGGCCTACAGCAGCAGGCAGCGGATCTTCACCAGCAACCAGCGTCTCGCGCTATGGGCGCGCGACCGGGGCTGCACCTTCCCCGGCTGCGACATCCCGGCGCCGTGGACCGAGGCACATCACGTCGTCGACCATGCTGACGGCGGGCCGACCTCGATCGACAATGCAGCCCTGCTCTGCTCGTACCACCACGCCCACTTCGAGCAGCTGCGCTGGCGATGCGAAATGAGCGACGGTACCCCGGTCTGGATCCCGCCCGAGTGGCTCGATCCCGACCAGGCACCGCGGCGAAACCGGCAGCTATAGCTTCCGGGCCGGAGATTGCGGCCGTCCGCAGGGACGTTCTACCCCAGACCGGGGCGGTCCGGCGCGAGCGTCGCCGCGATGAGCTGCCGCGCCACCACGTCGGCGGGCAGCGACTCGTGCCGCAGCAGCGCGGCGCCGCTGCGGGCCAGCGCCGGCGCGGTCTGGATGCCGTAGCCGCCCTGCGCCGCGTACCAGAACAGGCCCTCGATCACCGGGTCGTAGCCGACGACGGGCGTGCGGTCGACCACGAAGTTGCGCAGCCCCGCCCACGACGAGCGCACGCTGCGGATGCCCATCGTGGTGGCCTCGTTGATCGCCTCGATGGCCCGGGCGATCTCGAGCTCGTCCGGGCGGGCGTCGCCGGGCTCCTGCAGCGTCTCGTCGGCGGGGGAACAGAGGAACTGACCCGGCTCGGGCTTGAAGTAGAACGTGTCGTCGATGTCGGCGATCATCGGCGAGCCCTTGGTGATCGCGCCGTCCGGCGCGTCGACCATGAACGCGCTGCGGCGCAGCGGGCGCAGCCCGATCCGGCGCGCACCGAACAGCGCAGCGACCTCGTCCGCCCACGCGCCCGCGGCGTTGACGACGACCGGAGCGGTCCAGCTGCGTCCGGCGGCGTCGGTGACCGTCCATATCCGGCCGTGCGACTCGGCGGCGACGATCCGCGCCGACACCGCGATCTCGCCCTTCCGCTGGCGAAGGCCGCGGGCGAAGCCCTGGTGCAGGGCGTGGACGTCCACCTCCATCGCACCCGGCTCGAGCAGCGCGAGCTCGACCCAGTCGGCGCGCATCAGCGGCTGCAACTCGCGCACGGCGGCCGCGTCGATCAGCTCGACGTCCGAGACCAGCACCTCGACCTCGCTGTGCAGCCGGCGCACGGCGTCACCGCGCCCGGTCGTCCCGACGTGCAGCATCGCCAGCGGCGAGAGCAGCTGTGACTCGACGACGTCCGGCGGGTTCTCGAGGAACTCCCGGCTCGCGGTAGTCAGCGACCTGATCGCCGCATTGCCGTAGCTCTCGAGGAACGTCGCCGCCGATCGTCCGGTCGTGTGGAACGCGAGCGTCGACTCCATGTCCAGCAGGGCGACGCGACGGTCGGCGGCCAGCTCGTAGCCGATGGAGACTCCGGCGATACCGCCGCCGATCACGATCACGTCGTAGGACTGCACAGCTCGCAGTCTAGGAACGCGCGGCGCTGCGGGAACTCCCTAGACCAGCGCGGGCGGAACCCACGACCCGTTCGACGGCGGCGCGATCGAGCCGGCCGAGGCGTTGCTGTAGGCGAGTTCGAGGTCGAGCAGGTTGCCGTCGCCGCTGCTCGCCAGGCCCGAGTCGACGCCGACGTCCAGGCTGGCGAGCCCGCCCAGCACCGACACGTCCACATCCGCGGTCAGGTCGAGCGAGATCCCCAGGCCCCACGCCTCCGCGGACGTGTTGGTGACGACGTGGTCGCCCGGCCCGATCACCAGCGTCAGGTCGGCCGTCGTGCTGAGCGAGACGAGCGGGGCCAGCCCGGAGACCAGTCCGCTCAGGCCCAGCCCGCCGAGCAGCTGGTCGAGGTCGAGGCCGATGCGCACCTTGAGCAGCTTGCCGTCCGCCGCCACCGAGACCAGCGAGTTCACCGGGGTGAGCGTCGTGCCGAGGCTGCTGATGTTCACGAACGGCGCGCCCGCGAGCGAGACCTGCAACAGCCCGGAGCCCGACGCCAGTTGCAGCTTGACCAGCCCGCCGAGCAGCGAGGTGTCGGTGAGCGTCTCGGACGCCGTGCACTGCCCGCCGGTCGCGCACGACGCGCTGGCCTCGGCGACGCCCAGGTCGCCGATGTCGATGCCGAGCACGGACAGATCCGGGCCGGCGACCTGGCTCCGGCTCGACCACGTCCCCCCGCCGCCGTTGGCATAGCCCTGGACGACCCCGGTGTTGAGGCCGAGCAGCGCCGACAGGCCCAGCGCCGGCACCAGCGGGCCGTAGCAGTTGCCGGACGTCCAGCCGCTCGCGCTGCACGACGGGAACCCGGTGGCCGGAGCGACCAGGTTCGTGGCCGCGCCCGTCGCGCTGAGACCTGCCGCGACGAGATCCTCGGCCAGCCCGGAGAGCAGCGTGGACGGCAGGGAGGTCAGCCCGGCGGTGAGCGGGGAGACCACCCCGTCCACGACGCCCTTGAACGGAGCGAGCAGGCCGCCCGGCGTCACGTGCACGCCCAGGCCGGACCCCACCAGCACCTTGCCCACGGCCGAGTAGGCGGTGCCGGACGTCCCGTCGGCGTCCGCCGGAGCCGCGGCCACGCCGATCAGCGCCGCACCGAGCGCGAGCCCGGCTGTCACCGCGACCGCAGCTCGTCCTGAGCGCCTTCCTGAGCGGTGGAACACGCGATCCGTCCTTCGATCGGCGGCTACTGGGCGGACGTCCGCGGCTGCTCGAGAGTTAACGAGAACCGTACGTCTGCTCTTTACAACGACCCAACGCGGACGAGGATGCGCCGGCCTGTCAGCGGGCGGACGCGCGCCGCTTCGGATCCTGGTCCAAGCCGCTGATCGCCTTCTCGAGCAGGGCGGCCAGGGTCGCCCGCTCGGCGTCGGTGAGCGGCGCGAAGATGTCGGTCTCCTCGGTCTCGGCGTCGAGGACGGCCGAGCGGAACAGGTCCCAGCCGGCCCGGGTCAGCGACACGGCGGTCTTCGTGCGGTTCTCCGCATCGATCGCGCGCTCGATCAGCCCGCGCTCGGCCATTCGGTCGAGCCGGTGGGTCATCGTCGAGGCCGACACCCCCGCGGCGTCCGCCAGCTTGGACGGGTTGGAGTGCCCGCCGCGGCCTTCGAGCGCGAGCGCCTGCAGCACCGGCCACTCGGTCGGTGAGATCTCCAGCGCGTCGAAGCGGGATCGGTAGAAGACGTCCAACCGGCGGGAGAGCCGGGAGATCGCGGTGACGATCCGCTGGACGGTCTCGGCCGCGCCGGCCTCGGTGTACAGGCGCACGGCGCGCTCGTACTCGGCCCAGGGCGTCCGGCGCGTCATGCAACGACTCTACGTGCGCGCCGGGCCGGTGGGCGCCATCACAGCCGCTCTCGCTCAGGGAAGAAGCCGTTGCGCCGATGTGTTAGTTTCGAAGTCGAAGTTTCAAGTGAAAGTATTGAGTTCCGAAGTGAGTAACCCCGTGTCCACCTCCACCCGCCGGTTGACGCTGCTGATCGTGGGCGCGTCCCTCGGCGCCGTCGGGTGGGGCGCTGTTCTTCCCTTCCTGTACGCCGACATCGCCGACGCCCGCGGCCTGGGCTCCACCGCGGCCGCGATGACGTTCACCGCGTTCGCCCTCGGTGCGCTGTTCGCGGCTCCCATCGCCGGCCGGCTCGCCGACCACGCCCGCCCCGCGGTCGTCGCGACCGTCGCGCGGCTGGGAATGGTCGCCGCGATCGTCGGGCTGATGTTCGCCCGCGACGCCGCCGCGGTGTGGCTGCTCGCGCTCGCCTACGGTGCCTCGCTCGCGGCTGTGCAGCCGTCGGTGTCCGTGCTCGTCCTCGCGCTGACCCCGGCCGAGAAGCGCCGCGACGCGTTCGCCTGGCAGTTCATCGGGCAGAACCTCGCGCTCGCGCTCGGCGGGTTCGTCGGTGGCTTCATCGTCGACCTGACCACCCCGACCGGCTCGCGTCCCGCGTACGCGTTCGCCGCCATCGCCAGCCTGGCCAGCGCCCTGCTCGTCTGGTTGGTGAGCCGGTCCGTCCAGACCGCCACCGTCGACGTGGACGAGCCGGCCGACGATCTCGGCTACCGGGCCGTCCTGCGCGCGCCGGGCATCCGCATGCTGCTCGGTGTCACCGCGCTGCTGACCCTCGCCTGCTACGCCCAGTTCGACTCGGGCCTGCCCGCGTACGCGCTGAGCGTGCTCGCCGTGCACCCGACCGTCCTCGGCACCGCGGTCGCGATCAACGCGATCCTGGTGTCGGTGCTGACGGCACCGGTCATCAGCCGCACCCGCCACATCGCGCCCACCACGCTGCTGGCGACGTGCGCGCTGATCTGGATCGGCGTGTGGGTCGTGCTCGGCCTGCCGATGCTGAACCACTCGTGGGGCGCGACCCTGGTCGTCGCGGGCTACGGCCTGTTCAGCATCGGCGAGACGATGCTCGCGCCGGTGCTCTCACCACTGGCCGCCGCGCTCGCGCCTGCCGGGGCCACCGGCCGCACGCTCGCCGCGGTCAGCGGTGCGCAGACGCTCGCGACCGCGGTCGGCCCGGGGATCTCCGGCGTGCTGCTCGGCCTCGGCGTGCCGTCCGGCTTCATCGGCCTGCAGATCGCCTGCTGTGTCGTCGCCGCGATCGGCGCCCGCCGCCTCGGCCACGTCGTCACCCGGCCCGTCCACCGCGACGAGGTCGAGCTCGTCCACTGAGCTGGTCTCGGGCTCGTCTCCTGGGCTCGTCTCCCGGGCTCGTCCCCTGGGCTCGGTCCCCGGGACGTCGGGTCAGCTGCGTGCGGGGAAGACGCCCTGCAGCGCGATGATGAACGTCAGCGCCAGATAGGGCGGCAGGTTGTTGTGCGGCTGGCTGCCGCCGGTCATCGACAGTGCGGTCACCGACATCGGCGCGACCGTGTTGCCGCTGCGCGGGGCGTAGGCCGGATCGGCGCCACGGCCGGCGTGCGGCTCGGCGAACACCGTGCCGGTCGTACTGGGGGTCGTGCCGGCGCTCGCGACCCCCTGCAGCTGGTGCGTGTGCGACGGCAGCTGAGCGGTCGTGAGCGAGACCGCCGCCGAGCCGCCCTGCTCGCCGACGACGCGCGACGAGAGCCCGGGACCGGCGCCCGCGTGCATCGGCAGCCGGTCGCGCAGGTCCGGCAGCGCGAACGTCGTCCGCCCGTCGCCTCCGTAGTACGTGCCGATGAGGGAGAACAGCGCGGTGTTCTGGCTGATCGGCATCAGCTGGCCGTTGCACAGCGCCCAGCCCCGCGGTGCGAAGTTGCCGGCGAACAGGCGGATCTCGGCGACGAACGGATCGGACATCAGGTGCTCCTCGAAAATGCTGCGCGTCAGTTCTGGGAGGGGAAGATGCCCACGAGCGCGATGATGAAGTTGAGCGTCAGGTACGGCGGCATGTTCTCGTGCGCCTGCCCGCCGCCCTGCAGGCCGACCGCCTGCGCAGACATCGCCACGGTCGCGCCGCCGTCCGGCGCGTAGGCCGCCTTGGAGGTGTTGGCGAATATGTTGTTCTGTGGCGTTGCGACGCGGCTCGTCGCGCCGGTGACGGCCTGAGGCACGTGCGTGTGTGCCGGCATCTCGGGCGTCGTGAGCGTGTGGGCGGACTCGCCACCCGCCTGTCCGAGCACGCTGGCCGGGCCGACGTGCAGAGGCGCGCGGCCTTGCAGGTTCGGCAGCGCGAACGTGGTGACGCCGTTGCCGCCGTAGAACGTGCCGAGCAGTGAGAACAGCGCCTGGTTCTGGTTGATCGGCAGCAGCTGGCCGTTGCACAGCGCCCAGCCGTGCGGCGCGAAGTTGAACGAGATCTGGCGGATCTCGCCGAGGAAGGGTTCGGTCATCGGATGCTCCTCGTCGGTGCTGGACGTCAGTTCTGCGACGGAAAGACGCCCTCGAGGGCGATGATGAAGCTCAGCGCCAGGAACGGTGGCATGTTCTCGTGCGGCTGCGCACTGCCGCTGGTCGCCAGCGACGTCGGGTCGAGCGTCGCGTTGGGTGCGGCGGTCGAATACGGGTCGTCCGCCCAGACCGCCCAGCGGTTACCCGCAGGGGACGTGCTCGAGGCCGAACCGCTCGCCGCCATCGGCGTGTGACCGTGCAGCGGGATCTGGTTGAGGGTCAGCGCCACCTCTTCGGTGCCGCCCTGCTGGCCCTGCACGAAGCCGGCGCCCGCGTGGATCGGGATCCGGCTCTGCAGGTTCGGCAGCGCGAAGGTGTTCTGGCCGTCGCCGCCGTAGGTCGTGCCGATGAGCTGGAACAGCGCGTCGTTGTCGCTGATCGTGACCAGCTGGCCGTTGCACAGCGCCCAGCCCGCAGGGGCGAAGTTGCCGGCGAAGACCCGGATCTCACCGATGAACGGTTCCATGACTACCCCTGGGCGTGGTGCGGTCCGGCGACGCGGACGAGTTCCACGTAGCCGCTGTCGGACGTCGTTTCGTGGAAGCCCAACCGGGCGTAGAGCCGGCGCGCCGACGCGTTGCCCGACCACACGCTGAGCTGGACGGGCCGATCGCCCGCTGCTGCGATGACCTCGCGCAGGACGCACGTCCCGATACCGCGGTTGCGCGCGCGGCCCGTGACGACGACATCGACCACCCGCACGCGTTCGTCCGTCGCGTCGATCAGGATCCGGCCCACTGCCCGGCCGTCGAGCTCGATGATCTCGCTGCGTGCCGCCGGGTAGGCGTCGCGGTAGGAGCGCTGCGCGGCCGCGAACTGCATCGCCACGAGCGACGGTCGGACATCGGGCGGCAGCAACGCGAAATCGTCCGCCCGGGACTCGGCGAACAGTTCGGCGAGCAGGTCGGCGTCCCCGGGCGTAGCGGGCCTGCGAACCGGGGTGGCGATCGCGGCGGAGCTCACCTCAGTGCGCCCGGTTGACCACGGCCTGCATGCAGACCGTGGACGCGTCGCCGACCGGCGAGATGAACAGGTCGTGCGTCGGGACGCCGGGTCGGCTGAGCGTCCAGATGCCTGCGGGGATCGTCTTCGCCTTGCCGCGCACGGAGAAGATGAGGCTGAAGCACTTCGACCGGTCGCCGGCGGGGCGAAGGTCTTCGACGTGATCGAGACGAAGCTTGTGCGCGCCCGTGCCGTTGCGGGCGGTGAAGATCGCGCCGAGTGCACCGCTGAAGTGCGACCGGGCCGGCGGACCGGCGTGCGACCCGACCGAGGCCGTCGCCGCGTTCGCACTCTGCTCGACACCGACGGTCAGCGCGGCGATCGTGCCCGCACCGACCCCGAGCACGCTTCGTCGAGACACCTCGACCATGTCGGGACCCCCATCCCTCAAGTCGCCGGACCATCCATGTCCGGCCGGCAGAGCATAGACAGCCAACGTGTACGCCGGCGAACGATGGCACATTTCGGTCGAGTATCGCTTTGCGTCGACCGCCGCTACAGTTTCTCCGCCCGCGGCTGCGCGGAACCGGACGGGCACCGGGGGGATGCGTCATGGTCACTAACCGTCACATCACGGGCATTCGCGGCACGTCCGGCATACGCGGTTTGCTCGGCGCTGGAACGGTCGTAGCACTCGTCCTCGGTCTGTGTACAGCGTTGACTGTGGATCCCGCCGACGCGGCCCCGCCCGTCACGCTGACCGTGACGACCACGGCCGACACCGACGCCTCGCACGCGTGCACGACGCCGTCGGTGCAGACGGCGCAGGCCACGATGTCGCTGCGCGAGGCCGTGTGCATCGCCGACAACATCACTGCGGTGTCGCCGTCGACGATCGTGACCGTGCAACTGGGCTCCGCTACCTACACGCTGACGGCCGCGATGGACACCGACCAGCCATGGACGGCCGGCGGCCCGGACGGGCTGCAGATCGGCACCGGCGCGGGCGCGCAGATCCTCCTGGCGGGGCAGGGTGACGGGCACACCACGATCCACGGAGACGGGGTCAATCGCGTCATCGACGCCGACCCGGAGTTGTTCGGTGGCGTGGGGCTCGCGATCAGCGGTCTGAAGATCACCGGCGGTGTCGACAGCAGCGGCCTCGGCGGTGCCGGAATCATCGCCGGTAACGGCGGATTGTCCGCGGCCGGGGACACGCTGGACCTCGAGGGCGTAACCGTCAGCAACAACACCGTAGCTGCCGGCACCACCGACACCCCCGGTGGCGGCGTGCAGTTCGCCGGCGGCAGGCTCACGATCGTCAACTCCACGATCAGCGGCAACAGCGCCGGCTCGAGCTACGGCGGGGGAGTCTCCTATCGCGCCTACGCCGATTCGCCATCCGACGCGCTCACCCTGAGCGGTGACACGTTCAGCGGCAACACGCTCAAGAACGACGGCGGGGGCACTTCGGCGGCGAGTGGTGGCGCGGCCCTCGAGGTGGACGTCGAGAGCGGGTCGCCCATGATGACCGTCAGCGACTCGCTGTTCGAGAACAACACGATCAGCGGGGGTGACCAGGACGCCCGCGGTGGCGCCATCTGGGTCGAGGGCGGCGCACTCACGGTCACCAACTCGAATTTCGCCCAGAACAGCGTGGGCAGCGCGGCAGGGACATCGACCGGGGCGGTGGGCGGTGCCGTATACGTCGGTTCCGGGGCGACCGCGTCCGTCTCGCAGAGTCGCTTCTTCGACAACGCCGGTGCGAATGCCTCGCAGGTCGCTGCCGACCCGGCCGGATCACTCACGGCCGACCAGGACTGGTGGGGCTGCAACAGCGGCCCGGTCGTCGCGCCGTCGACGAGCGCCACCTGCGGCAGCGTCGCGCACACCATCATCGCTTCGCACCTCCGGCTCGACGCCGTGGGCGCGCCCTCCTTCGTCTCGCCGGGCAGCGCCAGCGTTAGCGTGGGGTTGACCGCCTCGGACGGTTCGTCCTTGGCGGACCTCGATCGTGCCGGCTTCGCGGACTCGTCGGTAGCCTGGTCGGCCGACGCCCTCGGCTCGGTCTCGGGGATCCCGACCCACTTCGGGCCGGGAAATACCACCTCGACGACGTACTCCTCGACGTCGACCACCGGCGGCAACGGCCTGGCGACCGCGACTTACGACAACGAGGCGGTACCGGTCCCGGTCACCGTCGAGCGGCCCGCCGCGATCACCAGCACCGCCGCCGCGAGCTTCGCGCTGGGCACGGCCGGGACGTTCTCGGTGACCACCTCCGGCTTCCCCGCGCCGTCGCTCTCGGAGTCCGGCGCGTTGCCGAGCGGCGTCACGTTCACCGACGGCGGCTCCGGTACCGCGACGCTCGCCGGCACGCCCGCGGCGGGAACCGCCGGGTCGTACCCGATCACGATCACCGCCCACAACGGCATCGGCAGCGACGCCACCCAGAACTTCACGCTCTCGGTGGGCCAGGCGCCGACGATCACCAGCGCCAGCAGCGCCACGTTCACGGCCGGAGCGCTCGGCACGTTCGACATCACGACGGACGGCCTGCCGCGCCCGTCCATCTCCGAGACCGGCGCGCTGCCGAGCGGCGTCACGCTGCACGACAACGGCGACGGCTCGGCGACCCTCAGCGGCACGCCGACACCCGGATCGGCGGGCAGTTACCCGATCACGATCACGGCCTCGAACGGCTTCGGGACGGCAGCGGCCCAATCGTTCACGCTTGACGTCGACGCGCCACCGTCGATCACCGGCTCGCTGACGCCGACGTTCACCGTCGGCACGTCCGCCTCGTTCCTCGTGCACACGACCGGCCTCCCGACGCCGTCGATCAGCACCACCGCAGCGCTGCCGGCGTGGCTGAGCCTCGTCGACAACGGTGACGGGACCGCGACGCTCGGCGGCACGCCGCCGGTCGGTTCCGGCGGGACGATCGAGATCCCGCTCACCGCGGCCAACGGCGTCGGCTCGGACGCGCACGCTCCGCTGACGCTGACGATCGACGAAGCACCGGCGATCTCGAGCAGCACGGCCACGACGTTCACCGTCGGCACGTCCGGCACGTTCACCGTGACGACCACCGGCTTCCCGAAGCCGACGCTGTCGAAGTCCGGGGCGCTGCCGAGCGGGGTCACGTTCGTCGACAACCACGACGGGACGGCAACCGTGTCGGGCACGCCGGCCGCCGGGACGGGCGGTGCCTACCCAATCACGATCACGGCGTCCAACGGCATCGGCACGAACGCGACGCAGGCCTTCGCACTGACCGCGGACGAGCGGGAGACGATCACCAGCGGGCTGAGCCCGACGTTCACGGTCGGCACGCACAGCTCGGTCACCATCCACACCGCCGGCTACCCGACCGCCACGCCGACCGGCGCGATCTCGGCCTCGGGCGAACCGGCCTGGCTGACCTTCGTCGACAACGGCGACGGCACCGCCACGATGTCCGGCACGCCGACAGCCGGCTCGGGCGGCACCCCGACGTTCACGGTGACCGCGACCAACGGCGTCGGCGCGCCCGACGTCCAGACCGTGCACCTGACGGTCGACGAGGCGGTCGCGATCAGCAGCGCCGCGAGCGCCACGTTCGTGGCCGGCGCCGCGCCGACGCCGTTCACCGTGCAGACGACCGGCTTCCCGGTGCCCGTGCTCACGGAGTCCGGCACCCTGCCCAGCGGCATGACCTTCACCGACAACCACGACGGCACGGCCACGCTCACCGGCACTCCAGCGGCGACCGCGGCGGGCGACCACACCATCGTCCTCACCGCGCACAACGGCATCGGCGCCGACGCCACCCAGAACTTCCAGATCACGGTCAACCGCGCCGCATCGATCACGAGCGCGAACTCGGCGTCGTTCGGCACCGGCAGCGCCGGCACCTTCACCGTGACGACCGCGGGCTTCCCGCTGCCCACACTGTCGGCGTCAGGAGCGCTGCCCAGTGGCGTGACGTTCGTCGACAACCACGACGGCAGCGCGACGATCGGGGGCACGCCCGCGGCAGGGACGGGTGGTTCGTACCCCCTGACGATCACGGCGCACAACGGCGTGGGCAGCGACGCCACGCAGACGTTCACGCTGACGGTCGGCCAGCCGACCGCGTTCACCAGCGCGAACGCGAAGACGTTCGTCGTCGGGACGAGCGGGACGTTCACGGTCACGACCAGTGGCTTCCCGGTCGCGACCAGCGTCACCGAGACCGGCACGCTGCCGAACGGCATCGCGTTCACCGACAACGGCGACGGCACCGCCACGATCGGCGGGACGGCCGCGGTCGGCGCGGGCGGGACGTACCCGCTCGTCCTCACCGCGAAGCGCGGCGGCATCGCTCAGGCGACGCAGAACGTCACGCTGACCGTCGGCGAGGCACCGCACATCACGACCCAGCCGAGCGATCAGATCGTCGCTCCCGGCACGTCGGTGACCTACATCGCCCAGGCCGCGGGCTTCCCCGCGCCGACCGTCGACTGGCAGGTCGAGGCCGCCGGCACGTCCACCTGGACCTCGCTCGGCGTGCACACGACGACGCTGACGTTTACCGCCACGGCGGCCGACACCGGCAAGCACTACCGCGCGGTGTTCACCAACGGCATCGGGACGGACGCGACGTCCGACGCCGCGCTGCTGACCGTGGGCGTCCATCCCGCCTTCACCAGCAGCGCGACCGCGACCTGGATCGCGGGCGTCTCGAACTCGGTCACTGTCACCACCACCGGCGTGCCGAATGCGGCGATCACGTCGAGCGACCTGCCGGGGTTCCTGACGCTGACCGATCACGGGAACGGCACCGCGACCGTGAGCGGATCGGCACCCCTGGGTGGCGGCTTCACGTTCCACCTGCACGCCGCCAACGGCATCGCCCCGGCTGCCGACCAGACGTTCACCCTGATCGTCGACGCACCGCCGACGATCACGTCGCGCACGACGGTCACGATGACGGTCGGCGTCGCGGGCTCCTTCGACGTGACGACGACCGGCGTGCCGAGCGCGGCGCTCACCGAGAGCGGTGCGCTGCCGCACGGCATCGCGTTCACCGACCGCGGCAACGGCACGGGGGCGCTGACCGGCGTGCCGGCGGCGGGTAGCGGCGGCACGTACCCGATCACGTTCACCGCGACGAACGCGGCGGGCTCGGTCGTCCAGCACGTGACCCTGACCGTTCTGGACCCGGTGACGATCTCGTCCGCGCAGTCGACGACGTTCACGGTGGGCACGCACGGGTCGTTCACGATCGCAGCCGACTCGCCGACGACCCCGTCGTTCGCGCTGCCGGCGACCGGCACGCTGCCCAGCGGCGTCACGTTCCACGACAACGGGAACGGCACCGCGAGCCTGGCCGGCACGCCGGCGTCCGGCAGCGGCGGCGTCTACCCGCTCACGATCACCGCGACGAGCGGATCCGGCACGGCCGCTACCCAGCAGTTCACGCTCGTCGTCGACGAGGCGACCACGATCGTCAGCTCGTCTGTCGCGCACTTCCGGCGCGGACACCACTCGACCTTCACGGTGCGCACCGGGCACAGCTACCCGTCCGTCGTCACCCTGAAGCTGCACGGCTCGCTGCCGAAGGGCCTGAAGTTCACCGTGCTCGCCAACGGCACTGCTCGCATCACGGGCACCCCGACCGGGCGCCCGACGCTCGGGCACACGGTCACGATCACCGCGACGAACACGATCGCCCCGGCCGCGAAGCAGCGACTGACGATCGTCGTGGCGGGCCCCGCGGCCGTCCACCTGCCGCGCCACCTCCCCGCATCGGCCGGCCGGCTGCACGGCGTGCCCGCCCAGTTGCGGGCCGGTCACGTCCTGCACATCAGGGCGTCCGGCTTCGCGCCGTACTCGCCGATCGTCGTCGGGCTGTACCCCGGCCGGATCGCGCTCGCCGCGTACACCGCGAACGCGCACGGCGCGCTGAGTCGCCGGTTCGAGGTGCCGACGGACCTGCGCGGGCAGCACACGGTGCTCGTCGTCGGGCGCCGTCGGAACGGGACGGTGCGCTACCTCAAGGCGACGATCGACTTCTCGGGCTGACCGTCAGAGGACGGACTCGTCCTCGGCCCAGCTGATCCCGAGCTGGGTCGCGGCATCCTCGAGGACGCGCTGGACCGCGATGGTGTCGTCGAGCGGCATGACCGTGCTCTCGACACGTCCCTGCCGCACGCCGTCGGTGACCTCGGCGAGCTCGTGCGAGTAGCCGCCACCGTTCGGCGGCAGGTGTACAGCCTCGCTGTCGTGCCCGTCGCGGTGCAGTACGACGTCGTGCGGGTGGTGGAAGCGCGGCAACACGTCGATCCACCCGGACGTACCGAAGATCCGCGCCTGGCCGGGCATCGGGCTGTGCAGCGAGCAGGTCAGCAGCGCGCTCACCCCGTCGGGATAGGCGAGCAGCAGCGACGCGTCCTCCTCGACCCCGGTGCGACCGGTGGCGCCGTGCGCGACCACACGCTCGGGGTCGCCGAGGACCATCTGGGCGAACGAGACGACGTACACGCCGAGGTCGAGCAGCGCGCCACCGCCGAGCTCGGGGGCGAACAGCCGGTCGGCCGCGTCGAACTCGCGCACGACGCCGAGATCGGCCTGCACGCCGCGCACGTCCCCGATCGCGCCGTCGTCCAGCCACTCGCGCACCCGCACGATCGCCGGCTGGAAGCGCGTCCACATCGCCTCCATCGCGAAGACGCCCTCGGCCCGGGCGGTGTCCGCGACCTCCTGCGCGCCGGCGGTCGTCATCGTGAACGCCTTCTCGACGAGCACCGCCTTCTTCGCGCGCAGCGCCGCGACCGCGAGCGCCTTGTGCTGCGGATGCGGGGTGGCGATGTAGATCGCGTCGACGTCGGGATCGGCGATCAGCTCGCCGTACGAGCCGTGCGCACGCTCGGCGCCATGGCGCTGGGCGAAGTCGGCGGCCCGTTCGGCCGAGCGCGAGCCGACCGCGACGAGTTCGGCACCGTCGACGTACGGAAAGTCGCCGGCCACCTTCTCGGCGATGCGGCCCGGGCCGGCGATACCCCAGCGGACGACGTCGCTCACTCGCCGCCGCCGTGCGCGGCGATCGACAGCGACTCCCACTCGTGCCAGGTCTTGAGGCGCGACTCGTAGTCGGCCTCAGCGATCTGCAGCGTTCCCTTGCCGAAGAAGATGCGCAGCGGCGGGTTCTCGGCGTCGACGATCTGCAGCACGGCTGCACGAGTCGCCTTGGGGTCGCCCGGCGTCGACATGCGCTTGGCCCGGGCCGCCTGAGCCTCCTCGCGCACCGGGTCGTAGGCGTCGATCTTCGCGGCGTGCTTGGCCGACGGGCCGGCCCAGTCGGTCGAGTAGCCGGTGGGCTCGATCAGCGTCACCTTGATGCCGAAGCGGGCGACCTCCTGGGCGAGGGACTGGCTGATGCCCTCGAGCGCCCACTTGGACGCGTGGTACATGCCGACGTTGAGGAACGCGCTGATGCCGCCGATCGAGGACACCTGCAGGATGTGGCCGTGCCCCTGGGCACGCATGATCGGCAGCGCCGCCTGGGTCACCCACAGCGCGCCGAACAGGTTCGTCTCGATCTGGTCGCGCGCCTCCTGCTCGCTGATCTCCTCGACCATGCCGAACTGTCCGTAGCCGGCGTTGTTCACGACGATGTCGAGGCCGCCGAAGTGCTCGGCCGCCCGCTGCACGGCGGCGAAGTCGGCGGCCCGGTCGTTCACGTCGAGTTGGAGCGGCAGGATGGCGTCGCCGTACGTCTCGACCAGCGGCTGCAGGGTGTCGGTGTTGCGGGCGGTGGCGGCGACGCGGTCGCCGCGCTCGAGTGCGGCGTCGGCCCACTCGTAGCCGAAGCCCTTGGACGCGCCGGTGATGAACCAGATCTTCGAGGTCATACCTACTTCGTACTCGGCAGGTGGTGACGGCTGGCAGGCTGGGTGCGTGAGTGTGCGCATCGCGGTGCTGGACGACTACCAGGACGTCGCGCGCGGCTACGCCGATTGGGCCGCGCTGCCGGATGCCGACGTCGACTTCGTGCACGAGCACCTCGGCCCGGACGCCCTCGTAGAACGCATCGGCGCGGCGTCGGTCGTGGTCGCGATGCGGGAGCGGACGCCGTTCGGCGCGGACGTCCTCGCCCGGCTGCCCGAATTGCGGCTGCTCGTGACGACCGGCATGCGTAATGCCGCGATCGACGTGGCCGCCGCGCGGGCGCGGGGAGTCGTCGTCTGCGGCACCGCGATGCACCCGCACCCGACGCCCGAGCTCACCTGGGCGATGATCCTCGACTTCGTGCGGCCGGTGCGGGCGTACGACGCCGCGCTGCGGCAGGGGCGGTGGCAGGACAGCGTCTCGGGGGAGTTGTCCGGCCGCACGCTGGGCATCGTCGGGCTCGGCCGGCTCGGCACCCGCCTGGCCCGGTTCGGTGCTGCCTTCGGCATGACCGTCCAGTCGTGGAGCCCGCACCTCACGGCCGAGCGCGCGGCCCAGCACGGCGCGTCCGCCGTCGGCAAGCACGAGCTGTTCGCGACGTCCGACGTCGTCACGCTGCACATGCCGCTGGCCGAGGGCACGCGCGGCATCGTCGGTCGGGACGAGCTGCGGGCGATGCGGCCGGATGCGCTGTTCGTGAACACCTCTCGGGCCGGGCTCGTCGATCAGGACGCGCTGCGCGAGGCGATCGAGGGCGGGTGGTTCGCCCGGGCGGCGCTGGACGTCTTCGACATCGAGCCGTTGCCCGTCGATCACTGGCTGCGGGCGTCTGCGCGCACGTTGCTCACGCCGCACATGGGGTACGTGACCGAGGCGGGGTTGCGGCTCGCGTACAGCGAGGCTGTGGAGGACGTCGCGGCGTTCCTCGCCGGGGCGCCGATCCGGCTGATTGACGGCTAGTTCGCGCGCTGCACGGGAAGGACAAATGCGAAAAGCGCAGCGATGGGAGTTGGTTGCTCGGCTGAGTTGCGCTTCCGCCTTTCGGCCGCGCTTGTTGTCGGTCGCGCTTGTCGTCGGTGTCTCGGTCGAGAATCTCCCTGTTCTATCGGGATATTCTCTTGTAATCGCTCGTATGTTCTGGTAGTCTTCTGGGCATGGCCGGGAGGGACGTTCGGGAGCTGCTGAGCATCGATCTCGATGCGTTGGACGGCGCCGCGATGGATTCCCTCGTCCTCGAGGTCGAGTCGCTCTTCCGGCGGCTGGCGGGCTTCCGGCAGGATCTCGTCGCGCGCATCGATGCGTCCGGCGTCGGTCTCGAGCGTGGCTACAAGTCCTCCGCCGCGTATCTGCGCGACGTGCTGCGTATCTCGCCGGGCGAGGCATCGGGCCTGGTGCACGCGGCTCGCGCGGCGAGCCCGCGCCGAGCGCTGACCGGCGAACCCCTCGAGCCGATCTTCCCCCTGGTCTCCGCGGCGCAGCATGCGGGCGAGATCTCGCCCGAGCATGCGCGGATCATCGTGCGCACGGTCGAGTCGTTGCCCGCCGAGGTGCAGGCCGACTTCGACCGGCACGTCGAGCGCACTCTCGTCGCCGATGCGAAGCAGTTCGACCCGTCCGCGCTGCGTCGGGTCGCCAAGCACGTCACCGACATCCTGAACCCCGACGGGCGCTACTCCGACCCGGACCTCCGGCGGCGGCAGCGCGGTCTGGACATCCGGATGAACCCCGACGGCTCGTCCCACATCGAAGGCGACCTGACCGCCGAGTGCACCGAGCTGCTGCTCACGGTGCGCGACGCGTTGGGCAAGCCGGTGACGACCGACGCGACGCCCGATCCGCGCACGCACCGGCAGCGCTGCCACGACGCGGTCTTCAGCGGTCTGGACCGGCTGGTCCGTTCGGGCTTCCTGCCCGACATCGCCGGGGCGAAGGCCACGATCGTGCTCAGGATGTCCGCGCAGTCCTACGCCACCGGCGAGGGCCACGCGATCACCGGGCACGGCTACCGCATCCCGGCCAACATCGCGAAGGAATGGGCCGGCGCCGACCACGACGTCATCGGCGTCGTGTTCAACACGGCCAGACGCATCGAGGCCTACGGGGACAAACACCGGACCTTCTCAGTCAACCAACGCCTCGCGCTCTGGGCGCGGGACCGGGGCTGCACGTTCCCGGCTGTGATACCCCGCCGGCCTGGACCGAGGCACACCACATCCAGGAGTTCCAGACCGGCGGACCGACCTCGACCGACAACGCGGCGCTGCTGTGCCGATATCACCACACGCACTTCGCACAGCTCGGCTGGCGATGCGTGGCGGACGACGACGGGCCGGCTTGGGTCCCGCCGCGATGGCTCGACCCCGAGCAGACGCCGCGCCGCAACCACCTGCGCTAGCCGCGGTCGGCCGACCTCCTTGCCGACCTGCGGGCCGACGCGTTTAGCCGACTTCGACGATCAGCTCGCACTCGACCGGCGCGTCCAGCGGCAGCACCGCGACACCCACCGCTGAGCGGGCGTGCTTGCCGGCGTCGCCGAACACCTCGAGCAGCAGGTCGCTGGCGCCGTTGACGACGCCGGGCTGCCCGGTGAAGTCGGGCGCGGACGCCACGAACCCGACCAGCTTCACAACCCGCGTGACCGAGTCCAGGCCGACGACCGAATCGACCGCGGCCAGCGCGTTCAGCGCGCACTGCCGGGCGAACTGCTTCGCGGCGTCGGCGTCCACCTCGGCGCCGACCTTGCCGGTGGCCGGCAGCTTGCCGTCGACCATCGGCAGCTGCCCGGACGTGTAGACGAACGACCCGGTGCGGACGGCCGGGACGTACGAGGCGACGGGTGCCGGGACGGTCGGCAGGGTGAGGCCGAGTTCCGCGATCCGGGCCAGAGGAGAAGTCATGCCGACGACTCTATTGCGGCGTGCGCGGCGTGGTGCGGCGTGGCGCGACGCGGCTCGAGCGCCTCAGCCCAACCGGATGCCGGCGAGCTGCGTGCCTTGCGCGACGAGACGGCCGGTCGAGTCCCAGACCAGGCAGACCTCGTCGACCTTCTGCGCGTCGATCAGCTGCGCCTTCTGTAGCACGCGCACCGGACCCGGGGCAGGCAGCGCCCGGACGTACACCGACAGCTCGAACGTGGGCACCCAGCCGGTCGGCTCGACCTCGAAGGTGGCGGGCGGGAACGCGTCCACGGCGTAGAGCAGCGACAGGGGGTCGAAGTCCGCGCCTCCGGACAGGCCCAGCCAACCGCGCAGCTCGCCCGCGCCGCCGGGGTGCCCGGTCGCGAAGCCGAGCGTCGCCTGATCGATGCGCAGGTCGACCTGGTCCATGATCGCGACGTGCAGGCCGGTCGGGGACACCGACGGGAGGCGGACGCATTCGTCGAAGGCGGCGACCTCGACGCGCGGGACGCCGCCGTCCCAGAACGGCGTCGAATCCGCGAGCGTGCCGCAGGTGATCAGCGCCTCGACGCACAACCGGCCGCCCTGCGACATCCACACCCGCGACTGACCCGCGGAGCGGCCCGAGCGCAGGATCGCGACGTCGATCTCGACCGGGCCGGGCTCGGGCGGGCGGATGTAGTGGGCGGACGCCGCGACCGGGTGCGGGTGCTCGCCGACCTCGACGGCGGCGCGGCCCAGCAGGGCGAGCAGGTAACCACCGTTCGGCTTGCCCGCGATCGTCCACTCCGGACTGACGTCCGCCGCGAAACGACCGGTCCCGATCGGTTGCAGTGCGGTGACCGTGGCGAACGCGATCGGATCCATGCGGCGATCAAACACGACAACGGGCGCACCCCGCCAAGGGGTGCGCCCGCGATGTGACGCGAAGGTCAGGCGGCCTGTAGTTCGTGGTCGCGGATCTCCAGCGTGTGCACGACACGCTCGGTGGTCACCTCGTGCGCGACGAGCGCGGCCAGCGCGACGCCCGCAACCGCGAGCGCGTCAGCCAGCACCAGCCACGTCAGCGCCGTGCCGGTGAAGGTCAGCGCGGCGACCAGCGACCACGCCGAGACGACACCGAGCGTGCCGTAGTTGACCAGCCCGCGACGGCCGGTCGTCGTCAGGCCGGCAACGGCGGCCAGCACCAGCGCGGCACTGACTCCGAAGCCGGTCCACTCCAGCGGCGTCTGGCCGAAGGTGCGGCTGACGACGGCCAAGAAGCCGCTGGCCACCAGAGCGAACGTGTTGAGCCCGAAACGAGTGTTCATGACGTCCTCCACAACGCCCGTCGCCCTCCTCGGGCGACTGAATGTCGACCGAGTCGTCGTCCGTTGGCGGATCCCGTCGAGCGGTGGCGGCTCGCGAGCGGCGCCGCTTTCGCGCCGTTCACTTGTTCCAACCGGCGTGGCTGGAGAGGTATGCCCAGCCTCGCTGTGATCTGCTAGACAACAGCCTGGCTGTAGGTATCAGATCGGCTGTTCGAGCTGGCCGAGTCGCTCGATGAGCGCGGCGTTCTCGCTGTAGTCGACGGGGCAGGAGATGATCGAGACGCCGTCGTCGGCCAGCGCCTTGCGCAGCGTCGGCAGCAGCTCGTCCGCGCTCGAAATGCGGTAGCCGGTGGCACCGAAGCTGGCGGCGAACTGCACGACGTCCGGGTTGGTGAAGTCCACGTTGCTGTGGTCGCCGACCTCGAGCTCCATCTTCCACTCGATCAGCCCGTAGCCGTTGTCCTCCCAGACCAGCACGACGAGCGGGATGTTCTCCCGCACGGCGGTCTCGATCTCCTGCGCGTTCATCAGGAACGCGCCGTCGCCCATCACGGCGAGCACCTTGGCGTCGGGTTCGGCGAGCTTCACGCCGAGGGCGCCCGGCAGCGCGAAGCCCATCGTCGACAGGCCGTTGGAGATGAGGCACGTGTTCGGCGCGTACGTCGGGTAGAGGCGCGCCATCCACATCTTCACGGCGCCGGTGTCGACCAGGACGATGTCGTCACGGTCCAGCGCGGCCCGGGTGTCGGCGACGATGCGCTGCGGGGCGAGCGGGAAGCGGTCGTCGCCCGTGCCGGCGGCGAGCTCGTCGGCCAGCAACTGCGCTGACGGCGTGGACGTGCGCGGCTCGGGGCGGTAGCCGTCAGCGGCCGCGGCCAGGGCGTCCAGGCTGGCACTGATGTCGCCCTCGATGCCGACGTCGAGCTGGTAGTGCTCGTCCACCTCCGCGGGGAAGCGGTGGACGTGGATGATCTTCTTGTCGCCCTGCGGGTTGATGCGCACGGGGTCGAACTCCTGCAGTTCGTAGCCGACGGCGATGATCAGGTCGGACTCGTCGAAGCCGAAGTTGACGTAGTCGCGGCGCATGAACCCGATCGTCCCGACCGCGTTCGGGTGATCGGCGCGCAGCACGCCCTTGCCGTGGAAGGTCGTCGCGACCGGCACGTCGAACTTCTCGGCGAAGCGCGCGACCGCCGCCTCGGCGTGACCCCGTGCGGCGCCGTGCCCGGCCAGCACGATCGGCTTCTTGGCCGACCGCAACACCTCCGCGGCGCGCTGCACCTGGCTGGGCGAGGGAGCCTCCGGGTGCACCATGCTCGGTCGCAGCGGCCGCAGCCCTGCGTCGGCCGAGGCCTCGTCGACGTCCTCGGGCACGGCGAGGTACACCGCGCCGGGGCGCTCGGTCTCGGCAGTCTTGAACGCCTTGCGCACCATCTCCGGGATCGCCCGCGCCGACGGCACGGCGGCCGACCACTTCGTGATCGGCGCGAACATGCTGACCAGATCGACGAACTGGTGCGACTCCTTGTAGTTGCGGTGCTGGCCGACCTGGGCCGAGATCGCGACGACCGGCGTGCTGTTGGTCATCGCGTCGGCCACGCCGAGCTGCAGGTTGATCGCGCCGGGGCCGAGCGTCGCCGACATGACGCCGGCCTCACCGGTGACCCGGCCGTACATCTCCGCCATGAACGACGCGCCCTGCTCGTGCCGGCACAGGATGTAGCGGATCCGGGAGCCGTCGAGCGCCCGGGTGAACCGGATGTTCTCCTCGCCGGGAATGCCGAAGACGTAGCGCACGCCTTCGTTCTCGAGCGTCTCGACCAGCAGTTGCGCAGCGCTGCGGCCCGCCTCGGTCATCGTCCGGCTCCTTCGTCAGCTCGCCTCGATCTGTGCAACAGCCTTCTCGCGTCCCGTCATACCCGCAGCACGACGTGGAACGTCTCACGTTGCCGACACGGTGTATGCTTGCCGATAGGCAAGTAATGGGGTGACGGCGTGGCAGTGCAGTTCGACGAGACCGACGCCAGTCGGCTCCGGGTCGCTCTCGGCAGGATCGCGCGCCAGTTGGACCGGCACGTGACCGGCGACGGCATGACCCGGACGCAGCTGACGGTGCTCGGCACGATCGCGAAACGGACGCAGCTCGGCATGAGCGAGCTGGCCGAGATCGAGGGGATCAACCCGACGATGCTGTCACGCATCGTCGGCAAGCTCGAGGACTCCGGCTACGTCACCCGCACCCCGGACGCCGGGGACCGGCGCGTGGTGCGCGTAGAGATCACCGCGAGCGGGTCCAAGGCGCACGCCCGCACCCGCAAGATCCGCACCCAGCTGCTCGCCGAGCAGCTGCACGGCCTGCCCGACGAGCAGGTCCGGGCGCTCCTCGAGGCACTGCCGGCGCTGGAGGCCCTCGCGGCCGCCGGATCCGCCCGATGACGGCGGCGACCACCGGACGCGCCCTGAGCCGCCAGACCTTCGCGTCGCTGGCGAACCACAACTATCGCCGCTACCTCAGCGGCCAGGCGATCTCGCTCATCGGCACCTGGATGCAGAGCGTTGCGCAGTCCTGGCTGGTGCTGCAGCTGACGGGATCGGGCACCGCGCTCGGCCTGGTCGTCGCGCTGCAGACGCTGCCCGTGCTCGTCCTCGGGCCCTACGGCGGTGTCGTCGCCGACCGCGTCGACAAGCGCAAGCTGATGATCGCGCTGCAGTCGATGATGGGCGTGCTCGCGCTGATCCTCGGCCTGCTCACGGTCACCCACGTCGTGACGCTGTGGGAGGTGTACGTCCTCGCCGTCCTGCTCGGCCTGAACAACACGTTCGAGAACCCGGCCCGGCAGGCGTTCGTGCTCGAGATGGTCGGGCCCAAGGACCTGCGCAACGCAGTCAGCCTGAACTCCACGCTGGTCAACGCGGCGCGCGCCGTCGGCCCCGCGTTCGCGGGCATCATCATCGCGGTCGGCGGCATCGGCATCTGCTTCATCCTCAACGCCGCCAGCTTCGTCGCGGTCGTGACCTCGCTGATCCGCCTCGACACCTCGACGCTCGATCCGTCCCCGCTGGCCAAGCGTGCGAAGGGGCAGCTGCGCGAAGGCGTCGCCTACGTCGCGAGGACGCCGTCGCTCGGCGTCCCGCTGCTGATGATGGCGCTGGTCGGCTGCCTTGCCTACGAGTTCCAGGTCGTGCTGCCGGTCGTCGCGTCCAAGACGTTCCACGGTGGATCGCAGAGCTACGGCTTCATGACCGCGGCGATGGGCGTCGGTGCGGTGTTCGGTGGCCTCTATGTCGCGGCGCGCGGGCGTACCGGCATCCGCGCGCTGTCGACGTCGGCCGCCGCCTTCGGCGTCCTGATCGGCTTCGCCGCGGTGTCACCGACGCTGTGGATCGAGCTGATCGCGCTCGCCTGCGTCGGTGCGGCGAGCGTCGGCTTCCTGTCCAAGGGCAACAGCACGCTGCAGCTCAACGCCGACCCGTCCATGCGTGGACGGGTGATGGCGCTGTGGTCGGTGGCGTTCATGGGCTCGACCCCGATCGGCGGACCGATCGCGGGCGCGGTCGCGCAGCACTTCGGCGGCCGGGCCGGGCTCGTCCTCGGTGCTGCCGCGTGCGTCCTCGCCGCGCTGTTCGGCTTCGCGGTACTGCACCGGCTGCAGGAGCGGCGCGCTGCTGTCGCGCCGCGCGACGCCGAGCTGCCGGCGGCCGTCGTCGAGGTCGACACCGCCCCGGAGACGGTCGAGGCGGACGAGTCCGGCGTGGACCCGTCCGCCTCGCGGAGCTCGTTGCTGACCGACTAGCGGTCGGCCCGCTCGTCCTCGCTCACCCGGTCACGGACGTCGCTGACACGCAGCGGCGTGCCGTCCGAAGCGGTGGACGTCTCGTCGTGCCCGCGCCGGAAGAAGTGCCGGTGCGAGTGGTCGTTCGGGCCGTGCGCCATCTCGCGCTCGGTGTACGGCGGCGCGGCCGGCATCCGGGTCGTCTCGCCGCGCATCCCCTGGTCGCGCATCGACTGGTCACGCACCGCCTGGTCGCGCATTGCCTGGTCGCGCATCGCCTGGTCGCGCATCGCGTCCTCGCGCACCGCCTCGTCGCGCCGCGACGCGGCCATCGCGTCGCGCACCGAGTGCACCGACAACCGACCCAGCGCCATCGCCGCCACGAGGACGATCACGGCGCCCAGGGCGTAGAAGTACGCGAGCGATTCGAGCGCACGCATGCCGTCGCTCGTCGCTGTCGGCGTCCCGGGCGAGCCGATGTTGGCGAACGGAGCCAGCTGCGGGCCGACGACGAACCAGGCACCGGCCGCGATGCCGAGCCACGACCCGAACATGGCCGCCATCCGGTTCGTGCTCGCGATCAGCAGCAGGCCGCCCAACACCGCGGCGCCGGCCGGCAGCACCTCGAGCCAACCGCGCTGGGCCGTCCACGTCCACGTCGCGACCGGTGTGTACGCGAAGTGGAAGTAGTGCCCGATGAACGGGACGATCCCGCCCCACACGCCGAGCACCACCAGCAGCAGCCCGCTCATCGCACCTCGGCTGCGGGGGACTCGCATCCGGCCCCCACGAAGCTGCGTGTCTCCCGCCATGACAACCTCCTGCGGATCCTCGAGCCGACCCGCGGCCACGGGCGCTCTCCTGCAGATGGTGTGCCCGGTTCGGGCCGTTCTCGAACAGTTGTCGGGTAACGCTCCGGCCTCAGCGACTGTGTCAGCGCCTGAGTCAGCGCCTGAGTCAGCGCCTGTGTCAGCGCCTGTGTCAGCGGCCCAGCCGGGGCGGCAGGTACCGGGCGAGGTGGGCCGCGAGGCGCTCGCGCATCGGCTCGTCGAGCGGGCCCGCCGCCGCGAGCTCGGCGACGGTCGACGAGAGCCCGCGGGCCTGCACGCCGTGCAGCTCGATCGCGCGCACCGGGAAGTCCGCGTCGACCAGGCACAGCACGCCGCGCACCGGGACACCGGCGAGCGCGTCCGCGTCGGCCAGGGCCGAGCG
>Ga0164242_10001735_pt1 | contig 25700 bp, 19 predicted proteins | sample OricomgcompostMG_FD_108783 | JGI IMG/M metagenome (GOLD analysis project Ga0164242, IMG submission 108783) | Miracle-Growth compost microbial communities from Emeryville, California, USA - Original compost - Miracle growth compost (MG) ...
CTACCACCATCGGAAACCAAAGATAACAAAAAAAATCGTAACACTCTGTATATAAATCAGTTGTTACGACTTTATTATCCGATGCTTTCCGTTGTTTTCCTTAAAATGCCCCGTTTACTTCCCAATACAGAATTTCCCAAATATTGTTCCCAGGATATCACGATCATGTTCCACTTTTCCAGATATCTCTCCTAAATAATGTAGACACCTCCGAATATCAATAGCCAGAAGATCCCCTGTTAATTGTGATTGCATACCAGTTTGAATATCGTCTAAGCTCTCGGCAATCCTGAGTAATATATCATGATGTCTGGCGTTTGTAACAATTGTATTTTCTGTTTGTATTTCTGTTCCAATAGCCATTTGGTACATCAACTGCTTTAATTCTTCAATACCAGTTTTTTGTTTAGCAGAAATTTTTACTGTTTTTTCTTCCATCAAAGCAACTACTTGGTCAGAATCTGATGCATCAACCTTATTAAGAACGCTAATGGTTTTATCTTTAAAAGGAATTAACCAGTCTAAATAGCTATCATCCTTACTAGTACTATCAATCAAATAAATGATGATATGAGATTGTTCAGCATTGGATTTACTTCTTTCCATCCCAAGATTTTCAATATAATCACTAGAGTGTTCTCTAATCCCAGCTGTATCAATTAATCTAAAAATACTTCCATTAATATTTAAAGTCTCTTCAATCGTGTCTCTGGTAGTGCCTGCGATATCACTTACAATGGCACGTTGTTCATTAAGTAGGGCATTCAACAAAGTGGACTTACCTGCATTTGGCCTGCCAATTATAGCAACTCGTACTCCATTTTTAATTACATTTCCTAATCTAAAAGAATCTATTAATTGTTGGGTGGCAGACTTAATTGTAGTTATTAACTTCATAAATTCCGTTCTATCTACAAATTCGACGTCCTCTTCAGAAAAATCAAGTTCCAATTCAATTAAAGCCGCAAAATGAATTAACTCATTCCTTAATTTCTGTAAATCTTCAGAAAAGCCGCCTCTTAGTTGTTTCAGCGCAGTTTGTTGAGCCGCCTTACTATTTGAAGCAATAAGATCAGCCACTGCCTCTGCCTGCGTTAAGTCCATTTTTCCGTTAAAAAAAGCACGTTCAGTAAACTCTCCTGGCCGGGCCATTCTAGCTCCCAATTCAATTAACACCTGCAATATTCTTTGCTGTATATAACTTGAACCATGGCAGGAGATCTCTATTACATCCTCACCAGTATAAGATTTGGGATTTCTAAAAAGGGACAGAACGACTTCGTCTATAATCTCTCCTTCATATTCCAGCAGTCCAAAATGTAAAGTATGTGTCTTTTGGCCAACAAGATCCTTTGCGCTAAACAGTTCATTTACAATAGAGAATGCCTCATTTCCACTGATTCGAATAATACCTAAGGCGCCTGAACCCTGCGGGGTGGCAAGTGCAACAATGGTATCCTGATTATTACCTGGTATATAATTCATGAGTCCGATTTGTGCAAAAATACAATTTATAAAGGCAGTAATATGGCTAGTCTATAATTATAACTTGTCGGAATTATGATAAGAATTTCTAAAAATACGTGCAATAATAACAAATATTCATAATTTTTTGGGATTAAGATAGCCCTGAATAGGTATCTTGCAGTCTTAATATCTAGGAAAAACAGGACAATATGATAAAAAAGTTAATAGGTTTTGCGGCATTTCTATTCATCTGCAACTCAGCGCTTAGAGCCCAATCAGAATCATTTCAGGTGCCATTAAGCTGGCATATGCTGGACCCTATTCATGATAGTGTATACGGAGTATCCGCAAACCGAACTTATTCAGAACTCTTAAAAGGTAAAACCGGCCAAAAAGTTATTGTGGGCATCGTTGACTCGGGGGCCGACACACTACAGGAAGATTTGAAGGACGTCCTTTGGCATAACCCCAAAGAGATACCCAATGACCATCAGGATAATGACAAAGACGGTTATGTCGATGATTATTATGGTTGGAATTTCCTGGGTGGCAAATCTGACACCTCAAATGTCACTGAAGACACCAGAGAGTCAACCAGGTATTATTTTCAGTACAAATCCCAGTTTGAAAATATTAAAGATTCCAATCAGGTTCCACAAAAGGAAAGGGTACATTACCGCACCTGGATTCAGGCAAAGAACATCGAACTTACGGCAACGGACGCGGCCAAAGAAGCCGGAGCACTGGAGAGGATCTCCAGCCTGTTACCCCAGATCAGCGATTTTAGTAAAGTGCTTTTAAAAGACACTTTTAATCTGGAAGACGTAAAAGCTTATGAACCCATAGACAGAAAAACAAGTGCGGAAAAGCAGATATATACCATTTTACTTGACAAAGTTGGCCCTGGCACTACTAATATTACCTTGCCAGCCAAAATCAACAGCTTATTAGATAGCCTTAAAGAAGTCAATAAGCTGCCCGATGTAGCACCTCCTAATTACCGCCAAAACATAGTTAAGGACAATTATGATGACTTTAATGACAAATACTATGGCAATGATAATATCTCTGCAGGGGATGTCATGCACGGTACACATGTATCAGGAATAATTGGAGCTTCCCGTAATAATAATCTGGGCATGGATGGGATTGCAGATAATGTCGCATTAATTGAAGTCAGAACAGTTCCAGGTAGCGGAGACGAACATGATAAGGATGTAGCCCTTGCCATCCGATATGCAGTAGACCATGGCGCCAAAGTAATTAACATGAGCTTTGGTAAACCAATTTCTCCTAACAGATCCTGGGTTGAAGGTGCCATCAGGTATGCCCAGCAACATGACGTCCTGCTAGTTCATGCTGCAGGTAATGATGGAGAAGATATCACAGGACAGCCTAACTACCCTACCCAATATTACGGTCCAGATAATAGCAAAGAATTTGATAATGTTATAACGGTGGGTGCAAGCGGAGCTATGGAAGATGACCTGGTGGCCGACTTCTCAAATTTCTCAAAAACCGCAGTAGATGTTTTTGCACCTGGAGTGGAGATATACTCAACATTACCGGGCAAAGACAACTATGGATCTCTTAGCGGGACAAGTATGGCCTCTCCAGTTGTTGCGGGTGTCGCAGCAGCAATTCGTTCGTATTATCCGGAACTTTCAGCTCCAGAAGTAAAACAACTAATAATGGCTTCCGTCACCAAAATCAACTTCCCCGTTATTAACCCTGCAACAGGAGAAAAAGTACAACTGAGCGATTTATGCGTAACAGGTGGCATCGTCAATTTATACAATGCCATAAAAATGATGCAAGACCATCAATTCCCCCTTAAAAAGACACCTGGTCAAAAATAAAGGGCAAATATTTTTCTATAAAATAAATTGCATAGCTTCTCAAAAAACCGGCATCCATTAAAAGTTGCCGGTTTTTTCATCTTCATATTCCAATTAACTGATATAACCCAGATGTCTTATCTTTGAAATGCCATATAAAAAATATCATATGAAAATTCTTTCAGCAGGCCCGTTACCAGAGCTGGGCTTAAAAATGCTTAAAAAGGAAGGGCACGAGGTTATTCTCGCAATAGACGCAGCTGAATGGTCCACTCAGGAATTAATCGAAAAGTCGAAGACATTTGATGCGGTGATAACGATGCTAAACCTTCCATTCCCAAAATCATTTTTTGAAGCAAGCAGGCATTTAAAAGCAGTGAGTATCGGCCTCCCCTACCATTACACTGTTGCCCAAAAATGGGCCTCCAAAAATAATATTCCCGTCGGTTATGTACCTAATAATGCATTAAATATTTGTAATGAAGCCGTGGCAGAAACCACGCTCATGTTGGCTCTTTCTGCAAGCAGAAAGTTGCTTATGCACCATGACAGAATTTTAACCAATCAATGGCTCAATGGATTACCAGGTGCATTTGACGGCCAGACACTCATGCATAAAACCCTGGGGATTTACGGACTGGGTAAAATAGGAGCCACTGTAGCAGGTTTATTTAAACGTAGTTTGCAAATGCAGGTTATTTATCACAACAGATCACCGAACAGGGCGTTGGAAAAACAATTGGATGCTCATTATGTCCCGTTAGATATCCTTTTAAAAACAAGTGACGTGCTTTCCGTACATGCCCCCTTAAATCTGGATTCCACCGGTTTTTTCAACCAGCATGCATTCTATGCCATGAAACCTACAGCCATTTTCATCAATACATCCCATCCAAAGATTCATGATCAGCTGGCACTCACTAGAGCTGTCTACGAAGGATGGATTTGGGGAGCCGGACTAGATTTAGCAGGCACCGTCGCCGCTATCTCCGGTCACCATCCCTTATTACATCACCCCAATGTATGTGTTTTACCAGGCATTGCCCTTGCGACGCATGAAGCCAAAACATTACTTAGCAAACAGGCTGCTTTGAACATTATACACGCTCTTCGACAAGAAAGAATGCCGCATCCGGTAAACCCTTCAGTTTACCGGTATCTTAAACATAGCTAAAATGATACAACTAATGTCATCAAAATTTTCCGGGAAATAATTTTTTATTCCGCTAATAATTTGTTCATCAGCTCATTAAACTCTTTGACATAATTCGTATAGTAAGAACCGGTTCCAGGCCCCTGAAACCCAGTATCTATTTTTACTACCTTACCTGTTTTATCCAGGATAATAGTAGTGGGGAACATTTTAATATCCGTAAATTGCGGCAGGGTTTTACTAGTTCTGTCTTTATCAGTTACTGTCACCCCGGTTATTAATACAGGATATTGTATATCATAAGCCTTTTGGAACTTCATCAGACTCTTTTTAGATCTTTCAAAATCCGTTGTCAGTTCATAAGCCAGACTGATTACCTCCACTCCTTTATCCTTATTTGCATTATAATACTGACTTAAAAAAGCTGTCTCATCCATACAATTAGGACACCAAGAGCCCATTAGATCAATAATCACCACTTTATTCTTAAATCGGGGATCGTTAATGGAAACATCCTTGCCATTTAAATCCTTAAAAGTAAAATTTAAATGACCGCTTTCTCCCGGTTTTAAAAACATAGCAGCTTCATTGGGCAAGGTTGGATTATCCGTTTTATAGGCCGTAAATTCTTCCTTACTAGTGGCACCACTAAACTGAAGACCGGTTAATGAATCGCCGTTTATTTTAGCCTTAAGCAGCAAACTATGGATACCGTCAAAACCAGAAAAATATAAGGAATCACCAGTCAAGATCCCTTCCAGATACCTATCATCTCCAAAAGGCGTCAGTACGGACCCCGTTATAAGGTTATCATTTTGGTGGAAAGTAAATATGGCAGGAGAAACTTCCCCGGCGGCATCTTTATAATTAACCTGCCATTTACCTTCCAGATTCGTTAGCGGTGCACCATGGACCGGTAAAAAACGCTCGGGGTTACGTGCAGAAGCCGTTAAAGGCAGCACAATCTCTTTGCTGACAGAAGCCCTGTGCCAAATACCACTGAGACTATCCTTATTGATAACTTTAAATTTAAAGCCTGACTCAAATACAGGCATATCAATAAGTAAAGAATCTCCTTTCTGCGCTACTGCCGGCACCCGCATTTGCTCTTTCCCGTTGACTACATAAAATATGAGAGAATCATGTTCTATGGCAGTCCTCAGATTAAAAACAATGCCATTACCATCAGGCCGGTGAATCACAGCCCGCCAATTAGAGGCGTCTACCTGCGCATGGGCACTGGCAAATAAAAGAGTCAATACAGCTAAAATGCTAATTTTTTTCATGGTTAAAATATTAATGCTCAGGAAACTGTCAAAGAATCGTTCCATTATACAATACAGCCCGTTCCCTGGAGATCTTTCTTGTTATAGTATTACACATCCTGCCAAAGTTCTCTTTGACGGCTCAAAGGTAAGGCAGTTGATTTAATTTTTAAATTTTAGTCTATTATATTTGTAGACTAAAAAAACCGCCCTATCTTTGCACCGGTTTAACACCATTACAAGTATAGAGATAATGAAGAACTACAAGAAAAAACAGGTACACTTAATCCTTAGCATGATAAAAAATCATTGTTGTTGCTAACATAGGAGCTGAAAGCAGGAGTTTACCTTTTTCATTTTCAACGCAGTATGGGTTTATTTTCTCAGGGTAATTAAACCCTGGTAAGTCAAATAAAATCTGGCAATTACTGAAGCAAATTTATTTGCAGGCAAATGGGGCATCCCGCATATTGTTGGTAAATGACAGGGGTCAAACGGTACTCCGATTATTACAAGCCTACAGCATTAAAGACATTTATTAGTTGCCATTCAATGGCAATCATCCCACGGATAAGCCACCGATTTTCCGGCAAACCTGACGGGATCTTTTGCACACTAATGACAACTATATATAATTGTCATTCAAAAATTTACAAGAAGAATACAGCTTTAATCAGCAGGTTGCAGCATTCTTCTATTCAAAAGAAACCAAATTTTCCATTAAATATCATAAACTATCATCAGATGAAACATCGTTATGTATTTACCCTGTTGCTGATACTGATTGGTCTGCATTTGCAGGCGCAGCTTAAACAGCCCATCCAGGGAACCGTCCAGTCAGAGACCGGTCAGCCTCTCTCCGGAGTCAGTATCCGGGTTTTAGGCGGTAAAGCCACCCTCTCTACTAATCTGGGTAATTTTAATCTGGATGCCAATGTAGGTGATACACTCAGTTTTACTTATATCGGATATGAGTCCACACAATTGGTTATTTCAAGTTTAAATACGCCAATAAAAGTAACATTGCATCAGGCGGCAGGTGAGCTCAGTGAAGTCGTCGTGACAGCACTAGGTATCTCCAAAGAAAAAAAGTCTCTAGGTTACGCCGTACAGGAACTAAAATCAGAGCAACTCAATACAACCCAGACACCCAATCTGGTGAATGATCTTTCCGGTAAAATTGCAGGGGTTCGCGTTACAAATTCACAGGGCGACATGGGTTCCTCCAGAATTATTATCCGGGGAGAGACTTCCATTGCAGGGGATAACCAACCCTTATTTATCGTAGATGGCGTTCCTGTGGACAACTCACAGTTAGGTGCCGGTGGTTCCAGGGACTATTCCAATGCCATTGCCGATTTAAATTCTGAGGATATAGAATCTGTCAGTGTATTAAAAGGGCCGAATGCAGCCGCTCTTTATGGTAGCCGCGCGGCACACGGCGTCATCCTCATTAAAACAAAAGCCGGAAAGAAAAGAAAAGGCCTGGGCATTACCCTTAACTCCAATAACACTTTCAGTAGCTTGTTAAGCCTACCTGATTACCAGAATGTATTCGGTCAGGGAGGTAATGGGGAATTTAGTTATGTAGATGGCAACGGCGGAGGTCTGAATGACAATGTGGATGAGAGCTGGGGACCCAGAATGGAAGGCCAGTTGATTCCGCAATTTGGCTCCAACGGCGAAGCAGTACCGTTTGTCGCACACCCGGACAATGTTAAAGATTTTTTCAAGACCGGTTTTTCTACCAATAACAGCATTTCAATTGCGGATGCCGGTGATAAATTCAGTTACCGACTGGGCTTTAATGACGGACACCAGACGGGTGTTATTCCCAATTCCAAACTTAATAAAAGGAATATATCCCTGAACACTAATTTCAAAATCACCGATAAATTAAGCCTGTCTGCTGTTGCCAACTACTTAATAACGGCTGCACCCAATCTTCCGGGAGTTGGAGGTAAGCGCGCTACCAGTACCATGTTGCAGTTTACCTGGTTTGGAAGACAAGTGGATATGCAATCTTTAAAGGATAGTTATTTTACCACCGGTAGCCCTGACAACTGGAATAACGCCTATTACCCTAATCCATATTTCGGGGCCTATGAAAATACAGTAGAACAGAGAAGAGACCGTCTGATCGGCGACATCGGGCTTACCTACGAGATCACACAGGGACTGACAGCGCATTTCCACAGCGGAACGGATTATTATAATGACCGCAGAAAACTTAAGATTGCCTACGGCACCAGTGGCACTCCTTACGGCTCTTATGAGGAAATTGCCTATAGTCTCAATGAAAACAACACGGAAGCTACTTTAAACTATGATCACCAACTCAATAGCGATTTCTCTGTAAATATTCTGGCCGGTGGCAATATCCGTAATAAAACCTATGAAGAGAATGACCAGAAGGCTCCCAGATTAGCCGTTGGTGGTATTTATACCCTGGACAACTCCAGAGACCCCCTGGTTTCCAGCAATTATTACAGTCATCTGAAGGTATACAGCTTATATGGCTCCGCCCAGATAGGATTCCGCAACTACGCCTTTATCAATGCTACTGCGAGAAATGACTGGTCCAGCACCCTGCCTTCTGACAACCTTTCCTACTTTTACCCATCCATCAACGGAACCCTGGTATTTACCGATTTATTAAAAATCAGCAGCAATACCCTAAGTTATGGTAAAATAAGAGGCGGCTGGGCAAAAGTCGGAGCGGATACCGACCCTTACCAGTTATATAATACCTACGGATTTTCACTTTTTGGGTCTAATCCGCTGCTATCCACTTCTGGCATTCAGATGAATTCAAATATCCGCAGTGAATCCACCACCTCCACTGAGCTGGGCCTGGATCTTGGTTTCTTTCACAGCAGGGCGACTCTGGGTATCAGCCTGTATAATACCAACAGTTTCAATCAGATTCTGAAAGTCGACATTACACCAACTTCCGGATATACCCAGCAACTGCTTAACGCAGGTAAAATCAATAACAAAGGACTTGAAATTGCTTTGGGTGTTACTCCTGTCAGACAGCAAAACCTGAGCTGGGATTTCGGTCTTAATTTCGCCCTGAATAAAAGCGAAGTCAAATACCTGGATGACCAGGGAGAATTGGAAAACTATACACTGGGAACAGATGGAACAGTACAGGTGGTCGCTGCTGTAGGTAAGACTTATGGCACTATCATTGGCACGGCCTATCAGCGGGATGCAAATGGTCAAATAGTCATCAGCGCCAGCGGCCTGCCACAGACGGATCCTTCGCTCAAAGACCTTGGTCATTTCACGCCGGACTGGACCGGTGGCTTCACCAATACCCTGCGTTACAAAAGCTGGGGACTGACATTTTTAATCGATGCCAGCGTGGGCGGCTCTATTTATTCGGGAACAAATTCTACAGGCCAGTATACTGGCGTACTCGCCTCTACCCTTCCTGGACGTGGTGCTGAATTTGGCGGCATTAGTTATTATTATCCCGGTGATGACAAAAAACAATTACCGGTAGCAGCCAGTGGCAGTGCACCCAATGGCGAAAAATTATATGATGACGGTATAATCGCCAAAGGCAATACCAGTGACGGCGATGCTAATTCACAGATCATACCAACTTCCTTATATTACAAAACCATCTCCTCTGTAGACGAGCAATATGTTTATGACGCCAGTTACGTCAAGTTCCGGGAAATCAACCTGAGTTATAAACTCCCAGCAGCCTGGCTCAACAGGATGGGTATTCAGGGAGCCAGTGTAGCACTCGTTGGACGTAACCTGTTCTTTATTTACAAAAAAGCGCCAAACATCGATCCGGAAACAGCCTTCAGTACAGGTAATGCACAGGGACTCGAAGATCTGACCCTGCCTACCTCAAGAAGCTATGGCGTTAATTTAACTGTTCAATTCTAAACTCGTAAAAATGAAATATTCAATATACCAGAGACTTCTTCGCCCGGGTGCCTTACTTATCAGCGGACTACTTGTCCTGGCAGCCAGCTCCTGCAAAAAAGAGCTGGTAAGAATCAATAAAAACCCCAATGCTGTAGAAAACCCACAACCCGATTACCTGTTGGGCGCGGCTGAAAAGACAGGAGCCGACGTTTATTGGGGCCAATCCAGCAATTTCGCATCCAGTCAGCTGATTACCCAGCAGTGGGCCATGATTCAGTACACAGATCCTGATCGTTATATATTTAACGGTTCCAGTTTCTCCACGCTCTGGACAACCACATATTCCAGTACCTTAACCGACATTAAAGTGATGATGCAGTTAGGGGTTAAACAACAAAATAATAACTATGTTGGTGTGGGACACGTTCTCAGAGCCTGGAACTTTCAGCTATTAACCGATGCATTCGGCGCTGTACCTTATAGTGAGGCCGGTCAGATTGAAACATCTTCTCTGGCTTCCTATGACAGCCAGCAAGAAGTATATAGCGGTATTCTCAAAGAGCTGGACACCGCCCTAACACAACTCGACCCCAATGGTACAGCCATTGAAGGAGATTTGATTTATGGCAATAACATCAGCGACTGGAGAAAATTTGCCAACAGCCTGAAACTGCGCATCGCTCTAAGAATCGCAGATGCTGATCCTACGCTTGCTAAAGCCACCGTTCAGCAGGTCCTTTCTTCAGGCGAATTAATTGCATCCAATAGCCAGAATGCGCAGTTCGTATACAAGGCTTCTCCCAACTGGAATCCGGTAGCCGCCAATTTCTCTACCCGAAATGACTACCGCATTTCCAAGACTGTTGTAGACCAGCTCTATAGCCTGAACGACCCCAGGTTGCCGGTATTTGCCAGCCTTCCTGATAATAACGCAATCACGAAATACGTCGGTGTCCCCAATGGTCTTACCACTTCGGATGCCAACAGCCTTGGACTGGCCAACACCTCCAAACCGGGTAGCTATTTTCTGCAGGACACAGCACCCGCCATCTTACAGACCTACAGTGAAGTCCTTTTTTTAAGAGCTGAAGCTGCAGCAAGAAATCTGAGTAGCGAGGATGCAGCCGCACTTTATCAATCGGCTATCACGGCTTCTTTGAACCAGTATGGCATCACGGACGCGTCTCAGATTAGCAGTTACCTCAACCAGGCCTCCGTTAAATATGACGCCAGCAACTTTAAAAAATCCATCGGCAATCAAAAATGGATATCCTTATTTGGAGAGGGACTGGAAGCTTTCGCTGAGTGGAGAAGACTGGATTACCCACAACTCACAGCAGCAGTTTCGGGCAAGTATGGTGATGACATTCCGGTTCGCTTTATTTACCCCTCCACCGAACAAACGCTTAACGGTAAAGCCTATAAAGCAGCAGTTGCCGAGCAGGGCACCGACGATCTTTTTACCAAACTCTGGTTTGATAAAAATTAAAACAAGCCCATGGGGGTCATTCCGAAAAAATGAACTGCCAGAACAAAAAATAAAAACAAGGTCGCCTCCGGGAATTTTTTGGTTTCTTAGGCGACCTTTCTGTAATTTGCAAATAAAGTTATCTTTAGCACTCGGGGCCGTCTAATTTATAATGCAATGAAGCAGCCATTGCAACTGGCAATAGATGTATCTAACACAAATCGTGATGCATAACCCGTTAGCCGGATCTCAGCCTTGCCCTTTGCAACCCGATAATTTTAAAAAAGAAAGACTATGATATCTTTTCAATCCAAGTTTCCTGATACGCCCACCAGTATTTTTACAGAAATGTCACAACTGGCCATTCAACACAAGGCCATTAATCTGGGACAAGGCTTTGCAGATTATCCGATGGATCCCTTATTAATTAAGGGCGTGACCAAAGCCATGGAAGAAGGCTATAATCAATATGCCCCTTCCAGCGGATATATGATATTAAGAGAAAGGCTCTCTGAGAAAACACTTAAAGAACATGGACAGTTCTTTGACCCGGAAACAGAAATTACGATTACCCCCGGTGCAACCATCGCATTATTTACTGTCATCGCGACTTTTATACGACCGGGAGAGGAAGTACTTTATTTTGATCCGGCATATGATAGTTACCGGCCATCCGTAACGGCGGTAGGTGGCATCCCCGTTTCAGTGCCGCTGAATTTTCCGGATTTCAGCCTGGACATGCAGCGGCTTCAATCCAAGATTTCTTCTAAGACCAGGATGATCATCTTAAATACGCCGCATAATCCAACCGGGTCCACCGTAACCAGGGAGCAGCTCCTGGCGCTGTATGAGCTGATAAAAGACACGGATATAATCCTGATGTGTGACGAAGTGTATGAACACGTCATTTTTGACCACCAGCAGCACCATTCTCCCCTGGGGCAACCACTGCTCAGAGACCGCACGGTCTCTGTTCATTCATTTGGCAAGATGTTTAACTGTACCGGCTGGAAAACAGGTTACATCATTGCAGATAAAGCCCTTACAACAGAAATCAGAAAAGTTCACCAGAACAATGCCTTTAGCACATTCTCTGCAGTGCAGATTGCCATCGCAAACTACATGGAAGATCCGGATACCTACGAGCGCTTATCGGGCTTTCTGCAAAACAAAAGGAATCTGCTTGAGGACGCGTTAAAAGACAGCCCCTTAAAACCCTTACCTGTAAAAGGCAGCTATTTTCAGCTCTATAGCTATGCCGGTTTTAGCCATCTGCCTGAAAAGGACTTTGCCGTCTGGCTCAATAAGGAGGCCGGTGTAACCAGTATTCCTTTATCAGCCCTGACAGAAAATTTCGGAGACCATCAGCTCATCCGCTTTTGTTTCGCCAAAAAGGATGAGACCCTGCTGAAAGCTGGCGCACGGCTTCGGGAGCTTGGTCGCAGTATTGCGCCTCCACCAGCTCACTAATTTAAGCAAAAGCCCCAATCGTATAGTTTAACGATTGGGGCTTTCGCTTAAAATTACAGATAAGCTATGGGGACCTCAAGTCCGCTCATTATCAGTAATTATTCTTATACTGCCTTTTTAGCCACTGCCTGCTCTACACTGGTAACGGCTGCTATATTACTACTGTTAGGCGTCGCAGTTTTTTGCTGCTGCCGTTCATGCTGGTGGGCCTCACAGCCCAGTTCAGGATTTTCACCACAGGTACACTCCGTCTGGCGCTTTAAGATACGCTCTCTGTGCTTAAAACCCCAGCTGCACAGTTCGTTGATAATATTTTGCAGCGTCTTCCCGTAATCGGTGAGTTCATATTCAACTGTCACGGGACGTGTATGCAGCACGGTCCTTGTCACCAGCTCATTAATTTCCAGATCTTTGAGTTCTTTGGATAACATTTTGGCTCCGATGCCCTCAATATTACGCTGTAACTGCATAAAGCGACATTTGCCCATGGTGTGCAGATAGCCGATAATGGCAACTTTCCATTTACCACTGAGTAAATCCATGGTATCATGAATGGCTCTGAGCCTTGGCTTGCAAAGGGCGTGTAACTCTTTTTCCTGTTCAGAATTTTTACAATCACTTACATGAGTATTGGATTGATTTTCAATAGCATCTATATGTTGATTCACTGGAGATAGATTTGTATTTTCTGTCATGACGATTCGGTAAAATTTACATATTTAAAAAATGGATATAATAATATCCGGCAGGCAATTACTATAAAAATACTTGCCAGTTTCAAAAGTAAACTATTAACTGCAAGTTGCTCCCCCTTTAACGATTTGATGAGGAAAACTTGACGCTTTCATGACAATTTAAAACACCTGAAAATTTAGCGATTGCCCAGTTCTATCACCTGACAGTCTAAAATCTGATCTCCATTAATTGAAAATTTAAGCAATGTCTGCAACTGATGCCAGCCCTGTTTTCCGGCAGCCCCTGGATTCATATGCAGACATTGAAGCTTTTCATCATACATAACTTTAAGAATATGAGAATGACCGCTAATAAACAGTCGCGGCTTTTGTTCTTTAATCAAATCACGCACACCGGGTGCATAGCGCCCGGGATACCCCCCGATATGACGCATTAATACTTTTACTCCTTCCACTGTAAATATATTATCCAAGGGGAAAAAGGCCTTTACCGGTGGGCCGTCAATATTGCCATAAACTCCTCGTAAAGGTTTAAATGCCCGAAGTTGCTCTAAAACAGATACATCTCCAACATCTCCGGCATGCCATATTTCATCCACTTTTTCAAAATGACGGAATACAGCTTCTGGCAGATGGCTATGCGTGTCTGATAAAAGTCCAATACTGATCATAGGATGTAAAAACTACAGTTAGGGCTTAATAGGCCTTTTTAAATAGGGCGTATAATCGGTTTGCTGGCACTCATATGTGCTGTCCATGTAGGCGGAAGAAATCACAAAATCAGCGGTGGCAGGACAACAGGCCATAGGGATATTCCAGACCACACCTAATCGAAGTAAAGCCTTAACATCACTATCATGTGGCTGGGCTTCCATTGGGTCCCAAAAGAATATTACCATATCAATATCTCCTGCGGCAATCATGGCTCCTATTTGCTGATCCCCGCCCAGAGGGCCACTAAGCACTTTATGCACTTCCACCCCTAAATGTCCTTCAATCAGTTTACCGGTCGTTCCGGTCGCTACCAGTTGATGAGGGGTCAGTTTCTCTTTATTTTGTCTGATCCAGGCAATCAGATCGTCCTTTTTATGATCATGTGCCACCAGGGCAATTGTTTTTTTCTTTTGTAATACACGCGTTGCGGGCATAGAATATCTTTTTGTTTTTAATGATTTGATAGATTTATTGGATACCCCTAGTGAATACTCTCAGGGGCACTATTATTATCGTCTGGCAAAAAAACGGCCGAACCAGCTCCTGGCTGCGTCAAGGGCGCCGTATCTACCTGTGTCTGTTGCTGTTTTTCTTTGTATTTCTCCTTTTCTTCTAAAATAGTATTATAGTCAATTACCGGATGACGCGCAAATTCATGACGTTCATCAAATATATATCGGTAAGTCACCAGGGTTCTGGAAAGTGTGCCTCCCAGCCCTTTATAGATATTCATCATCCTGGGATTCCAGTCTCCGGTCCAACCCATCTCATATTTCTCGTAAGAGCGCTTCTGCTGGATATGGCGAGCCCCTTCTGTAATCATGAAAGCATCTACGCCCAAAGCCTGATATTTTGGCACTACACCAAAGGCTATACCAGTAAATCGCTGGCAGACGCCTTTACGCTTCATCATGACAAACCGTAGTTTTTCCAGGAGTCCAAACCTGCCTTTAAAGTGTTTAAAATATTCATTTAAATCCGGAATATTTATCCACATGGCGATCGGCTCATCCTTATAATAGGCAAACCAGATGATATCCTGATCAATAATGGGCTTCATCTCATTAAAATTGCGGATCATATCTTCCTTGGTAATGGTCTTGGCTTCATGATGCTGAGACCATGCCTGGTTATATACGGTCGCAAAATCTTCGGCATGCTTCTCAATTTGATTCAGATCTATATGTCGGGCCGTATACTCTTTCTTGTTTTTAAACCGGGCATGACGCTCTCTATATTTTTCCGGTACCTGATCGGTGATTTTCATGGCAAAATAGTACTGATTATAAAAATTACGAAACCCGTAATTTTCAAACAGCCGTTGATAATAAGGCGGGTTAAAGCTCATGCCATAAATCGGTTCATCATCAAAGCCCTCAATCATCAATCCCCAGAACCTTTCCCGGTCCCCGAAATTTATGGGGCCGTCCATGGCGTCCATGCCTCTGGTCTTGAGCCAGCCGGCCGCCTGATCAAAAAGCATATCGGCCGCTTTTTGATCATCAATGCATTCAAAAAAACCTACACCTCCTGTCGGATACTCCGTGCCGTAATTTTTATATTGATGATTAATAAAGGCAGCGATTCTTCCTACTACTTTATCCTTATCTTTTAAAATCCAGCGGGTGGCTTTGCCAAATCCGTAGCATTTGTTTTTGGCAGGGTTAAATATGTCTTCTATGTCCTTGTCCAAAGGCTGCACATAATGGGGAAACTGGCTGCCGATGCGGGCACCCACTTCTAAAAATTCACGTTTATGTTTTTTAGTATGTACTTCAAATATTTCCATTAAGTTTTCACTGTATGATGATAGAATTGTATGGCCTTCCTTTTTGGGAAACCCTTTGGTTCCTTTACTGCCCCTGGTTATGCGCCTGTCCTTCAAGGGCGTGGCGATTATACGCTGCAATCAGTTCCCGGATGACCCTGGTATTAAAAGGATCACGCTGGACGGCGGCTGCCAGCTCTGGCTGATCTGCCAGCAGTCGATGCAGATTTTCTTTTGCCCTGATTTCTGTGGACATCACGCCATTCACATTCAGTAATGGTCCGTTATTTTTACTAGCCAGCCAGACAACATAACTCTCCGGCATATTTCTGGGAGAGACCCTGGTGGCGGCTCCGTAACTTATATACTGATACAGTTCAATGGCGCCTCTTTCCAGCATCTGCATCCAGACGGGATCTGCACTGGGCGCCAGCTGAACACTTTTAAACCAGGTGCCGTCATGTTTATAGGCCAGAGCGGTTTTGGGATCCAGCGGCTGTTTTTTGCCGTTAATGGTAAAACTGCTGTGCCCGAATACCGGCTTATTATAATGGCCGGTGTAAACCTTCCCATCCTGCGCTATCAGGGTGTCCTTATCCTGACCAAAGGCATGATGATTGCCCAGAACTAGTAAAAACAGCAAAGCAGCGCCAAAGGCTATTGCCAACTGTCTGCCATAGCTGATATTAACCTGTAATTTTGTAATAGATACTTTTGCAACTATGTCTGTGTTAGTATCCATCTGTATATTTTTCTTTTTTACATTCATATTCCCTGTCGAATCACTTTATAAATAGTAAGCCTTAATATTAAAAAAATGTCAGGCCTCTTATTGATGGATTGTTTCTCTATAATAATTCCAGCAATATATCCTGGCGTAAATATAAACTTAATTAAACAGTTCAGCTCCACCATTGACATTATTACAACAAAATCTCCCCTGTTAAGGGTCTAAAAAAGTAAAAAATAGCAGAAAATTGTCAAAAACACCATACAGCAGCCTTTTCACAAAAAAATACCCGGCACTTTTAAGGTGCCGGGAACCAATTATTAAAAATTAACGCAAAATATTAACGGAAACAACTATGAATCAATAGTATGTAAGTAACAGCACACTTCTGGCAGGCGGGCGCTATATCAGGCACCTGGCCTTTCAATAACCATGGCACTTGCGCCGCCGCCACCGTTACAGATACCTGCGGCGCCATACCTGGCCTTTTGCTGCTGCAGCACACCAATCAGTGTAACTAAGATCCGGGCCCCGCTGCATCCGAGCGGATGCCCAAGAGATACGGCCCCGCCGTTTACATTTACCTGTTCACTACTAATACCCAGCTTCTCAGTATTGGCAATACCGACTACGGAAAATGCTTCATTGAGTTCAAAATATTGAATATCGGAGAGCTGAAGACCTGCTTTTTGAACAGCCACCGGTACAGCCAGGGCGGGACTAGTGGTAAACCACTCCGGAGCCTGTGCCTGATCCGCATAACTGCGGATAATGGCCAGCGGCTTTATGGCTCTTTTATCCGCTTCTCTTTTACTCATTAACACCAGGGCCGCAGCGCCGTCATTCATGGTGGAAGCATTGGCCGGAGTTACGGTGCCATCCTTTTTAAAAGCAGGTTTTAACTGACTAATTTTATCAAAAATTACTTTAAAAGGTTCTTCATCTTTATTCACCTCAACCGGTTCACCTTTTTTAGCAGGAATGAATACCGGCGTTATTTCCGGAATAAAAGCACCGCTTTGCCAGGCGAGCTGACTACGTTTATAACTCTGTATAGCAAAGCTGTCCTGCATTTCTCTGCTTATCTGACACTCAGCCGCGCATAGCTCTGCAGCCATCCCCATGGCCTGCCCGGAGTAAGCATCCGTTAAACCGTCATGAGCTAGTCCGTCCAGTAGCTGATCCGTACCGTATTTAAAACCCCAGCGATGGCTTTTCAGATAAAAAGGAACCTGACTCATGTTTTCCATACCACCTGCCACAGCAATATCCAGATCCCCCGCCCGGATGGCCTGTGCGGCCAGCATCACCGCTTTCATGCCGCTGGCGCAGACCTTATTAATGGTAGAACATACGACCTGACTAGGCAGCCCTGCTTTTAAGGCGGCCTGCCTGGCAGGTGCCTGACCGGAGCCTGCCTGCAACACCTGTCCCATAAATACTTCCTGGATATCGGCAGCCTGAAGGCCTGCCTTTTCAATAGCTGCCTTAATAACAATACTTCCTAGATCGGTTGCAGGTACGTCTTTTAAGACACCACCGAAACTACCCATCGGTGTCCTGGTGGCACTGACAATATATACAGTTCTGTCAGCAGCGTCCCCTGCTGAAGTTTGCAGACCACCGGCGGCGGTATTAATTTGATTTGTCATAGTAAATGATAACGCGAATAATTTATTTTAACTCCTGCTCCGATCCCTTTCAAATGAGTTTTTTAACCAGGATGAATCAGAATGATAAACAAAAATAACACTTGTTAGCTAAATTACAAAAAACCATTAGCCCGGTCAGCTATTTATACCATCAAAACCAAGATTTTGCGCATAATTTATTTATTTTGTGGGCACTCAATCGCATACGGTTCTTATGACGACAAGCAGCGCTACATTGCAAAATCCGATCGAATACCTTAAGGGGGTAGGCCCCCTTAAGGGAGACATGCTGCGTAAAGATCTGGGCATCCATCATTTTGAGGATTTGCTCTATCATTTTCCTTTGCGACATATTGACCGCACCCATATCAATACCATTCAGCAGATCACTCCTGCTACGGATTTTGTACAGCTAAAAGGTAAGATTACTTTTCATGAGCTTATTGGACAGGGCCGTACCAAAAGACTGGTGGCTGAGTTCAGAGACGGCACCGGAGTCATTGAGCTGGTTTGGTTTCAGGGAGCAAACTGGGTCGCTAAATTACTGGAGAAAACAGCACTTTGGATGATTTATGGCAAGGTCAGCTTCTTTAATGGCAAGCCACAGATGTCACATCCGGAACTAGAGTCCGTTGAAAGCATGAATGCAAGCGCCAAGGACTTTCTGGAGCCCGTTTACCCCACTACTGAAAAACTAAAATCCAGGGGGCTGGGAGGCCGTCAGATCGGCAAGCTTACGCAGGCCTTAATCGGTCAGCTCTCAGAAAAAGATATTCCGGAAAACATCCCTCAGCTCATCTCGGAAAAACTTCAGTTAATCAGCCGTTTCCAGGCCTTTTGTCATATTCATTTTCCTCCGGATGAAGCGGCCTATAAACAGGCGCTTCGACGCCTTAAATTTGAGGAGCTATTTATTGCCCAGGTAAGACTCAACTTAATCAGGGTCAGACGTAACCGTCATGCCCGCGGCATATTATTTGACAAAGTAGGTGAGCTGTTCAACACCTTCTACAAAAAATACCTGCCCTTTGCACTTACCGGTGCTCAAAAAAGAGTCCTTAAGGAAATTCGTCAGGATACCGCCCATGGTCATCAGATGAACCGGTTATTGCAGGGAGACGTTGGAAGTGGCAAGACCATTGTCGCGCTTCTGACCATGCTCATGGCTGCCGATAATGGATTTCAGAGTTGCCTGATGGCACCTACAGAAATCCTGGCCACTCAGCATTATAACGGGCTGGTGGAGCTACTAAAAGATCTACCCATTGAACTCAGGCTACTGACGGGTTCCACTAAAGCCAAACAGCGTCGGGAAATACTGGCAGGTCTGGAACAGGGCAGCATCCATATGGTCATCGGCACCCATGCGGTTATTGAAGATAAAGTCGTTTTTAATAATCTGGGCATTGCCATCGTCGACGAGCAGCACCGCTTTGGCGTGGCCCAAAGAGCCAAACTCTGGAAAAAGTCCGTAATACCACCTCATATCCTGGTAATGACCGCCACCCCCATACCCAGGACCCTGGCTATGACCGCTTATGGCGATTTGGATTATAGTGTTATTGATGAATTGCCACCTGGCCGTCAGCCGGTAGCCACTATTCACAGAACAGATATCTACCGGGCAAAAGTCATGCGCTTTATGCGTTCAGAAATTGATAAAGGGCGCCAGGCTTATGTTATTTATCCGCTCATTGAAGAAAGCGAGAAACTCAGTTATGAGGATCTGATGCAGGGCTATGAACAGGTAAAAAGTTATTTTCCGGAACATCTCTATAAAATCAGCATGGTGCATGGCAGAATGCCGGCAGAGCAAAAGCAGATGAATATGCAGCGCTTTGTAACGGGTGACACCCAGATTATGGTATCCACCACGGTGATTGAAGTGGGAGTCAATGTCCCCAACGCATCTGTTATGGTCATTGAAAGTGCCGAGAAGTTCGGGCTATCCCAGCTGCACCAGCTCAGAGGAAGAGTCGGACGCGGCGCGGAAAAAAGCTATTGCGTACTGCTGAGTTCTGCTAAACTATCAGAAGAGGCCAGACAAAGATTAGGCATTATGTGTGCTACCAATGACGGCTTTAAAATAGCAGAAAAAGATCTGGAGCTGCGAGGCCCGGGAGATATAGAAGGTACACGGCAGAGCGGGGCGTTGAACCTCAAACTGGCAGATCTGGTTGCAGATGCGGAGATCCTGAAGGTAGCCAAACAGCTGGCTGCAGATCTGGTGGAAGCAGATGAAAAGCTGGAAAATCCTGCGCATGCCACGTTAAGAGCTTTTCTCGTGCAGTCAACCGGTAAAACGGCTTGGAGTAAAATATCTTAAGCATAAACTACATCCAATATTAAATGACAAAATCCAAAGATCATATTTATAACGTGAACCTGGTATGGACCGGCAACCCGCTGACGGCTGCGGGTCAGGGAACATACTCTTATACCAGTTATGAACGCAGCTTTGAGATTCACGCTGAAGGCAAAGCGGTCTTGCAGGGAAGTTCTGATGTGGCGTACAGAGGAGACGCCACCAAATATAATCCGGAAGAAATGCTGGTCGCAGCCCTCAGCTCCTGCCATATGTTGTGGTACCTGCACTTATGTGCTGATAACGGCATTACTGTACTAGATTATAAGGATAATGCCCTTGGCTATATGGAACCGGAAAGCGTACTGAAAAACACGAACGGTTCTGTTCAGCTGCGACCAGGTAAATTTACCCGGATCATTTTACAACCTGAAGTGCGACTTTCCAACCCGGATGATCAGCCTTTGGCAACCCTTTTGCACCAGCAAGCACATAAACGCTGTTTTATAGCCAACTCCGTCAATTTTGACGTACTGACAGAGCCTGTCTTTACTTTGCAGAACACAGAAAAATAGTATCTTAGCCAAAAGCAGTGCTTTTGAAGCATTTAAATAACCCGGACAAACACGCAAAAAAGATCAGCATATGCGGCAAATACAATTAATGGCATTAATCGGTTCTACCAAAGACCATTCCTCTAACCAAAAGCTGGTCAAATTCCTAAAAAAGCTCTCTGAAACAAAAATATCGGAAGCGCAAAATAAAGCCAATCCATCAGATACCAGGGAGCTCAACGCTGATCAGGGGGAAGTTTTCTTAGAAGAACTAAAGGTTCACTGGGATGTATTCCCGATTTCAGGACTTCCTTATTTTGATCCGGACCTGGATAAGGAAAACCCGGCACCGGTGGCAGGTTCAGCAGCTACTGACCAGACGGATCATCAAAATCCCCGAAACGACACAAAAGCTTCCAGTTCAGAAAATGCCCCAAATAGCCATAACATCCAGGCAACATTAGACAGTGAAACAGGCCTTGAAAGTAAGCCTGCCACCTTTTCATTAGATCCTGACAACCCACAAAATGTCCCCAAAGCCGATCACTTAAGAATACCGACAGTCGTGCAGCAGCTAAGGGATAAAATTCAGGCGGCCGATGGTGTGCTTATCTGTACACCGGAATATGTATTCAGTTTGCCGGGCATATTAAAAAATGCCCTGGAATGGCTGGTTTCTACGACTGTTTTAACCAATAAGCCCATGGCACTTATAACCGCTGCAGCCTCCGGAGATAAAGCGAAAGAAAGTCTGGAATTAATTGTGCGTACACTGGGCGGTCGCTTTACGGCCGACACGTCTATTCATATAAGAGGTATTGCAGGCAAATTCAACAGCGAAGGTATCCTGGAAGATCCCACTGTCATCACGAGGTTAAAAAACCTCTATCAGCAGTGGCTGGAACTGATTACAGAAAATAAGGATCACTAACCAGTGCCATACATATTCACTGATACCCCTTATACTTCGGAAGTCTTAATCCTTCCCAGATCCCTTGGATCCGGACGCTCGGTCTCAGGCAGGTATATAATCCCGAATTGTTGCTCAGTTGTACCGCTGGCTTCTTTTATTATATCCAATAAACAACTGCCATAGCGGCTATAAAATCCCGCTACATTTTCCGTTCTTTCCTGCAGACTGCCTCCCGGAAATAAATGCTGTTTGAGCAATTGTATCTGACTGGTTTCCGTTTTTAGCTTTTTACGCTGACTGGATTTCATTTTGGTCTGCAGCCTTTGCGCTTTATGCTGGGCCCCTTTATAAAGAGCGGCAACATGCGCGTTTAGCGTGGGATCCACTGCAGCTGCCTTTTGCTGCAACTGGCCGTAAATAACCTGTAAGCGATGCAATTCATTTTCCAGATCTACTGCCTGGCCGCTGTTCTCAAGCAGCAGGTCCTGCAGCTTATGCAGGGGCAAAAACAAATCCTTTGGACTCAGCCCCAGTTTATCCATCACCTTTTTTTGCTCAGGGCTGATTAATAAAAATGAGTTTCTCAGCAGTAATACCGGATAGGGAACCCCCACTGCTTCATATACACCTTTCATTTCCAGCCAATAGGCCAGTTCTCCCCCACCCCCTATAAACGCAATATCCGGAAGTACGGTTTCCTGAAAAGGCCCTCTGAGAACGACATTGCCGCTAAAGAGCGCCGGTTGGTCTTTTACCTCCTTTAAGAGTTCTGCAGATGATTTTAAGACAGTACGTCCTTCAATTTCAAAATGATCCCCTGCATCGATAATACGCAGCCGCTCGTGATCCGGCTGATAAAATAAATTAATGGGGCGGCCATGTGTCTGTACTTTATACCCTGCCTTTTCAATGGCGACAGTTGTATTTTCAAGGGCTTTATGAGAAAAATGCTCTTTTAATTCTTTAACCACGACAGCTTCAAAGTTTTTTTTGAGTGCCCCGTCGTCCGGCATTAATATCAGCAGGCCGTAGTGACCAAATAGCTGATGAATAAAAGCAAAGCTCGCCTGCTGGATGGTGCGGCCTTCCTGATAAGCGTCTTTTAAAATCCTTATAAATGCAGGCCCGTGGATCTGGACACCTATTTGTCCGTACAATTCATCTATTAACGCAAGCAACGCCTTATCCACCAGCATCCTGCCTACCGGGCCGGATTGCGCGGTTTCCCATTTATACAATTTGCCGTCTACCTGCATCTGGCCGATTTCTTCCAGATCAGCATCTTCACTGCCCATGTAATAAAAAGGCACAAAGTATTTTCCCTCGGACTGATACTGGTCGTTTAGTTTTTCAGCCAGCTGTATAACATGCAATATTTTATATATCAGATATAAAGGTCCGCCAAAAATAACGGGCTGGTGTGCGGTTGTTATGGCAAAAGTATCTTTGGATAAAAGTGCTTCTATATTTTGCTGCACTTTAGCCTGCACTGGCAATACAGGGCGCAAACCGTCATTTGCCGCCGATTTTTCATGACCGTAATTATAATGACCTCTCAGGTTATCTACCAGTACCTGTCTGTTTTCCCGGGGGTAATGCTGTTTGATCTGAATAGCAGCCTCCAGGCCTTCCTTATTGGGTAAGTGTTCATAAAAAGGCCTGAGCGTCTCAGCTCCCTGGATATAATCCAGTGCAATTTTGGAAAAATAGTTCGTTTCAGCGTAATCGATATTCAAATATGTCCCGGGGGGACAATCCTCCGGGTTTAAATCCTTCGAAATTTCTATATCTATCTTACCCTTATTATCTACTGCCATGCTTCGGACTGCTTTATAGGGTTCTTTTCAGATAACCCACAAAACGATAACCATTATAATTTACTACACTGCTCCAAATAAAACCCTCACTGCCGGCTCGGCCGGCCTTTGTCTTATTCAGCGACTACCACTCCTTCCAAATCATAATCATAAGCCTTGGTGATTTTCACCATTACAAAATCTCCGGGTAACAGCGCGCTGTCAGACTGAACAACCACTTCATTATCGACTTCCACGCTATCAAATTCGGTACGGCCCAAATAGCGGCCGGCTTCTTTTTTATCAATCAGCACCCGAAGGGTCTGACCGATCTTTTCCATATTTTTTTCAAGAGAAATCTCTTGTTGCACTTCCATGATTTCTTCTGCGCGGCGCTGTTTTTCAGCGGCGGGGATATTATCTTTCAGTTCATAGGCACTGGTATTTTCCTCATGACTGTACTGGAAAATACCTACCCTGTCAAACCTGTTTTTAATCAAAAATGCTTTCAGATCTTCTACATCTTCCCGGGTTTCTCCGGGAAAACCCGTAATCAGCGTTGTTCTAAGGCAGATACCGGGGTTAGTAGCCCTAATCTGATCAATCAGTTCCTGCATTTCCTTTTGTGTACTCTGCCTTTTCATAGCCTTTAACATCGGATCTGAGGCATGCTGTAAAGGCATATCCAGATAATTGCAGATATTCGGCCGGCGGCGCATGACCTCCAATACTTCCATCGGGAATTTATTGGGATAGGCGTAATGTAAGCGAATCCATTCAAGGCCACGAACATCTGCCAGCTTATCCAGCAGTTCAGCCAGTGCCCGACGCTTATAAATATCCAGCCCGTAATAGGTTAACTCCTGTGCAATCAGCATAATTTCCTTCACCCCTCTTTTGACCAGGCTTTCGGCCTCTTTTACCAGATCCTCCATCGGCCTGGAAACGTGACCGCCACGCATCAAAGGAATAGCGCAAAAAGAACAGGTTCTGTTACAGCCTTCACTGATTTTCAGATAGGCATAATGCTGAGGGGTGCTTAAAAAGCGTTCACCTAACAGTTCGGCTTTATAATCCGCCTCAAATTTCTTTAAGATCAAAGGCAGCTCCATCGTGCCAAACCATGCGTCTACCTCAGGAATCTCTGATTCCAGATCCTGACGGTATCTTTCACTTAAACAACCGGTTACATAGACCTTATCCAGTTCCCCCTGTCTTTTAAGCTCAACCTGTTCCAAAATAGTCTGAATACTCTCTTCCTTGGCCTTATCAATAAATCCGCAGGTATTGACCACCACGACGTTATGATCCAGCACCTCATTTTCATGGGCCACATCAATATCATTGGCCTTTAACTGACCACTGAGCACTTCACTATCCACCAGATTTTTACTACATCCCAGTGTGATAATATTTACTTTATCTTTCTTTAGCGTTCTTGCCTTCATAATATAAGTGGCAAAACTACTGATTTTATCGGTAGTCCCGCCCAAATAAAGCGGATAGTTAGCTCATGGTAGCTTTACCGGTAGAAATCACCCTACCAGTGAAAATTAATATTTTGCACTAAATCTGCATGCAGACTCTTCGCTACAGGACAGGTATGCGCAATCCGCTGGACGATTTCCCGTTGTTTATCATCGAGTTGGATACCCACGGGTGGATAAATATCCACATCCAGCTGCCCTACTCTGCGGGGATCCTGACTCATGATCTTGGTAACTTCCAGTCGGGTGCCCTCAAAAGAGCTGTCCCAGTCATCGGTTTTAATACCGATGGTGGTAATGATGCAGGTTCCAAGTGCTACGGCCAGCAGATCAGAAGGAGAAAACGCTGCTCCTTTGCCTTTATTATCCACGGGTGCATCCGTAGCGATTACCGTTTTACTCCTTTCGTGTGTCGCTTTACACCTCAATTCTCCCTGATAAACGATTTCTGTGGTCATCTTCTATAATTTTATTTTTAGATATCTGTTTTGTAGTTAGTAACATAGGTTGTTTTAAGTGGAAGTCAAAAAACTA
>Ga0164242_10001736_pt1 | contig 25699 bp, 18 predicted proteins | sample OricomgcompostMG_FD_108783 | JGI IMG/M metagenome (GOLD analysis project Ga0164242, IMG submission 108783) | Miracle-Growth compost microbial communities from Emeryville, California, USA - Original compost - Miracle growth compost (MG) ...
CACCCAGATGGGGCCGCTGGTGTCGGCCGCGCACCGCGCCAAGGTGGCGTCCTACGTGCCCGACGGAGCCCCGGTCGCCTTTCGCGGCACCGCGCCGACGGGGCCTGGATTCTGGTTTCCCCCAACGGTTCTGACCCCGTCCCGCACCGACCGCTGCGTCACCGAGGAGATCTTCGGCCCGGTGGTCACGGTGCTGGCCTTCGACGACGAGCAGGACGCCGTCGCGCTGGCCAACGACACCAGCTACGGCCTGTCCGGGTCGATCTGGACCAACGAGCTGTCCCGGGCGCTGCGGGTGTCCCGGGCGGTGGAAGCCGGGAACCTGTCGGTGAATTCGCATTCGTCGGTTCGCTACCACACCCCGTTCGGCGGGTTCAAACAGTCGGGGCTGGGCCGCGAACTGGGACCGGACGCCCCGGCGCAGTTCACCGAGACCAAGAACGTTTTCATCGGATCGACGAGGAGCCGTGATGGACCTGACGCAACGGTTGGCGGGCCGGGTGGCGGTCATCACCGGCGCCGGCGGCGGGATCGGGCTGGCCGCGGCGCGCCGGATGCACGCCGAAGGCGCCACCATCGTGGTGGCCGACATCGACGCCGACGCCGGGGCGGCGGCCGCCGACGAACTGTCCGGCCTGTTCGTGCCGACCGACGTCGCCGACGAGGACGCGGTCAACGCGCTGTTCGACACTGCGGTGCGCCGCTACGGGCGCATCGACATCGCGTTCAACAACGCCGGCATCTCACCCCCCGACGACGACGTCATCGAGAACACCGAACCGCCGGCCTGGCAACGCGTCCAGGACGTCAACCTGAAGTCGGTGTATCTGTGCTGCCGGGCGGCGTTGCGGCACATGGTTTCCGCGCGACGCGGGTCGATCATCAACACGGCGTCGTTCGTCGCGGTGATGGGCTCGGCGACGTCGCAGATCTCCTACACCGCCGCCAAGGGCGGGGTGCTGGCCTTGTCGCGGGAACTCGGGGTGCAGTTCGCCCGGCAGGGCATCCGGGTGAACGCGCTGTGCCCCGGGCCGGTCAACACCCCGCTGCTGCAGGAGCTGTTCGCCAAAGACCCGCAGCGCGCCGCCCGCCGGCTGGTGCACGTGCCGGTCGGCCGCTTCGCCGAACCTGGCGAAATCGCCGCTGCGGCAGCATTTTTGGCCAGCGATGACGCGTCCTTCATCACCGCGTCCACGTTCTTGGTCGACGGCGGCATCAGCGCGGCGTACGTGACCCCGCTCTAACCACCGGACTCGCCGGCCGCGTGCGGGCCCGCCGGCTCGCCGGGCGGCACCAGCCGGATGTGCTCGCCCGCCCGGTCCGGGCGCGGCTGCCGCGCCAGCGGGGCGAGCGCGGCCGCGCCCCGCGGCGCCGACAGCACGCCGACCGTCATCGCGCGACCGACGACCGCGCACACCCGGGGCGCGGCGGCCGGTCCGGGGAACAGCGTCTGCAGCGCCGCCGCCTTGTTCATCGAATTGAGGTGGCCGATCGCCAGATCCGAGGGCGCGGTCAGCGAATTCAGTTTCGACAGTGCCGGCGTGACGGGGGACATGGCCGCGTCCAGCGTGCGCAGCGGCGCCGCCGACAGCTGCTCCAGGGCGTCGGGAATGGCCGCCATCACCTGGCCGCCGGCCGAGATCAGCTCGGGTGCGGCGGTCAACGCCCAGCTTCGGGTCGCCGCCCCGCAGTCTCCCGGCGGCGCGGTGAACGGGGTCAGCGTCACCGCGGCGGCCGAGGCGTCGGCGTAGGCGTACATGGCGGCGGCGTTGCGCGCCCACATCCGCTCGTAGGCGGTGTCCACCTCGGCGATCGCCGGGCTGTGCTGGCCCAGGCAGTTCGCCGACACCAGCGCCAGCCGGTGCGTGCGGTTGCCGGCGATCACCGGCGGGGGCACCATCGCCGCGCAGGCCGACCGGTGCGCGTCGGCGGCCGCGGTGAGCCCCTCGGCGGCCTGCTCGCCGCGCGCGGCGTTGCCGTCCAGCCAGTCGATGTAGCGGGCGGCCGCGTCGCCCAGGGCGGCGGTCGCCGCCCGGTAGCTGGTCGCGACGGCGCGCAGTTGACGGGCCAGCCCGTCCCACGCCGCGGCGGCCCGGATCAGCGATCCGGCGCCCGGGCCCGTATGCATCAGCCCGGAGCTGACTTCCGGGGGAAGCGTTGCGAAATCCATTACGGCCACTGCCTGACTGCGCCGGTGTGAGCGGTACCCGAAACCATGGGGCTTCCTTCAACAGATAGACACGGGGGTTACACGTCCTGGGCCGGACCCCGGAGTCCGGCCGCGCGTCGATCAGCGTCGGGCCACGCCGAACAGTGTCAAGACATCCCGGTCGGGCAGAAAGGTTGCGGGCGCGCGGGATGGGGCCCCTCGCGGGGCAAAACCCAACGGGCTGAAGGATATCGGTATCGGCGACAGAACCGCGTGCGGCGACAGGCGGTTCCAGCTCAGCGGCCGCTCCTTGGTCATCCACGTGCTGTGGAACGGCTTCTTGTTGGTGTTGTTCGCCGGTGCCGCAGACCGCGAGGTGGCCGGGGCGGCCCGGCTGATCGTCGACGGGCGCCCGGCAACCCGCGCCACGGTCGGGGCCGACGGCATCGCCACGGGCGGGGCCGCAGTCGGGGCCGTCCAGGCCGGCGGCTCGGGCAGGGCGGCCGCGGCGCACGCGGGCCGCAACGCCGACCCCGCGACCAGCGCGATGAACACCCCGAGCGCTGCGGCAACCGCGATGGCCGGCTGCCATCGCCGCGTTTCGTCGCCGCCTCGCAAGATCACAGTGCATCGAATGTAGCGCGGGAAACCCGCGCGACGGTCGGAACCAGCTGTGAACTCGGTCGGAGTCCGGTGTGGCACGGGCCGCCGGGCGCTACCGGCGGAACAGGATCAGCGGGATCGCCGTCTCGGCCGGCGTGGCCGCGCCGTGGAAGCCGACCAGGCGCGCCGTCTCCGGCGGCTCGTGGGCGCTGGCCAGCACCGCGGTGTCCCCGGAACAGACCACCACCACGTCGCCGAGCCGCGGCAGGTGCCGGTCGGCGACCGGGCCGAACATGCCGGTGGCCACCGCCTGCGCGCGGCTGTACACGGCGGCCCGGCCGTCGAGCAGCTCCGACCACGCGGCCTGCACGTCGGGCGCGGCGCCCGGCTCGGTGTGCAGGTACCGCACCCGCGGCTCGCCGGCCACCACGCGGATGCCCGCGGCCAGCCGCGGGTCGCTGTCCAGGTCGACGCGGGCCTCGGGCGGCACGTTGAGGCCGCCGTGGTCGGCGGTCACCAGCAGCGCGGCATTCGGCGGCAGCGCCTCGAGCAGGCCGGACAGCAGGGCGTCGACGGCCGCCGCCGCGGTGTGCCACTGCGGCGAGCCGATCCCGAACAGGTGGGCCGCAGTGTCCAGCTCCGCGGTGTAGCCGTACACCAGTCCGGGGCCGGCCCGCAGCTCGTCGGCGACCAGCCGCGGGTAGTCGTCGGCGGGCTCGGCCGGCACCAGCCGGGCGCCGCGGTAGGCGGCCTCGGTCAGGCCACTGCCCAGAAACGACGACGGCAGCACGGCGCGGGCGCGGACACCGGCGGCGGCGAGCCGCTCGAACCAGGTGGGCAGCGGCTGCCAGGCGTCCGGCGCCGGGTCGTCGCGCCACCGGACGTGGTTGAGCACCCGGTCGGTGCCCGGCACCCGCAGCGTGAAGCCCAGGATCCCGTGCTGGCCGGGCGCCGCGCCGGTGGCCAGCGACACCAGGCTGGTCGGGGTGGTCGACGGGAAGGTGCAGTCCAGCCGGGTCAGCCGGCCGACCTCGCCGGCCCGCACCGCGGCGAGCAGCGGGGCGTCGCCGGCCAGCTGGGCGAGCAGCTGCCAGCCCAGCCCGTCGACCAGCAGCACCAGCACTCGGTCCACCCGCTCGGCGCCGACCCAGTCGGTCACGGCCGACCCGCCCGGCTCGTGCCCCGCATCTGCGACGCCGAGCAGGGCGGCCGCGGCGGGCAGCACGTCGCGCAGCGAACCGGGCACCCGGCCAGTCTGGCGTCCGGCCCACACGCGCGCCAGTCGGCGGTCGGGCCCGGGGCGGCCGGACCGTCAGGGCGCGGTTCAGGCTTCTCGGCCGGTCCCGGCGCGCGGATCGGCGCCGGCCCACCTCTCTTCGATGCGTCCGTACCGCCAGATCAGCAGGGCCACCGCCCAGGTGAGGACGAACATGCCGACGACGACGTAACCGACCGTGTTCAGGTCCAGCCCGCCGAGCCAGTCCCAGAACGAGCCCCGCCAACCGAATTCGTCGGCGAACAGGACGAGCAGCTCGATGCTGCCGATCACCCACGCGACCGCCACCGACAGCGCGGTGATGATGATGTTGTAGTAGATCTTGCGCACCGGGTTGGAAAACGCCCAGCCGTAGGCGAAGTTCATGAACGAGCCGTCGATGGTGTCCAGCAGGCACATGCCGGCCGCGAACAGCACCGGCAGGCACAGGATGGCGTACCAGGGCAGCCCGGCCGCCGCGCTGGTGCCGGCCAGCACCAGCAGCGCGACCTCGGTGGCGGTGTCGAAACCTAGCCCGAACAGCAGGCCGACCGGATAGCAGTGCCAGGACTGGGTGATCGACTTGGTGAACCGGCCCAGCCACCGGTTCATCAGCCCCCGGTTGTCCAGCTGCCGCTCCAATTCCGCGGCGTCGGTGTGCGGGTCGTAGTCACCCCGGCGCACTCGCGCGAGGACGCGCAGGATGCCGACCAGGACGACGACGTTGAGCAGGGCGATCGCATAGAGGAACACGCCCGAGACGCTGGTGCCGATCAGCCCGGTGTAGTGGTGCAGCGCCGACGAGTCGTCGCGCACCGGCCCCACCACCGTCCTCACCCCGCAGGCCAGCAGCACCGCCAGCGCGAACACCACCGTGGAATGGCCCAGCGAGAAGAAGAAGCCGACGGCCAGCGGGCGCTGCCCGTCGTTCATCAGCTTGCGGGTGGTGTTGTCGATCGCGGCGATGTGGTCGGCGTCGAAGGCGTGCCGCAGGCCCAGGGTGTAGGCCGTCAATCCGACACCGACGCCAAATGCCTTGCCGCCCAAGCTGTATTGTGCCGGGGCCACCAACAGCACCAAGGTCAACCAGCCGATCAGGTGCAGAGCGAGGATGGCGCCCAGCATCGACGCCAGCCGCCACCATTCCGCCGGCGCCAGCGCGCCGAGAAACCTGGTCGCCCGTGCCGGCCACCGGTCGATCTCCGTACTGGTCACGGGGGTCCTTCCGGCGCGGGCGGTGTCGGGCACAGGGCAACGGGCACGACTGTAAGTTCCGCGTCTTGCCGGACGCAAGGCGGGCACACGGCCCGGCGCCGCTGAGTTCAGTACAGGCCCAGCAGCGCGTTCTCGACGACCTCGGGCAGCGCCGGGTGAATCCAGTACTGGCCGCGGGCCATCTGCGCGGCGGTCAGCCCGAAGCTCATCGCCTGGATCAGCGGCTGGATGATCGAGGACGCCTGAGGGCCCATGATGTGCGCGCCCAGCAGCCGACCGCTGGTGCGCTCGGCGATCAGCTTGACCACCCCGGTGGTGTCTTCCATCGCCCACCCGTAGGCGACGTCGCCGTAGTTCTGGATGGCCACCGAGATGTCGAATCCCCGTGCTATCGCCTGGTTTTCGGTCAGCCCCACGGTGGCCAGCTGGGGATCGGTGAACACCGCCGACGGAACATAGCGGTGGTCGGTGACGGCCATCGACTCGGTGTCGTCCCAGTCGCAGAGCAGGTTGTGCCGCACCACCCGGGCCTCGTGGTTGGCGACGTGCTTGAGCTGATACGGCGACGATACGTCACCGAGCGCGAAAACCCCTCGGGCCGAAGTGCGTTGGTACTCGTCGACCACCACGCGACCGTTCTCCACGTCGACGCCGGCCTGCCCGGCGTCGAGCAGATCGGCGTTGGATATCCGGCCGGTGGCCACCAGCAGCACGTCGGCGTCCAGCGTGGATCCGTCGTCCAGGCGCAGTGTGACGCCGGAGCCGCGGTTGTTGCCGCCCACCACGTTGCGCTGGGTGCGCAGTTCCCATTTGGCCGCGGCCAGCCGGGTGAACCGCTCGCAGATCATGTCGTCGTACTGGCGCAGCATGCGGCCGCTGCGGATCACCACGGTCACGTGCACCCCCAGCGCGGAGAAGATGTGCGCGAATTCGGCTGCCACGAAGCCACTTCCGACGATCACCAGATGCTCGGGCAGCGCGGGGATGCGCATGATGGTGTCGCTGGTGTGGTAGGTGACGCCGCTCTCGAGGATCGCGGGGGGAATCACCGGCCGCGACCCGGCGGCGATCACGACCTGCTCGGCGGTGAACTGTTCGCCGGCGTCGGTGCGCAACAGGTAACGGCCGTCGGATTGCACCGGCCCGAACCGGGTGTGGCTGCGGTACAGGTCGATATTGACCGAGGAGCGCCGATACTCTTCGCCGCTGAGCGCGATCGGGTCGATGCGGCCGAAGACGCGGGAGACGATGTCGGGCCAGCGCACCCCGTCGAGGTGCGCGTCGACGCCGTAGCGGGCCGCCTCCCGGATCGTCGTGGCGACGTCGGCGGCGTAGACGAACATCTTGGTGGGGATGCACCCGACGTTGAGGCAGGTTCCGCCGAAGGTGCCGTGCTCGCAGATGGCGGTCCGCTTGCCGGCGAAGCGGGCATCGAGAAGGCTGTTGCCCGAACCGGTTCCGATGATCGCGAGGTCGTAGGTTTCCATGTTCGGCGCCTCACCCTTCGTCCCGGGACGCCGGGGCCCGGGTGCTTTCGGTGCTCCGGTCGCGCAGGTAGCCGTCCAGCCACAGATCCAGTTGACGATAGGCCGCCGCGCGGGGCCCCGGCAACGACAAGAACACGTCGTGTTTGGCGTCGGCGACCGGAATGATGGTGCTGCGGTTGCCGATACAGCCCGCCCAGCGGGCGATCTGGGTGACGTCGAGCACCGCGTCACCGCAGTGCATGGATGCCGGGTCGGGCGTCTCCTGCACGCTGTGGTCTGAGCGCAGGATCAGGTTCGGCACCCCGACGTCGAGACCGCGGTGCAGTCGCGCCTGACCGCGGCGCACTGCGTGCAGCCAACCGAACGTGATCGGAAAGCCGCCAACGGGTTTCCACTGCAGGTTGTAGTCGAATTCCCCGCCGTAGTCACGGTGCAGCGTGGTCCCGTAGCCGCCCTGCACCGGGGACCGGGCCACGCCCTTGGAACGCACCCGGGACAGGCCGGCGATCAGCGCCACGGTCAGCGAATGCCGCAGGATGGGCGGGCCGGGCAGCTCCAGGAACGGGCTGTTGAGCACCAGACCGCCAACTGCCGAGTGCGCGACGGGATTTCGGCGCCGCAGCCGGTCCAGCCACAACGACACGATCAGCCCGCCGGCCGAATGCCCGTACACCAGCACCCTGCGGTTTCCCCCGCTCGCCACGCTCAGCGCGCGTTCCAGTTCGGTGTCGTAGTTGGCCAGGTCGGTGACGAAATGCGGCGTCTGCCCGTCGCGCCGCGACCGGCCGCACTTGTGCAGGTCCAGCGCGTAGAAGGCGAAACCGCGCGCGGCGAAGTGATCGGCCAGCGCGGTGTGGAAGAAGTAGTCGGTATACCCGTGCACCGCCAGCACCGCGTGATCGGCGGCCGGCGCCGCGTCGTCCCCGCGCCGGATCAGGGTCGCGACGATGTCGCCCTCGCCGGCCGGATCGGCGCCCAGCGCCAGGGTGCGCTGCCAATAGCCGGGTAGCACGTCGGGCACCCAGCCAGCCGCCCCGCCAGTCACCCGCCAGCTTAGAGCTTTTGCCGGCCGCGGCGACCCCGCGCGTGGTTCGCGTCGCTTTGCCACCGGATAACCTGAGGATCGGCATGCCTCGAGGAAAAGGACCAACAAGCCGGTGTCATCGCGAGCCAGGACCACCCGCACGGACGTCGTGCTGGTGGGCGCGGGCATCATGAGCGCCACGCTGGGCGCGTTGCTGCGGCGGCTGCAGCCGGATTGGTCGATGACCTTCGTCGAGCGCCTGGACGCGGTCGCCGCCGAGAGCAGCAGCCCGTGGAACAACGCCGGCACCGGGCATTCGGCGCTGTGCGAGCTCAACTACACCCCGCAGCGCGCCGACGGCTCCATCGACATCGCCAAAGCGGTGCGCATCAACGAGCAGTTCCAGGTGACCCGCCAATTCTGGGCGTATGCCGTGGAGGACGGCATGCTGACCGATCGGGGCTTCGTGACCCCGATCCCGCACGCGAGTTTCGTGCGCGGGGCGCGGGCCGTCGAGTATCTGCGGCGCCGGCAGCAGGCGCTGGCGCCCAACCCGTTGTTCGCCGGCATCGAATTGATCGAGGACGCCGACGAGTTCGCCCGCCGGCTGCCGTTGATGGCCGACCGGCGGGACTTCTCCGAACCGACCGCGCTGAATTGGGCGCGCCACGGCACCGACGTCGACTTCGGCGCGCTGTCGCGACAGCTGATCGGGTTCTGCGTGCGCGGCGGCGCGACGGCGCTGTTCGGCCATCAGGTGCACAACCTGACGCGGGAGTCCGACGGCAGCTGGACGTTGCTGATCCGCAACCGCCGGACCGGCGAAAAGCACCGGTGCAACGCCAAATTCGTGTTCGTCGGGGCCGGCGGTGACGCGCTGCCGCTGCTGCAGAAGTCGGGTATCGGCGAGGCCCGCGGATTCGCGGGGTTCCCGATCGGCGGTCGGTTCCTGCGCGCCGACAATCCCGTGCTCACCGCGGCGCACCGGGCCAAGGTGTACGGGGCTCCAGCGCCGGGGGCCCCGCCGCTGGGAGCGTTGCATCTGGACCTGCGCTACGTCAACGGCAAGCCGTGGCTGGTGTTCGGGCCGTATGCCGGCTGGTCGCCGAAGTTCTTGAAACACGGGCACTTCACCGATCTGCCCCGCTCGGTGCGGCCGCACAATCTGGTCGCGCTGCTCGGCGTCGGCGTCACCCAGCTGACGTTGCTGCGCTACCTGATCGGCCAGTTGCGGCTGTCCGCGCCGGACCGGATGCGGATGCTACGCGAATTCGCGCCCACCGCAGTGGATTCGGACTGGGAGCTGACGGTGGCCGGTCAGCGGGTGCAGGTGATCCGGCGCGATCGGCGCCGCGGCGGCGTGCTCGACTTCGACACCACCGTGGTGGCGGCCGGCGACGGCAGCATCGCGGGGTTGCTCGGCGGCTCGCCGGGAGCGTCGACGGCGGTGCCGATCATGCTCGATGTGCTGCAGCGCTGTTTCGCTGACCGTTATCGGTCGTGGCTGCCCGCGCTCAAGGAGATGGTTCCCTCGCTGGGCGTGACGCTGTCCGACGAGCCGGCGCTGTATGAGGAAGTCTATTCATGGGGAACGAAGATCCTGGGACTGGACGAGTTGGATGAGGAGCGCCCTAAGTGACACGCGCCGACGACGATGCAGAGCGCAGCGATGAGGAGGAGCGGCGCAGATGACACGCGCCGACGACGATGCAGAGCGCAGCGATGAGGAGGGGCGGCGCAGATGACAGAAGCATTGCGACGCACGTGGGCCAAAGACCTTGATGCCCAAACGCTTTACGAGCTGCTCAAGCTGCGGGTTGAGGTGTTCGTCGTCGAGCAGGCCATCCCGTATCCGGAGTTGGACGGGCGCGACCTGCTCGCCGAAACCCGGCACTTCTGGCTGGAAACCTCCGACGGCGAGGTGATCTGCACGCTGCGGCTGATGGAGGAGCACGCCGGCGGCGAGAAGGCGTTCCGGATCGGGCGGCTGTGCACCAAACGCAGCGCCCGCGGCCAGGGCCACACCACCCGGCTGCTGCGCGCGGCGCTGGCCGAGGTGGGCGACTACCCGTGCCGGATCAACGCCCAGACCTACCTGGCCGACATGTACGCCCAGCACGGATTCGTCCGCGACGGCGACGATTTCCTCGACGACGGCGTCCCGCACGTGCCCATGCTGCGACCCGGCTCGGGATTGGCGGAAAAGCCGTGAAGCCCTACCCGTTCAGCGCCATCGTCGGGCACGACCGGCTGCGGCTGGCCCTGCTGCTGTGCGCCGTGCGCCCGGAGATCGGCGGCGCGCTCATCCGCGGCGAGAAGGGCACCGCCAAGTCGACGGCCGTGCGCGGCCTGGCGGCCCTGCTGTCCGCCGCCACCGGCAGCGACGCGAACCTGGTCGAAATGCCGCTCGGCGCAACCGAAGACCGGGTGATCGGCTCGCTGGACCTGCAGCGGGTGCTGCGCGACGGCGAGCACGCGTTCTCCCCGGGGCTGCTGGCCCGCGCGCACGGCGGTGTGCTCTACGTCGACGAGGTCAACCTGCTGCACGATCATCTCGTCGACGTGTTGCTCGACGCCGCGGCGATGGGACGGGTGCACATCGAACGCGACGGCATCTCGCATTCGCACGACGCCCGGTTCGTGTTGATCGGCACCATGAATCCCGAAGAGGGCGAACTGCGTCCGCAGCTGCTGGACCGGTTCGGGCTCACCGTCGACGTGCATGCCTCGCGTGACGTGGAGGTGCGGGCGCAGGTGATCCGGCAGCGGATGGCCTATGAGGCCGACCCGGACGGTTTCGCCGAACGCTACGCCGACGCCGACGCCGAGCTGGCCCGGCGCATCGCCGCGGCGCGCGCCCTGGTCGACGACGTGGTGTTGCCCGACACCGAGTTACGGCGCATCGCGGCGCTGTGCGCGGCGTTCGACGTGGACGGCATGCGGGCCGATCTGGTGGTGGCCCGCACCGCGGTCGCGCACGCGGCCTGGCGCGGCGCGCCCACCGTCGAGGAGCAGGACATCCGGGTGGCCGCCGATCTGGCCCTGCCGCACCGCCGCCGCCGCGATCCCTTCGACGACCCGGGCATCGACCGCGAGCAACTGGACGAGGCCCTGGCCCAGGCCGGCTCCGAGCCCGACCCGGATCCCGACCCGCCCGGAGGAGGCCAGGCCGGCCAGACCGAACAGCAACCGCCGCAACGGGATTCGGCGCAGGACGCCAAGCCGCGGCCGCCGACGACGAAACCGAGTGCGCCGCCGTCGAAGACGTTTCGCACCCGCGCGCTGCGGGTCCCCGGTGTCGGCGAAGGGGCACCCGGCCGGCGGTCGCGGGCCCGCAACGCCAGCGGCAGCGTCATCGCAGCCACCGACGGCGCCGACACCGGCTGCGGCGGCCACGGGCTGCACCTGTTCGCCACCCTGCTCTCGGCCGCCGAACGGGCCGGTGCCGGGCCGCTGCGGCCGGGGCCCGACGATGTGCGACGGGCCGTGCGCGAGGGCCGCGAAGGCAATCTGGTGATCTTCGTCGTCGACGCCTCCGGATCGATGGCGGCGCGGGACCGGATGGCGGCGGTCAGCGGTGCCACGCTGTCGCTGCTGCGCGACGCCTATCAGCGCCGCGACAAGGTCGCCGTGATCACGTTCCGGCACCAGCAGGCGCGGCTGCTGTTGCCGCCCACCTCCTCGGCGCACATCGCCGGGCGGCGGCTGGCCCGCTTCGACACCGGCGGCAAGACGCCGCTGGCCGAAGGGCTGCTGGCCGCGCGCGAGCTGATCGTCCGGGAGAAGGCCCGCGACCGGGCGCGCCGCGCCCTCGTGGTGGTGCTCACCGACGGCCGGGCCACCGCCGGCCCGGATCCGTTGGGCCGCAGCCGGATCGCCGCGGCCCGGCTGGTCGCCGAGGGCGCGGCCGCGGTGGTGGTGGACTGCGAAACGTCGTATGTGCGGCTGGGCCTGGCCGAACACCTGGCACGCCAGCTGGGCGCCCCGGCGGTGCGGCTGGAGCAGTTGCACGCGGATTCGCTGACGCGTGCGGTGCGCGACGCCGCCTGAGCCGGGGCGAACAGAAAGGGTAACCGCTTATGCCACAAGGTGTTCCGCTTCAAGTTCCCGACGACGGCCTGACCACCCGGGCCCGCCGGCACACCCCGGTGCTGGCGGTGCACACCGGCGCCGGCAAGGGGAAGTCGACGGCCGCATTCGGAATGGCGTTGCGGGCGTGGAACGCCGGGCTTTCCGTGGCGGTGTTCCAGTTCGTCAAGAGCGCCAAGTGGAAGGTGGGCGAGGAGGCGGCGTTCGCCGCACTCGGCCGCCTGCACGAGGAACAGCGGATCGGCGCGCCGGTGGAGTGGCACAAGATGGGCGCCGGCTGGTCCTGGACGCGCAAGGCGGGCAGCGACGACGATCACGCGGCGGCCGCGGCCGACGGCTGGGCCGAGATCGCCCGCCGGCTGGCGGCCGCCCGGCACGACTTCTACGTGCTGGACGAGTTCACCTATCCGCTGAAATGGGGCTGGGTGGACGTCGACGAGGTGGTGTCCGTGTTGGCGGGGCGGCCCGGACACCAGCACGTGGTGATCACCGGACGCGATGCCCCGCAACGGCTCATCGATGCGGCCGACCTGGTCACCGAGATGGCCAAGGTGAAGCACCCGATGGACGCCGGGCGCAAGGGGCAGAAGGGCATCGAGTGGTGAACGTGCCCGCGGTGGTCGTCGCGGCGCCCGCCTCCGGCAGCGGAAAGACCACGGTGGCAACGGGTTTGATCGGGGCCCTGCGCGGGGCGGGCCGCCGGGTGGCGGCGTTCAAGGTGGGGCCGGACTTCATCGATCCCGGCTATCACGGCCTGGCCGCCGGCCGGCCGGGCCGCAACCTCGACCCGGTGTTGGTGGGGGAGAACCTGATTGGCCCGCTGTACGCGCACGGCGCCGCCGGCGCCGACATCGCCGTCGTCGAGGGCGTGATGGGGCTGTTCGACGGGCGGATCGGGCCGTCCGGCGCCAGCCCGGCGTCGGGATCGACCGCGCACGTCGCCGCGCTGCTGGGCGCGCCCGTCGTGCTGGTCGTCGACGCGCGCGGCCAGAGCCAGAGCATCGCCGCCCTGCTGCACGGCTTCTCGACGTTCGACGCCGCGACCCGGGTCGCCGGGGTGATCCTGAACCGGGTCGGGTCGGCCCGCCACGAGCAGGTGCTGCGTCAGGCGTGCGAACAGGCCGGCGTGCCGGTGCTGGGCGCCATCCCGCGCAGCGCCGAATTAGAGTTGCCGACAAGGTATTTGGGCTTGGTCACGGCGGTCGAGTATGGACGCCGCGCCCGGCTCGCGGTCGAGGCGATGACCGCGCTGGTGGCACGCCACCTCGACCTGGCGGCGGTGGCGGCGGTCGCCGCCGCCCGGCCCGTCGCGACGCCCTGGGATCCGGCGGCGGCGGTGGGGGATCCCGGCGGGCGCGGCGGCGAGCGGGCCACCGTCGCGGTGGCCACCGGGAAGGCGTTCAGCTTCGGCTACGCCGAGCACGCGGAGCTGCTGGCCGCCGCCGGCGCCCGGGTGGCCGAATTCGACCCGCTCGTCGACGCGTTGCCCGACGGCACCGACGCGCTGTTGCTGCCCGGCGGTTTTCCCGAACAGTTCACCGCCGAACTGTCGGCCAACGAGGTCGTGCGCCGCCAGATCAACGAGCTGGCCGCCGCCGGGGCGCCCGTCCACGCCGAGTGCGCCGGGCTGCTCTACTTGGTGTCCGAACTCGACGGCCACCCGATGTGCGGGGTGCTGGCCGGGCAGGCCCGGTTCACCCCGCAGCTGACGCTGGCCTATCGCGATGCCGTGGCCGTCGTCGACTCCCCGCTGTACGCCGCCGGCCAGCGGGCGGTGGGGCACGAATTCCACCGCACCACAGTGACATTCAGCGACGACTACCTGCCGGCGTGGATGTACCGGACCCAGGAGTCCGGCCATCGCGACGGCGCGGTGCGCGCCGGCGTGCACGCGTCGTATCTGCACACCCACCCCGCCGCCGCGCCCGCGGCGGTGGCCCGCTTCGTCGGGTGCGCGCTGGCCGCTCGCGCCGACCCGGGCAGGACGCGGGCCCACCCCGGCAACCACTAGGCTTGCCGGGTGACCGAGAGCGCCTACCTGGTGGGGCTGCGGCTGACCGGCAAGAAGGTGGTCGTGGTCGGCGGCGGCACCGTCGCCCAGCGCCGGCTGCCGTTGCTGATCGCCAGCGGCGCGGACGTCCACGTCATCTCCCGCAGCGCCACCCGATCGGTCGAGGCGATGACCGGAATCACCCTGCAATTGCGCGAATACCGCGACGGCGACCTCGACGGCGCCTGGTACGCGATCGCGGCCACCGACGACCCGCGGGTCAACGAGGCCGTGGTTGCCGAGGCCGAACGCCGCCGCATCTTCTGCGTCCGGGCGGACGTCGCCGTGGCGGGGACCGCGGTCACCCCAGCATCTTTCAGCTATGCCGGGTTGTCGGTGGGCGTGCTGGCCGGCGGCGAGCACCGCCGCTCGGCGGCGATCCGCTCGGCCATCCGGGAGGCGCTGCAGACCGGGGTCATCACGCCGGAAGGCCCGGTGGGCTCCGACGCCGTCAAGGGCGGGGTGGCGCTGATCGGCGGCGGCCCCGGCGACCCCGAACTGATCACGGTGCGCGGCCGGCGGCTGCTGGCCCAGGCCGACGTCGTGGTGGCCGACCGGCTCGCCCCGCCCGAACTGCTCGCCGAGCTGCCCCCGCACGTGGAGGTGATCGACGCCGCCAAGATTCCCTACGGCCGGGCCATGGCCCAGGACGCCATCAACGACGTCATGATCGAACGCGCCCGCGCCGGAAGCTTCGTGGTGCGCCTCAAAGGCGGGGACCCGTTCGTCTTCGCCCGCGGCTACGAGGAGGTGCTGGCGTGCGCCGACGCCGGGATTCCGGTCACCGTCGTCCCGGGTGTGACGAGTGCCATAGGAGTGCCCGCATTGGCGGGCGTCCCGGTCACCCATCGGGCGGTAAATCACGAATTCGTGGTGGTCAGCGGGCATCTCCCACCCGGTCATCCCGAATCGTTAGTGAATTGGGATGCACTGGCCGCATTGACCGGCACAATTGTTTTGCTGATGGCGGTCGAACGTATCGAACTTTTCGCCGAGGCCCTGCTGAAGGGCGGACGACCAGCGGATACGCCGGTGCTGGTGGTTCAGCACGGGACGACGGCGGCGCAACACACTTTGCGGGCCACCCTGGCCGACACGCCCGAAAAGATTCGTGCCGAAGGTATCCGACCTCCCGCGATCATCGTGATCGGCGCGGTGGCGGCTTTCGGGGTTTAAACGGTTCTTAAGATTACTGTAAGATAACCCTTTATGACGGCTCTCAACGACTCAGAGCGCGCGGTCCAGAACTGGACATCTGCACGCCCCGATCGTCCGGCCCCGGTGCGCAGCACGCCGCCGGCGGAGACCGCCCCCAAGCCCGCGGCGGAGACCGCCGTAAAGCGGACCAGCAAGTACTACCCGGCGTGGCTGCCGTCGCGCCGCTTCATCGCCGCCGTCATCGCCATCGGCGGCATGCAGCTGCTGGCCACCATGGACAGCACCGTGGCGATCGTCGCGCTGCCCCGGATCCAGAACGAGCTCAGCCTCTCCGACGCCGGCCGCAGCTGGGTGATCACCGCCTACGTGCTGACGTTCGGCGGGCTGATGCTGCTCGGCGGCCGGCTCGGCGACACCATCGGGCGCAAACGCACCTTCATCGTCGGCGTCGCGCTGTTCACCATCTCCTCGGTGCTGTGCGCGGTCGCCTGGGACGAGGCGACCATGGTGATCGCCCGGCTCTCGCAGGGGGTCGGGTCGGCCATCGCCTCACCGACGGGCCTGGCGCTGGTCGCCACCACCTTCCCCAAGGGGCCCGCCCGTAACTTCGCGACGGCGGTGTTCGCCGCGATGACGGCGGTCGGCTCGGTGATGGGCCTGGTGGTCGGCGGGGCGCTGACCGAGGTGTCCTGGCGGCTGGCGTTTTTGGTGAACGTGCCGATCGGGCTGGTGATGATGTACCTGGCCCGCACCGCGCTGCGCGAGACCAACCGCGAGCGGATGAAACTGGACGCCACCGGCGCCGTGCTGGCCACCCTGGCCTGCACCGCCGCCGTGTTCGCCTTCTCGATGGGCCCGGAGAAGGGCTGGATCTCGCTGACCACCATCAGCTCCGGTGTGGTCGCGCTGGGCGCCGCCCTGGCCTTCGTCATCGTGGAGCGCACCGCGGAAAACCCGGTGGTGCCGTTCGACCTGTTCCGCGACCGCAACCGGCTGGTCACCTTCATCGCGATCTTCTTGGCCGGCGGCGTCATGTTCACCCTGACCGTGTGCATCGGCCTGTACGTGCAGGACATCCTCGGCTACAGCGCGCTGCGCGCCGGGGTGGGCTTCATCCCGTTCGTCATCGCGATGGGCATCGGTCTGGGCGTCTCCTCGCAACTGGTGGCGCGGTTCTCGCCGCGGGTGCTGACCATCGCCGGCGGCTACCTGCTGGTGCTCGCCATGCTCTACGGCTGGTGGTGCATGCACCGCGGCGTTCCCTATTTCCCGAACCTGGTGCTGCCCATCGTGGTGGGCGGCATCGGCATCGGCATGGCCGTCGTCCCGCTGACCCTGTCGGCCATCGCCGGCGTGGGTTTCGACCAGATCGGCCCGGTATCCGCGGTCACGCTGATGCTGCAGAGCCTGGGCGGACCGCTGGTGCTGGCCGTCATCCAGGCCGTGATCACCTCGCGCACACTGTATCTGGGCGGCACCACCGGCCCGGTGAAGACCATGAACGACGCCCAGTTGCAGGCGCTCGACCACGGCTACACCTACGGGCTGCTGTGGGTCGCCGGGGCGGCCGTCATCGTGGGTGCCGCGGCGCTGTTCATCGGCTACACACCCGAGCAGGTCGCGCACGCCCAGGAGGTTAAGGAAGCGATGGACGCCGGGGAGCTCTGACCCGGCCCAGTGGTTGCGGCGCAACCAGTTCCGTGATTTTCGTCGGCTGGTGATTGGCCGGGTGTCCGGCGGGGTAGTGCATCAAGCGGTGCCTTCGGCTCAACGAGCCCCCAGTGACCCCCAGCGAAGCTCCACGAAGCCTCCACGAACCGAAGTGTCGCCCGATGCATGCCCGCCGACGCGATGGGACGAGGATGGACACCACCGACGACACGATCAGGATCAGATTCGCCACCGAGGACGACTGGCAGGCGGTCTACGCGAATCAGGCGGGCGCCTACGGGGTTTCGGTGGACCCGGCCGACGTCGAAGCGTGGAAACGCCGCGTCGACCTGGAAGACATCCTGGTCGCCGAGGACGTCTCCGATCCGGCGCGGCCGACCGTGGTCGGCACCTCGTTGTGCTACAAGCTGCGGCTCACCGTGCCGGGCGGCGCCACCCTGAAGGCGGCCTGGCTGGCGATGATCGCCGTCGCCGCAACGCATCTGGGGCGAGGCGTCTGGCAGCAGCTCAGCATCCGCGGCTTCGGCATCCTGCAGGAACGCAACTATCCGATCCTGTGCGGCGTTCCGACCCAGCCCACGGTGTATGAGATCCTGGGCGCCGGAGTGGCCAGCTACGCCCGCACCTACAACATCGAGCCGCGCTTCACCGACCTGCGCGCCAAGCCCGAGCGGAACCGGGCGCGCGTCGTCGAGGCCGACGAAGCGCGGGGGCTGCTGCCCGACCTCTACGACCGATGGTGCGCGGTGACGCCCGGGGCGCTGAGCCGCAGCCGGGCCTGGTGGGCCGACGTCCTGGAGGACCGGGTGACCCAGCGCGACAACGGATCAACGCTGAACTACGTCGTGCACCCGGACGGCTTCATGACCTACCGGGTGATCGGCGCGTCACCGCACGCGTTTCGCCGGCCCTTCGGCAACCTGATCGTCCAGGATTTCTGCCCGATCACCCCCGAGGCGCACACCGACCTGCTCGCGACCCTGCTGAGCCTGAAGATGTTCGACAACAGCGTCATCGAGACGCCGGTCGACGATCCGCTCCCGCTCAAGCTGAAGGACCAGCTCGCCGCCCAGACCACGAAGGTCAACGACTTTCTGTGGATGCGGATCATGAATGTGCCCGAGGTGCTTCCCAAACGGGCCTACCGCGCCGACGCGGATTTGGTGCTGGATGTCACCGACCCGCTCGGGGTGGCCGGCGGCCGGTTCCTGCTGCGGATCCGCGACGGCGTCGGAACCTGCACGCCGCACGACGGGCCCGCCGACATCAAGATCGGTCTGGGCGATCTGGGATCGATCTACATGGGTGCGCATCGCGCCTGGGAACTCCACCAGGCCGACCGCATCACCGAACTGCGCAGCGGTGCGCTGCTCGACCTGGACGCCGCGTTCACCACACAACGGGCGCCCTACTGCGGCACGCTGTTCTGACGCCGGCGCGCACGCGCCGGTGAGGGCTACCCGGTTGCCAGGCTAGGCTAGCCCGCTGTGATCACCCGGATGTCCCAGCTGTTCCTGCGCACCCTGCGCGACGACCCCGCCGACGCCGAAGTGCCCAGCCACAAGCTGCTGATCCGGGCCGGATACATCCGGCCCGTCGCGCCCGGGCTGTACAGCTGGCTCCCGCTGGGGCTGCGGGTGCTGCGCCGGATCGAGCACATCGTCCGCGAGGAAATGAATGCGATTGGCGGCCAAGAGATCCTGTTTCCCGCCCTGCTGCCGCGCGCGCCGTACGAGGCGACGAACCGGTGGACCGAGTACGGCGACAGCGTTTTTCGGCTGCAGGACCGCCGCGGCAACGACTACCTGCTGGGGCCCACCCACGAGGAGCTGTTCACCCTGACCGTCAAGGGTGAATACAGCTCCTACAAAGACTTTCCGGTGCTGCTGTATCAGATCCAGAACAAATACCGCGACGAGGCGCGGCCACGGGCAGGCATCCTGCGGGTGCGCGAGTTCGTGATGAAGGACTCCTACTCGTTCGACATCGACGACGCCGGGCTCAAGGCCGCCTATCACGCACACCGGGAGGCCTATCAGCGCATCTTCGCGCGGCTGCAGGTGCGCTACGTGATCGTGTCCGCGGTGTCGGGCGCCATGGGCGGCAGCGCCTCCGAGGAGTTCCTGGCCGAGAGCCCGGTCGGCGAGGACACCTTCGTGCGCTGCCTGGAGTCCGGCTATGCGGCCAACGTCGAGGCGGTGATCACCGCCCGCCCGGACCCGCAACCCGTCGAGGGTCTGCCCGAGGCGGTGGTCCACGACACCGGTGACACCCCGACCATCGCCACCCTGGTCGACTGGGCAAACCGGGCGGGCCTGGGCCGCACCGTCACCGCGGCCGACACGTTGAAGAACGTCCTGCTCAAGGTGCGCCAGCCCGGCGGGGACTGGGAGCTGCTGGCCATCGGCCTGCCCGGCGACCGTGAGGTCGACGACAAGCGGCTGGGCGCGGCGCTGGAGCCGGCCGAGTACGTGCTGCTCGACGACGCCGACTTCGCCAGGTACCCGTTCCTGGTGAAGGGTTACATCGGTCCGAAAGCATTGAAGGACAACGGAGTTCGTTACCTGGTCGATCCGCGGGTGGTGGACGGCACCAGCTGGATCACCGGGGCCGACGAACCGGGCCGCCATGTCGTCGGGCTGGTCGCGGGCCGGGACTTCACCGCCGACGGCACCATCGAGGCCGCCGAGGTGCGCGACGGCGACCCGTCGCCGGACGGCGCCGGGCCGCTGGTGTCCGCGCGCGGCATCGAGGTCGCCCACATCTTCCAGTTGGGCCGCAAGTACACCGACGCCTTCACCGCCGACGTGCTGGGCGAGGACGGCAAGCCGGTGCGGCTCACCATGGGCTCCTACGGCCTGGGGGTGTCGCGGATGGTGGCCGTCATCGCCGAACAGCACCACGACGAGCTGGGCCTGCGCTGGCCCGCGTCGGTGGCGCCGTTCGACGTCCACCTGGTGATCGCCAACAAGGACGCGCAGGCGCGCGCCGGAGCCACCGCGCTGGCCGACGACCTGGACCGGCTCGGCGTCGAGGTGCTGCTCGACGACCGTCAGGCCTCGCCGGGAGTGAAGTTCAAGGACGCCGAGCTGCTGGGCGTGCCGTGGATCGTGGTGGTGGGCCGGGGCTGGGCCGACGGTGTGGTGGAGCTGCGCGACCGCTTCGCCGGCCAGACCCGGGAGCTGGCCACCGGGCCGTCGCTTGCCGCCGACATCGCGGCCGCCCTGCGCGGCTAGTCAGTCGTTGCCGCCCGGGAAGCTGGTCGTGATCGGCCAGGCGCCCAGCACCCGGTTCCACCGGGCCGCCATCACCGCGCTCTGGACCAGGGCGGTGGCGGCGAACGCGCGGTCGTCGCCCGTCTCGGCGTGCTCGGCCACGACGCGCCACGCCCCGGCGCCGTCGTTCTCCATCCGGGCGGCCAGCCGCGCGGCGTCGGCCGGGCTGCCCACCACCAGGGGCAGCTGGTAGCCCGCCGCGGCGACCGGGGCGGTGACCTTGCGGGCGGTCAGCATGGCGATGACGTCGTCGCGGCGCTGCCGGTGCTGCTCGAGGGCCTCCACCACCATGTCGTTGACGCTGGGCGGCGACATCGCCGAGACGATCCCGTAGCCGTAGATCGTCGAGTGCTCGATGGCCAGCGCGTCGCACAGCGCCGCGTTGTCGGCGTCCTTGCCCGAGGTCATATCGACGGCCCCCCGGGCACCAGCGCGACGGTGTAGGAGGCCGTGCAGGAGGCCGCGATCGAGGCCAGCAACCCGGCCCGGTAGCCGGATTCGGTGCCCACCAGCCGGCTGGCGCTGTCGGCCGAGGCGCGCAGCGCGTTGATCACGTCGGACACCGGCGGCGGGGGTGGTGGCGGCCCGGCCGGTTGCGCGGGGCTCGGGCTGGTCGTCTCGCTGGTCGAGGAGGTGGCGAGCTTGCCGGCCGCCCGCGAGATCTCGGTGGACAACGCGCGGGCGTGCGCGGCGCGCTGGCTCGCCACCACGGTCAGCGCGGCGGCGACCTGCGGCGGGTTGCCCAGGGCCGCAGCGGCGGCGCCGGCCAGCGCGCTGTCGTGGCGGGCCTGGTTCAGCGGGCCCAGCAGCTGCTCGACCGGCGGCGGCTTGGGCGCGGGCTTGCTGCAGGCGGACACCGCTCCCAGCGCGGCCAGCGCCGCGCCACCGGCGAGGACCTCACGCCTGTTGACACGCCTGTTGACGGGCGGAACTGCGCTAGGCACAAGGACATCCTGCCATCGGCGCGAAAGCGGGCTCGATGCCAGGACGCGATCACCCCGTCATCGCTGATTCCTGGCGTATCGTGGATAGCTGGTTCTCGCGGAGGGCCGACCCTGAAGGGCTGTGTGCTCCGCCGGGACACCGGAAGCCGCCCGCGAGGCCATCGGGGTGGCGAACATCCGCCAGATGACCGGACAACTCAAGATGAGGAGCTCGCCGTGACCACCGGGCTACCGTCCCAGACGCAGGTGATCGAGCTACTCGGTGGAGAGTTTGCGCGCGCCGGATACGAGATCGAAGACGTGGTCATCGACGCACACGCGCGTCCACCGCGCATCACGGTGATCGCCGACGGCGACGACGGCCTCGACCTCGACGCCGCGGCCACGTTGTCCCGCTCGGCGTCGGCGCTGCTGGACAAGCTCGACACCATCGAGGACCACTACGTGCTCGAGGTGTCCTCGCCCGGGGTGGACCGACCGCTGAGAACCCCCAAGCATTTTCGCCGCGCCCGCGGCCGCAAGGTCGACGTCGTCCTGTCGGACAACTCGACGGTGACCGGCCGGGTCGGCGAGACGGGCGACGACACCGTCGCCCTGGTGGTCCGCGCCGGCCGGGACTGGGCGATACGCGAGATTCCGCTCGGTGACGTCGTCAAAGCCGTTGTCCAGGTGGAGTTTTCGCCCCCTGCGCAGGCGGAGCTGGAACTGGCGGGTGTGGGCGGCACGGACAAGACGGAGGAGCGGCGCAAATGAATATCGACATGGCCGCACTGCACGCGATCGAGGTGGATCGGGGCATCTCGGTCAACGAGCTGCTCGAGACCATCAAGTCCGCGCTGCTGACCGCCTACCGGCACACCGAAGGCCACCAGAACGACGCCCGCATCGAGATCGACCGCAAAACCGGCGTCGTCAAGGTGATCGCGCGGGAGACCGACGAGGACGGCAACGTCATCAGCGAATGGGACGACACCCCGGAGGGTTTCGGCCGGATCGCCGCGACCACCGCGCGCCAGGTGATGCTGCAGCGCTTCCGGGACGCCGAGAACGAGCGGACCTACGGCGAGTTCTCCACCCGCGAGGGCGAGATCGTCGCGGGGGTGATCCAGCGGGACAGCCGGGCGAACGCGCGCGGTCTGGTGGTGGTCCGGATGGGCACCGAGACCAAGGCCTCCGAGGGCGTCATCCCGGCCGCCGAACAGGTGCCCGGCGAAAGCTACGAGCACGGCAACCGGGTGCGCTGCTACGTCATCGGGGTGACCCGCGGCGCGCGCGAGCCGCTGATCACGCTGTCGCGCACCCACCCCAACCTGGTCCGCAAGCTGTTCTCCCTGGAGGTCCCGGAGATCGCCGACGGATCGGTGGAGATCGTGGCGGTGGCCCGCGAGGCCGGGCATCGCTCCAAGATCGCGGTGAAGTCCAACCTGCCCGGGCTGAACGCCAAAGGCGCCTGCATCGGGCCGATGGGTCAGCGGGTGCGCAACGTGATGAGCGAGCTCTCCGGGGAGAAGATCGACATCATCGACTACGACGACGACCCGGCCCGGTTCGTCGCCAACGCGCTGTCGCCGGCCAAGGTGGTCTCGGTGTCGATCATCGACCAGGCCGCCCGGGCCGCCCGGGTGGTGGTGCCCGACTTCCAGTTGTCGCTGGCCATCGGCAAGGAGGGCCAGAACGCGCGGCTGGCGGCCCGGCTCACCGGCTGGCGCATCGACATCCGCGGCGATTCGCCCGGCGGCGCGGGCGGGCACTCGGAGAGCCGGCCCGAGCACGGCGCCACGCACGGAATGGTCCACGACCGCTGACCGCACGGTCCGGGACACTCCGGGCGTGGCCGGACAGGCTCGGGTGGTGCTGACCATCGATTCGGTGACGCTAGACTGAGCCGTGATCCAGCGTGAGCCTTCGGGACCCGTGCGAACGTGTGTCGGGTGCCGGAAGCGAGAGTTGGCCGTCGAACTGCTTCGCGTGGTGGCTGTGCCCACCGGGAACGGCGAATTCGCCGCGATCGTTGACACAGCCGGTAACCTGCCGGGGCGGGGTGCGTGGCTGCATCCCGCGCCGCAGTGCGCCCAGCAGGCGATCCGGCGGCGTGCTTTCACCAAAGCGCTGCGGATCACCGGTTCACCGGACACCTCCGCGGTGGTCGAGCACATAGAGTCCCTCCATGCGCCCGAGCGCCCGGCGACAGAACAGGTAGCAAAGAACATGAGCACACCGTGAAGTCCCGATGACAATGCGTCATAGCTGAACACGAGGCGCGGCCCCACGACTGTCGCCTCATAGACAGGAGAAGTAGTGGCAGGTAAGGCCCGCGTACACGAGTTGGCAAAGGAACTCGGTGTCACCAGCAAGGAAGTCCTCGCCCGACTGAATGAACAGGGCGAATTCGTCAAATCCGCGTCGTCGACGGTAGAAGCGCCGGTGGCGCGCCGGCTGCGCGAGTCCTTCGGCGGCGGCAAGGCCGCCGAAGGCGCCGCGAAGGCACCCGCCAAGGCCGCGGCCAAGGGCGACGCGAAGACCGCGGCCAAGGGCGACGTCAAGGCGCCCGACAAGGCGCTGGACGCCGCCCTGGACAACGCGATCAAGGCCGGCGGCAACGGCGAGGCGGCCGCGCCGCCCGCCCAGCCCGGCGGCACCGCGACCACCCCGGCCGCGCAGGCCACGCCCGAGGCCCCGGCCCGACCGGGGCCCGCTGCCGCGCGGCCGTCGGCGCCGGCTCCCGGGCAGCCCAAGCCGCCCGCCCCGGGGCAACCGCCCCGCCCGGGCGCCACGCCGGGCCCGCGTCCCGGCCCGGCACCCAAGCCCGCCGCCCGCACGCCGCGGGTCGGCAACAACCCGTTCTCGTCGGCCCAGCCGGTCGATCGGCCCATCCCGCGCCCGGTGCCGCGTCCTGGAGCGCCCCGCCCGGGTGCGCCGCGGCCCGGCGCGTCGCCGGGCAACATGCCCCCGCGCCCCGGCGGTGTCGGCGGCCCGGGCCGCCCGGCGCGGCCCGGAGCCCCGCGGCCCGGCGGCGGCCGGCCCGGTGGGCCCGGCGGTCGTGACGGCGGCGGCGGCAACTACCGCGGCGGCGGCGTCGGCGCCCCGCCCGGTGGTGGCGGTGGTTTCCGCGGCCGCCCCGGTGGTGGCGGCGGTGGCCGTCCCGGGCAGCGCGGCGGTGCGGCCGGCGCGTTCGGCCGTCCCGGTGGTGCGCCGCGGCGTGGCCGCAAGTCCAAGCGGCAGAAGCGTCAGGAATACGACTCGATGCAGGCCCCGGTCGTCGGCGGCGTGCGGTTGCCGCACGGCAACGGCGAGACCATCCGGCTGGCCCGCGGCGCGTCGCTGTCCGACTTCGCCGAGAAGATCGACGCCAACCCGGCGTCGCTGGTGCAGGCGCTGTTCAACCTCGGCGAGATGGTGACCGCCACCCAGTCGGTCGGCGACGAGACGCTCGAGCTGCTGGGCAGCGAGATGAACTACAACGTTCAGGTCGTCTCGCCCGAGGACGAGGACCGCGAGCTGCTGGAGTCCTTCGACCTGACCTACGGCGAGGACGAGGGCACCGAGGAGGACCTGCAGACGCGGCCGCCGGTGGTGACCGTGATGGGTCACGTCGACCACGGTAAGACGCGGCTGCTGGACACGATCCGTAAGGCCAACGTCCGCGAGGCCGAGGCCGGCGGCATCACCCAGCACATCGGCGCCTACCAGGTGACCGTCGAGCACGACGGGGTGGAGCGCCCGATCACCTTCATCGACACCCCGGGTCACGAGGCGTTCACCGCCATGCGTGCCCGCGGCGCCAAGGCCACCGACATCGCGATCCTGGTGGTCGCCGCCGACGACGGTGTCATGCCGCAGACGGTGGAGGCGATCAACCACGCGCAGGCGGCCGACGTGCCGATCGTGGTGGCGGTCAACAAGATTGACGTCGAGGGTGCCGACCCGCAGAAGATACGCGGGCAGCTCACCGAATATGGTTTGGTGCCAGAGGAATTCGGCGGCGACACGATGTTCGTCGACATCTCCGCGAAGCAGGGCACCAACATCGACCAGCTGCTGGAGGCGGTGCTGCTGACCGCGGACGCCGCCCTGGACCTGCGCGCCAACCCGGACATGGAGGCCCAGGGTGTGGCGATCGAGGCGCACCTGGACCGTGGCCGCGGGCCGGTGGCAACGGTGTTGATCCAGCGCGGCACGCTGCGGGTCGGCGACTCGATCGTCGCCGGCGACGCCTACGGCCGGGTGCGGCGCATGGTCGACGAGCACGGCGACGACGTCGAGGAGGCGCTGCCGTCGCGGCCGGTGCAGGTCATCGGGTTCACCTCGGTGCCCGGCGCCGGGGACAACCTGCTGGTCGTCGACGAGGACCGGATCGCCCGGCAGATCGCCGACAAGCGCAGCGCCCGCAAGCGCAACGCGCTGGCGGCACGGTCGCGCAAGCGGATCAGCCTGGAGGACCTGGATTCGGCGCTGAAGGAAACCAGCCAGCTCAACCTGATCCTCAAGGGCGACAACGCCGGTACGGTCGAGGCGCTGGAAGAGGCCCTGATGGGCATCCAGATCGACGACGAGGTGGCGCTGCGGGTCATCGACCGCGGTGTCGGTGGCATCACCGAAACCAACGTCAACCTGGCGTCGGCGTCGGACGCGGTGATCATCGGCTTCAACGTGCGCGCCGAGGGCAAGGCCACCGAGCTGGCCAACCGCGAGGGCGTGGAGATCCGCTACTACTCGGTGATCTACCAGGCGATCGACGAGATCGAGAAGGCCCTGCGCGGCATGCTCAAGCCGATCTAC
>Ga0164242_10001737_pt1 | contig 25698 bp, 28 predicted proteins | sample OricomgcompostMG_FD_108783 | JGI IMG/M metagenome (GOLD analysis project Ga0164242, IMG submission 108783) | Miracle-Growth compost microbial communities from Emeryville, California, USA - Original compost - Miracle growth compost (MG) ...
AGGATCGTGTTCGCCTGGTTGCGCCGGGCCTCCTTGGCCTTCTGCGCAGCCTCGTACTTGAACTTGCCGTAGTCCATGATCTTCACCACGGGCGGCTTGGAGTTCGGGGCGACCTCGACGAGGTCGAGATCCGCTTCCTGCGCCAGGCGAAGGGCGACCTCAAGCTTCACGACGCCGATCTGCTCGCCGCCGGGGCCGACGAGACGCACTTCGGGGACGCGAATTCGGTCGTTGGTACGGGGATCGCTGATGCGTAGCTCCTCTGTTCGAGACTCATGTGGCTGCCCTTCGGCAACGAGAGGAGAACGACTTTCACCGCGGCGTCCGCACGCATGCGCGCAGTCACTCGGCACACCCCCAAGAGCCCTGCGGCCCTGTTACCGGCAAGCCGGCCGACCGGCGAACCGGCGGAGGGTATCGACCCGGTAACCTGATGAGGCGGTCAACGCGGGTGGGAAGGATTCCACTTTCGTCCCGGCGCACTGAGACGCCGGAGCCAGTAGACGAGTCTACCAGACCGTGCGGGAGTTCGAGAAAGTATGGGGACGGGAGTCATGAGCGACGTCGAGGATGCCACGCGGGACATCGCCGAGGTGCCGGCCGCCGAGCTCATCACGACCGTCTCGGTGCACCTCATGAGCGCCGCCGCGGTCAAGCTCGGGCTGGCCGAGAACGGGGAACAGGACCTGGACCTCGACGAGGCGAGGAAGCTCATCGACGCTCTGGCCGGTCTCGTGACGGCATCCGCGCCCCACATCGGCGACCAGCACGCTCGCCCTCTGCGCGACGGACTGCGCACCCTGCAGCTCGCGTTCCGCGAAGCCTCCCGGATTCCCGACGAGCCGGGCAAGGGGCCGGGAGAGAAGTGGACCGGCTCGGTCGTCTGACCGACGCGCAGGCGATATGTAGGCGGCTCGGCGGTGACGCCCGGGTTCTCCCCAGACGCCGCCGTTAGCGTCGACCCGTGGTTAGGCGACAGGCGCTCGGATGGCTCGGTGCCGCCCTCTGCTCGGTCGCCCTGGTCGTGGCCGGCGGCCTCGTGCTGAGCAGTGTGGCGGTGCACCGCTACCTGCAGGCGTCCAACTCCGCCCTGGCGGGCGGAGCGGCGAGCGAGTCCGGCGCGGCACCCGACCCGAGAGAGCTTGCGAGCGTCGAGCGCACGGTCTCCGCCATCACCTCGCTGCCCGGCGTCGCCACCGCGACGAGCACAGTCGGCACCGGGGAGCCCACCACGACTGCCGAGCCGACCGCCGGTCCCGACGCTTCAGGCTCCACGCCCGAGGGGCTCAGCTACGACGTCTCCGTCATCATGAATCCGGATGCGACCGTCGACGAGAGCACCGATGTCGTCTACGCGATGACGCAGCAGCTGCAGAACGCCCGCGTCAACCTCGAGCTCGCGATGCCGGCGAGCACCGCGCATGCGGCATCCGTCGTCGACTATCGGCATGCGTTCGACATGCCCGTCGCGCGCTCCACGGTCGACTCGGTGTCACGCGCTGTTGCGGTGGCGGCCTCGGTGCCGGGGGTGAAGTCGGTGCACGTCGTGGTGCCGTACACCTGGAACCTGTCGTCCGGCGATCTCGAGGTGCAGCTGGCGACGGATGATGACCGCCAGGCCTCGGCGCTGCGCAACGCGCTCGCCCACACGGCCCTGGCCGGGGTGGACTGGTCGACCTCCCGCTGACGACGACCCCGGCTCAGCCTCGCACGAGCTGGAGGGCGAGCGAGTCCACACCGTTCGCGATCTCAGGTGAGGCGGCCCACCGCTCGGACAGGCGCGCGACGAGCGCCTCGAGCGCATCCGCGTCCAGTCCCGCGCGCAGGCTCAGGCGCACCGTGAGCTCGGCCGCCAGCAGCCGATGGGACGGGTCGCCCGGCAAGAGCTCGACGGAGAGCGCGTCGGGTTCCGCCTCGAGCGCGCGTTCGAAGGCGTGACGGATTCCAGGGGCAGCGTGCGGGGCGGCCCAGGGCTGCCCCGTCGCGAGGGCATAGACGGCGGGGCGCCGCAGCACGAATTCGGTCGGGCTGGTCGGGTCGATCACGATCAGCTCGGTCTGCTCGCTCGCAGCAGCGAGCGCGATGCGCGGGCCGGCCGCCGGCACCGGCCGTGCCTGCGCATCCCACGCGGAGAGCGTCCCGACCGAGGTGAATGCCGGCAGCACCCTGCGCCCGTCCGGACCGGCGACGGTCACGATCGAGAGCTCCTGGGTCTTGTCGACGAGGTGCCCGTCGGGCGCCGTGCCGACCTCACCGGCGTGTGCGAGCAGCGGGACGAGGAGCCGCGCCGCGCGGAACGCCTCGACGACGTCCTCGGGCGCAACGGTGCCGGCGCGGAATCCGCTCAGTGCTGCAATCAGGGCCGGGTCGGCAGAGCCGTCATCGCCCGCGGCGGCATTGGGGGTGAAGCTGCGGCCGGCCCACGGTTGGCCGGCGGAGTCGGCCGCGCTGCGCCCGCGGCCGCGCTTACGCTCCGGCGACACGCAGCGCCTCGGTCAGCGTGAAGCGGCCCGAGTACAGGGCCTTGCCGACGATCGCCCCCTCGACGCCCGATGGGACGAGCTCACGCAGTGCCGCGATGTCGTCGAGGCTGGAGATCCCCCCCGAGGCGATCACGGGCTTGTCGGTCTTGGCGGCGATCGCGGCGAGGAGATCGAGGTTCGGACCGCGAAGGGTGCCGTCCTTCGTCACGTCGGTGACGACATAGCGGCGGCAGCCCGCCTGCTCGAGACGCTCCAGCACCTCCCACAGGTCGCCTCCCTCGCGCGTCCAGCCGCGCGCTGCGAGTGTCGTGCCGCGCACGTCGAGTCCCACGGCGATCGCGTCGCCGTAGGCGCCGATGACGCGGTCGGCCCATGCGGGATCCTCGAGCGCCGCGGTGCCGAGGTTGACGCGTGTGGCGCCGAGTTCGAGCGCATGCTCGAGCGAGGCATCGTCGCGGATGCCGCCGGAGAGCTCGATGTTGACGCCCTGCACCTCGCGTAGCACGTCCTGCATGACCCGCCTGTTGTCGCCACGGCCGAAGGCGGCGTCGAGGTCGACGAGGTGAATCCACTCGGCGCCCTGCCGGGCCCAGTCGAGGGCTGCGTCGATGGGGCTGCCGTAGCTCGTCTCACTGCCGGCCTCGCCCTGCGTGAGACGGACCGCTTGACCGCCTGCCACGTCGACGGCGGGGAGGAGGGCGAGCTGAGGCGCGGTCGTGGCGTCGGTCATATCGGTCTTTCGTCGTGCGTGTTGGGCGTGCGGGCGTTGCGGGATCTGTGCGCTATGCGCGCAGCGAGTCCACCCAGTTGGCAAGGAGGCGGATGCCCGCCTGGCCGGACTTCTCGGGGTGGAACTGCGTCGCGCTCAGCGGGCCGTTCTCCACCGCGGCGATGAATCGGCCGCCGTGCTCGGCCCAGGTCACCTTCGGCGCCGGGAACGGCGGCTGCGTCTCGAGCGACCACCGCTGCGCGGCATACGAATGCACGAAATAGAAGCGCTCGTCTTCGATGCCGCGGAACAGCAGGGAGCCCCGCGACGGCTCCACCCGGCTCCATCCGATGTGCGGGAGCACAGGCGCCGCGAGCTCGGTGACCTCGCCCGGCCACTCCCCCAGCCCTTCGGTCTCCAGGCCGCGTTCGTCGCCTCGCTCGAACATCACCTGCATACCGACGCAGATGCCGAGGACGGGGCGTCCCCCGGCGAGACGGCGCTCGATCAGCTCGTCGCCACGGACCGCCCTCAGCTGCTCGACGACGGCCCGGAACGCGCCGACGCCCGGCACCAGCAGCCCGTCCGCATCCATCACAGCCGCACGGTCGCGCGAGACCGCCACGGCCGCGCCGGCAGCCTCGAGCGCCTTCGCCGCCGAGTGCACGTTCCCGCTGCCGTAGTCCAGGACGACGACGCGCGGGCGCGCAGCGCTGGCGGTCACAAGGCGCCCTTCGTGGACGGGACGCCCTCGACGGCCGGGTCGAACGCCTTCGCCTGCCGGAACGCCCGGGCGAAGGCCTTGAACTCGGCTTCGGCGATGTGGTGCGGATCGCGCCCGTCGAGGACGCGGACGTGCACGGTCAGCGCGGCGTTGAAGGCGATCGCCTCGAAGACGTGCCGCACCATGGAGCCGGTGAAGTGCCCGCCGATGAGGTGCAGTTCGAACCCCGCCGGCTCGCCCGAGTGGACGAGATACGGGCGGCCCGAGATGTCCACGACGGCTTGCACGAGCGCGTCGTCGAGCGGGACGAGCGCGTCGCCGAAGCGGCCGATGCCGCTCTTGTCGCCGAGGGCCTTGCGAATGGCCTGGCCGAGCACGATGCCCGTGTCTTCGACCGTGTGGTGGACGTCGATCTCGGTGTCACCCGTCGCCCGCACGGTCAGGTCGGTGAGCGAGTGCTTCGCGAAGGCCGTCAGCAGGTGGTTGAAGAAGGGGACGGAGGTCTGGATGTCGCCGCGGCCCGTGCCATCAAGATCGAGGCTCAGTTCGATGCGGGACTCGCTCGTCTCGCGGATGATGGCGGCGGTGCGGGGGCCTGCGGTCATGCGCTCAGCCTACCGGGGCGGCCTTGACCGGAATCGTGCTGTCGCTTCCGTGCCGCGTGACGTAGCGCGCCATGGCGTCGAGGAACTCCCCCGTCTCGGCGTCAGTGCCGGCGGACACGCGCAACGTGTTCGGAATGCCCTGCTCGCGGATGATGATGCCCTCGGCGAGGAGCTCGTCGAAGACCTCGCGCGGGCGCGCGACCCCGTCGAAGAGCACGAAATTGCTCCAGGTGCGGTAGGGGTGGAATCCCAGATCCGTGAGGCCCTGGACGATCCGGTCGCGCTGCCCCTTGATCTCGTCCACCATGGCAAGCATCTCGTCGGCGTGCGCGAGCGCGCCGAGCGCCGCCGCCTGCGTGAGCGCGGAGAGGTGGTAGGGCAGCCGGACGAGTCGCAGCGCGTCCGAGATGGCGGGATCCGCGGCGAGGTAGCCGAGACGGACGCCCGCGAAGGCGAATGCCTTGCTCATGGTGCGGGAGATGACCAGGCGCTCGCGACCGGGCAGGAGAGTCAGCGCGCTCTGCTCGCCGGCGGGAAAGAACTCGGCATAGGCCTCGTCCACGATGACGATGCCCGGTGCCGCATCGTAAACGGCTTCGATGACGTCGAGCGACAGCGGCGTCCCGGTCGGATTGTTCGGCGAGCACAGGATCACCACGTCCGGCTGGACGCGACGCACCCAGTCGGTCGCGCGCACCGCCGAGAGCTCGTACTCGGCATCCCGATCCCCCGCGATCCAGTCGGTTCCGGTCCCCGATGCGAGGAGCGGGTACATCGAGTAGGTCGGGGCGAACCCGAGCGCCTTTCGGCCGGGGCCGCCGAACGCCTGGAGGAGCTGCTGGAGGATCTCGTTCGAGCCGTTGGCCGCCCACAGGTTGTCGCGACTCAGGCCGTGCCCGAGATAGCGGGCCAGTGCATCGCGCAACTCTGTGAACTCGCGATCGGGGTAGCGGTTCGCGCCTGCGAGCGCCACCGCGAGCCGCCGCAGCACGTCCGCCTGCACGTCGGCCGGGATCGGGTGCGTGTTCTCGTTGACGTTCAGTTCGACGCGCACGTGCTTCTGCGGAGCGCCGTAGGGCTCGCGCCCGCGCAGGTCTTCGCGGATCGGCAGGTCGGAGAGTGACGTCATGACTCCATCGTAGGTGGGGCACGGATGCCCGCTCCGGCTGCTACTTCGCGTACTGCGGCGGGACGGCGAGCGTCTCGCCCGGCGTCACCACGGTGGTGTGAAGACCGTTCAGGTCGACGATGGCGTCGACGACGTCGCGGGGGTCTGCCTGCGGAGCGACGGTCTCAGCGACCTGCCAGAGGGACTGGCCAGGCAGGACCGTCACATGCTGCACGCTCGTGCCGACAGTTCGGTTGTCGGCTGCAGCAGAGCCGGTGCTGAGGCCGAACCAGATCGTGGCCGCCACAAGCGGCGCCCCCGCGAGGCTGGTCAGGACGAGGCGACCCCGTCGGGTCAGACGCAACCGGCCCGGTCGCGGCGCGGCAGGCGCGTGGTGCGGGATCTGCACTCGGGAGGACTGAACGGTGATGGTGCTCATCACGGACCCTCTACTTTCGTCAGTCGATTCGGAACATGTGTTCTACCAGATGTGCTTTTACGAACTTATCTTCGATTAGCTCCATTTGCAAGCTGCGCACTTCGCGAAGCTTTCCACCGGTTTCGGCGAATCGCTCGAACAAATCCCCTAGAGACAGCGGGTTTGCCGCTAGTGTGTGGCTCACTGGTCGAAATGCAACCAGGGACCACCGACATTGGGGACTCACGTGACCACAGACGCAGTCAGCACGGAGGTCGGCGCCTCGCCCAAGCGCCGCACCCGGCGCCGCAAGAACCTCAGCGACAAGCAGCTCGCCATTCTGGACGTCATCAAGAAGTCGCTCGCGGCGCGCGGCTATCCGCCGAGCATGCGTGAGATCGGCGACGCCGTCGGACTCGCGTCCCTGTCGAGCGTGACCCATCAGCTCAACCAGCTGGAGCTCTCGGGTTATCTGCGCCGCGACCCCAATCGCCCCCGCGCTCTCGAGATCCTGATCGACCCGCCCGCTCCCACCGAGCAGAGCGACGACTTCGAGGCGAAGGCGCCCGTCGGCGACGCCATGCTCGTGCCGCTCGTCGGACGGATTGCGGCAGGCGTGCCGATCACGGCGGACCAGCAGGTCGAGGAGGTCTTCCCGCTCCCCCGCAGGCTCGTGGGCAATGGCGACCTCTTTATGCTGCGCGTAGCCGGCCAGTCGATGATCGACGCGGCGATCTGCGACGGCGACTGGGTGGTCGTGCGCCAGCAGCAGACCGCGGAGAACGGCGACATCGTCGCCGCGATGCTCGAAGGCGAAGCGACGGTCAAGGTGTTCCGCCAGCGCGACGGGCACACGTGGCTGCTGCCGCGCAACTCGGCGTTCGAGCCGATCCTCGGCGACGAGGCCGTCGTGCTCGGCAAGGTCGTCGCCGTGCTGCGCGCCGTCTGACCAGCCGTCGCCCGGGAAGAGCCCGCTACGCGGGCTCTTCGACGTTAATCCGACGGTGCTCGAAGTCGGGCGCGGTCAGCTCCGTGAAGCGCTCCTCGTCGATGAGCCCGGCACGCGCGAGCACGGCGAGCGGTGCCTCATGCATGTTGCGGGTGTAGAGGTGGATGCCGGGAGCCCCGCCCTCGATCAGGCGGCGAGCCAGCCGAGCCGTGAAATCGATGCCGATCTCGCGCTGACCCTCCGGCGTCGGCTCGACCTCGAGCGCCACGGCCAGCTCGGGAGGAGCCTGCTCACCGGAGAGCTCGAAGGCCCGTAGCGCGCCGGCTGGGCTCGTGACGGGCAGCAGCCCCGGGATGATCGGGAACTCGACGCCCGCCGCACGCGCTCGATCGACGAGCCGGAAGTAGTCGTCGGCGTGGAAGAAGAGCTGGGTGATCGCGAGGTTCGCACCCGCCGCCTGCTTGGCAAGCAGAGTGTCGAGATCCTGCTGGAATGCGCGGGAGGACGGATGCCCGTTGACGAACGCGGCGACCGCGATGACGACGCGCTCGCGGCCGTCGCGATCGAGGGTGATGCCCGGCGTGCCGGGGATGCTGACCTCGCGCCACGGCGCACGCTCGTGCTGCACGGCGTGGATCAGTTGAACGAGCTCGGCCCCTGAGCGGATGTCGCCGGGGAAAGCGCCCGCGCTGGTGCCCGCCGGCAGGTCGCCGCGCACCGCGAGGAAACTGTGCACGCCGGCATCCAAGAAGGTCCGCACGGTGTCGTGGGCCGTCTGCACGCTCGAACCGACGCAGGTCAGGTGCGCCATCGTGCGGACCTGCGGGTGCTGCTCGATGACGTGCTTCAGCACGTCGAGGGACGCGTCCTGCGACGATCCGCCCGCCCCGTAGGTGACGGAGACGAACTCGGGGCCGGCCGCGACAAGTCGCGCGACGCGCCCCGGAAGCTGCTCGGCGATCTTCGGGGAACGCGCCGGGTGCAGCTCGAACGAGAACGGAACCCGCCTCACGCCCGGCCGACCGCCTCGAGTCGGTACGGCTCGAACGGCGCGAGCCGCGTCGGGTCGAGGAGCGCCGTGACGCGGGTCCCCTGTTCGGTGTAGTCGACCGACTGGACACCACCGCGCTCGTGGAGCGCCGCGATCACCTCGCCGCGCTCGTAGGGGACGAGCAGCTCGATCCGCACGGAGCGGTCGGGGATCAGGTACGCGATGCGCTCGAGCACCTCTTCCACGCCCTCGCCCGTGCGCGCACTCGCGAAGACGGCGCCAGGGACAAGCCCGCGAAGCACGAGGCGCGTGTCGTCGTCGATCAGGTCCGACTTGTTGAACACGACCAGTTCAGGGATGTCGCGCGCACCGGCCTCGCCGATCACATCGCGCACCGTCTGCAGCTGCCCGGCAGGGTCGGGGTGAGAGGCGTCGACGACATGCACGATGACGTCGGCATCCTGCACCTCCTCAAGCGTGGAGCGGAAGGCCTCGACGAGCTGATGCGGCAGATTCCGGACGAACCCGACGGTGTCGGTCAAGGTATACGGGCGGCCGTCGGCAGTCTGCGAGCGGCGCACCGTGGAGTCGAGGGTCGCGAAGAGCGCGTTCTCGACGAGGACCCCCGCACGCGTGATGCGGTTGAGCAGGCTCGACTTGCCCGCGTTCGTGTAGCCGGCGATGGCGACGGAGGGCACCTCGTTGCGGCGCCGGTTGGCGCGCTTCGCCTCGCGTGCGGGCTTCATCTCCTTGATCTGGCGTCGCAGCTTCGCCATGCGCGAGTGGATGCGGCGGCGGTCGAGCTCGATCTTCGTCTCGCCGGGGCCGCGGCTTCCCATACCGTTGCCGGCGCCGCCGACCTGGCCGCCCGCCTGCCGGCTCATCGACTCACCCCAGCCACGCAGGCGCGGGAGCAGATACTCGAGCTGGGCGAGCTCGACCTGCGCCTTGCCCTCACGGCTCTTCGCGTGCTGGCTGAAGATGTCGAGGATCACGGCGGTGCGGTCGATGACCTTGACCTTGACCACATCCTCGAGGGCGCGCCGCTGACTCGGCGCGAGCTCGGTGTCGGCGACGACCGTGTCGGCGCCGAGGTTCGCGACGATCGCCCCGAGCTCCTCTGCCTTGCCGCGGCCGAGATAGGTGCTCGGGTCGGGATGCGGGCGGCGCTGCAGCAGACCGTCGAGCACAACGGCACCCGCCGTCTCCGCGAGGGCGGCGAGTTCGCGCAGCGAGTTCTCGGCATCGTCGAGTGAGCCGCTCGAGTAGACGCCGATCAGAACGACGTTCTCCAGGCGCAGCTGGCGGTACTCGACCTCCGTCACGTCCTCGAGCTCGGTCGAGAGGCCGCTCACGCGGCGCAGCGCCGCGCGCTCCTCGCGGTCGAACTGCTCGCCGTCGGAGTCGCCTGCGGGCGCGGCATCCGTGACGGCCTGAAGCGCCTGCGCTCGTGCACCGAACAGCGCATACCCGGCTGCGCGGGAGTCTGCGTGGGCGAGCACGCGGGCCACGACGTCGTCGTCGACGCGGTTCCCGGCGTCGGAGGAAGCGGTGTGATCTGAGGTCATATTTGAGGATTAACTCTAGTTCTGTCGGTGGCGTTGATCTGAGACAAGACATTCAGGCAGGCGCATTCCCCCGTGTTCGCTCAGTTCCGAACACGAAGGGCACGCAACGTGACAACGGCAATCATCCACGCCGCTATCTATCTGCGCATCAGCGATGCTGACCGCGACGATTTCAACGCAATCTGGCGTCAGTACGAAGACGCTTGCCGTGTGATTGAACGCATGGGGTGGGCGTTATATGCCGACGCCGACACCAAGCATCCTGAATTTGCAGGGGCCTTCGTAGACCACTCGCTGAGCGCGAGCAAGCGAAACGTCCGACGGCCTGCCTACGAGCGCATGCTCGCCGCTGCTCGCTCTGGCGTCATCGGCGCTGTCGTCTGCTACAACTTCGACCGACTCACGCGGCAGCCACGGCAGCTAAGCGACTGGATAGACCTCGCGGAAGACTCTGGGTTTCGAATCAAGACGCTCAGCGAGGACTACGACCTGAATACAGCGGACGGGCGTCTGCACGCGCGAATCAAGGTTGACATCAACGCCAGCGAGGTTGAGCGAAAGAGCGAGCGCCAGAAGCGCGCAAACGACCAGCGCGCGGCCGAAGGCAAGCCAATGCCCGTCCGGCGCGTCTACGGCTTCGCTGAGGCCGACGACAAGACAAAGGGGAACACCACCCCGCACCCCACTGAGGCCGGAATCGTCAAGCGGCTGTTTGAAGAGGCCGACGCCGACGCGAAGCCGAATCTCTGGCGTATGGCTGAACAGCTAAATCGCGAGGGCGTGAAGATGACCACGAGTCCGAAGACGAGCGCCAGGGCCGGGGCGTGGACTCCGACAACCGTCCGTAACGTTCTAACGAACCCGCGCTACGCGGGCCTGATCGTCTCTCTTACGCGGGAAGAGCGCGACACCATGTCCGCGACCGCGCTTCGCAACGCGCGACGGGATCGCTCGCGCTGGGTTGTGGCACCTAACGTCAAGCCGATCATCAAGAGAGACCTTTTCGAGCGCGTCTTTACCAAACTGACCGACAAGACTCGTGCCACCGCACCGGCAGACAAGGCGCGCAAGCACTTCCTGACGGGGGTTGCACGCTGTTTCCTCTGCGGAAAGACCCTGATCTGTCGCCGGGGCAATGGCCAGAGTTATTACGTGTGCCCCACGAGCATCGGCATCGACCGCCAACCTGGACACACTCAGATCAGCAAGGCCCCCGTAGAGCGCGGGGTCGCATTGGCTGTTGGCTTTACCCTCGCGACCCGTGCCTCCGACGTGCTCGCCGCGCTCGGCGCAGCGCAAGGCATCGACTCGACGGCCGTCGCCGCTCGGCTTGACGCTATCGACGCCGAAGTTGCTGAGGTTATGACCGACCGCTCAGCGGGCCTCCTTACGGCTGCTCAGTCCCGCCCGACGCTCGAACGCCTCCGAGAAGAGCGAACGAAGCTCGAAGATGACCTAGCCGCCGCCCACCGCTCCAACGTGTCTACGGCCGTCTTGGCGCGCATGGCAAAGCGTTATGCGGCTGACTTTGCCGACCGCCAGCCCGCAATTGGCGCAGCCATGTGGACTACCGGCACCCCGAGCGAAGAGTGCCGCGCCGACTGCTCCGACACTCTCGGCACGGCGGCGCGAATCGCGGCCGACTTCCTTGCGCTCGACCTGGCTGAAAAGTCGTCCGTGGTCGCAACCCTGTTCAACGTCACGGCACACGGGTCGCGTCGCGAAGACGGTACGCGCCGCACACCAGATGAGCGCCTTTTAGTCACAGACAAGCTGCTAGCCCCGGCGCGCGTACTCGCGGCCTGACGACGTATAAACACCGTTTACACGACTACCCCCGCGCCTTACCGGCCGGGGGTTTGTCATATTGGGACGACTGGTGCATTACCGAGCACAACAAATAGAGAATGTGTGGCGTGCCGCTCATGTATGTGCATGCCCAGCTTCTGCTGGGGCACATGATGCATTAGGGGGTGTAAGGGAATATTTCTCTACTACCACGTCGCCTGTTGCATACCTCCCAACAACGACTTGTCGCGATAGTCACGGTCGCGACTCCGACGCTCAAGTTCAACGACGAGCTTGAGCGTCACTCTTTTTACCTCAGATTGCCAAGTTGGCCGACCACGAAAGGAATGCCTATGACGAACCCTTGCGCCCGCTGTGGCAGGCCCACGCCGGAAACGCTTCACCGCAAACCGCGCATGTACTGCTCGGCTAGCTGCCGAAATATCGCATCCCGCGAGCGCGTCAAGGCGCGTCAGCGCAACGAGCTTCAAAGCCTCTTCGCTCTTGCGCAAAACGGTGAGGTTCCGCTGTCCGAGTTCGCGGACGCGCTGAACAGGTTCCTAGAGCGCGCTTAGACCACCGCTGCCAGTCGGCTACTGGCCACTACTCCGAACAAACCAAGGAGAGCAAACATGGACGCACGTCCTGACCTTAACCGAGCGATCCACGTCTCACCCGACGACGAAGCTCGCGCCTTCGACGTGATGACCGAAGGCGCACTGCGCGGCAACTGGTATGCAGCCGGTGAGCTTGCGAACTACGCCGCGACCACGAAGCTGCTGGAAGAGATTCGCACTCTGAGCGCGCTGCTCAGTTCGGCGCTCGGCGGTGACAAGTGACTGTCACCTTCACGGATGACGCCGACCTTGCCGCGAAGCTGTACCGGACTCAGCACCCGCTGACGCCTGAAGAGAAGCGCGCGTATCTGGAAGACGGCATCATGCCGATTCCGGATTTCAAGATCGACCAGCAGAGCGAGGCGGACAAGGCGCGAGTGACCCACGCGGATGCCCTGGCCTTCGCTCGCGAGCACTGGACATTCGCCATGGCCGACAACGGCAAGCCAATAGCGATCCCTCGCGACCGCGCTGAGGCGAATATCGCAAGGCCGCTGTCCGGACTGGCCCCCGCGATCCGCCGCAAGTACCGAGAGACGCACAACGGCAAGGCTCCAAGCGACGCCGTTACTGAGGCCGTCGTGCTTGAGCTTGCCGACGAGGTTGCCGAAGCCGAGCCGATCCCCCTCGCTCTGAGGGCCGCTGCCCACGGTGACGGTTACGTGATCGACCTCGGCACAGCGGACGGCGATTACGTCAAAGTGGCCGCGAACCGCTGGGACGTTTACACCCCCGCTTTCACGAGCGACACAGATCGACCGATTTTCCGCAGGCCGCGAGCGTTCAGCGCGCTCCCGATTCCTGAGCGGGGCGGCTCCCGTGACGAGCTGGCCGAGCTTCTGGCGCTTGACCCGGACTCGCAAGAGTTCCGCGTTGTCTGGGGCTGGCTCGTGAACGTGTTCCGCGAGGACATCGTGCGCCCGGCGCTGCTGCTGACCGGCAACCCCGGCTCTGGCAAGACCACGCGGGCAGAGTGCATCGTGAACCTGATCGACCCCGTGACCGCGCTTCACTCTGGCATGGGGCACTCGCGGGAAGACGACATCATGCACGCGAATGCCCGGTACGTCTTCACGGACGACAACCAAGGCACGGTGAGCAAAAGCACGTCCGATTGGTTCTGCACCCTGATCACAGGGGGCGCTATGACGAAGCGGGCGCTGTACACGGATGACGAGGCCCTGACACTCAGTATCCGGCGCACAGCGGTCTTGACCTCCATCGTTCCGCCGCTCGGCTTCGGTGCCGACGCCGTGCAGCGCATGGTGCGTGTTGAGTTCGCGCCGTTCGAAGACGGTGAGCGCCGATCTGAGCGTGAGCTACGCGATGCCCTGGCGGAAGCTCGGCCGCGCATCATCGGCGCGGTCCTCTCCGATCTGGCTACCGTGCTCGCTGGGCTGAGCGACGTGCCGACGCCCCGAGACGCATCGCGAACGGTGGACTATGAGCGCGGCCTGATCGCACTGGACAACGCCGAAGGGTACGACGAGGGAAACGGCTACCGGGGCGCATATCGCGCTGCGATGGTGTCAGCCTTGTCCGAGCAAGCGACTGAAGACCCGATCTACGAGCCGATCTTGAAAGTGCTCAAGCTGTATGGCGGAACCTTCGAAGGCACGGCTGCCGAACTTCTGGCGGCGCTCGACAAGTACAAGCCGAGCGAGCATGAGCGTGCGTGGCCGACCTCGCCGCGCGGGCTGACGGGCATCCTCGGCAAGCTGTACGAACCGCTCAAGGCGGCAGGGATCGTCTACACGCCCTCGCGCCGTTCCCACGGCAAGAGCCTGCTGAAGCTCGCATCCGTCGTGCCGCTGGCCCCCGCCGACGAGGCTGCCGAGCTTGGCCCTGCCGCCGTGGTAGGCGCTCGAATCCTCTAGCCGAGACGGGTGCACGTTGCCGATCACCGACGTGCACCCAACGTGCACCCGATTCGGGCCAACGTGCACCCGCAAAAATGCAACGTGCACCCGAACTTCCCCGGAATTGCGCGGAAGTCGGCGTTTGGGTGCATGTGGTGCACGTCTTTCCGGAAATCGGTAGGTCTCTTACCCCCATAACAGGAAAGAAGTAAAGAGACAAGCAATAGCTACATAACGGATTCCGGAACAACGTGCACCACGTGCACCACGTGCACCTACTTCTCTACCGGCTCCCCACGCACGGCCGATCCACGCTCAAGCCGTGAGCCGCTTCCTCGAAAGCGACTCATGAATATCGAATATCAAATGTACCCGGTATACACGTCGGCGCTGCCGTGCCGCGTTTCCGGATGCACGAGTACGCCAGTTTTCGGCGGCGCTCTTTGCGCTGCACACGCACTGGCGCGCTAACTATCCCCCGTATATGACCGAAAGACAGACACATATGATTGACCCCACCGAATACCGCCGCCAGGTAAACGCTCTTGAAGCTGCGGCGCGAGCGGAAGCAACCATCGAAGTATCGAAGTTCGACGGAAGCAATGACCTCTTCGATGTCCTCGCGGCCGCTGAGGCTGCCCTCAGGGCGGCAACGGATGCCGTTACGGCACACGAGTCGAAGAATGCGGCACTGTTCGCCACGAAGACCCACCCCACCAGGGGCGTAACCTTCATCGACCGTGACGCGAAGGGCGTTCCGCTTCGTGCCCTCGGCGCAGATGTCGCCAAGTATGAAAAGGCTGTGATCGACCGCGCCGCGCTCACTTCGGCTGTTGACGCCGCTCACGCCCGCGTTGATAAGGCATCCGCCGCGTGGCGCGACCGCCGTGCCGTCATCGACCGCGCCAAGGCCCCCGAGATTGTGGACGCGCACCTTTCCGCGCTGCTGGCCGCGCTGCCTGCCGTGCTTCGCGAGGCCGAGGCCGTGGCCGCTTTCGCTAAGGCCGCTGGCACGGGCTACGCAATCCCCGCGAAGAACGGCATCGCAGAGGCAGTGATTGAGCTTGCCAGCAACGTGGCGCGTTCAGTCGCTACGGCCGTGTCGCTGGAAGAGCTTGCTCAGAAGTCCGCTACCGCCGCGACTGTCCGCGAGGGGCTGCGCTACGTACCGAAGGGGGCCAGCAATTGAGCACTGTCGGCATCGACCACGGCGCGGCGCTTCCCGCTGCCGTGCTCGAAGTGATCAAAGCGGCTGACGCGGTGAACGCCGCTCTTGCTTCGTCTCAGACCGATGATCTGGCTACGCCAGAAGCAAGCTTCGACCCCGCCGCTATCGCCGCCGCTTCCCGGCGCGGCTGGTAACCCCGACCGACAACCCCTCACGCTCGCCTGGCCGTCTGAGTCCACACGCTCAGTGGCTGGGCGGGCGTGAACCGTTTAAAGGACAACTGAACCTTGACGTTCTACAGACACACGCCGCCGCCTACTGCCGCGCCTTCGATGCCCCCGGCCGAGGTCTTCCGCACGATCCGCTTCGTTGCCTCCGAGTCAGGGGCAACTCAGGCAGAGGCCGCTGCCACGATCACTGCAATCGCTGTCCAGCGACCGGCGTCACCCCTAGAGACGATCACGGCAGAGGCGATCCTGCGACTGCGAGCCGCTCGTGACTGACGACACCAAGACCGTAAAGCCATGCTGTCGCTGCGGCTCACCGGTACTCATACGCGCCGACAGCAACGACGGCTTCATTCCGGCGTGCAATCAGCGTGAGTGTCGCCGCTTCCGCTACGAGCTAGCGACCGGCAAGCCCGCTCAGCCGGGTCGCAACGAACAGAGCGATTGGACGTTTCTCCCGCGCAACGCTCGCCGCGAGGTCACCCCATGGCCATGGGAACAGATCGACACCCGCGCCCATCTTGACGAGTTCGGACGCGCCGCGCGAGGGCCACGCACATGACGCTCGTCCCTCTCCCGTTCATCGACTGGGGCGACGCCACATTTACCCGAGCGATCACCGAACTGATCCAACAGGTTGCCGACGCATCGGGCGTGAATCTCCAAGTGGCCGCCTTCTCGACTCAAGCGACGTATGCGACCTATGAAGAGACGCGCTCGATTCGCGCATGGCGCGCTGCCGCTGTCGCTCACGCGCTCGATCCAGAACCGGCGTTTAGCGCGCTGGTCGCGACGCTGAAATGACAGCCACGCCGGTATCTACCTTTTCCGCCGTGGCGTGCGTGGCCTGCTCACGCCGGTTCCTAATCCGAATCGCCTCCCCTGCTTTCGCCTACGCACGCCACTACCTGTGCCATGACTGCCGCGCCCAAGCAACGGCCGGCGATTGGGACAGAGACGCCTCTTAGGCGCATTGCAACAGCCACGAAGGCCACTAGTCACCGATCCACGCACGGCTGACTAGTGGCCTTCGCTGTGCGTGCTGTCGGCACCCCCTCGCACGCCAGCACGCGCGCGCTGCTCACGAGTCTGCAATCGCATGTGCCACGGCTCGGCACGGTCGCTCGTCCGCTGCTCAACCACTGAGTGTGTGCGTCGGACAACAACGACGCGAAGAGGTCAAAGAGGTCGAAAGAGACGCAGAACGCGCTCGCGCAAGCGCACGCGACCGCCGACCGGCTGCGGGTGCCTTCGACTCCTCCCCCGCCCCCATTGCGCCTCCCGACTCGGCATAGCAAGCCGCTGCGGCGACCCCCTGAAACGCCCGAAATCGCAAATCCGGCCCCTGATCGGCCGGATGCATCCGCATGCCCGAGAGGGCCTGAAAGGAAACCGATGACAGATGACTTCCACGCGGCCCAAGTCGCCGCACTCGGCCCTGGTGGCCGCGCTCTCTACGACGAGACGATTGAAGGCTTCGACCTGGAACCACATGAGCTGGTGATTCTGCTCGAAGCCGCGCGCACGAAGGATCGCCTTGACGACCTCAACCGCGAACTTGCTTCCGGCGTGACCCGTCGCACACAGTCGGGCAAGCAGACGAAGCCTGCTTCGCCTGAGGCTCGACAGCTTGCCTTAAACCTTGCCCGCCTGGTCGCCGCACTTCGCCTCCCGGCCTCTCAGGGCGCATCTCGGCCGCAGAGGCGCGGCACCCGTGGCGTTTACACAATCAGGGCGGCGAGCTAGTGGCGTCGCGCCGGTTCCGCGCGTCTGAGGCCGAACCGCTCGACTGGGCAAACGTCCCTGAGCCTGATTTCCCGCACGCCTACCTCGCCAAGCTTGCGCCGCTCGATCCGCTCGCGCGCTTCGTGGCCATGCATGACGACTTCCGCGAATGGATCGAATGCGAGCCGCTGACCGCCGACGAGCGCGCCCGCATCCTGTCGCTTGACGCTGCCGCGCCGCACCCGGATAAGCGCCGTGGCAACGCTCTTGCGCGCTTCGAAGGCTTGGCGATGTCCCACTACGGCCGCGCCCTCGCATCGGCCCTCAACGGCCCCGTAGGCCCGTACACGCCGGGGGCAATCCGTGGCTAGCCGGGTCTTCCTCAACCACTCCGCAATCGCTGACATTCTCAGCAACTCTCCCGCTCTGGCCGAAGAGCTAATGGCCGCCGCCGAAGCCGTGAACGCCGCCCTGCCACCGATCCCGGTGCACTCGCCGGGCCAAGTCGAAGGCTCCGACCCTCAGCACGCCGCGACTGAAGTGACCCTCACCCGCACCGGCCGAGACAACAGGCTCACCGCCCTTGTCACGCTCGCGCACCCGGCTGCTCAGGGCCTCGAAGCAAGACACAGCTACCTCGCGCGCGCCGCCGCTGAAACCGGACTCGAACTCGGCCGACGCGACTAACCCACGCCCAACCCGAAAGGACAAACCGCATGGCCGATATCGGATACGCGACTCTCTCGATCATCCCGACGATGGAGGGGAACTGGAAGCGCCTCTTCAGCGACATCGACGCCGAAGCGACTATCGAAGGTGCTGCCGCTGGCCGCGAATACGGCCGCGCCCTAATCAGTGACATTGCCGCCGCGACCGGCAACGCTGACCCCTACGCCAAGATCACCGACAAGGCCAGCGAGTCCGGCCGCTCGGCAGGCTCCAAGTTCGCCGCCTCGCTCAGCGAGTCGATCAAGTCCCACACATCGGACATGTCTTCAAGCGTGTTCGGGGCCATGTTCGGCGCTCAGGCCCTCTACGGCCTCGCCTACAGCGCAGGCCAGGGCATCATGTCCGCGATCAAGACCGGGATCAACTCAGCGGGCGACCTTCAGTCCAACCAACTGAGTTTCGAGACGCTGCTAGGCAAGGGCCAGGGCGATGCGATCAATAAGCAGCTTCAGGCGCTTGCTGACAGCACGTCGTTTGACGACACGACCGTTATGAACACCGGCAAGGCCCTGCTCGGCGCGGGCATCCCGGCGAAGTCGCTGCTTGGCGACATGACTGCCCTTGGCGACGGCATGGCCGCGTTCAGCGCGAACACTGCCGACAGCAATACCGCCTTTCTCGGCTTCTCGCAGATCATGGCGCGCGGGACGGTAGACCTTCAGGACTTCCGCCAAATTCAAATGGCGATCCCGTCCGCGAACCAGGAACTTGCGAAGTCCCTCGGCGTGCCGACCTCCGCACTGGGCGACCTGATCAGTTCCGGAAAGCTCGCCGCTAACGATGTCATGCCGAAGTTCCTGGCACAGCTACACAAGGACTACGGCGGCTCGCTGACCAAGCAGGCGACCACGATCAACGGCGCGCTCGCGAACATGGGCGACACGATCAAGACGAAGCTGGGAGAAGACCTGCTTCCGATCCTGTCGAAGATCACGCCCTACCTCGGCCCCGTCACGGACGGAATCGGCAAGTTCCTCGGCTGGCTGTCCAAGCTCGGCGGCGTCGCACTCGGCGGCGTCAAGGATTTCTTCGACAACCTCGGCAAGCACTCCGACGCCATGAAGACCATTGGCAAGGCGTTTGACGACTCGACCACTTCCGGCGTCAAGAAATTCGCTGACCTCATGGGCAAGGCAGGCGACGCGCTTGGCACCGTGTTCGATTTCGTTGCCAAGCATCCGACCGCCGTCAAGTCGATCCTGAAGGCCGTTGCAGACGTGACAGCCGCGTTCCTCGGCCTGACCGTCATCGAAGCGATCATGGATGCGCTTAACCCGTTCACTCTGCTCCTGCTAGGAATCACGGCCGTTGTAGCAGGTGCGATCTACCTGAACGAAGTTGTACAAAAGAAGCTCGGCGGCTGGCGCGCCCTCTTCAGCGATATCGGCAACTGGTTCAAGAACATCTGGTCAGACGTTTCCGGCTGGTTCGTCGGCCTCTGGAACACCGTGACTTCCGGCGTCGAAGGCGCATGGAGCGGCATCGCCGGTTTCTTCTCCGGTCTTTGGTCGGGCATCAAGTCGGGTGCAACGACCGCATGGAACGACACCGTTTCATGGATCGGCGGAATCCCCGGCCGCATCACGAGCACACTGGGCGACCTCGGCAGCCTGCTCTACAGCGCCGGTAGCTCGATCATCGGCGGCCTGCTGAGCGGCCTCAAGGACAAGTACGAAGACGTGAAGAGCTTTGTCGGCGGTATCGCCCAGTGGATCAAGGATCACAAGGGGCCGATCAGCTATGACGCCGTTCTGCTCACCCCGGCCGGTAAGGCGATCATGGACGGCCTGCACGCGGGCCTCGCTGCTGGCTTCCCGGTAGTCAAGGGGATGATCGCGGACGTAAACCACGCGCTCGCAACGACCGGGCGAAACGTCTACGTCGCTGGCCCGAACGCGAACGGCGCTGCCGCCGCAGCAAACGGGGCAGGCATTGCCCGCACGACGATCAATCAGACGTTCGTAACGAACAACCCTGTCGCCCGCGATCCGATGCAGAGCATTCGCGAGGGTGCTCAGACGGCGCGAACTCACATGGTGCTCGGCGTGGTGTAAACGGTGCGAAGGGGTGGCGACCACGCCGCCGCCCCTCCCCCGCCACCGCAAGACGTACGCGGCTTATGTGCTGCATAAGCGCCCTTACGTGAGGCTGTCCTGCGCTTCGAATTGGGGGCACATGCCAGCTTTTAATGCCGACCGGGCATTAATACGCTCGACCTATGATCCTGTTTTCTACGGCGCGAGCCACCTTTATTGCCCACTTCATTTACGAAGCACTTCGGTGCGGAGAAGACCGTGCGACCGCCGCAGCAATGGCATCGCAGGCATGGGCTGAGGCGACCGCGTAGACCATGAAGGCACACATCATCGCGGCGACTGCTGTGCTCGCGGCTCTCACCCTCACCGCGTGCTCAAGCAAGCCGACCGTGCATCACAAGGCCGCACCGGCAGACGTAGCGTCGCCCAGCGCGACGCCCGTGGAGACGACTGCGCCGATCCCCTCAGCATCACCCACAACAGCGACCGCTGTGGCCCAGCCCAGCGCGCCCGTGACCGTCACGAGCTATCGCATCACCGCGACGAGCGCAAACGGGATCGCCCTTGTGCTGGCCGATGACACGAAATATAAGACGCGCACGCCCCTCAAGGGCATCGGCGGCACTATGTGGCAAGACGTTCCCGCAACTGCTACAGGCGTCAGCGTTCAAGTAATCAGTCAGACTGGCGACGGCGTGAGCTGCACCATTACCGCCAAGGAAACCGGCAAAGTTGTCGCATCCCAGAGCCTCGCCCCCGCGCATGGGCAGGGCGCGCAGTCCATTGAGTGCGACATGCCCTAGCCCCCGCTGAGGCAACCAAAGGCCCCGTGCGACCGCGAACGTCGCCGGGGCCTTTTCACGTATCGGTGCCGAAACTCCCGCGCGCCGGTAGTCACGAAGGTGATTGAAACGACCGACCTTGACGGCGAGGGTTGGAAGTCGTTTGAACGTGTCCCGTCGCACTGCTCTAACCCTCGATGCCGGTACCACAGCCCGAACCAACTAGACGGGGACTGGGACCCTCACTGAGCATGCTCGGCTCGGCCGCCGCTCTGTTAATGTGATGTTTTAGCGGACACCGACGGTGCTGTACGTTTCTGACATGTCTTCCGGTGACCACTACTTCAGCGCGTCACCGGGCAGCGACCCGAAGCTGAGGTCGATCGACGTGCGGCTCGCCGGCCGTGAGCTGTCGGTCACGACGGGGGCGGGAGTCTTCAGCCCCGATCGCCTGGACACCGGCACCGCCGTGCTGCTGGCCAACACGCCCGTGCCGCCGCCGGGCGGCCATCTTCTCGATCTTGGCTGCGGGTGGGGGCCCATCAGCCTGTCGCTCGCGCTCGGGTCTCCTCGCGCGACCGTGTGGGCTGTCGATGTGAATGAGCGTGCCCTTGATCTCGTTCGCCGGAACGCATCTGATCTCGGGCTCACGAACGTCAACGCCGTGCGGCCCGAGGATGTTCCGCACGACCTGGGGCTGATGGCGATCTGGTCGAACCCGCCGATCCGTGTCGGGAAGAACGAGCTTCACGGCATGCTGCAGACCTGGCTGCCCCGGCTCGAGCCCGGGTCGGACGCGTGGCTCGTGGTCGCGCGCAACCTCGGCTCGGACTCGTTGCAGCGCTGGCTGGAGGCGAGCCTCCCCGCCGACTTCACCACGTCGCGCACCGCGACGAGCAAGGGCTTCCGCGTCCTGCGCGTGCGCAGGCACGGCGCGTAGCGGCCTACACGAGCGTCACCTCGCCGTCGAACACGAGCTCGGCCGGCCCCGAGAGCGAGAGGTGCTCGCCGTCCTCTGTTTGGAACATGCGAACGACGACGGCGCCACCGGCGATGCGGACGCGCCATTCGTCTGGCGCGCGGTCGCCGGCCCAGTGCCGGAACGCGAGCGCGGCGGCGACGGTGCCGGTCCCGCAGGACAGCGTCTCCCCCACGCCGCGCTCGTGGACGCGCATGCGGATGTGACCCACGCCGTCCCGCACGAGCGGGTTCTCCGGCACGACGAACTCGACGTTGGCACCGTGCTCCGGGACCGGATCGATCACCGGGAGGTAGGCGAGATCGAGCGCGTCGAGCTCGGCTTCATCGGGCAGCGCGACGACCACGTGCGGGTTGCCGACGTCGATGCGGAGACCGGGCCGCGCCACCTTCAGGCCCTTGGCGTTGACGAGCGGCTCCTCATCCCCGATCCACCAGCCGCCCATGTCGACCTGGAAGCCGAGCGCCGAGCGCTGCACGTCCCGCACGCCCGCGCGAGTGCCGATCGGGAGGATGTCGCCCGGCGCCAGTTCGACGAGCCCGCTGCGGGTCAGGAACTCGGCGTAGACGCGCACCCCGTTGCCGCACATCTCGGCGACGGAGCCGTCGGCGTTGTAGTAGTCCATGAACCACTCGGCGCCGGGGTTCTCGAGCAGCGCGGCCGTGCCCGCGTCCAGGTTCCGGGAGCGCACGGCGCGGATGACTCCGTCGGCGCCGATGCCGAAGTGCCGGTCGCACAGAGCGCCGATCTGCGCCTCGCTCAGCTCGAGGGCGCCGTCGGGGTCGGCGAAGAGGATGAAATCGTTGCCGGTGCCGTGGCCCTTGCTGAAGTGGAGTCTGACCGCCATTGCGCCAGCCTATCGACGGCGGCACGCGCTCGATGCGCGGCATCCGTCGCCTCGGTGTCGAACCAGACGGCGCCCTCATAGCGCTTGAACCAGCTCACCTGGCGACGCGCGTAGCGTCGCGTCAGTGCCTGTGTCTGCGCGATCGCGTCGCTCTCGTCAAGCTCCCCCCGCAGCTGGGCGAGCGCCTGCGCGTAGCCGATGGCGCGTGACGCCGTGACGCCCCGCTCGATGCCGCGGCCGCGCAGCGCGGACACCTCGGCAAGGAGGCCGGCCGCCCACATTCGGCGCACACGCTCGTCGAGCCGCTGGACGAGGAGCTCGCGCGGCGTCGTGAGGCCGACGATGACGACCGGATGCCACAGCCGAGGCGACTCGGGCAGGGCAGCTCCATGCCCCTGCTCGGCCAGTTCGTGCACCTCGAGGGCGCGGACCAGGCGGCGGCCGTTCGCCGGATCGATCCGGGCGGCGGTAGCCGGATCGGCCGCTTTCAGCCGGGCGAACAGCGCGCCGGGGCCGTCTGCTTCGAGCTCGGCCTCGAGCCGCGCCCGCACGGTGCGGTCGTGACCGGGGAACCGGAAGTCGTAGATGACGCTCGATACGTAGAGGCCCGACCCGCCGACCAGGATGGGCACCGCGCCTCGCGCGGCGATGGTCTCGATCGCGGCCCGCGCGTCGCGCTGGTAGGCGGCGACGCTCGCCTCGTCGGTGACGTCGAGCACGTCGAGCAGGTGATGCGGGATGCCGCGACGGGCCGCTTGCGGCACCTTGGCCGTGCCGATGTCCATGCCCCGATACAGCTGCATCGCATCGGCATTCACGATCTCGGCGGCGTGGCCCCGCTCGCGCAGGAGCAACGCCGTGCGGATGGCCAGCTCGGACTTGCCGGTGCCGGTCGCGCCGACGATGACGAGGAGCGGCGCGCCGGACACGCTCAGCGCAGCTCGTCGCGCGGGTCGTAGATGGGCGCCGTGGCGACGCTGAGCGCCGTCTCGCCGAGCGGGCGCAGCGTCGGCATCCCGAGAGAGACGGCGGAGGCGGCAGGGCCGCCGTGGCCGTGACCGCTCGGCACCCCGCACGCCTCGGACTGCTCACGATCCCACGCGTCGCCCGCCCGAGTGCGCCGGATCCTGAGCGGCGCACCATCGGGAGAATCGGCCAGCAGATGGAACGGCGCGGCGTGGGTGATCTCGACGGTGACGACGTCACCGGGGCGCGGCGCAGCGGACCCGGCGGGGACCTCCACGTGCACGAGCCTGCTGTCTTCAGCGCGACCGCTCACGCGATGGGTCTCGCCGTCCTTCTTGCCCTCGCCCGTCGAGATGAGCACCTCGACGGTGCGCCCGAGCTGCTTGCGGTTCTCTTCGAGCGAGATGCGCTCCTGCAGGGCGATGAGGCGGTCGTAACGGTCCTGCACGACCTCTTTCGGGACCTGGTCCGCCATCGTCGCGGCCGGGGTGCCTGGACGGATGGAGTACTGGAAGGTGAACGCAGAGGCGAATCGCGCCCGCTCGACGACGCGCAGCGTCTCCTGGAAGTCCTCCTCGGTCTCGCCGGGGAAGCCCACGATGATGTCGGTCGAGATCGCGGCCTCAGGGATCCTGGCGCGGACGCGGTCGAGGATGCCGAGGAACTTCTCGGAGCGGTAGGACCGGCGCATCGCGCGCAGCACTCGGTCGGAGCCGGACTGCAGCGGCATGTGCAGCTGCGGCATCACGTTCGGCGTCTCCGCCATCGCGTCGATGACGTCGTCCGTGAAGGCGGCGGGATGCGGGCTCGTGAAGCGGATTCGCTCGAGCCCCTCGATCTGACCCGCGGCGCGCAGCAGCTTGCCGAACGCCTGCCGATCGCCGAACTCGACTCCATACGAGTTCACGTTCTGGCCGAGGAGTGTGACCTCGATCGCGCCCTGGTCGACGAGCGACTGGATCTCAGCGAGGATCTCGCCCGGGCGGCGGTCGCGCTCCTTGCCACGCAGCGACGGCACGATGCAGAAGGTGCAGGTGTTGTTGCAGCCGACCGAGATGGACACCCAGCCGCTGTAGCTCGAGTCGCGCTTGGTCGGAAGAGTGGAGGGGAAGGTCTCGAGGGCCTCGAGGATCTCGATCTCGGCGGCCTGGTTGTGCCGCGCCCGCTCGAGCAGGCTGGGCAGAGAGCCCATGTTGTGGGTGCCGAAGACGACGTCGACCCACGGCGCCTTCTCGAGGATGACGTTCTTGTCCTTCTGGGCGAGGCAGCCGCCGACCGCGATCTGCATGCCTGCATGGCGCCGCTTCACGGATGCCAGGTGCCCGAGGTTGCCGTACAGCTTGTTGTCCGCATTCTCGCGAACAGCGCAGGTGTTGATCACCACGATGTCGGCCTCTGCGCCGTTGGCAGGGACGTAGCCCGCCGCCTCGAGCGAGCCTGCGAGCCGCTCCGAGTCGTGAACGTTCATCTGACAGCCGTAGGTCCGCACCTCGTAGGTGCGGCGCCGCCCCGCCTCGTCGACGGCGGCGACGGACTCTGCGATCAGGGTCGGCGCCTCGCTGGGCCGGCCTGCCTCACGACTGGGGATGACGGTGCTCATGATGGCTCAAGTCTACGTTCGCGCAGGACTCTGCTCAGCGACTCTCGTGCCGGGCCCGCATCGCCTCCGCGACCGCGACGCAGATCGTCTCGCCCGAGTAGCCGCGTCGCTGCAGATAGCCCCACAGGCGCCGCTCGGCCGCCTGATCGTCGACGTCGCCCAACTGAGCGACGCGCTTCACCGCGACCTCGACCGCCCGGTCGAGCTCCTCCTCCTGGTCATAGTCCTCGAGCGCTACCGCGATCGCGTCCTCCTCGATGTGCCGTCTGCGCAACTCCCGCTCGATCGCCTGCCGCCCCTGACCTTTGCGGGCCCGCGCGGCGTAGACGAGCGAAACCGCGAGCGCCTCGTCATCGAGCAGACCCACACTCTCGAGCCGGTCGAGCTCGGCCTCGGCGACCGCCTCGTCGACCTCGCGCTTGCGCAGCACCTGCTCGAGTTCCCAGCGGGACATGCCGCGGCGGGCGAGCTGGTGAAGCGAGACGTTCGATGCGCGCTTCCCGGCCTTCTCACGGGCCTTCTCGAGCGCGCGCTCGGCAGCATCCCGCTCGGCCTCGGCCTCGGCCTCCGCTTCTGCCGCGGCAAGCGAGCGAACGGCGGCCGCCGCTGCACGCGCCCTCTCGCTCGGTGCCGCGCCCGGCAGGTAGGCGATCGCCGCCTCGCCTGCGGGGCGGCGGCCGGCACGCGTGGCGCTCCCGCGCCGCTCGCCCTCACCTGAGGCGCGCTCACCGTCGGAGGGAAAGAACCGGACCACCATGGCGGACCTCGCTAGGCGCCCTTGCGCTGCGGCAGCTTCGCGACGTTCTCGACAGGCGACTGC
>Ga0164242_10001738_pt1 | contig 25692 bp, 21 predicted proteins | sample OricomgcompostMG_FD_108783 | JGI IMG/M metagenome (GOLD analysis project Ga0164242, IMG submission 108783) | Miracle-Growth compost microbial communities from Emeryville, California, USA - Original compost - Miracle growth compost (MG) ...
CGCGGTGATTGCCACGGGCACGGTGGTGGTCGAGAGCAGCGTGAAGAAGGTGCAGCACCAGGACGGCGGCATCGTCGGCGACATTCTCGTGCACGAAGGCGATCGGGTGTCGGCGGGCGACGTTCTACTGCGTCTCGACGAAACGCTGACGCGTGCCAACCTGCAGATCATCAGCCAACAGTACGATCGCACGTTAGCACGGCAGGCACGGCTTCAGGCCGAGCGCGTCGGGCTTGCCAAGATCAAGCTGCCCGAAAGCCTTTCTTCGCGCTTGAACGATCCGCAGATCGCCGCTGTGGTCTCTGGCGAGCAAGCTCTTTTCGAGAGTAGAACCAAGGCACTCGCCGGCCAGAAAGCGCAACTGAGATCAGGCGAAGACCAGTTGCATAAACAGATCGAAGGTCTCACCGCGCAGCGGAAGGCGGCTGAGAACTCCGCATCGCTGGTCGACAAGGACCTCAATAACCTCAACACGCTTTTTAACAAACGGCTGGTCTCGGCTGATCGTCTTAGCGACAAGCAACTCGAGCTTTCGCGCCTGCGCGGGGAGGTTGGTCGACTTGCTGCCACCATCGCCGAGGTCGAGGCCAAAATCAGCGAGACCCGGCTGCAGAATTTTCAGCTCGACGACGAGATGCGCAAGGATGTCGACGAGGAGTTGCGCGACCTTGACGGCAAGGAGGCCGAGCTTGCCGAGCGCAAGCTAGTTGCGAAAGATCAACTCGGCAAGACGGAGATACGCGCCCCACAATCCGGCATAGTGCAGGAACTTTCCGTGCATACGGTCGGTGGGGTGATCGCTCCGGGAGAAACCATCATGCTGATCGTACCGGCGACGGACGGGCTGGTGATCGATGCGAAGATCTCGCCCGCAAGCATTGACGATATCGAGCCTGGCCAGCCTGTGTCGGTAAGGCTGTCCGCGTTCGATGCAACCACCACGCCGGAATGCAAGGGGACCGTCCAGAGGATCTCCGCCGATCTGATCAGTGACAAGCAATCGCAGCTTGCCTATTTCCTCGGCAGGATAGTCTTGGACGACAAGGCCGCCTGCCTGCGCGGGACGAAACGGCTGCTACCGGGCATGCCGGCGGAAGTCCACATTCAGACCGGAATGCGCAAGGTTTGGTCCTATGTATTGAAACCGCTCACCGACCAGATATCGCGGGCATTTAAGGAGTAGCCTGCGGGGCGGGAAGACACCTGTCGATGGGGCGCATGACGAAGCACCATGCGCCCTCCATGCACAAAGGGCGTAGTCCGTAACGGCGTGGCGATAATTGAAAATCGCGGCCAGACAACGTACGGAATGCCATGCGCCGCGTCGAAATCGGCATTGCCGTATCTCTAGCCCTTGCATGCACGGGAGGGCTAGCGGAGTGGCGGCGCGAAGCAGGCGCAAAGCCGGACCTGTTAGAATCAAGTTGTGCGGTGGTCGGCATCCGTTGCGGCGCGCCAAGCCGTTATACGGGCACGCTTTACATAACGGAAAACAACATTGTGATCGACGGGATGAATATCGTCGGCAATGTCGTTGTCGATGCCGATAACATCACTATCAAGAACAGCAAGCTCACTTCCAACACGCCTTGGCATGCGCTCAGGGTCATGGACGGCGCCACGGGCTTCACCTTGGCGGACAGCGAGATTGACGGTCAAAACACCACGGTGAACGGCGTCCTCGGGCACGGGACTTTCCTGCGCAATGATATTCATGGCGTTGAGAACGGCATTAATGTCACCGGGCAATCGTTGATACAACAGAACTATATCCACAACCTGCAAGGCGGTGCCGATGCTCACTATGATGGCATCGAGATCAATGGCGGCTCGGACATCCAGATACTGCATAACACCGTGGTCAACGATCACGAGCAGACTTCGGCCATCATGCTGAACAACGATTTCGGCGGCCTCTCGAATATCGTGGTCGACAACAACAGGCTGATCGGCGGCGGTTACAGTTTCTATCTGGACGGCCGTTTCCACGGCGGCGCCGTCGACGATTCCTCTATCAGGATCACCAACAACGTTATCAAAGGCGCTCACTACGGCAATCTGTCGGTCTACGACAGCAAGCCCGTCATTTCGGGAAATATTCAAGAGATGTCGGAATCGGGCCTGCACGCCACGCCCGAATAGCTTCGATCGCGACCGGCAAGCCGGGTCCCGCGACGCGCTCTAGGCTGCGTTCGCGGCAGGTTCCGGTAGCCCCAGAATTCCGGCGAATGCCTCCGTGCGGGCAAGCCAACTGTGGCGCCGGGCAAAAGCCTGACATTTGCGTGCCAATTCAACCGTGCGGGGTTGCGACATCAAGCTGTCGACAGCATCGGCGAAAGCACGCGGGTCGCGCGCGACGCGGACGAGGTCGGTATCGAGCCATCGTGCAGCGGGCAAATCGGTCGACACGGCTGGGCGCCCGGCCGCCAGGTATTCCAGGGTCTTCAAGGGAAAACTCGCTCGGTTGAACTCGATGTCGGCATAAGGCGTGAGCCCGACATCGATGGAACGAAGATAGCTCGGCATCGCTTCGAACGGCTTCGGGCCGACATAGCGTACATTGCGCCGCGTTAGCAGGTTCTCGAGCGAGAATGAAGACCGCAATGTTCCGACAAGCAGCAATGAGTGACCGCGATCGGCTACCGCTTGAAGCAGCCTCAGATCGATTCGTTCGGAAAAGTGTCCGAACACTCCAGCGATCGGCCGTGGCAGATCGACATCTTCGGGCCATGGCGCCATGTCGGTGTCGGCAAATCGTTCCGTATCGCAACCATTGGGAATGAGAATCGGCTTTTGGCCGAGCGCCCGCCAGTGCTCCCCGAGCTTTTCCGTCACGACAATGACGTGGTCGGCTTCATTGGCCTGCTTGCGCTCCTCGGCCAGAAGATAATCGCGGCCAAGCCCCATCAGACCGGCTCCGGCGACGAAGTCGTCGGTTGCGAACATGACCCGGTGCCGAGCCTGGACAGCTTGGAACAGGCAGGTATGGTTCGCCACGATCAGCGCCCGAACATGCTTTGCGCCCAGGGCGCGGACGGCGCGCGCGATGGCCTTGCGCGTGAGAAACGAAGTGGCGCTCCGCATTACGGGCCGGCTTTGCGCCGGCAGGCCTCTTGGCGAGAGCACCGCAAGTCGGGGCTGTAGGATACGCAAGCCCGTTGGCCGCTCGGCGCCACGGCCACGTGCGATCGGCGACGACGGCGGGTCCACGTAAAGAACCGGCGTTCGTGCGCAAAGACGCAGCGCAATGTGCTTTTCGGAAGGATACCAGCGGTCCCAATGGGTACCCGAGCAGATGACCACCAGGTCCTGCCAGTCGCCACCATATCGAGCGTTCTCGCTGCTCATGCTTTAGCCCGCATTCGTCAAGCTAGAAGGCGGCCAGAATCCGGAACCGGCCGCCGTCAGCAGCTCCTGTTCCTGATGTTTTTTTCTGCGCTTGCGCAAAGGGTGATGGTTCGATGCTTCGACCGTCAGAGCGAGGCGTGCGGAGCGTAGGGAGTCGGCGAGTCTACGCCACGGTGGAGCAACGACGATATTACGATAGATTTCGAGTTGCAGATCCACAGCTCTTTTCAGGCTGAAGCGTTCCGCTACCACTTGCCGGCCAAAGTGGCCCAATTCCTCCATCCGCTCGCGGTCACGCAGCAGTCCTTCTATCTGGGAGGCAAGTCTGGCAGCGCCTGCGGAGCCTTCCGCCACCCCGTAGAAGCCTTGTTCTAGAAACAGTGGAAGCGTCGCAGGCTCGAATATTTCCGAAAATCCCTGCTCTCCCTGGACCACGACCGGCCGTCCGATAGCGAGGGCGCGCAGCGCGGAACTGCCCATCCCGATCACCAGGTCGGCGGCCGCATAGGCGGCCCTAGGATCCCGCTCCGATCCAGGAAGCGCGATGACCTTGCGCCCATGCCGAAGGTTGACGGCATGGGCGCGCGCCGTGAGCGCCTCCCGCGAGGCGCCGTCGCCGACCAAGATGAGCTTGAGTGGAAAATGCTCCGCCAGCAAATCGGCCGCATCGATGGCCCTGACCAACGCATCCAGCTTGAGATCCAGTGCAAGGCGGGAAACAGTGACTACGAGCAACTCGTTGTCGGAAACTCCGTTCATTTCGCGGAAGCCGGATCCGTCAATCGCCGGATTGTCGCGTTCGGTGTCGACGGGTGGCTCCATTACCCATACGCTGCCGTGCTGAATTCTGCCTGCCTCTCTCCCCAGTTGCGCCGTTCCCATGATAAGCGGCACCGACGCTGGGACATGCGGCATGACGTCCATGCTCAATACCGTGCAGACGAGCGGGACGCCAAGTAACCCGGCGCCGAAATAAGCGTCCAAGCATGGCGGCCATTCGTAGGCGTGGATGAGGTCGATCCGCTCGCGCAACGCTATCGCCGCAATCTGGGCAATGCGTGACGGAGCGGGCCGATATCGGAGGGGAGATGCCGGCACGAACTTGAGTCCGCGCTCTTCGATATAGGAGACAAGCGGTCCCGGCACGCCATAGACGATCACATCGTGGCCCGCGGCGGCAACTCCGGCAGCCAGATCTATCGCGTTGATTTGGGAGCCGCCAATCGCGAGGTCGTGTGGGTAAACGAGAAGACGCAACGCTCTAACTTTCCATTGCCGAGATTTCTTGGCCCACTGGCCTCTATGCAATCGGAGTTGCGCTTTCGGCCGCAGACATATGCTATCGTTCGGGTTGGAGCCCTAGGTACACCACTTTGATCCGGCGCGACTTCCGCGTCCACATGAACACAGTGGCTTACGGGCTCAATCGGATCATGATTTAGGGCAAGTGCGATACGTCTTTCGAAGATGATGATACCGCGACTTGTTTCCTTTTTCGGTGGCCGCAAGGACCTCCCGTCGATCGAGACGTTTCAAATGGCGTACCAGGGCTCATTTTGATGGTCTGATGCCGCGCGTGACCGTTCGACATCGGTCCGAAGAGGGGCTGCACGACAACGCTACGTGGTAACGCTGCGATATCCGGGAACGCGGCCATTCTTCGCTGATCCATCGAAGGGATTAATCGTGCCACCGGCTGGATTGCGGTAATTGAAAATGGGGTAGTCATGGTCGTTGACCGTGGAATCGATAAGCGAGAGCACAATGCGGGTCTCGGCAAGCACGCCAACGGTCGCGGCGAGGCGCATACGGCAGCGCGAAAGCTTCGCGGCCAGCGCCAGTGCGCAGGAGCAGCGTTCGCGCGATCAACCTGAGCGAGCCGCGAAGCGCGGCCTTTCCGCGCTAATTGTCCTGTTTCTGTGTTCCCTGGCGATCCCGTGGATAATCGACATCGGTCCGCTGCGCATGTCGGTCTATCGTTTTGTCCTGATAGCCGCGCTGCTGCCCTGTCTCGTTATTTGGATCAATGGCAAGGCGGGCCGTATTAGGGTAGCCGACGTTTCGCTTCTACTGTTCTGCTTGTGGTGCTTCGTCAGCCTCGCAATCGTTCACGGCCTGGGCTACTCACTTCAATCCGCGGGCATCACTTTTATAGAAACCATGTGCCCGTTTCTGCTGGGGCGGTGCTTGATTCGCAACGCCGACGACTTTCACGTCGCGGCCCGTGTCCTTTTTGTCGTAGTCCTACTGCTGCTGCCGTTCGCCGCCTATGAATCCTTTACCGGCCACAACCTGCTCTTGCAGATGTTCGCTACGGTGATGTCCAGCTTTCCCGATTATGCGATGCGGCCGCGCTGGGGTTTGCGGCGCGTGCAGGCGGTTTTCGAACACCCGATACTGTTCGGTGTGTTCTGCTGCAGCGCCTTTTCTCTTACCCATCTGGTTTTGGGCTATGGAAAATCCATGGCAAGCCGCTGGACGAAAACGGGCGTTGTCGCAGCAGCCGTCTTCCTGTCCCTGTCTTCCGGACCGATAAGCGCGATGGCGCTGCAGGGACTGCTGATCTTCTGGAACTGGCTGCTGCGCGGCATCGAGATTCGTTGGAAGATCCTCTACGGAGGCTTTGCCGGCGTCTACATGACGATTTCACTGCTTTCCAATCAATCGGTCCCCGAATTCTATGTCCATTATTTCGCCTTCAGCCAGGATACGGGCTGGGATCGCCTCTTTATCTGGCAATACGGCACGGCTTCCGTTGCCGCCCATCCACTCTTCGGCATCGGCTACAACGACTATGTCCGCCCGGAATGGATGGAGCCGAGCATTGATATGTTCTGGCTCATCAACTTCGTCCGTTTCGGGATTCCAGGTGGCGTTTTGATGCTGCTCGCCTTTTGGTCCGTCTTTCTGTCGCTGGCATTCAAGCGCGGCCTCGACGACAGGTGCGCCACCTACAGGATGGCACATCTGCTCACGATGACGGGTCTTTTCGTCGCCGGCTGGGCGGTTCATTTCTGGTTCGCACCCTATGTTCTGTTCCTGTTCCTGCTCGGTGGAGGCGTCTGGTTGCTGGATACCCCGGAAGGCTCCCCTTCCCATGCCGGCGCGAGGCCGCCCGCTCGACGGCCCGCCGCCCGCAGGCGTACCGTTGCAAGCTCGCGCTTCACATAGAAATCCCGGCGGTGCGTTCTTCTTAGGTGTTTGATTTTCCGAAGCACCGTTCCGTCCGCACAAGACCGATTGCGACGACATATCGGCAGCAGCAGCCGGTGGTGGTCGGGCCAGCCTTGGCTCTAGGGTCACCAACCCAGAAGCTCTCCTGACCAATCCGACCACGAGGCAAGACACGAACCTCAATCCGTTGTTCAGATCGAGGGAATCTCGGATATGCAGCGCCGTCCATACCTACCCGCGCACAGGTCTCCTAGTCTCTGGTCGTCAACGCAGCTCGCAGGGCTGCTCGATGCCCAGGGCCGGCACCGGCTCGTATCAATTCTCCGGCGATGACGCCGAGGCGAAAAAGCCCGGTGGCCGCGCGCCCGTGGCGCCGGGAGTAATCACGGATCCGGTTGCCGGCCATCAGGCCGCTGAGGAAGGGATTTTCCAGATAATCGCCGCCGATATGGACCACCCTCGCCTGAGTTGCGTATTCGATTGCGAGACCGCATTGGCGTATTCTACGGAGATAATCGACCTCCTCGCTGTAGAGGAAGAAGGATTCGTCCCAGACGCCGGCAAGGCGCCGGGCCTCTGCTGAGATCATCAGAGCCGCGCCCGTTGCCCATTCGACCTGGCTGCCCTGAGTATAAAGAGGCGCCGCGTCGATGATTTCTCCCAAGCCGAGCCGTGTGGCGATCCTTCCGCCCAGCAGCGCTTCCGACCAAGCGGTCAGGATTGAGGGTTCGCGCCGTAGCGAGAGCACGACATTCCCGCCTTCGTCCAGGATTTGGGGCACCACGACACCGACCGAAGGATCGGCGAGCCGCGCCCTCATGGCAAGTGCCGCGCCCGGAAACAAACGGATATCGGGGTTGAGCACGAGCAGATCAGCATCGGTGCCGGCATTTGCCGCCGCGGCGTTGATCGCCGCCGCATAGCCGGCGTTGCGGCCCATCTGAATGACTTCGGGACGGATCGCGTGCGTGGCGGCGATCAAAGACAAGTCATCACTCGAATTGTTGTCGACGACAATCACGCGATGGCGTGCGATGCCCCCGAGTCCTGGGCGCAACGAATCCAGCAGGCCCGGCAGCACATCGGCACTCTCATAGGTCACGATCACGATGACCAGCAACCGGTCGCACCCCGACTGCTCCGCGGTCACGGCGTGGTCCCTGGAAGCATGCAAGGTCATAGCCGTTTCTCCAGCCCGACGATTATTCGATCCGACTTCACCGCATCGACCGTTGCAAAGGAAGATGGCCGCAAGGGGTATCGCTCCTACTCCACCCGGTCGGATGTTCGTGCCGGGTGCCCGGATGATGCCGCACGCTTAGACCCATGGCAGTAACATAAGCTGCCGGCTCTAAGACTCGCGGCGAGCCGATAAGCCTTTTTGGCGCGATGGAATGTTCCGCCCGAAACCCTACGATCCTTTGGCAACGGAGCAGAGAAACGTGTCACACCAATCCGCAAGCATGGCGGCCGCGATCCCGTCGATCGAACCAGTATCCCGGCTTCATATCGCCCCGCTCGAGCCGGCTGGCTTTGATGATCGGCACGACAGGATTCGCTCCCTTGGCGCTTTGTCCCAGCAGGCGCAAAGCCGAGTGAAAGACTTCATCGACCTGTCCAAGCGCGGGCTGCCGCGCATGTTCACGAGCGGGTACTTCGTCCATACCGTGCGCTCCGTCGCCACCCCGACCGGCACGGTCATGCAGCTCGAAGGCGACAATCTGCGTTATGCCGCGACATGCGCGCTCGGCCTCGCCTGTGTCGACGTCGAGATGCAGCGTCGGATTCTGGGAGGAAGCACGGCGGCCGACCTGGCGCTTTCGACGGTCGCCCGCGCCGAACGCGTGACCAACGATCCAGGCGTGGTTGCGCTGGCCGCCTGGGCCGCCGCCGAGGCAGCCGACCACTATGCCGCTCGGCTCTTCGAGAAACTTGAGAACATATTTGCCACCAACCAGCCGCTGGCCACGGTGGATTGCGGCTGGACGCTGATCGCCGCCGTCGCAGCACTTCATCTAGCCGACACGGCGTCTCTCGCCAAGAAGGCCAAGGACTTGCTTATCGCGTACCAAGGCGCGTTGGGGCTCTTCCCGCATATGCTGCCGCCGCGCTCGGCGGTCAAGCTAAGGGCGCATGTCGGTTCATTCGCCGACCAAGTCTATCCCATGCAAGGCCTCGCCCGCTACTCAGTCGCCATGGAAGATCCTGCTGCGCTGCAAGCCGCCAATGCCTGCGGCGACCGCATCTGCAACCTACAAGGACCGGCCGGGCAATGGTGGTGGCACTATGACGCGCGCCACGGGACGGTGGTGGAAGGTTACCCGGTCTACAGCGTGCACCAACACGGCATGGGACCTATGGCGCTGCTCGACCTGCGCGATGCCGGCGGCGCTGATCATCTTCGCTCGATCGTGAGCGGCCTCGAGTGGATCGATCGTCATCCAGAGGTCTCGGGATCGATGATCGATGAACAGGAGAACGTCATCTGGCGCAAGGCCGGTCGACGCGAGCCGAGGAAGGTAGTGCGGGTGGTTTCGGCACTCACCACCGCGACGCATCCCGGCATGAAGCTGCCGGGCTTGGACACCATTTTCCCGCCGAACCAACTGGATCGTGAATGCCGGCCCTACGAACTGGGATGGCTCATCTATGCGTGGCTCGGCAGCGGCATCGTGCAACGCCTGCGGCCCGGATCGTGCGAAGCCGAAAGCGGGGCAAAGACGGTTTGAGGATCGGATCATGGCACGAAATCAGAGCTTGCTGTTCGGGTTCTACCTCGACGCGCTACGCATGGAAGAGGTGGTGCAACGCTGCCGTACTGCCATCGTGACGCGTAAGAGGGTGCTCGTCGGCGTCGTTAATGCGGCGAAGCTGGTAAAGGTGCGCAGCGATCCGCTGCTGTGCAATGCGCTGACCCAGTGCGACCTGCTTCTGGCCGACGGTCAGTCGGTGGTCTGGGCAAGCCGCCTGCTGGGGCGCCCGCTACCCGAGCGCGTCACCGGCATAGACCTCTTCCAAGAACTGCTTTCCCTCGCCCACACCGAAGACAGGTCCATCTACCTGCTCGGCGCCACGCCGCAGGTGTTGGGGCGGTTGCGCAAGGAACTCGGCAGGCGGTTTCCTGGGCTTCGTGTCGCCGGATCGCACGACGGCTACTTCAAGGACGACGAGGCGGCTGCCATCGCGGCGGAGATCAAGGCGGCTTCTCCCGACATGCTGTTCCTCGGCATGACCTCGCCGAAAAAGGAGCTGTTCCTCGCGCGCTACGGCTCGTCGCTCGACGTGCCCGTCCTGCATGGCGTCGGCGGTTCGTTCGACATTCTCGCCGGTGTGACCCGGCGCGCGCCCGAGATCTGGCAGCGCGCTGGTATGGAATGGGCCTATCGCGTGTTACAGGAACCCGGACGGCTATGGTGGCGGTACATGACGACCAACACCGCCTTCGTGGCGCTTACCATACGCGAACTGATCCGGCCCATGCACGCCTATCGGCCGAACGGAGTCGGCGTGGCGCGTGGCCGGGCCTAGCGTGGTCAGCCATGAGCGTGCGGCCGGCAACCTCTTGAAACCTCTTCATTCCGGTACTCGCAGGGGCGCGTGATGGATAGTGTATTTTCCGGCCGGCTGGCCATTCTGGGTCTGGGCTATATCGGTCTGCCGACGGCGGTCGCGCTGGCGACGCGGGGGGTCGAGGTCATCGGCGTCGACGTGAAGCCGGATACGGTCGCGGCAATCTCGCGCGGCGAGGTGCCGTTCATCGAGCCGGATCTCGCGGTCGGCGTTTCCGGCGCGGTGGCGATGGGTCGATTGATCGCAACCACGGAAACGCCGGAGGCCGATGCCTACATCATCGCGGTGCCGACCCCCTTCAACGGCGACCACAGCGCTGATCTCTCCTTCGTTAAGGCGGCGGCCGAGCAGATCGCCTCTAAGCTGCGGCCCGGAAACATCGTGGTGCTGGAATCCACCTCCCCGCCCGGCACGACGGAGAAGATCGGCAAGTGGATCGGCGATCTCAGGCCCGACCTCAAAATGCCGCGCAACGGCTCCAACGGCGCCGACATCTATCTGGCTCACTGCCCCGAACGCGTCCTGCCTGGCCGCATCATGATCGAGATCGTCACCAACGACCGTGTGATTGGCGGCCTGACCGAGCATTGCGCCGAAAAGGCCGCCTCCATCTACCGTGTCTTCACCAAAGGCGACATCCTGCTCACCGACGCCGCCAGCGCCGAGATGGCCAAGCTGGTCGAGAACGCCTATCGTGACGTCAACATCGCGTTTGCCAACGAATTGTCGCTGATCGCCGAGAAGCTGCATATCGACGTCTGGGAGGTAATCCGGCTGGCGAACAGGCACCCGCGGGTGAACATTTTGAGTCCCGGCCCCGGCGTCGGCGGCCACTGCATCCCGGTCGATCCCTGGTTCATCGTTGCGGCCGCGCCCCAGGAATCGCCGCTCATCCGCACCGCCCGCGAGGTCAACGACCGGCGCCCGCATCACGTGGCCGAACAGGTTGTCGAGAAAGCTGGCCGGTTCCGAGCACCGAAAGTTGCGTGCCTAGGACTGACCTTCAAAGCCAATGTCGACGACATTCGCGAAAGCCCCGCCGCCGAGGTTGTCGAACTGATCGCGGCAGCGCTTCCGGACAACGACGTCCTGGTTGCGGACCCTTACGTGGACGCGCTGCCGGCGTCGCTCGCGGCCTGCAAGAATATTTCGCTGGTCGGCGCCTACGACGCCGTCGAGCAGGCCGACATCGTCGTGCTTCTGGTCGAGCACGACCCCTTCAAGTCCATCCGCAACACCCGCCTAGGTGGGAAGGTTATCTACGACACGCGCGGCGCGTGGCGCTGAGGGGAACGGCATTTTCGGCATCGTGGCGGGCGCGAACTCGGTCGGGCGAAGACCCAGCCCGAAGAAATGCTCAATGGCGCGCACGCAGCGTTGCGCCGCTTGCCCATCACCGTAAGGGTTCACGGCATGTGCCATGTGCCGGTAGGCGCCTTCGTCGGTCAGCAGCGTGCTCACCTCATCGAAGATCAGTTCCTCGTCGGTACCGACCAGACGCACGGTGCCGGCTGTGACGGCTTCCGGCCGTTCGGTTGTGTCGCGCATGACCAGCACGGGCTTGCCGAGCGACGGCGCCTCTTCCTGCACGCCGCCGCTGTCCGTCAGCACCAGTGAGCAATCGCGCATCGCGCGCACGAAATCGCGATAGTCGAACGGGGCGGTGATGATGACGTTGTCGATACCGGCAAGCGGCGGAAGCAGCACTTCACGCACCGCCGGATTAAGATGTGCAGGCAACAAGAAAGTAGCATCGCCGAAATGCTTTGCCAGGCGCGCGATCGCCCGGGCCACGCGTGCCATCGGCTCGCCCCAGGATTCGCGGCGGTGCGCGGTGATCAGAACCGTGCGCCGGCCGGCTGTGGCGCGCGTGCTGACGTCGTCTCGCGAGGCGACAGCCAGCAGCGCATCGATGACGGTGTTCCCCGTCACCACGATATCCTTTGCGGGAACACCCTCGCGCAGCAGATTGGCCTTCGAGGTGCTGGTGGGTGCCAGATGCAGTGCGGCGATATCCGTGGTGAGGCGGCGGTTTCCTTCCTCGGGGAAGGGGTCATAGGCGTTGCCGGTGCGCAGTCCGGCCTCGAGATGCACGACCGGCGTCTTGCGATAGAATGCGGCCAGCGCCGCCGCGAGACAAGTCGTCGTATCGCCCTGCACAACGACGGCGTCGGGAGCTTCGGCCAAAATTACGTTGGAGATGCCGTCCAGCACCTTCCAGGTCACATCCTCCAGCCGCTGACGCTCGGAGATGATGTCGAGGTCATGGTCCGGCCGGATCGCAAACAGCGTGTTGACCTGATCAAGCATCGCGCGGTGCTGGCCCGTGACGGCGACGACCGGATGACAATGCCGCGAGTTTCGCAACGCCTTGACCAGCGGCGCCATCTTGATGGCCTCGGGACGGGTCCCATAGACGACGAGTACCTTGCGCATGTTCCTTCCCCCATTACAGCTTGGCCCCTCAACTCGCGCCCAGCGAGGCCATGTTGTGGATCGTATCCTGGTCGTACCGCCAGCGTGCCTCGCGCTCCACGCATACCCGGCTCGCTAGCTTGTGGCCGACAACGGTTGTATCCTCCGCGAAGGCGTTGATGAGGGACGTGTCGCAAAGCTGATTGACGATGCGAGGCAGCCCCCGGCTCGCATCGAAGATGGCGTCGCAAGCCGGCGGCGTGAAAATTTCCCGGGTGGCACCCACAACCTTGAGACGGTGGGCGATATAGGCATGCACACCGTCACGGGACATTCCGTAAAGATGGAAATCCGACGACACGCGCTGGGCGAACTGCGTCAGGCGCGGCTGGGCGATGGTCTGGCGCAGTTCCGGCTGACCCACGAGAATGATCTGCAGCAGCTCGTTTTCCGTCGTGTTCAGATTGGAGAAGCAACGCAGTTCCTCCAGCATCGCCTCTGACAAATTCTGCGCCTCGTCGATAACCAAGACGGTATGCCCGCCCATCGCCGCCTCGGCGTGCAGCAAAGTCTCGAACTGCCTGAAAAGCTGAACGTAGGGCGTGCGCTCGCCGATCGGCTGGCCGAGCGATGACAAAGCCCAATGCAGCAGCCTGCCGCTGCGGCCACGCGCATTGGAAATCAGCCTGATGGCGAGGTCGCGCGAGGCCGAGCGCAGTAGAAACTGGATCAGCGTCGTCTTGCCGGCGCCGACCTCTCCCGTGATGAGGATGATGGGCGCGAAATTCTGCAACCCGTATTCGAGCATCGCATAAGCATGCTTGTGCCCCTTGGACCAGAACATGAAACTGGGATCCGGCAACAGGCTGAAAGGCTTACCGGAGAGGCCGAAATGTTCCTTATAGATGGAGGACATGAAGGTCATGGATGATCCCGCCGGCCGGTGGTCTACCTCAGATGTAACGGCACTTGTTGAGCACCACTCCGAGCAGGTTGGACGTATCGGAGAGTTCGCGTTCGCACAGGTCGATCTCGGCGAAGCTACTGGTTTCCGCGGCAGCGATCATCATCACGCAATCGACTTGCGGCAGGAAGCCCATCACGTCGTCGCCGCACAGCATCGGCGGCATGTCATAGATGACGATAGTCGGCTGAAGCTCGCGGCATGTCTCTTTCAAGACCCGCGTGGCCGAAGCGCTTTGCAGCAGTTCGGATGTAAACGACTCCGGCCGCCCATTGGCAGCAAAGGCCAGATTATCACCGCGCTGCACAAAGGTATTGCGCACAGACTGGCGACCGCTGAGAAAGTTTCCCATGGCCGGGGCGCGATCCAGACCGAGAAGGTTGGCCATGCGCGTCTGCGCAAGATCGAGATCGACGACCAGGGTGCGGCATTCGTCCTGATGACCGAGACTAAAGGCGAGGTTGAGCGCCACCAAGGATTTGCCGCAACCCGCCGTCGGCGAGGTGATAGCAACGGACGTCCAGTGGTTCTGCTGCATGTCCTGGAGGATTTTCGTGCGCAGCCGGTCGAAGGTGGAATAGGCCGGACTTGACCGGTCGGCGGTGATGATGCGGTTCGCCGCAAGGTGATCCACGCGGATATCGGCGACCGGCAGTTCGCACCAGGACAGCGCATTGGGAATAGCGGACCGCCCCTGCGACCTGCCTTCGGCGCTAACCGTCCGGGGCGACTCGAAAACGGCTGGTCGTACCAAGTCGCCGTATCTCTGCCTGGCCTTGTCCAGGGCTATCTGAATCTGCTCCATATTCCGCTGATCCTTTTCAATGGTGATCGGGAGCCGGGACTGCGCCTACATGATCGGCGGATGGCCGAGCATGCCCATGACTTTCACAATCAGGCCGTCGACGGGGAGCAGCGACGCCAACATCAATGCGGCGGCAGGAGCGAGTGCCGCGGCCGCCACGGATGCGGTCATGATCTTGACGGTCGAGAAGCCAGCTTCAGCCTTTGTCCAGATATAGGGCACCACTTCTAGCGGCTGTGCCTGCAGCATGTCGGCGAGTTCACTTGGGCGGCGGACGGTCTTGTTCAAGAACTCCAGAAGCACGACCAGCGCCAACCCGCCGCCCAGCCCGGCAATGGCGCCCACCGCCAGAATGCGCATGCGGTTGGGCCGCACCGGAGACATGGGCGGGCTGGCCGGCTCTACGAGCGAAAAATTGCCGCCCTGCGCATTGGCCTCTATTTGCTCTCCGGTGGAGGCTTCCGCCAGCCGAGCAGCTGAGGTTTCATATTGCGCCTTGATATTGTCGTGCCGGCGCTGAAGAGCGGCGAGAGCCGTCTCGTTGGCCGGCGTGGCAGCAATCACGGTCTCGAGTTGACCAAGACTGTCCTGTACGGACGCCTTCTCCTCGCCGATGGCTTTCAGGCGGCTATCGATGTCGGCAAGCTGAAGGTCGAGCTCGGATGAACCGCCCGTCTGGTTGGTGGAGCTGATATTCTGCTTGAGAACGGCGATACGATTGCGAAGAGCGGCGATGCTGGGGCTGTCCGGAGAAAAGATGACAAGTTGCGCGGCCAGCGTGCGGTTGAGATCGGCCAGCATCTGCTGATCGGGCGTTTGCGGTGCCGCGGACCCGACACCGCCGGTCGCCTCGAACAGTTGGACGAGGTTGCCGCGCCTCGAACGGAGCGCCGATTCCTCGCGTTCAAGCTGGACGAGGCGTTCCTGCTGATTTCCCTGGCGCGCGCGTGCGAATTCCAAGTTTTCCGGAAGCGCGTTCTGGTGCGCCGTCTTGAAAGCAAGTATTTCCGCCTCGACCTCCGACAAGGTGGTGCCCAAACTTGCGGCTTCGCGGCTGAAGAAGGCCGTGGCTTCGCTGGCGCGGCTGTTGCGCAGGCTGGCGCTGCCGTCGACGATTAACGTCACGAAAGCGTTGACAACGCGCGCGGCAAGTTCGGGATCGCGCGCATCGAAGGAGACGCTGAAGACGGCTGCCCCCTGGTTTCCGCCCAGCGCGCCCATGTCGAGTTGCTGGAATACCGTGCGTTTGCGCATGTCGTCGGCGATGGCTTCATCGGTGAGCGCGACGGCACTGCCACGATAGACGCCCAGATCACGAGCGAGCTTGACCAAATTGTCGCGCGTCGTAAGGCGCTGTTCCACAAGTTGCATCTGCTGCCATGCATTGATCGGCACGGTCGAGCGGGCGATGTCGGTCGATATCTGCGGCGCTTCGGCGACGATCTTAGCGCTTGCCTGATAGACGGGCGGCAATGCGCGGGTGATCACGGCGGCCACTGTCGTAAAAGTAGCTGCCACGAGAACGAGCAAGGGAAGCTTGCGCCATAGCATCGAGAGATAGAAACGGATGTCCAGATCGCCCATTTTGCCTTCCGTCCAGAGCCTTCGCCGGTCGAGGCCAGCGAATCCATCTTCCCGCGCCGGGTCTGTATGCGATAGACGAACCATAGGCGTGCCAGGACCAAGCATCGTGCGGACGAGCTACGCCTTGCGACTAGGGCGCGGTACGCTTGAAGGTGCATTTGGGGCAGACTGGTCGTCGATGGCCTTGCGCCTTTGCGTGGTCTCGATCACGGTCCGACGCGCGAATGCAGTGGTCTCGTCGATCACCTTGCCCATGAAAGCGATCTGGTCCTGAAGTAATCTCAGGCGGTCCGTCGCCAGGATCAGCGACATCGTCAATCGATCCACCTTTTCGGACATGCCTTTATCCGCGCCATTTTCCAGCGCCAGCAGGGAAAAGGCCGCGTCTTCCTTGGTCTTGCGGCACCGTGCCTCAAGCCCCTCACGCTCGATGGTCATCTCACTGACAATTTCGTCGAGCACGGCCGTCAGGCGGTTCAAACGCCTGTTGTCGGTTTCCTGGTCGCGATCGGCGCTTCTTGTTCTAAAGATCCACATCACCCCTCTCCTTCGACCAATTTCGCCCGGCTGATTGTCGCGGCACCGGTGCTTCGCACGATTTTCCCCGGCCCAGATAGGAATCGGCCAACCAGAGGGCCATTTCCATGATGGTGAAGGTCGGGTTGGCGCTTACCGCCGTCGGGAACACCGACACGCTCGTCAAGGCGAGATTGGGTTACCTCATTCAATCGGTGGATGTTCTCGTCGAAGGAAGTAACCCCGCTTTCGCGCGCAACCACCCGCCTTCCACCCTTCGCTACCTTCCATGCCAAAGATATCCCTGCAATACCTCCGCTAATTACGCAAAATTTGGTAATTTCATGACGGAATATATTACACTCTTGCGGAAGTTTTATTATCATCATGATCTCATATACTTTTGAAGAAGTGATGTCCATGAAGTAGAATTTCGCATAGTCTGCGTGCAGACTTCATCACCGGGATCGATCACGATATGCTGAGTTCAAAGCAGATACAGCCGCCACGGCTGAGCATCATTGTTCCCCATCTCAACGAACCGGAGGATCTGGCTCGCTGTCTTGACGCATTGACCACTCAACGCACCGACGGCACCGAATACGAGATCATCGTGGTCGACAACGGGTCCGCCGAACCGCCGCGCGCGGTATGCGCCGGCTTTGCAGGCGTCAGGCTCGAGATCGAGCCCCTCCCCGGCCCCGGTCCTGCTCGCAACCGCGGCGCGTCCGTAGCAACCGCTCCGCTGCTTGCCTTCATCGACGCCGACTGCATTGCCGAGCCTAGCTGGATACATGCGATCGTGAAATTCATGGACAATCCCGCGATCGATTTCGCCGGTGGCGACATCAAGATTCTTTCAAGGGAGGACCGGCTGACGGCGATCGAAGCCTATGAAAGCGTCTACAGCTACCGCGCGCAGTTCTATGTGGAGCGGCAGGGGTTCGCCGCGACCGGAAACATGGCGGTGCGGACCGAGGTTTTCCGAGCCGTCGGCCCCTTTGGCGGCATCGGCTCGATGGAGGACACCGAGTGGGGGCAGCGCGCCACGCGTATGGGTTACCGGATCGGTTACATGGTAAACGCATGCGTGAGCACACCGTCCTGCAAGTCCTTTGCGGAACTGGTGCGCCGGTGGGATCGCCACGTCGCCCACGAATACCGTCAGTTCAGAAACAGGAAGAATCCTACGCTGATATGGACAGCCAGAAGCTTGGCAGTCGCCGTGTCGCCGGCGGCGGAAGCCATTCACATCCTGCGCTCGGATCGCCTTGACCGACTGCGCGACCGCTGGTCGGCGCTGACATGCCTAACGTGTATACGGCTCTACCGCGCCTGGAGGATGCTGCGATTACTGATCGATCAAAATACCGACACGCTCATCGCAGGCTGGAACCGAAAGTAGTACTCAATATATACCTGATTAATTTATCAAATATCTTTGTAACTAAATATAATTATCTATAGATTTTCTCTATATAAAAAATTCTAATATAAAAATGTTTTCGGCATCTCCTTTGGCTCGAAACCTAAATTCATTCTGAAAATCGATTCCGGCGCCATCCCGGCTCGCCAGGGAGGGACTTATGCTTGATCGTCTTCAAGCGCCATACCCATCGGCGGCAGCGATTGGAATCGCTTTGTTCGCGCCGCGGACAATCCGCCTCTATCCGAGCATAAAGCGCGGCTTCGACGTTGGAGCGGTGGTGGTGACATCCCCCCTCACCCTGGTCCTCGTCGGCGCCATGGCGCTGCTGGTTCGGCTGGATGGCGGGCCGGCCTTCTACAGGCAACAACGGCTTGGCAAGGATGGCCGGATCTTCAGCATCTGGAAGCTGCGATCCATGGTGCCTGATGCGGAACAGAAGCTCAGGGATTATCTGGAGAGCAATCCGGCCGCAAAGTACGAATGGACGAAAGCGCAGAAACTGCGCCAGGATCCGCGTATCACCTGGATCGGTAGATACCTGCGAAAATATTCTCTCGACGAGTTGCCGCAGCTTTTCAACGTGCTGCGAGGGGATATGAGCCTGATCGGGCCGCGGCCAATCTGCGTTGACCAGCGGCGTCTTTATCCCGGTACAGCCTACTACAGGCTGCGCCCGGGATTGACTGGCCTCTGGCAGGTCAATGAAAGAAACAATTGCTCATTCGCCGAGCGCGCAGGGTATGACGGGCGCTATGCAGCAGAACTCTCTTTTTCATTGGACATGCGCATCCTGTCGAAAACGGCCCTGGTCGTTACCCGCGGCACCGGCCTGTGACCAGGGCAAGGCAACAGGCCCTCGCCGCGACACGGCAAGGGCCTGAAACGAGATAGCACTGGATCGCCTGTCAGCCGTGCCCGGCCGGGAAGAGATCCCGGAGCTTGAACGCCACCTCGGTTCGATTGGTGGCATTGAGCTTCTTCATGATATTGCGGATATGGACCTTGACGGTGCTTTCGCGCAGGTTGAGTTCGTAGGCGATGATCTTGTTAGCCTTGCCGCGTCGCAACGCCTCGACGACCTCGGCCTGTCGCAGGGTAAAAAGCCCGGCCAAGGGCTGGGCGATCTCGCTGTTGGCGGCGAGAACCTCGCGTACGGCCAATACGCTGCTTGCCGGCACGAAGATGCCACCGGCGAGCGCGAGTTCGATTACCTCCGCACATACACGAATGCCCACATTGGACGGTATGTAGCCTCGGGCGCCGTACTCCAGCGCCTTGAGAATCTGCCCCAACTGATCGGAATCGGCAAGCACGATCAGCGGCGCGGCCTTGAACTCCGCCACCAACCGGCGGATTTCATCTCCCACTTGCGGATCGGCGATATCCTTGCCACCGACGTGCAGAAGAATGGCTGCGAGCGGCGGAAACTCATCCCTTATGTGCTTCCATTCCTCGATCGACCCGAATGCCAACACTTCCATGTTCGGCTTATAGGCCTTGATACCCTGTGCCAGGCACTCACGGTCGAGGGCCCGGTTGTCCAAAAGAACGAGCGAGCAATTTCGTCCTTCTTTGCCTTCATTTTCGGTTGCGTCATCCATGCCGCCCTTCGCCAGAAGGGCGGGTGACGCGCCCGAGGAAATATGCTTTCCATTGCTTGCGATAATCTGTTCCATGATTAATCCCCCTGATGCTGTAACCCAAAACCAAACAGCCTAGTGACAATCTCAAGCGAGATCACGGGCAAAACGTAGATTGGCTGACTGATCCTTCAGCCCATGCCCCATCCCAAGGCGATCGACCTCCCCAACATAAGGCCGATATTTCAAGCCGCCTTTCGCCAGCGGCTACGCTGAAATATATATCGCGTTTACGGATAGTGTAATTGATTTAGATCAATATTATGATCATTTCCCATACCCTAAAATCCATGTCACCGAAACCCATTCCATCACCCGAAATTGGTAAATATACGTATCAATCTCCCATTAAATTTATAACCATATATTATTGTATATATTTTACGATTTCTGATTTTTTAAAATATATAATAAATATATTTCATATATATTTGTTGAATAGTCAGGTGGATCTATGTTTTTTAAGAACTTCTTAATTATTAGCGAGAAACAGGTTAAACTGGCACGAGCGAAATAGATGTTAATTTTAGCCGTTCGATATTGACTCGTGAGAAATATTAAGTGCAGCGATCCCGTTTCCGCGATTTGGCGCACATAGGCAAGTTAGCGCCTCAAATGCCGAGCTGCCTCATGAAACCGAAAATTTATAAGTCGATCGCATTCGCTCATCCTTTCGGATGAAACCTAAGCCAAATGGCGGCGTCGACCTCCGCGACGATCACTCTGTGCCGGAAAAGGAACCTTGCGACGCATTTCCACTTTCGTCGACGGCCATTTATTGTTTCAAATTGATTGAGCGCAAAAGCACGGCATAGCCGAACTGTTACGTGAGAGAGGCAATCTAGGAAAGGGAAACACTCGTCGGGAGACGACGATGGAAATGACGATGAAGAAATATCACAAAGATATTGACGCTTTCGGCCGCAAGTTGAAGCCTTTCGTCGCCACATCAGCCGAGCAGGTGCTTTTGACCGAGTTTTCAAGTCGCCGGCGGCACATGGATGCCGGCGAAGAACTAGTCAGCAGTGAACAACCACCCCGCTTCGCTTACATCCTGCATGAAGGCTGGGCCAGCGCGTATCGAGAAATGTCGAACGGCACGCGCCAGATATTCGACTTCCGCCTGCCGGGAGATTTCCTAGGCCTTCTGAGCCTAGTGATGCACAGGCTGGACTACAATGTCGTGGCGCTGACTGAAGTGGTCGTGTCCGAGGTGGGCATGGACAAACTGATCTCGACTTTCCGTCAATCGCCCCTTCTGTCCGAAGCGGTGTTATGGTCCTTGTCGCGCGACGCCGCGATCATAGCCGAACACCTCATCAACATCGGCCGAAGAGGCGCCATGGAACGGATTGTCCATCTGCTGATCGAGATCGGTTATCGCCTCAACCAGGTCGGACAGTCGCCTCAGGACAGCTATGAATGCCCTTTGACCCAGAAAGACCTCGCGGAAGCCTTGGGAATCACGCACGTTCATCTCAATCGCATGCTGCGCCAGCTTCGCAACGATGGGCTGCTGTCGTTCAATGACCACATGGTCACGCTGCACGACTTGCCGACGCTGATGCGCATCGCCGAATTCGAGCCAAACTATCTGCAGACCCGCTGAGACGCACCTTTCCGGGACGACCTCAGACCCGCCAAGGCGAAACTCACCCACCCCTGGCTCCATCACCATAACCAAGAACCTTCGGTCAGCCAGCCGCGGAATACTCGAAATCGACCGTCGCCTCCAGAACTACCAGCGGATCGCCGTTCCTGCTCAGCCGCGCAAGATGCTCCGACAGCCCGATAGCGACCGCTGCTCCATCGTCCCGCCTCCAAATCATCACGGGAACACTAATCATGAAATCGCAAACCGCGCGAGGTTAATACCGGTCTCCAGCTCTGTAAAATTATAGATCTTTTACCTGCCGTCAGTGACAACCATCGCCCCCCGTTAAATGTTAGATGTTCTCTCCAATCAATAATTGTCATTTTTATCGAGATCGAGAACATATCTACATTTGTAGGATACATACCATTACATATTGATTTAAAATATTTTCTTGACAAATTACGTTCTTTTGAACTTACTTCCATATATCCCTATCAGCGAAATGGCATTGATGATGACGATAGTTTACAGTTCACTCTACGAAGCTCTTCGAAGCGTCAACGTCCCAGCTGAATTGGCTGAAAAGGCCGCTGCTGTACGCACTCCAGAAGCCTCATCAAACATCAGCAAGAGAGCGTGGGATATCTTCATCTTCTTGATCGCTGCCAATCTTGTTGTCATTTTTCTGATACTGGTATCAGTGTTGCATGTGAAGAGCGGCTAGCGATTTCCCATATTCGCAGTCACACCAGGCAAGGCGATGACCATCAAGTCGGATTTCTGAATCAGCGATTGCAACCCGTTGCACTGCTTGGAGATGTGCTCAAGATCGGCGGCAAGATCCGGTAGTGGATACTGTCGCGACTAGCCGCGCTCTGTCTTCATGCCATTTTCCCGCGTCGCTAACTCCGCCAGCACCTCTTCCACTGTCTGCACGCGGCAATAGCCGCCGAACGCCTTCAGCGCGGCGCGATGGCGTTCGTCGGTATAGCTGGTGCAAGCATCTTGGGCGCAGATCATGTAGTAGCCGCGATCAGCGCCGTCCCGCACCGCCATGTCGACGCACTGGTCGGTCAGGATGCCGGAGATGATCACGTTCTCGACACCGAGATTACGTAGCACATAGTCGAGATTGGTGGAGTTGAAGACGCCGGACGAGGTCTTCGGGATCACGATGTCGTCGTCGGCCGGCGCGATCTCGTCGATCATCTTCGCCTCTTCCGAGCCGCGCGCGAAATGGATGGCCGACAATTTGTGGTCGAGCGAGCGGTCGCGGCCGTCTTTCGTGAGCGATTCGATCACCGTGTAGACAATCTCGCAACCGGCGGCGCGCGCACCGTCGATCAGGCGCTTGGCGGCCGGCACGACACTACCCTTCATCGCCTGAAAGTAAGTCGGCTTCTCGGTGCGATGGGCTTCGGTCAACTCGCCCTTCTGCATATCGACGATGAGCACCGCCGTCACGGCGGGATCGAGAACCTTGTCGCGCCTGAGGCGCAGCGGATCGAAAGATGCGGTCATTTCGGTTCCTCGATGGGTGCGATCAGTAAACTTCCAGATATTCGTTCACTTCCCAGTCGCTGACATGCGAATGGAAGCGGGCGAGTTCGAAGCGCTTGACGGCGGTGAACACTTTCACGAATTCCTCTCCCAGCGCCGCGCGCAAGCCGGCATCCGCTTCGAGCGCATCGAGCGCGGCGTCCAGCGTCTGCGGGAATTTCTGTAGCGCGGCGTTGTCCTCGCAGGTGGTCTCGCGCGACTGGTCGCGCAAACTGGCTTTCGCTTCCAGGCCCAGCAGTCCGGCGGCGAGCACGGCCGCGCCAAGCAGATAGGGGTTGCTCACCGCCGACCCCGCCCGCATCTCGACATGGGTGCGATCGTCGCCGCTCGCCTTGATGCGCACCATGGCCGAGCGATCCTGGAAGCCCCAGCTGACATTGGACGGCGCGAAGGTATAGGGCTTCACCCGGTGGTAGCAATTGGGCGTCGGATTGGCGAGCGGCATGATCGCCGCTCCGTGCGCCAGCACCCCTTCTATGAAGGAGCGCGCGACGGGCGACAGCCTGTCGGGAGCGGCGGCGTCGAGGAAGGCGTTCTTTCCGGTCTTGCGGTCCCACAGGCTCAGATGAAGATGACAGCCGCTGCCCGATTGGCCGGCGAAAGGCTTGGCCATGAAGGAGGCGATCAGGCCGTTGCGGTGGGCGATTTCCTTCATGCCGTTCTTGAAGGCGAAGGCCTTGTCGGCGGCGGCCATGTTCATGCCGGCGCCGAACACGGTCTCGAACTGCGAGCCGCCATATTCGCAATTGTGGGTGATGACGTCGATGCCGTAGGCGCGCAGCGTCGGCACGAGTTGGTCGAGGAAGGGCGTGTACTGATTGCGCACCGTATGGAAGATATGGATGCCGGAAAAGAGCTGCTGGCGGGTGTCTGCCGACAGCAGGTAATACTCATATTCGTGGCCCATCATGACGTCGTATCCGAGCGCATTGGCACGCTTGACGAGTTCCGAAAATACCCAGCGCGGCGCGGCGCGCTGCGGCTCGCCGTCTTCCCAGTATCCCAGGCACATGACGCTCGCCGTTTTTTCCAGCCAGGGCACGATGCGCAGTGAATCCGGATCGGGGAAGAGCGCCTGGTCGGCATAGTTCCTGTCGCCGTGCAGCCCGCTGGCGGGTACTACGCCGGACGAGGTATCGAGCCCCAGCACGCCGCCATAGAAATTGAGCCCTTTGCGCGCGTAGGACTCGACTTTATTGATCGGCACGGTCTTGGAGCGCGACAGGCCAGCGGTGTCGGCCATCTCGAAACGCAGATATTCGATCGCATTCTTCTGAAGCGACGCCATCAGGCCCGCAATCGCATCGTCAGCCATTACTTCCCTCATGCACAGGAGAGGCCGGGACGGCGGCCTGCGACCGCCGTCCCGGATGACATTCGCCCGCCATCAAGGCTCGGGGATGAAGCTCGGCGTAACTTCCGCCGCCAGCATCAGCTTGTCGTCCTTGACACCGATCATCGTCACGGTCTTCTGCGGCACGCGGCTGCCTTCCGGATAGGTGACCGAGCCGGTGATGCCAGGGAAGTCCTTCGTGGCGGCGAGCGCGTCGCGGATCTTGGCCGGGTCTTCGGAGCCTGCCCGCTTGATAGCGTCGGCGATCAAGCCGACCGTGTCGTAGCCGAGCGCCGCAAAGGCGTTCTCCGGGTCCGTGCCGTAGGCCGCCTTGTAATCGGTGTAGAACTTCTTGATGGCATCGGTGGAGCCCTCGGTCGCCATATAGGCATGGGTCGAATAATAGGTGTCGTTCGCGCCGGACCCGCCGACCTGGATGAGCAGGGGTGTGTCGTAGCCGTCGCCGCCGACGATCGGCTGGGTGACGCCGGCCTGACGCATCTGCTTGACGATCAGGCCGATGTCGTCGGGCATCGCCGAGACGTAGAGCACGTCCGGTTTGTCGGAGAGCGCCTTGAGCTTGGTGATCTGGGCCGTGAAGGACTTGTCGCCGGACTTGTAATCGTCGCGCGCCACGATCGTGCCGCCGCCGTGGGTGAAGGCCTCGTCGAAATATTTGGCCAGCAGCGTGGTGTATTCCGTCGAGTTGTCGCGCAGCAGGTAGACCTTCTTGGCTTTCAGGTTGTTGAGCACGAAGTCGGCGCCGGCGGCCGCCTGGACATTGTCGCCGAAGCAGGCCAGGAACATGTCGGTGCCGACCTGCTCCGGCAGCTTGGGCGAAGTGGCGCCCGGGGTGACGAAGGGCACGCCGGCCTGCTGGAAGATCGGCCCGAGCGCCAGGGCGGAATCCGAATCGGTGAAGCCCATCGCGACCGGAACCTTGTCGGAATTGAGCAACTGGCTGGCGACGGAGGCGATCACTGTCGGATCGGTCTTGGTGTCGTAGATCACCAGTTCGATCTTCTTGCCGTCGACGCCGCCGGCATCGTTGATCTCCTTGGCCTTGAGCTTGGCGCCGTTGAGCGCCGGTGCGTCGAGCGAGGAAAGCGCGCCGGTGACGTTGAAGGGCGCGCCGATCTTGATGGTATCGGCGGCACTGGCCGCGAACGGCGTAGCCATGAGCGCGGCGAGGCCGACGCCGGCGGCAAGAAGGGTACGGCGTTTGATGCTGGTGGTGCTGGTCATCGCATTGACTCCCCTGTCTGGTTTCGGTTTCGTGGCAGAAGGCTGGCGACCGTCAATTCCCTGTCGCCGAAGAGGCCGCTCGGACGGAAGATCATCACAAGGATGAAGATGATGCCGAGCACGATCTGGCTGGCGCCGTAGAGCGGCGGTATGGAAAAGCCCCCGAGATCGATGCCGCGTTCCAGGTTGCGCAGCACTTCGCTCAGAACGGTGACCAAGACGACGCCCGCCACCGCGCCGGTGAGGCTCTGCATGCCGCCGATCACCAGCATGGTGATCAGCGCGAAGGTGTAGGCCATGTAGAAGGACGCCGGCGAGAACGAGCCGAGGTAGTGGCCGTAAAGCGAACCGCCGACGCCGGCGAAGAAGGCGCCGACGACGAAGGCGGCGAGCCGCGTCGGCAGAACAGAGATGCCGATCGCCTGGGCGGCGATCGTGTCCTCGCGCACCACCCGGAAGCGGCGGCCGTACGGCGAATAGACGATGCGGGCGAGCACCAGCAGCGTTATGAA
>Ga0164242_10001739_pt1 | contig 25681 bp, 25 predicted proteins | sample OricomgcompostMG_FD_108783 | JGI IMG/M metagenome (GOLD analysis project Ga0164242, IMG submission 108783) | Miracle-Growth compost microbial communities from Emeryville, California, USA - Original compost - Miracle growth compost (MG) ...
AGATAGTAGAGCGTTGAACTATTATCAGATGCTGTGGACCGACTGTTCTGGGGCTACATCGAAGGCACATGACACCGTCCGCCCCCTATATTCCTTCTTCGTCTGACACGATCTTCCTACTAGCCATCCTCCACTGTTTGAACTACCTAGACAAAAACAACTCTAAAATTCCAAACAGTGTCATGGAAAAAGTATTCTTGTTCAGCCAGCTGAAGATCTGCTAGTCTCGTTCCGTATCCTTGGTGAGACTGTCGAGGACGATATGTTCCAATTTCAAGAGACAATGACGGTCATTGAATAGTTGAGCGTCTGTGTAGTTTCCTGTCGAGATTTGACTGTTCTTAGAGCTGGGCAAAATGTTGGCATATCTATGATCTGGTCCCCTCACAGGAGAGTTTCGGATCGTCTATAGGAAGGTCGTTTAGCAGTCTCGAAGCAGGCAAGAACGTCAAGCGAAGAAACGCAGGGGCACGGAAATTATTGATGAGGTATGGGAGTAACATCACTTTGACCAATGGCTAGCAAACACACAACACAAACTGGGTACTCCAGGCACTGGGATGGGGTGCTGTTGACTGACGGGCGGAAACCAAGAGGTTGCACTTCCTTCCACGACGTGCTAGTTAAGAGACTAGCTGATTTTTTCTTAACCTCTGCATGTTGTCTTGGATATGTAGGTTCTCAAGGCCTTAGGTTGCAATTTCGTTAAGGATATGGGTGGGAAGGCACATTCCGCTCCAGGCCATGCTAGTGATAAGGATAACCGGGAAGGGCCTCAGTTGCGGCAATGGTGGCTAAGGTGTATTTCCAACGGCACAAGAGCTAATTAAAGTTTCTTTCGAGGGCAATAGCTCAAATAGGTAGACTAAAAAGGGGGAAGGTTAGGGGAGGATTTGAGAAGTGGAAGAATGCATGGTTTGTTAGCCGTGGCCTTTGGCCCCAGTTCTGATAGAGGCCTAAGGGAAAGGAGAAGAGTGTCTATCATTGAATACCAGTCGCACTACGCTGCTCTTATTTCTCTTTATTTGTTGGCTCTTTAGATCCAGTTGGCACTTTAAACAAGAAGTCTGGATTGGGCACACTATAGTGTTGTACTGCTGGTGCTCGTTCTCGATATGGGGGACTCCCGGTCCACGGGTGCCGGTAAATGAATGGGGCCTTGGTCCTCCTAAGAGCAAGCCACTGATTAGTACGTCAAAATTCACTAGAGTCGACCACGGTTAAAGGGACCTCAGATGCATGTTACGTAGTGCCCTACAGCGCGATTGGCCCTCCTCGGAGTAGCATATTTATTTTCTGAGATTTTTTTCGAAAGTGGGGGCGCGGGATGAAACGATCAATATGGCAGCAACTCTTGACATCAGCCGGCTAGAGCATGCATTGGGAAACCGATGAAATATAATTATCGGAAAGATTGGAAGGATTCCAAAATACAACACCTGTATGTGTAGGAGGAAATGGCAGACATCTTGCCATGGGCTTGTTGGAACGACGAAGCACATTTAATTACCATCGCGACCCCGTCATGAGCAGCTGTAAAACCATTTCTCGGTGTCATTAGGACGTTGACTTATGCGCCCGCAATATCTCTTCACCAAAATGCGGCCAAGAACAAGCTAAAAGTCCCATTTTTATTTTATTTTATGCAGGACGTGATTACGGATAGTAAGCCGCACCGTCCAAAAGGCCCTGCGCTCTGTCTTCAACCTCTGGATGCAAACGACACTGATGTGGCAAGAGTCCAATGGCCATGAATCCTCACTTCTGGTTTTTGACTGCTGAAATTTACGCACTTTTGGTGTCCACGGTGTCGTGCTGGTCGGGGTATCCGAACAGAGGTCTTGATATTAATCCCAATTATGTTTCGAAGGTGGAGCGAGCAGCAACCGTAACCCCGACCACGAACAGTTCAAGTGTCGCATCATCGCCAGCGACCGGAACAAACCCCTACCCGACCAATGCGCCTTTCGCCAACGTATCTTCGGTAAACAAGCCGGGGAACCCTTGTGTCGATGACAATTTTCAAGTACCCGTATACAAATTTAGCAATCTGACTGTCTACAAGACGTTCTTCAATAACAACAATACAGACCCAAGATTCTTCTTTTCCACAGTCAACTTCACCCTTCGCGACGTCGCTAACAACTATTCCTTCCGTTGCAACTGGGGTCCCAGAAACCCTGGCGCCGGGCCGAGCTGGGAAACACAAGACTGTGTGCCTGAGACGGGTCCTATCCCCGACGAATCTCGATCTTTGACGCTCTTGAATCTGTGGCCCGAGTATTTAATGTTGAACAAGTCGAGTCAGGACCCCGTACGAATTGATCAGTACTGGTATTGCGACATCAAAAACCAGTCCTACCCTCAGGTATACCAATCTAAAGTTGAGGTGTTCTTCAATGTCACATGTCCAGATCGAGGAACCAGTCACATTGATTACCCCTGCGATGTGTCAACACATCTTCCTGTCATAGTCAACGCTCAGTGGCAACCAACTGGTGCTCTACCGGGAACACCACAACTGGTGCCTCGGCCAAGCCCACCTGTACCAGCTACGGACGGCCTCGATCCGCCGCCGGACAAAGACTGCACCGAGATCTCATTTGCCCACCCCGACTGGCAACTGTCTGATTTTTCTTACACTGCCGAAACGGCATATTGGGAATATGAAACCGCGCGTCTCAACCTTACGCTTTCGAGTCGAGCGACGGGTACTGATGTCCTCTGCCAGTTTGGAGGGGAGAATACCGACGTAGATGGGGACCAGTTGATTCCCGTCTGTTCCTCGGAAAACCAACAGCTTGAGAGTTACTCCCTGTTCACGTTGCGATTTCGGGGCCGGGATCGATGGCTTTATATTCAACAAGACTGGGTTTGCGGTGATGTCCAGGGTTTACGTCTGTAAGTGTTCTCGAGAGGCCCATTGTTTTCTTTGAAATTAATCTATGAGGATCTAGAACCAATTTCAGTGCCACTAGCGAGCTCACGGTGCCAGCTTACTGCAACGACACCGGCTGTCTTGCCGACCCGATGACCATTCGGGGAAGCCTCACCAAACCCGTTTCTCTTACGCCAGCGCCCACCCCCGCGCCGCCTAGAGCAAACCAACCAAATTGTTTAGCCAATTCTCAGCATCCTTACAACCCAATCTGGACTCTGACGCGGTTCCTTTACCAAACCACAAAACGGGGCGTCGACAACTTCCCCGGTGGGGGTAGTTGGAACGGCGTCCTATTCCCATACAACCGGACCCTCGAGGTCGAGTTGCGTAACGAGGCCAACGGTTTTATTCAGTCCTGTGTATTCAACGATGCCACCCTCGATAACATCACGGATAGATGGTGGCCATGCTCTTACGAAAAAAACCCTCACGTCTTCCCGCAGTGGGCTATAGAGACGTACATCCAGTTCAACCGCGACACCGGTGGGTTTAAAGTGAACCAGACGTGGTACTGCAATGACACGCAGGAAGCCACTCCGTACGCTCCCATTGTCTTTTCTGTCCTCACTCACCATCTAACTTGCTGTATCAGGTTCATGATCACGGCCCACGGTTCCATCCCCCAGGACAGTTCCTCGCTCATCTGCGGAGTTAGCAACAGCACCGCCCTCCACGTCATCTGCGAGACCCTCTTCGCACCCATCTACTGCGACGTCCTCTACTCGGCGCAGTGGTGCTCGCTGGGCGGCGACCGGGATGGACAGGGCGCTCCCTTGGGGATTCGTTCGTCTCAAACAGCAGTACAACGTCTCCCCTCCAATGCGTTTACAGACCCGGATCCCGAGCCGGGGCAGTGGAGCTGTACGATTTCATCGCTGGGCCATGGGCCCGTCATCTGGAAACTGCAGACGCAGGACTATCTGACTCTGACGGCGTGGTTTGGGCACTGGAAATCGGACCAGATGTACACCAAGCTGCGGTTTAACCTCAGTAGCTCGGTGTTTTGGGGCCGGCCGGGGGGTGGGGTGGTTCGTAATATTGGCACCCAAGAAAGTCAGGGTCCCGACGCCAGTGCGTTGACACCCTGGTTGCGCGGGTTTGATCCAACACATACATTTCACTCCGGTGACCGGTTTGCGAATGGGTACGATGCTGACCTAGGATGGGATTTCTATAACGTGCTGGATTGGAACGTTCGGTTTGATCTCTCGACGGGGTACATGGAGTTGAATCACTCATGGTATTGCGATGACAAGGATCCTTCAAGGCCGTAAGTTCATCTCCCCGGCAGTAATTTAGTGAACAAGAGGGCTAATAAGTTCAAAAGCATTATCTTCAACGGAACTTGGAACGGCTATATACCCCTTAACTGTTCCTACAAGTTCGGGCAAGAAACACCTGATTTTGAGGACGGCATTGTCTGCTTGCTTGTTGGAGGGGATCTAGTTGTCACTCCAACAGTGACGCACATCACTGCTGAGACAACAATACCCGACCCAGAATATGGTATGGCTGTTGAGCTGTGGAAATGAGAGATTCCATCCATACCGTGTCCAGCTCGGGAGCTACAGGTGAGGGGTTGCTGTGGTTAGCTAATTACAATGATTGAGAACTATCTATAAACAATTGCGCTCCTTGATTGGCGTTCCAAAGTAGGTGGTTGGGACCTAGGCAGTGAAAGGAGGCTGGGCTCATGGCTCCGACAAAGAAGGAGATCCTGGGCAGAGGGAAAAACCGTCTCCATAACCCATGATGATGATTACTGACCCGGGATGAAGACTATTAAATAGGTAGAAGAAAATAAGCTCAAGTGGGCAGGCACTTGCCAAGGCATGGACGTGGCGCTCGCTTCGAAAAGTAGGATAGCAAGGTCTTCTTACCTGAGGGAGCGTATCAACAATTAATAGATGCTCCGAGCCGTGGAAGCGGACATTGCCGAAAGCCAACGTCAACCGAGAGATACAATCGGTCGGGGCGTTAATGTTTCACGCAATCCAATTATCTAGTTAATAAAACTACATCTTCGGACCTCGGTGTCACATACTTTGAAGCATAAACATGTTCTAGCATGATGTGCCGAACGCAGGAATAGCGCATGTAACCCGGATGTCGAGACTCACATCCATGTTGATTAGTAATTTAACTATTTGTGAAAGCGCGGTGCAACAAAAGAATGACGCAGTAGAGTAAGGCCAAGGATGCGATCCCTCTATCTCCGAGATGGCGAGATGTGCGCTGCGCCATGGGAGCCGAAGAGGGCCACTCAGCCGCGCGTCCTTAGATCTGTTAGGGAAGCAAGTACAGTACCTCGGTGACCATGCTTGAGTGTACTGTTATTGTTATTGCCATTTTCGTTGGTGTAGCTCCCAACCCCGAAAATCGGGCAATGCTAATTCCGGACGCGAGTCCTAAAGTCCGGCGAGGTCCAGTTTGATAGTTAATTGCCCAACTCTTTGACAGTCAGACCGGAAAAGTATAAAGTCGCCACTTAAGACCATAAACTGTCCGGATAGACTCTGTTTTCAACCGGCAACTTGGACTCGAAATTATAATTATTACGTATAATACAATGGCTGCGATGACGAAAAAGGTTGTCCTAGTCACAGGCGGCAACACCGGCATTGGCTGGGAAACCGTGAAGGCGATGTTGCAATCGGGCCAATCGTACCATGTGTTCTTAGGCTCGAGGTCCCTAGTGCGGGGTGAAGAGGCAGCTGCCTCCCTGAGGAAGGAAGTTCCAGCAACGAATAGCACTATCGAGACAATCCAGGTCGATGTCGAGAGTGACGAATCCATCAACCAGGCGTATGAGAAAGTCAAGGAAAGCCTAGGCTATGTCGATGTACTAGTCAACAACGCTGGTCAGTTTACCCCCGTGCAACTCCAGGTTCAATGCTGACCTCGAGCAGGCGCGGCGCTAGATCCCCTGATCACTAGTGGCAAGATGACTATGAGAGCGGCCTGGAACAAAGACTATGACATCAACGTCGCTGGGACGCAGGTTCTCACACACACCTTTATTCCGCTTCTGCTCAAGTCTTCCAACCCCCGATTGATATTTGTCACCAGCGGTCTATCATCGCTCGAGAACCTAGCCAATGGCGTCGGACCGGCACCCCCGAAGGTCCAGGCAGGGTGGCCAAAGACCGGCATGCAATTGCCAACAGGGTACAGGTCTAGCAAAACCGCGCTCAACATGATGATGCTATCATGGCACTGGGATTTACAGCCTGATGGGGTCAAGGTATGGGCTGTATCGCCAGGATTTCTGGCTACGGGCCTAGGCGGGGACAAGGCAGAGTTGGAAAGGAGAGGTGCCGGGCATCCCTCGATCGGAGGGAAGTTGATCACTTCTGTGATCGAAGGAGACCGAGATGCTGATGTCGGGAAGGTCGTCGCGGGGCACGGAGTGCAGCCATTTTAACCCCTATGCGTAGTTTCCTTCTCTTCTTTCCTTTCGCATCAACAACGCAACCGGCCTGAACCCTGGCCTAAGCAGGCTGTAACACAGATCGAGCCATTTGTAGAGCTCAAGAGAGCAAGGGAGAGGGGGGGAAAGCTTTGTGGGGTTGAAGCCGTGTTGCACATTCATTTTAGCCTCCCTAGGGGTGTTTTTGGGCACTTTGTGTTTTGGGTATCTGCTTTATACTCTCTTAGCTAGAGTTAAGACAATTCGCAACACTTGTTAAAAGTCGTGAGTAGCCTGATACCAGCGCCGCTCTAACCTGCGCAATGCTATAGAGAGGGCGTGCATGGTGTACTACCTGTAGCGATGCGCTTTAATTTACCGTCCCACCTAACGGAAGTTGCTATAGAAGCTAAAAGAGAACTAATTTATGGGAATTTCTTTTCTAGATTTTTTATAATACGTTCGGGCGGTTTTACTTCTATTGAGGCAAAGTCCCACTCCCGCGCCACATCTACACCATGCCAGCCGCATGTCTAGACCATAGGTAGGTACCGGGTAGCTAGGTAGGTAGGTATGCGCCAAAATCACAGGGTCACGTAGAGTGTTTAATGCAACTCAATACCCCTCACTTCCTCAAACAAGCAGGTGCGTGCGAATACAACACCCTCGTTGCCGTGGACACTTTCCTTTTCATTGGCTGAACCCTCGGAGACCATCGCCGTAGCTATGTATGTAGTCCGTACGTGGAGGTATTTTGAGCTGCTGGGGTACGACACCACTGGGGCCAGGGGCCGAGGCATCCAATCGCGAACGAAGGATGAGCTAGTGCACGATTTCCCCATGGGGCAAGTACTACCATAGCCGGCCCGGAACCGAATCAATGCGCATTTTGTAGGGTGCGATACGGGGAGAAGTTACATTCTGGGATCGGGTGCTCCGATCCATTTGTTCGTGATGCTTATTGTGTCATTTATTCCCCCACTACACCAACTCCTCGCTCCAGCAGCCTTGGGCGGATTTAAGGTCGATCGACGCTGGATGCGGCTCGCAATAGAGCAAACAGTTAGAGTTGCTGGAGCTCATAGTTTGTGGTAAGAATGCTCACTACTCCGTATACATGTCTATGGACGCCAAACACATCATACTTACGGAAGTATCTTGTAAACAACTCATAAAATCATGGGAGAAGCTCGCCTTGTGTCAACTCGAAACATAAGCAATAGTGACACTTTGCCGAACGAGGAGAACATGGGGCTAGGGAAGTTCATTCCAAAAGCATTGAGGCAGCCGGGGCTTTTGATGTGACATGACTAGGCTCGGACGGACAGGGCAGTGTGCTGGAACTGGTCGGAGCACATGCTTGAAACGAAGTCATCCATGGAGGCCGAGGCATCATGCCGCGGAGGCAATATCCCAAGGCAGTTGGTCCAATTATATATATGTGTCGTAGGTCCAAGTCTCTTGTCCGAGTTGTCTCCTCTCCATCAACTCCAACACTACACATCCTGACGCTTCCCCAAATCAGGGCAGTAATCTCACCGCATTGACTGATTTTCAGTTCCCGATATATATTTCGTTGAAAATTTCACGTTATCGACATGAAGTTTGCAGCCCCTATTCTTCTCCTGGGTCTTGCCCTCGGCACCACGGCTAAGCCTGTCGCTAAGCGCTCCGGTGACCTTCAGGTCTTCCTCGGTATCATCAGCACCATTCAGGACCAGACCAACGCTCTTGACAGCGCTATCAACGCGTATACCGGCGGGGACGGTGCTGATGTTCAGTCGGCCTCTACGCAGCTTGTTACCGTTATCAATGATGGTGTCATCTCTGCCGACGGCCAAGACGTTCTCAGCTTTGCAGACGCTCTCACTCTTGCCACCCCAGTCTCGACACTGGCCGATCATGTCACTACCACGGTAGATGACACGATTGCAAAGAAAGACCTCTTTGTCCAGAATTGCCTTGGGCCTACCGTTCTCACAGACCTCCAAGACCAGTACAAGGCCTCAACTGATCTTGCGACGGCCATCACTGCCAAGGTGCCGGACTCGGTAAAGGCCATTGCTGCACAGCTCGCAGGCGAGATTTCCACAGCTATCCAAAACGGTGTTACTGCCTACACTGGCGTCGAAGGCTGCTGAGGATGATCCGCTAGCATCTCGACCGCAAGCCACAAGCCGTACGGAAATCCCATGAGCTACCCCAATCTATGGGACCGAGGTCGTTAGAGAAAGGAACAAAATCCCTTCTTTGCTCATTTGTAGCAGTACACTTTATTTCGGCTAGGAGGAACAGGGACGGTAGTGGGGGTGTATTGACGCCACTATAGCTATGTTATTCAGTGCGTTAGTAGTATTTATCAACAATTTCAACGAGATTCTCCCAGGCAGGGTCCAGTTTGCAAAACTCAACCTTTTGAATAACTGGTCTTACTATGATGGCAAGGCTGTAATTTTGATGCGCGATGGCTTGAGTGTGTATCTGGATCTGGCACTCGGTTGACAAGCTGTACACCCACATGATAGTTGAATCAACGCAGGGCTGAGGGGCTTCTCGTCTCCCAACTAGCAGCGCTACACAGCTACGATAAGAACCCATCATGATTTGCTATAACTACCCTGCTACAGCAACATTGATCCAAACATGGTAACCTGACAACCATTTGGCCACATCAAACCTACACGTCTTCTATGTCTAGAATATAACAACTCACTCACCGCCAAGGCGCTTCAACCGCCGCCTTCACTTTGATCTCCGTCCTGGTCGTGCCTCACTACCTCTACCAAGCCACTCTTTTCGTAAGAGTCTGATCCAAACCTCAACGGGAAGCAGAGTCCACCACATGCCGCCCCTCTCTCGTTAGTCTCGTCACCGAAGCACATTCTCGGAAAACACGCCTTCCCCTCGTCGCACTCCATTCCAGTACCATCTCCGCACACGTCTTTTGTCGGCGCGCAGATTCCCGGCCCATCGCATGAGGGCCCGCACGCATCCGCAGACCTCGGATCAGCTATGCATTGTTCAACGCGCTCGTCACAGTCATCCATCATTCCCCAGCCCCCGCAGAGTGTGTAAATCTGCTGTGTTGTGGTGGTAAGATCCTGACATGTTCCCGAGCATCTGTCAAAGACGGTACAATTTGTGGAGAGAGGGATGCAGGTAAGGGACGGGCAGTCGCCGAGATCCGCTCCGCAAAGGGAGCCGATTTCAGAGTGATCGGGAAGGGGCCCGGCAGTTCCCACACCGAAGATTATTGAGTGGGTGAAGAGGGTCGGAAAATGTAATCCGTGTGTACGCATCTTGGGCTTTGTAGATTTTGTTCGCCCCTTTTGTCCGTTATTGGGCTGGCTTCTGCAGATAATAGGAGACCTCCCCGTTTACCAGGAATGTGTTTGGTAGGATAGCAGTAAGGGCCCGATTCCCGGTTAGTACTTTATCGTGAAAGGCACCTTTCGCCACACGCAGGTCCTTTTCTAGCTTTGAGGCTTTACTAAAAATAATCCTAAGCTCTTCACCAATGACTGGAGCGTCGTAGTTGCAATTTAATTAACGGTTAATTAGGTTAGCACAGTTGTAACTCTAGCTGGGGTCCAGCGGTCCGTCTCCTCGGTTAACAGGTCCGCAGGTTGTCCCGCGAGTGGCAACATCAACCTGGCCATATGTTACGGGATGCTACCCAACAACGTCAGCATCCCATTGGCAATTGTCTTCTTCATTAGTAGGTTCGTGTTGTGCCTCATTTGTTTGTACGGATGTTAACAACAAGTAGAGGGCAACTTCGCGAAGCTAGAACCTATTCCAATTACCATGGGCCAAGCATCTTAACTGCTATATAAAATAGCCACTACACCTATAATCAAAACTTCCCTACTACGTGATCTTGAGGGCTGTAATCCAGGCCAGTCACCAATTGCTTCATAGTTGTTGAAGTTGACGTCCTCGTCCAAGTCGTGTAAAACCAAAACACGCAAGCGGTCCGGAGCTGACCGAGAGCCTAAATAATTAGTCGACTCCTGCTGTTCGGCGTAGAAACACTGTCTTGCGCTCCTTTCACCTAACCCCAAGATCCAGAAACACATCGTCCGAATCAGCAGAGACGACATCAAACATCCTGCTGTCGCGGTATGAGGGCAGTCAAACTTGCGAGTTTTGCTCCATAGCTTTATTTTTGTTGATACAAATTGAGTCTATTTATAGCCCTTGCAATTCCGAATACCGAGTCATCTTACTCAGGTGATAGAGACTCGACCAGAGATTCCGCCGGACTAGATAAAGGTTGGCCGTTCAAGTATATGAGCGCTGTAGCTTCACCATAACCCCAAGTATATGAAACTGCCGTGTAGTGAGGCGCTGAGGTTCGTCGGACCTCAATTATTAAGAGGTGAAGCGCATGTGTGGTTGCTGATACGGGTCGGAGAAGTCGGGCCTGGGGAGTGCCTAGAGTGATGGGTTCCAGAAGGTTTCAACCGAGATTCCATTTATATTGCCGTCGTGCTCAAGATGGTTTGGTATCTTCCCATCTAAGTCAACATTTTTTAAACCCAACACCGGTGACATACGATACGGGTCTGAGGCTTCAAATCACAAAAGAACGTAAGCCATAGCCCAGCTAGACGGCGCACCCTGTTCCATATTCTTACACGACACTTCGTCAAACCGACAACATGGTGGCGCAAAACACCATCATTGTCGGCGGAGGAGTGGCGGGCATTGCGATGGCGCATACATTAAAATACAAATTGGGGTACACAGACTTTGAGGTACACTACCTACCCCAACCCTCGACACCCAACCGGATGATTGTCTACTGACCTCACCAAGATCTTCGAAAAGCGCCCAGGAGTCGGGGGAACCTGGAGAGCGAACACGTATCCCGGATGGTAAATACAAGCATTGTGGCCCAAGATTTCGTTGCTGGATATCCCAAGCTAATTATTGTCTTACAGTGGCTTTGATGTGCCGATTCACCTGTATTCTTTTAGCTTCAACCTCAACCCAGATTGGACGCAAGCACTGGTGGACCAAGAGATTCTGCGCTGTCAGTAACATTCCACCGTTGGCATCCGAGTTGCACAGATTGCTTGGGAAAACACCACTAACCACTCTCTGCTACCGACGTCGAGGCGACCGTGGACAAGTTCAAACTGCGACAGTATTTCCAATTCAATTGCGAGTGCCTGGGGGCAAAGTGGTCTAACCAACGGCAGGAGTGGGATGTCATATTCCTGGACCGTCGTACAAAGCAAAAGTTCACACGGAAATGTGGCGTCCTCTCACTGCCGTCGGTAGCTTCTCGCAGCCTCGAGATGCCCGGTTTCCCGGCATGGAGTCGTTCCAAGGCAAGATCTTCCACACCGCTGAATGGGATCATTCTTTCCCAGTGTCAAGAAGCTGACCCAGTACGCGCGGAGCCCGCAATGGTACCACGAACGGCCGAACCAGGTCTTCACCCCCTGGTCAAAGTTCTTCTTCAAGTATATGCCATTGTGGCAACAATACTACCGACTCAAGCTATTCCTCGACACCGACGAGCTGTTAGCAGTATACAGTCCCAACAAAGCAGCACAGCGCATCGCAATCGAGAACGAGGCCAAACGATACATCTACAAAAAAGCACCCAAAAAGTACCATTCTTTTATTGTACCGGATTTCCCCCTGGGCTGCAAGAGACGGGTTCACGACCCTGGCTACCTTGCTTCTCTCTGGAGAGATAATGTTGAGTTGCTTCCCAACGATCGAGCAATTCACCCCAACCGGAATTGTCAGCGAAACCGGGAAAGAGGAAGATTTCGACGCCATAATCCTGGCAACCGGCTCTAAAGTCCAGTCATTCCTTGCCCCAATGGAAATTGTGGGAAAGACGGGACAGAGCCTCCAGTCGCAGTGGGACAGCAACAGAGGAGCGCAGGCATATACGGGCACATTCGTCCACAACTTCTCCAACCTTGGAATCATGCAAGTTATTCCCCGTTACTGGCTTTGTTAGCCTGAGGTAACTCTCACGTCATCACTGTTTACTAACAAATCTTAACCCAAACCAGATTTGGCCCCAACACGTTTCCTGCTTTCAACTCCGTCATCTTCTCGGTCGAAGTACAGGTCTCATATATCGCCGAGACGTTGATGAAGCCGATTCTAGACCGCTACGCTAGCACAATCGAAGCTAAGAAGGATTCCGAGGAGAAGTTCGTGGCCGACCTTGACGGCGTACTGGACACGACGGTATTCTCGGCGGGGTGCAGCAACTGGTATATTAACACCGAGGGACGCAATGCTGCCGCCTGGCCGGGCCTTGCCTCTAGCTTCTGGCGCGCCACGCTCTTCCCCAAGTGGAATGACTTTTCGATGAAGGGTGGCTCCCGATTCTGGGTTTTCAAGAAGTTGAGTAGAAAGCTCAGGATGACGTCTCCCGCAATTTGGGTAGCCGTTCTAGGGTTCCTTGGATCTATCGCTTGGGACAGACGAGACTCACTACGTTCCCTACACCAACGTGTTAAAGAAAGTAGTCCCTGATCTAAAAGGAGCTCGGGCTCAAGCCCTCAGATACCAGAACACTTCAATTATTAGCTTATACTGGTTTGCTTTAGGTGGAAAAAGGATGGGGTTGCTCACTTCCATTAAGTCATAAGGGAAATTTTCTCTGGATTCAAAACGCGGTTTGAGGGATCCTCCTGGAGAGTCATGTGTAGAATAGCACGAATTAGCAAGTGGGACATGCCTCCAGGTACAGAAGACTTTCATATTGTAGCAGGTCAGATGGGCGGACACTTCGCTTCCCAGATTTTGGGTCTCCGACAAACGTAGAGGATATACTCGTCGTCCCCCAGACCATTTCCCAAGCCAAGAGCTCGAAAGCCCATATATCACACTTGGTTAGGGCTCGCGCAGTCGATGGGAATAGGCCTTGCTCACGGACCCCCGGGGGGGGGGGGTTATAACTAAGGTCTTCACGAACGGCGGAGCATATAGTGAGTGAGAGTCCAAGGGGTTGTGTTGGAGCCTCACTAGAATTGTTAGTCACAAGTTCATCGTGCAATGTACTGATTTCAATCCCGTTGCCCGGGGTTGAAGGAATGCATCCTGCTTCCCCAAGCAGGTAGCTTTCTAGTAGCTACTTACCGCTCCATCTCGTCCCACATTCACCAGAACTACGATGGTAGTATATTCCGGCTCCCTATTTCCCTCCATGACAAAACAGAGAGTAGCTAAGAATATAATATCTTCTCAAATCTACAAGTAACCTAATGGATGGGCAGGGCGGCCTCAGGGGTCGCGGATGAACGATCTAATAGCGGCCATGCTTCGATCCAAATGGCGAGAGGATGATGTCTTCCACCAAGACGCCCGCCACTATCAAATAGCGGCCTTACTCTTCCGGCTCCAAGATGGTAGTGAACTTGAACGTCCTCTTGTTCGCCACAATCTCCTGCCCATCGCGATCGGTGCTCTCACTGAACTTCTTCCAGGCTTCTAGCACCTTCAGCATCTCCTCACACTTTTGCCTCGCGGAACCCATACCGTCAGAACCCAAAGAAACTCGTACCGACCACGGCTGTTCTGCCGCCATGCCCTCTCTCTTAATCACGTCAATGACCCGCTCCGCCGCCTTGGCCAAGTCGCCAGGCATATGCGCCATAGGGTCGGCGGCGAACACGCCGACCAGCTCACCAAAGAGAGGACCGTACGCCTCCACAACGGGGCCGCCTCCCCCGAAGCCCTCTTTTGTCGCGCCGCGAGGCTGTCCAAGGTGGGTAGGGAAGCCGCCGCATTCCAAGGCCACGCACTGGATCCCTAGGGAATTGACCTCGCGATGTAATGCCTCAGTGTATGCACTGATTGCAGCTTTGGCGGCCGCGTAATGCGACATAAATGGGAGTGGGGCCCAAGCGGTGCTGGAGGAAGTAAAGGCAATACGGCCGTGACCCTGAACGCGGAGGAGCGGGATGATGGCCCGGGTGACGCGCATGTGGCCGAAGAGATTGACTTGGAACATTTCGTCAATGTAAGTGTCGCTAGCTGCATGTCAGCGCAGCTCTTTTTTAATAGTAGTATGCCTAAACAAAGGCACTCTAGCTACTCAAGCCGAGGAACGTCAAGGATGAAATCAATGCCGAGTGAAATAGGGGTAGGTTACGCACTCCGCCTCCTCAGCGCTCTTCATCGCCGACATGCCGGCGTTGTTTACGAGCACATCGATGTGACCAAAAAGACCCCACGCCAGCTTGATACTGGCTTCAATATCGGAAGTCTCAGCTGAGATGTCAAGTTCAAGAAAGGCGATGTTGTCCGACTTGAGATGACTCAGTCGCTGTTCGACGTTCCGGCCTGATGCGATGACTTTATCGCCCCGGGAGAGGACGTGCTGGACCAGGGTGGCACCAATTCCAGAAGTGGACCCTGTGACAAGCCAGACCATAGAAGCCATTGTGTAAGTATGGCTGGAAGATTAGGTTAGGTATAACTGTGTAAGTAGCAGAGCATGGAAGATGATAGAGTGCTTCTCTAATGTGGAGTAAATCAATGATGGGAGCCTTGGGGAAGATATACCCAAAGGCAAGCGGATTGTAAGACTATGTCGTCGATAGCATTCATACTGGCCGCCAAGGAGGCGGACTAATACGGATGACACGGACGATACGGACGATACGGGCGATACGGACGATACGGACGATACGGGCGATACGGACGATACGGACGATACGGACGATGCGGGCGATACGGGGATACGGGTGCACCTCTTTAGCTCGGTAGCACGGACGGATGAATTGTGACACGGACGAAATTTCGCGGCCAAAATACCATCCTCGTCCGTCATCCAGTGATTCCAGTCTCATCACCACCTTATTCAGCCAGATCAGAATCATGCCAGACTCTGCGTCCGGAATAAGTTCGCCAGCCCTAAACTCTCGGAAGCGGAAGCGAATGCGGAGAGGAACCCACAGCTGCACAGAATGTGAGTTGCACAATCCCAACCTGCTAATCGGGCTCTGGCGTTTCTTACCCTGCCGTTGCTCGAACCAGAGTTAATTATTGATTACTAGGTCGCCAGCGCAAGGTCAAATGTGAATTTCCCAGCGGAGCCACTCGATGCTTATCTTGTAACCATTATGATACTCGGTGTATTGATCAACGTAACGTGGTGGACACCGCCGATATCGAAGAGGACATCCCTGCTCGACGCCGGCGCGGCTATACCGAATCGCTTCGCCGCCGGTCACCGCGCACAGCGACCAGAACACCCCCCCAAGATATTGATCCGCGGGACGATGGCTCCCAGGCGTGGCTTGATTCTATTACGGACATTGGGGCGCCAGGGAGTGGAGGATCAGCAGACCAACGCGCTCCCTTCGTCTCCCTTCTTGAAAACGCCGACACAAGCTACAGGGTAAATTCTGCGCCCGTGGCTGAACGTACTATCTACACACCTCAAAATTTGGTTATTCATAGTTACGGAGACTATGAAAATCCTAACATACGGGACGCTCAGCTCCGCTTCCGGATCTCCGGGCCTACGCCGCGCTCTAGGAATAAGAAGGCTCAAGGGGTGTGCGAGACTCTCCGCTCAGCGATGCCGAGCTTCGACGCGATGATGGCCGTGCTGAATAAGAACGGAGCATGGTGGAATAGCTTCCGCCAGAAGACGCACGCCATCTCACAGACGCCCTTTGAGGATTTAAACGTCTTCGCCGCCCGCGCGTATACCAGCAGCCACCCTGCTGTTCTAGGCACGCTGGTCACCGCATATGCCCGTTGTCTAGACCAGGATTCCGACCTGTATGAGTTGGTTGACTTGTTAGTCACTTCCGACTTTACGTATGCGGCCACCACCGAGGGTATGGAATGTATAATTCTGCTCGCCAAATCATACACCGACATTGGCCAACCGCGACGCGCCTGGCTAACATGGAGGCAGGGGTTGACGATTGCGCAGCTAATGGTTCGTATGACACCTTCTTCTCCCTTACCAAGCCCTCGGGTTTGACGATCCCCTAGTTAACAGTTCCCAGGGCCTTTATCGAGAAGACGTGTCTCCGGCCAAGCGCATGCTATGGTGGGCCGTCTACCACGGTGACCGATTCACAAGCTTGCTTCTCGGTCTCCCTCACGGGTTTAATGACCGTTACTATGACTCCACCTTAGATGCAATGGCAGGCCAGCCAGAATCTCGAGAGCATATGTTCGTCCTCAGGTGCGCCGTCCTGGCAGGTCAAGTCATAGACCGCAACGTCATGGCCGGAGCCCCTTCCTTCGCCAAAACTATGGACCTGTATGAAAATATGGATACGATCTCTAGCTCCATGCCGAAAGATTGGTGGCGCGTTCCTAAAGAACTTCCTAGGACCGAGTCGGAGCTTGATAGCCTCCGGGACCGCATCCTCCAGCAGTTCTACTTCTTCCACGTTCAAACCTACCTCTTCCTACCGTTTCTAGCGACGACTGTTGCCACTCCCACCCGCAACGTTGCCAAGGATGCGTGCGAAGGCCCATGTAGAGAAATGCTCAAACGTTTTCTCCTCCTACGAGTCGACAATCAGGGGGCTCCTTTGTTTGAGTGCAAAACTAGCGATTTTGTCGCATTCACAGCCGCCGTCATCTTCCTCTTAACCCGATCGGTTTCCACCGCTGACGACGATCACAGCCGAGAGAAGGCGGTGGAAGATTTGAGCCTCATCATGTCTACGAAGGAAATATTTGCTAGAGAGGAACGGAGGAAGGGTTGCACAATGTCGGCGCAGTGCGACGCGACACTAGACTTGCTTTTACAGACCCGAGACGAACCACGAACTACTAATATTATCCGCAAATCTGGCGACATTTCCATTCCATTCTTTGGGGCCTTAGTCCGAAAGGCCACTATACCGCCGCCAGCACATCCGGCCCCGAGTCATCCAGTCCAGAATAGCTCCGAACCCTCGTCACAGGCATTAGCAAGTGCCGACTCCGTGACTGTCAGCTGGGGCGACATAGGTTTATTGCCAGCGTTTGAGTACGCGGGTTACAATCTGCCTAATGCCATCCCTCCTGCTGATGCGCAGACGGTTGATCTTGGCGGTTACGGCCCATCCGAAGGTGATCCATTGTCTTGGTTGGATGCGGCAACAATGGATCTTGGACAGGACTGGAGCACATTTACAAACTTCGGGGAATGAACTTGCAAATTGGTACTGTTCAAATTCACATAATGTAGGTAGGTACACAAATTGGCTCAATACAACTTCCCTAGAGAGCTATCGCTGTGAATTGTTTGTTGGACAGCGAAGCATACATATCTTCTTCAGCGCCGTCAATTAAGCGCCGTCAATTCTGCCCCTCTTCTTATAAAGATAACACCGATCGCTAAAAATAAGGCGCAATAGCTAATGAATAGAATGCGAAACTAGAAGCTGGCTACTTCGTTGCTCAGTTAGCCAGGTACCTGTATACTAGCCAGACTCCGCAAATGCACTCGACGCATCCGCCGCTCACTGGCCATCCCACACCGCAGGCCCGGGCATGATGTATGGTGCGGGCTTGCTAGCCCACTTGTCATAGGCGATACCGGGGTCGTCCTGCTTGTAGATTCCGGGAATCTTGACCAACGGTGACGGAGTGCCACCACCGGGGCCCTTGATGTTGAGTTGCGTGCACTCCATGTAGAACTGGGCTCTTCCCTTGAACGCCTCGTGGAGACCAATATGCTCAACGCGGACCAGGTACTCGCCGGGAGGGATCTTCTCAGGGATGGTGAATTCGATGCGATCCTTGTTATACGAGCACCACTGTCCGTCAGAGCCGGGGTTGGTACCGCACAGGCCTATCTCGTAGACCTTGAACCAATCACCGGAGCCGTCATAGTCCTTGGCCAGAGCGGGGGCCTTGGACATATAGACGAACCCCGGGCCGGGGTGCTCTATGACCTCGCGGTTAAAAATCTTGATGCCGATCTTGTCGCCGGCTTCGACGTCGTAGGTCGGAGTGTTGCCGGGCTTGGCGCCACGGTTGCAGCGCAGCTCGTCGGTCTCCACGATGTCCGGGAAGGCCGGATTGTACGAGTTGCTGTTGCGGCGGACATAGGCGTACTCGCCGCCGATGGTCTTGCCGTTGACGATGAGGATGTTGAAGATATAGTGAGCTTCGGCCAACCCCGATAAGGCGGCGACGAAGAGCAAGGGCCTCATGTTTAGAGCGGTAGGACGGCAATGATAATATAACTGGGGTGGGGGCGATAGAGGGCAACAGCGTCGACCCTGGCAAGAGAGTTGCGACCCTGGGTTTAAGTAGTTGGACACAGAACAGCACCCCTCCCCCTAAAATCTGGCTCGGCGGTAGATATCCCATCAAGTACCGGAAGAACAGCTCTTGGCGTTGAGACAAGTTTTGTTCTTAATCCAGGCAGAATCTGGGCTGAATAAGTACCGCCTTATAAAGTGCCAAGATCAGTTCGAGGTAAAAGTCCCACCTATCCGCCAGCTGCCGAGATCTGGGGTGCAGGTTCTTCATAATCCGTCTTAATTGTGCCTCAACGCGGCCGCCCATCTCTGGCACGGGGTAGGTGCGCCTAAATATTTGTTAGACTGTGCGAGCCTTGGCTGTGGGAGAATTATAGGGACGAGAGCTGCGATGTTAATATCAGCGTTCGCAGTAGTTTCCTCGGGGCAGGTTCCGTAGCCTCTCGTTTCCAGTTGTCGGCGAGCTTGGCACTTCGGGTGGCGTACACCACATGCGACGTTGGGCCGCTGCGGAAAACGCGCCATAACATGTTATTAATTCGTGCCTACCTAGGGTACCTAGGCAGTGAACGGAATAGTTGTGTGTGCAATACGACCGTATGTACGGGAGTCTCGGGCCTTTCGCAGAGTGCACGATAAGTGCCAAGAAGGCTAGAACCCGAAGGTCGTTGGTCGATCAACACAGCACGCTGGAAATGGATGGGTGCAAATGTGCGCCCGGCAGAGGGAGCAAACCAAACAAGCAAAACAGAGGTTCTCCTAGAAAAATAATAGGACCGGAACACGGACCGAGTTAATACCTGGCTATCGCATCAAGGGCTCAACCGCTAGTCAGTGGGCTGGCGGAGTCAGATTAGCAGCTTCGGTACGACTCATCGGGGTCATTTTTCAATTCTGATCGTTCCGTCCATTCGATCCTAATAGCACCGGAAGTTCTTCCACTTGACAGCTACCGGGTCTGCCGGCCTACCTACCTACGCGTGTGTGTTGGCAGTGCGTGTTGGTATTGCGTAGGTTTGATGCCTCCGACTTGAGGAAAGGAGAGAAGGCTGAGGAAACCCCACTAAAAAGAAAATATGGGGCGAGAACCTCGCTAATCTCCAGCGCTTGTCCAGGCCCCGATTCACCAACAGCCTCGATAGATATATTTTCATTGAATCGGACTATTTCCTCACGTGATCACGTGAGAATTGACTCATGCACGCCTTCCGAAAGAAAAATCAAACAATTGCCGCACAAAGCTTTTCGCGTAAGGGGCCATTCGACTTCAGCTTGAGGCCCAGCATTCTCCTCGCCATGCCTTATGAGACTCTGTCCGGGCAGTCGTGCTACACGGCCTCCGAGGCCCAGAAGCTGCTGGACCGCATCAACGCAAGCAGCGACGCCAAAATCAAGGAGATTAGTGGGCAGTGGCTGTACTACATCGACCTGAAGGTTTCCGATACTCTTGACAAGGTTAAGCAGCTGCTGGAGGTAGCCGATCTGCTGAAACCCTCCGAGAATGGCGGGACAACTGTGCAGGCATATGTCACACCTCGCATGATCTCGCCATGGAGCTCCAAGGCGACGAGCATTGCCCACGTTTGCGGGTTGCGGGACCGCGTATGTCGTATTGAGCGGGGACGCATCATTACAATCAAATTTGAGGACCAATTCGAAGAGCCATTCGACGGGGAGAAGGCTCTTTCCTTCCGAGACGTCATCTACGACCGTATGACCGAGGTGCTTAGTGTCCAGCAGCCTACCATGGACAGCATCTTTGCGGATGGCGCGCAGAGACCACTCGTGGTCGTGGATATCTTTGCCGACAACCAGGATCCCTTTTCTGTTCTCCAGGACTACAACCAAGAGATGGGGCTAGCTCTTGGCCAGTCAGATATGGAGTACTTAGTTGACACATTCACAAAGCTCGGCAGGCCGCCCAATGACATTGAGCTCTTCACTTTTGCGCAGATTAACTCCGAGTAGGTGCTCCATCTCGAAGACCCGGAGAGAGAGAAATTTTCTCCGGGGTGTTTTTATGCGACTTGCGAGCTTGCGGGAGCCGATTTCTGACCGCTCAAATTAAATAGACATTGCCGCCATCACACTTTCAACGCTACCTGGACCATTGACGGCGTGCCCATGGGCAAGACACTCTTCGAGATGATCAAGAATACCCACAAGAAGACACCTGATTTCACCATCTCCGCTTATAGCGACAACGCCGCGGTCCTCCAGGGCGAGAAGGGCAACTTTTGGGCCCCGGACTACTCCGTTGGACGATATTCGCTGACCGAAGAGGTGGTCCATAACGTCATCAAGGCTGAGACTCACAATCACCCCACGGCGATTGCCCCATTCCCTGGCGCAGCAACTGGTGCAGGTGGCGAGATTAGGTAAGATCCTACTTTGACGACCGCGCCCGCCTTCCGGCCCGCTAACTATGAAAAGGGATGAAGGCGCTGTTGGAAGGGGCTCGGCCCCAAAAGCCGGTCTCTGTGGCTTCTGGGTCTCAGACCTTCTGATCCCAGGCAAGAGGCAACCGTGGGAAGTTGATATCGGGAAGCCAGCCCATTATGCTAGTAGCCTCGATATCATGCTAGAAGGACCCATCGGGAGTGCAGCGTTCAACAACGAATTCGGTAGACCCGGGCTAACCGGAACCTTCCGGACGTTGCTTACCAACGTGGGCGGCGACGATGCCGCAACTGGTCAGGCTCCAGAATGGAGGGGTTATCATAAACCAATAATGGTAGGTTTCTTTGGGTTGCATGCCGGAGAAGTTTGCATCCTAACTCGCTACCTATAGGTTGCCGGTGGCATTGGAACCGTCAGGCCGCAACACGCCCTTAAAGACCCCGCCGACATCCAAGACGGCGCTTGTATCATCGTCCTCGGCGGTCCAGCAATGCTGGTCGGCCTGGGTGGAGGGGCTGCTTCAAGTAGAGTCTCGGGAGACGCCACTGGGACTGCGGAACTAGACTTCGCCAGCGTGCAGCGCGGGAACCCTGAGCAGGAGCGCCGGGCACAGATGGTTATTAACACCTGTGGTAGGTACTCGCCGGGCACTACTGTGAGGGGGCTAGGGCTTCGAACTTGAGCAAATACTAACGCGACAACCCTGCAGTTGCCCTGGGTAAAGATAACCCCATCGCCATGATTCACGACGTTGGCGCGGGTGGTTTATCCGTTTCTCTACCCGAACTTGTCAAGGATTCGGAGAGATTCGGTGGCAAGTTCGAGTTGCGACAAGTTGAGACAGCTGATAATAGCATGAGCCCCCTGCAAATCTGGAGTAACGAAGCCCAGGAGCGGTATGTTTTGCTTGTGAACAAGGACAACATCAACCGATTTACAAGCATCTGCCGTAAGTCCATTCCCCTCGTGGCCGAAGCACTACAAGCTGGCTGGCATCCCTACAAGTTTTGTCTCTCTTGTCCTTTATTTGCGAAGAGACCCCTTAGCTGTCTTAAACCGCCGATCTAACAAGTTCCACAGGGAGAGAGCGGTGCGGCTTCTCCGTCGTAGGAAACGTAATCTCCAAGGACGAACATGGGGGCGCGAAGCTGTCCCTGACGGACCGTGACTCGGCCAGGCACCCTATTCCCATCGACTTACCCATGAATGCGTTCTTCCCGCCAGGGAGAAGACGCGAGCGAAATGTAGAGACTGTCACGAAAACTCTAACGCCTTTCGATGCTGCAACTAGTCTAAAGGAGAGACATGGCACATCGAACTTGACCGAGATGATTACTCAAGCCACGGAGCTCGTCTTCTCCCTTCCTGCCGTGGGGTCGAAGATGTTCTTGATTACCATTGGCGACCGAGTAAGCAGTCTCCAAACGCCCTGCCACTACCTGTACTGACATTTGATACTACAGACGGTTGGCGGCTTGTCCGTACGTGATCAACTCGTCGGTCCTTGGCAAATACCCGTCGCGGATGTCGCTGTCACGTTGGCCTCGTTTAGCCTTGACTCAAAATCAAGCCGGCGAGGAGAGGCGATGGCCATGGGAGAAAAGCCAACGCTTGCACTGATCTCACCAGCGGCATCAGCGCGCATGGCTGTTGTGGAGAGCCTCATGAATCTCGGGGCTGCCGATATCGACTGCGCTGCTGATGTCCGGGGTGATCTACGACGTGTAAAACTCTCGGCAAACTGGATGAGTGCTGTCGACCACCCTGGAGAGGGCGCTGCGTTATACGAAGCTGTCGAGGCGATCGGTATGCAGCTGTGCCCGCAGATCGGAGTTTCGGTCCCTGTCGGAAAGGATTCGATGTCGATGAAGGTATCGTGGAGGGAAAACGAGATACCGAAAAGCGTCACGGCCCCTCTATCGGCCGTCATCTCGGCTTTCTCTCCCGTCAGGGACGTACGCCAGACTTGGACACCACAACTTCGACGTATCGAAGAGGTTGGTGATACCGTACTACTCTTTGTCGACCTCGCCGAGGGACACAAGGCAATGGGGGGCTCAGCATTAGCCCAATGTCTTGGACAGCTTGGCAACGAGGCACCAGACGTCCGGAACACGCCACTTATTGTCGACTATTTCGATGCGCTCTCCCAATTACACGAAGAAGACATCGTGCTGGCCTACCACGATCGATCGGACGGAGGCCTCCTTACGACTATTGCCGAGATGGTATTTGCTGGGCGAGCTGGCGCGGACATCTCAATAGACAACATCGCCAAATCGGAGTCTGAGTCCGAAGTTCTCGACGCTCTGTTCAATGAAGAACTCGGCGCTGTCTTCCAGGTCCGAAAAGCAGACAGGATGAAGTTCACTAGGTGCTTTGCAACCTGCGGCCCACCTCACGGCCTAATCAAGGAGATCGGCTATGTGCGACCGACCTCGAAGCAGTCGCTAGTAGTTCGGTATAACTCGTCGATACTCGCCGATTTGGACCGGGTAACAATGCAACAGTGGTGGTCGAGCACCTCCTTCGAGATGCAGAAGCTTCGAGACAACCCCGCCTGCGCCGAGTCCGAATTCGCCGCCATAGCGGACTCGACTGACCCAGGGCTTTCGTACAAGCTCAAATTTAACCACTCGGATACTGACGTCGCCCTTCCGGCGTTAGCCACTCTCAGGGGCCTAGTCACCCCTCGGCCGCGGGTCGCGATCCTACGGGAGCAGGGCGTGAACGGCCACCAAGAGATGGCCTTCGCCTTCCGAGCTGCAGGTTTCGAGTCGATCGACGTACAGATGACCGACATCCTCAACGGCTACTCCCTAGACGGGTTCCGTGGTTTAGCTGCCTGCGGAGGTTTCTCTTACGGCGACGTGCTGGGCGCCGGGCGGGGTTGGGCGAAGTCTATTCTCATGCACGAGAACGCCCGAAAGACATTTGAGACTTACTTCCAGCGGCAGGATACGTTCACTCTCGGCGTGTGCAATGGGTGCCAGATGTTAGCTAGGCTCAAGGAGCTGATCCCGGGAGCGCAACACTTCCCGAATTTCGTTGAAAACGCGAGCACGCAGTTCGAAGGTCGGTTTTCCATGGTCCGGATCCATGACACCGAGCCGTCCGTCTTCTTCGACGGCATGGGCGACTCCTGCCTACCAGCCGTCGTATCTCACGGCGAAGGCCGTGCCGAGTGCGGCTCGGCGGCTGAGATGCAAGCCCTCAACGAGAGCGGCATGGTGCCTCTCCGGTACACGGACAACCACGCCGGGTCGACGTACACCGAGCGTTACCCGTTCAACCCTAACGGGAGCCCGCAAGGCATTGCCGGTGTGAGGAGCCGCGATGGCCGGGTGCTCGCGATGATGCCGCACCCGGAAAGGAATATTCCCGCGGACGTGGCTAGCTGGATGCCAAAGGAGAAACTAGCTGAGTGGGGAAGATTTGGGCCGTGGATAAGAATCTTCCGGAACGCGCGCAAATGGGTCGGCTAATCTTGAAAACGGCGTATTAGTAGCTCGGCCGCCAGGATAGGCGCAAAGCAAGACGGAGAGATACCTCGGGGTAGATCATGTTTCCTACAAAAATGGCAGCCTAAATATACTCATCAACAAACCCCTTAACGGCAGTCAGAATGCCCTCTATATCCTCCTCACCGTGGGCAAAGCTCAAGGCCAAAAATCCACGCTGTCCGATCCAAAGTCCCCTTTGGAGATGATGGTAGTAGAATAGGTGCTGTAACACGTCGGCCTCCTCTCCATAGAAGTGGATCCCGATACAGCTCCCCATTCCAGTTGCCACCAGCTTCCCGCTTAGGCCTGTCCCTTCTACAATGTCATTGATGCCCTCTCGTGCGCGGTCTCCTAGTACGTTTATCCTGTTAATCTCCTCATCCGTCACTAACCCTGCCGCTGCGACCGCCGCCGACATTGTGAAGATGTTATTGTTGAAAGTGCCCGAGTGGTGCAATGTCTCTCTGACCTGAGCTCTAGGGTCGAATTGTTCCATAATCTCTCTCTTCCCACCGAACGCTCCAAACGGGAGGCCACCTCCGAGATATTTCCCCAAGGTAGTCATGTCAGGTTTGACTCCGTGATAACCCTGTAGGCCGTGGAATGCGAGCCGAGAGGTGACGACCTCGTCGAAAATGAGCACAGCGCCAAGGGAATTTGCTAGCATGCGGAGGAATTCGAGGAATTCCTTCGTGGCTGGGTGCATACCCCCCGCGGATTGAAGTGGTTCGACTAAGATTGCCCCGATCCCATTATCGCCCTCCAGGGCAGTCTTGCCGCAATCGTTGAAAGTGCCGAATACGAAGCTGTGAGGGAGATTGAGGGGGTTGTGCCTCGAGCTGAAATTCAGCGTCCCACCATGATAGCCATTATCGAAGACAAGTATCTGCGGAAGGTGAGCGAACGAGCGGATACGTACTTAAAGTGGCGTCGAAGCTACTACTTTATTACGACGGGTGTAGGCAAGCGCAGCCGCTAGTGCATACGTATTTGCCTCTGTCCCAGAGTTACAGAAGCTTACGAGTTCAACACTCGGAAACCTCCCACATATGGACTGACTGAGCCTAGACTCTAATTCCGTTACGGCTCCCAGACTGAAGCCGCTCGACGCTGCGCGGACGACGGCGTCCTGGATAGCATCGTTGGAGTGCCCGAAGAGTCCCGCCGTGAAGTCGGAAACAAAGTCTATGTACTCGTGGCCATCGATCGACGTCAGGAC
>Ga0164242_10001740_pt1 | contig 25673 bp, 19 predicted proteins | sample OricomgcompostMG_FD_108783 | JGI IMG/M metagenome (GOLD analysis project Ga0164242, IMG submission 108783) | Miracle-Growth compost microbial communities from Emeryville, California, USA - Original compost - Miracle growth compost (MG) ...
CGAGGAAGCGCTGAGCGTCGAGATCATGGGCCGCGGCTATGCGTGGCTCGACACCGGCACGCACGATTCGCTGATCGAAGCGGCGACGTTCATCGCGACGCTGCAGAAGCGGCAGGGGCTAATGGTTGCTTGTCCTGAGGAAATCGCGTTTCGCCAGCGGTGGATCGACGCCGGCCAGCTCGAAAAGCTCGCGTCGCCGCTGGCGAAAAACGGCTACGGAAAATATTTGCTGAACATTCTTACGGATCAAGTTGCATGGCCATCACGGTAACTGCCACGGCGCTGCCCGAAGTCAAGATCATCGAGCCGAAGGTGTTCGGCGATGCGCGCGGCTTCTTCTTCGAGAGTTTCAACGCACGCGAATTCGCGGAGCAGGTCGAGCCCGGTATGGAGTTCGTGCAGGACAATCACTCGCGTTCGGCGAGGGGTGTGCTGCGGGGGCTGCACTATCAGATTCAGCACGCGCAGGGGAAGCTGGTGCGCGTGGTCGAGGGCGAGGTGTTCGATGTCGCTGTCGATATCCGGCGCAGGTCGGCGAATTTTGGGAAATGGGTTGGGGTTACGTTGTCCGTCGATAACCATCGGCAGCTTTGGGTGCCGCCTGGGTTTGCGCATGGCTTCGTGGTGCTGTCGGAATCCGCGCAGTTTTTGTATAAGACGACTGATTACTGGTTTCCGGAGCATGAGCGCAGCATCGTCTGGAATGATCCGGCGATCGGCATAGAGTGGCCGATTGACTTCGAACCGATGCTCGCGGCGAAGGATGTGGCGGGGAAGCGGTTGGGCGAGGCGGATCTCTTTGCGTGAGGGCACGGTGAGCGAGCAGGCAACGATACTCGTGACCGGAGTGAACGGTCAGGTCGGCTTCGAGCTCTTGCGTTCGTTGCAGGGGTTAGGGCGTGTGGTCGCGGCGGACCGTTCGATACTCGATTTCAGCGACCCGGCGCGCGCGCGCGACGTCGTGCGCGAAATCAAGCCGACGATCATCGTGAATCCGGCTGCCTATACGGCCGTCGACAAGGCGGAAACCGACGAGGCCGCTGCCCGGATGATCAACGCGGAAGCGCCGCGCGTGCTTGCGGAAGAGGCGGCGAAGAGCGGTGCGACGTTGATTCATTACTCGACGGATTACGTGTTCGACGGTACGAAGGACGCGCCGTATGTCGAGGAGGATGCGACGAATCCGCAAAACGTCTATGGGCGCACGAAGCTCGGAGGTGAGCTGGCGATCGCGGCGAGCGGCTGCGATCATTTGATTCTGCGCACGAGCTGGGTGTATGGGCGGCGTGGAAAGAATTTTCTGCTCACCATGTTGAAGCTCGGCGCTGAGCGGCCGGAATTGCGGGTGGTGGCGGATCAGGTTGGGGCGCCGACGTGGTCGCGGACCATTGCGGATACCACTGCGCACATTGTGGCTCGGGGGCTCGCGGCCACCCGTGCCGACTGGTGGTGTGAGCACTCAGGTATCTATAACTTGACCGCCGGCGGCTCGACGTCATGGCACGGCTTCGCGAACGCCATCTTCGATATGACCATGGGTGAGAGGGCGCCGACGATCACGCCGATTTCAGCGTCGGAGTATCCGGTGCCAGCGAGCCGACCGGCGAATTCGCGCATGTCGGGGCGCAAGCTCGCGGACACTTTTGATTTGCGGCTTCCAACTTGGGATGCAGCGCTGCGTCTTTGCCTGGAAGCGTGATGGACAGACGCTTGTCCCATGGGACGCATGGCAAGGCCGGAACGGTCATGGTTTTCTACCGGCCTGACGCGGACTGTGTGGCGCGCGCAAATCGACTTGTCGAAGCGGCTCCCTGCGTGGTGATTGACAATACCGAGACCGCTCAGGATGCGGCGTTGCTCGGCCTCGATCCGCGGATCCGTTACGTCGCGAACGGTGCAAACCTTGGCGTAGCGACGGCGATCAATCAGGGTATCGAACTACTGATTGCCCAGGGTTGTGCTAGCGCGATCCTTTTTGATCAGGATAGCGAGCCGAGTTCCCAATTGCTTAGTGAGTTACCTCGGGTGTTGAGCGAAGAACTGGCTCGGGGAAGGCGTGTTGCGCTCGTCGGCCCGGCATATGAAGATGCCCGGCTCGGTGGCGTCGCTCCGTTTGTGCGCTTTGACTGGTTCCGGCTTCAACGAATCGCGCCGGTGGGCAACATGCCAATCGAGGTCGATTTCCTTATCAGTTCTGGGTCCTGTATCAATCTTGACAGTTGGCGGTCTGTTGGGCCGATGGACGGCGGGCTGTTCATCGATTTTGTCGATCTGGAATGGTGTGTAAGAGCCAAGGCGAAAGGGTATGAAGTTCTCGGTGTGCCCTTTGTGCGATTGACGCACGAACTGGGCGGCGAACCGATTCGTATATTGGGGCGGGTATACCCAGGGCACAGTGCGACGCGTCATTACTACATGTTTCGGAATGCTATTGCGCTGTTCGGACGTGCTTATGTGCCACGGACCTGGAAGTCGATGGAGCTCATGCGATTGCCTGTCCGTCTTGCGATCTATGGGTTGTTTATGACGCCGCGCGTCGAGCATGTCCGTATGGCAATGCTAGGGGTGTGGCATGGGCTTCGCGGTAAGCGGGGAGCTCTTTGATGCTGGGCGGCGCTCACCCGGAGAACCGGGCGACGCCTGCTATCTGAAGCGAAGCAGGAATCTTGAATTTTCACATGTTTAATCTCGCATTCGTTGATTTGATAAATAGCGTCGCGTCCTGGCGACTCTGGACTCTGCTCGGTTGGCTCGAAGTGCGCCAGCGGTATGCGCGTTCCAGAGTGGGGCCGTTCTGGCTGACCATCAGCATGGGTGTCATGATCGGTTCGATTGGCGCGGTGTATGGCACGCTCTTCGGGCAAAAGATGAGTGACTATTTGCCATTCCTTGCAACTGGCCTGGTGATGTGGAATCTGTTCTCACAGTCCGTCCAGGAAGGGAGTATGGCTTATATCAACAGTGGAAACTACATCCGGCAAGCGGCAACGCCGAAGCTGATTTTTGTGCTGCAGGTGACGTGGCGAAATCTGATAGTGCTTGCTCACAATTTCGTTATTGTGATCGTGCTCCTGGCGGTTTTCGGCGTTAAGAGCTGGGAGACTTTGCCGTTCTTTATTCCCGGGCTGATTATTTTTGTGCTGAATGCAATCTGGGTCAGCATGGTCGCGGGGCTTTTGTCGGCTCGGTTTCGCGATCTTCCCCAGATCATCGGTGCCCTGATTCAGGTGGCGTTCTACATCACTCCGATCATGTATCGGCCGGAATCGCTGACCCGATTCTCGTTCATCGTTGACTGGAACCCACTCAATTATCTGCTCGACGTTGTGAGGGGGCCGTTGATTGGGCAGATGCCGAACAGCATCTCGTGGGGTGTTGCGATTGGAATGGCTGTCGTTGGTTGGCCGCTTGCACTGCTGCTGACCGGGCGATATCTGAAGCGTATTCCGTATTGGGTTTAAAGAGGGCGTAACGTGGCTTTTATTGAAACGAAGGGCGTCACGCTTGATCTGCCGATATATGACGTACAGGGGCGGTCGCTCAAGAAACGGGTGATGAGCATGGGGCGTCGCAATACGATCGCCGAGGACACTGATGGAGTGATCGTCGTGCGGGCGCTGGACAATATCGACGTCCGCTTCGACACTGGTGATCGAATTGGCCTGATTGGTCATAACGGCGCGGGAAAATCGACACTGCTGCGCACGTTAGCCGGTATTTACCCCCCGACCGCGGGCGCCGTTATGCGTGACGGTAAGGTGGTGCCGCTGCTCGATATCAGTCTGGGCATGGATGAAAATTCAACCGGCATACAGAACATTCGTCTGCGCGGCCTGTTGCTTGGCATGAGCGATCGCGAAATCCGCCAGAAACAGGACGAGATCGCGGAATTCAGCGAGTTGGGTGATTATCTGGACTTGCCGCTGCGGACCTACTCGAGCGGCATGCGGGTTCGTCTCGCATTTGCTGTATCCACGGCGGTTGATGCGGAGATTCTGCTTCTAGACGAAGTCATGGGGGTGGGTGATGCATCGTTCATGAACAAGGCGAAGCAGCGCATGGCAGAGCTTCATGGGCGGGCGGAGATCGTTGTGCTTGCAATGCATTCGAACGCGGAAATCCGGCGCGTCTGCAACAAGGTTCTCTGGATGGAGCGCGGCCGCGTGCGGGCATTTGGTTCGACCGAGGACGTGGTTGCTGCGTATGAGGAACAGGTCGCGACGACGTGAGCATCGCTGTACCCGTGGATGTTTAAAGAGGTTTCGATGGGAAATCTGACGCAAATGCCTGGTCTGGCAAGCCGAGTGGTGCGGCGTCTGCGTGCGCGTGGTGGCGTGAGTGGTACGGCCCGGCGTGCATTGGAGATATATCGCCAATACGGACTTCGTGGACTAGGTGTGCGCGTGGCCAGACTGAGCCGTGCTGCGATGGGCTTTGGCCCGAGCCGGATCGATTATGGAGCCTGGTTACGCCGCAATGACCGGATGAACGACGATGTGCGTCGGGCGGTTCATGCGCATATCACGACCTTTCGCGCGCCGCACACCTTCTCGATCGTCATGCCGGTGCATAACCCCAACCTGGCGTGGCTCGACGAAACCGTAGAATCGGTACGGCGTCAGCTGTACTCTCGCTGGCAGCTTTGCATCGTGGATGACGCATCCACCGATCCTGAGGTCCGTCAGGCGTTGATGCGCTACGCGCACGCTGATAACCGCATCAAGCTGCTATTCCGCTCGGAATGCGGGCACGTTTGTGTGGCATGCAATGCAGCGCTCACGCATGCCACCGGCGACTGGATTGTGCTGCTCGATGGCAGCGACTGCCTCGCCGAGCATGCGCTTTATTGTGCTGCAAGCGCGATTGATGCGGATCCCTCTGTCATGCTCATTTACTCTGACGAGGACAGGATTGACGGCGGCGGGCGTCGCTTCGCGCCTTATTTCAAGTGCGACTGGAATGTCGACTTGTTTTATTCGCACGATATGTTCTCTCGTCTCGGGGTGTACCGTAAATCACTGATCGACAAGGTCGGTGGTTTTCGCCCGGGCTTCGAGGGGGTGCATGCTTACGATCTCGTGCTGCGCTGTCTGGAACATATGGGCAACGCCGCTGCGGCGGTCCATCATGTTCCGCGGGTGCTATATCACAAGCGAGTCGATCTCGGGCAGGCTGCGAGCCCTCTCGCGGCAGACTCGGGGGTCGCGTCTGCCGGTGTACGGGCGCTCAACGAGCATTTCGCCCGCCGAGCGATACGGGCCCGCTCAGAATGGGTGGGCGCCGGTTACCGAACCTGCTATGAGCTGCCGTCGATATTGCCGATGGTGACGTTGATCGTGCCAACGCGCAATGGTCTGGAGTTGGTTCGGCAATGTGTTGAAAGCATACGAGCCAGGACGACCTATTCAAACTACGAAATCCTGATTGTCGATAACGGCTCGGACGACCCGGCGACGTTGCGCTACATTGCCACGCTGGTTGACGACGCGGTGGTCCGCGTCTTGCGCGACGATCGGCCTTTCAACTATTCGGCATTGAACAATGCGGCGGTAGCGGCATCGCGCGGCTCGATCGTTGCTCTCGTGAATAACGACATCGAGGTCATTTCGCCAGGTTGGCTGAACGAAATGGTGAGTCTCGCGGTTCAGCCGGAGATAGGGGCGGTCGGCGCGAAGCTGCTCTACCCGGACGGGACGATACAGCACGCGGGCGTCGTGACGGGGATTGGCGGTGTCGCTGGACATATATACAAGCACGCGGTGCGAGCGGCTCCGGGTTATTTCGGTCGGGCGCAGTTGATCGGTTCGTACTCCGCCGTCACGGCAGCATGTCTCGTGATTCGCAAGGAGACGTATCTACAGGTCGGGGGCTTGAACGAGAAGGATCTGGCGGTTGCGTTCAACGACATCGATTTCTGCCTTCGCGTTCGGGAGGCCGGGTATCGGAATGTGTGGACCCCATACGCCGAGCTTTACCATCACGAGTCGGCAACCCGTGGCTACGAAGACAGTCCGAAAAAGCAAAGGCGCTTCGCTTCAGAGATCGACTACATGCATGGTCGTTGGGGCCACAGATTGAACGATGATCCGGCGTATAGCCCGAACCTGACGCTGGAGTCGGAGGACGCAAGCTTGGCCGCGGTTGCACGCGTGCCGGCGTTGGGGTGTTTGAGGTCCGGGGTTTGACGAAGTGCAGGGAAATACAGAAACAACCCGGCGAATGGTCGCCTACCTGTCTAGCGGACAAGCTGCCACGTACCATATCCGGTCCGCAACAATTCCTCTAGAATCCGGATCATATGCAAAAGTGTGGTCGATGTGAACCTAAACCGTGATATGAACATCATTCCAGTCATCATCTGCGGAGGAGCCGGTACGCGGCTTTGGCCGGTATCGCGCGAGGCTTTTCCAAAGCCGCTTTTAAAGCTCGCAGATGGCGAAAGCCTTCTGCAGAAGACATTGAAGAGGGCTACCCGTGTCGTGAAGGGCGGAGAGGCCGTGATCGTGGCTAACCGCGAAACGTACTTTCTGACCAGGGACGAGTGCGCCGAGACGGTGCTCGAAGTACGGCCGCAACTGGGGTTCGTTCTTGAACCGGTGGGGCGAAATACGGCGGCCGCTATCGGTGTCGCGGCAGAAGTGATCCGCGGGCGATATGGCGAAGATGCCATCATGCTTGTGCTGCCGGCAGACCAGCTGATCGATGACGAGGATGCATTTGTCGATGCCGTTGAACATGCCGCCGCTACAGCCCAGCTGGGGCGGCTTGTTACGTTCGGAATTCGGCCTACCAGTCCTGAAACGGGGTACGGTTATATCGAGTGTGACGATTCAAACGGGCCCGATAGCAGGGTCCACAAGGTATCGCGATTCGTCGAGAAGCCCGATCTCGAACAAGCCAGAGCGCTCGTGGCGGATGGTCGCCACCTGTGGAATGCCGGGATGTTCTGCTTCACGGCGAAAACGTTGCTGATGGAACTTGAGCGACATGCACCTGCAGTATATGGCCCTGTGGCCGAAGCGGTGCAGGAAGCTACCGTAAGTAATTCCGACGATGGCTTTATGCTTGAACTGTGCAAGGAGCACTTTGCCCGCGCGGAGAACATATCGATCGACTACGCGGTGATGGAGCGTTCGACGATCGTGGATGTCGTACCTTGTGAACTGGGCTGGAGCGATATTGGGTCGTGGCAGGCAATTAGCGAACTGACGCCAGCCGACGAGGAGGGTAATCGTATCGATGGCAGAGTCGAACTGCATGATTCGCAGAACTGCTTTGTACGAGGCGACGACCGTCTTGTCGGGCTTGTCGGCTTGCGCGACATCATCGTGATTGATACGCCCGACGCGCTGCTCGTTGCTGCGGGCGATCGCTCGCAGGACGTCAAGCATATCGTCGCAAAACTGAAACGTTCAAACGACGATACCTTCCGCCTGCATCGGACAGTGCATCGCCCATGGGGAACCTATACGGTTCTCGAAGAGGGCGATCGCTTCAAGATGAAACGCATTGTGGTGAAGCCGGGCGCCTCACTATCGTTGCAGATGCATCATCATCGTAGTGAGCACTGGATCGTCGTGAGGGGTTGTGCCGAGGTCGTCAATGGCGATCACTCGGTTCTGTTGCAGCCAAACGAATCTACCTACATTCCCGCGGGTCACCGGCATAGGCTGGTCAATCCGGGGGTGGTCGACCTCGTGCTGATCGAAGTCCAGTGCGGCGAATACCTTGGTGAGGATGATATCGTGCGATTTGCCGACGAATACGGACGCGTGGCGTCCTGAACGCGAAACAGGCCCGGGGCATGTGGTGGCCGGCCCTTGATGCCCGGGCGAGGGCGTTCCGGTTACTGGTCTAGCGTCTTCCCGCGATTGTTGCCGTTGCTTCGATCGAGAGGCTGGCTGGCTGCGAACCTCACCATGCAAACAGGGGCTTGCACTTCCATCGATCAATTTCATTGGACTGTAGATGAACGTAGCGATTATTACCGGGATCACCGGACAGGACGGCGCATACCTTGCCCAGTTTCTACTAGACAAGGGATACAAGGTGTACGGCACCTACCGGCGAACGAGTTCCGTCAATTTCTGGCGGATTGAGGACCTTGGCATTGCTTCCCATCCCAACCTGCATCTCGTCGAGTTTGATCTGACGGACCTCGGTGCAAGCATTCGGCTTCTCGAGGCGACGAAGGCCGACGAAATTTATAATCTGGCTGCACAGAGCTTTGTGGGTGTTTCCTTCGATCAGCCGGTGACCACCGCCAGCATTACGGCGTTAGGCGCTGTGAACCTGTTGGAGGCAATCCGCGTCGTCAACCGGGGGATTCGCTTCTATCAGGCGAGTACGTCGGAGATGTTTGGTAAGGTGCAAGCGATTCCGCAGACGGAGACAACGCCCTTCTATCCTCGGAGTCCTTACGGTGTTGCCAAGCTGTATGCGCATTGGATGACGATCAACTATCGCGAGGCCTATGATATTTTTGGTTGCAGCGGGATCCTGTTCAATCACGAGTCGCCGCTTCGCGGACGGGAGTTCGTGACCCGGAAGATCACGGACAGTCTTGCGAAAATTCGATGCGGCAAGCTTGACGTCCTCGAGCTCGGCAATCTCAATGCAAAACGGGATTGGGGTTATGCCAAGGAATATATCGATGGCATGTGGCGAATGCTGCAGGCCGAGACTCCGGATACATACGTCCTTTCGACGAATCGGACGGAAACGGTCCGCGATTTCGTTACCATGGCAGCGACTGCTGCGGGATTCGATATCGGATGGACCGGGCAGGGCGAGCAGGAGGTAGGGATCGACCGAAAGACTGGTAAATCGATAGTAAACGTCAGCCCCCGGTTCTATCGACCGGCGGAGGTTGATCTCCTGGTTGGCGACTCGCAGAAGGCCCGCGACGAGTTGGGTTGGGCCCCCGCCACCACGCTGGAGCAGCTTTGCCAGATGATGGTTGAGGCGGACATCCGGCGTAATGAAACGGGATTTTCTTTTTGATTTACATTCAATGTGTCGTTAGCCGAGCATTCCTAATGGTATGACCTGGATTGACGCCCACCGTGGATGTCCCTAAATCGGATGACGGTTCGGCCAACCCTGAGACTTTTCATCCCCTCGCCACGCGGTTCACGACCCGGTTGATGAGGCCCGGCCGAAGCTCGCCCCTTCGGTGACTTGTTACCAATATTTATAATTTCGTACGATGGATAACCCGGATCACAAGTCGATAGGTGCTGATAGCGGAGCGTTCACCGGCTCTGGCCGCGAGGCGCCCAAGGCAAATGCCGACTCCAGATTGCGGGAGATGGAACGTACGATCTCGTCGATGCATGATGCGCTAACTCAAATGGCTGCGCTTGTAGATGCGTCCCGTCACGAAATTCGGGCGAGGAATCCCGATGAAGAGAAGCGAATCAATGTGCAGATGAGTGCCACCGCAAGCACGGCAGCCAAGCTGCAACAGCGTAGCGAGGCAGCACTTGAAGCAACGCGACTTGCCGTCGAGCACGATCAAGTATTGATGAAGCGGGTGTTGGCGGATCGCATGCGCTGTCTTAAGGAACAAGCTGAAGAAATCGAGGTGTTATCGCGGAAGGTACAGCAGGCGGAAGAGCGCTGCGCCGAGGAAGCGATGCGGCGGCAGGCCGCGACCGACGATCTTGCTGCTGTATTGCTGTCCAGTTCCTGGAGAATGACTGCCCCCATGCGATTTGGCGTTGAGACGATGCGCCGTCTGTGGCGATCCTACGGGGGTCGCATTGCCATGGCTCACAGAGCACTGCTTAGACGCGACCCGGAGGCGCGACGCATTGTTGTTGCGTCGCTGCGGAGGCGAATCGGCAAGCGTGGGGCAAGGTTGTTGACCGGCGCCGGTCTGGGTGCACTCCTCGCGCCACATGAGTCGGTTGTCGCTTCTTATGCAGCCTGGCAGCAGCGTCTGGATACGCCCGATGTGGACACGCTCGAGGCGATTATCGCGACAACGGAGGACCGTCCTCCGTTGTCCATTCTCATCAGGTTTTCGTCGGCGACATTGGCATATGGGGCGCAGACGTTGGCGGCGCTTCAGCGTTCAGTTGGCGTCCGGTGGACGGCATTCGTGATCGTTGATCCGCAATGCGACGAAACTGGCGTCGGCGAGCTTCGTGCGACCTTTGAAGGCGAGCCCCGCATCAAGTTTGACAAGCCTGAGCTCGCGGCGGGGAAACTTGCGCTATTGCTTGAAGCGGGTGCGTTGCCAAGGGCTCACGGCTTCGGAATGCTCGTGGACTCGCTGTCGAACTATCCAGCACGCACCCTTGTCTTTTCGGATGAAGACCGGTTGCAGGGGAATGCTGCGCCGACGGACCCGTGGTTTAAGCCGATGTTTTCGCCGCTGCTCAATCGCCAGGGGGTATTGCTCGGGAAAATGGTTGCACTGCGGCTGGACGAGCAAATATCGCGACAATTACTCGCTGTGGCTGCGGATGGCCGTCAGCCACTGGACAAAGTGGCGGCAGACCTGGCGAGCAATCTCGATCCGACAGGGATCGGGCACATACCGCACGTTTTATTCCACGATATTGGCCAACGGGCCGCACCTTTGCCACTGGAGTTGCCGCCGCTGCCAGATTCATTGCCGATCGTCAGCATAATTATTCCGACGCGAGATGGGTGGAATCTGCTTGGGCCATGTTTGGAGAGCCTTAAAGTCACCGACTGGCCTGCAGACCGCCTTGAGGTCATTGTCGTTGATAACGGCTCTACTCAGGCAGACGCGCTCGAGGGTATGAGCGTGGCCGAGCAACAGGGGCGCATCCGGATTCTGCGCGACCCGCGGGCCTTCAATTATTCGCGGCTTAATAACGAGGCCGCCCGCGTTGCGCGGGGCGATGTGCTCGTTTTGCTCAACAACGATACTGAAATTATTGACCCGGCGTGGCTGCGGAAGCTGGTGGCCTATGCCATTGCGCCGGGTGTCGGCGCGGTCGGTCCAAAGTTGCTTTTCGGCGATCGGACTGTCCAGCACGGGGGGATTATTCTTGGCGTCCAGGGGCTTGCTGGTCATGCGCATCTGTTTCTTGACGCTAACGCCGGCGGATATCGCGACTTGGCAAATCTGACGCACGAGGTGTCGGCAGTGACGGGCGCCTGCCTCGCTGTTTCGAGCGCTGCCTATAGGGAGATCGGTGGACTGCGCGAGGACCTGCGGGTTGCGTTCAACGATGTGATGTTGTGCCTCGACCTGCATGAGCGAGGTCGTCGCAACATTTACGTGGCTGAACCTCTGGTCATTCATCACGAGAGCAAGACCCGAGGTTATGACGACAAGCCTGAAAAGATTCAACTGCTGCGCAAGGAGGCACGTTATGCATGGGGTCGCCACGACGCTTTGTTGCGGAACGATCCTTGGTATTCGCCTAATCTCTCTCTCGAGTCTCCGTATGGGCTTGCGTGTGCAGCACGCCGCCAGCCGTCCTGGCATGGGTTGGTCAAGCGGCCGCGCCGGGTGATGATGTTGTCCTCGACTCATGCCAGGGGTCACGGCGTAGCGGTAGTTGTGGATTTGCAAGTGCGTGCCCTGCTTGAGCGCGGATATGAGGTCATCATTGGCGGTGCGCTCGGAGAGAAGGACTTTGAGTACGCCAATTGCCGGAAAATCGAAATCCCCGATCCGCGAAGCGCCGCTACGCTTGCTATGGAGCTTGACGTTGATGTGATCGTCGCCCATACGCCGCCGTATTTTGATGTCGCTCGCTGGACCGGTGCCTACCCGCCAGTTATCGCCTATGACTATGGTGAACCACCGCCAAAATATTTCCCGGATGCTGTTGCCCGTCAGGAAGTGATGGACCAGAAGGCATTGAGTCTTGGCATTTGCACGAAGGTGTTGGCAATTTCGAACGCAGTCGCGCAAGACTCCGACGAACCTCCGGACGGCGTTATTCCGCTTGGAAACGGACACCTGGGCCGTTGGGATACAGCGGCGGAGCAGCGACGCGAGCGCGTCCGGCGGCTTCGTGGCTGGGAAGATCAGTTCGTCGTTCTGAATGTTTGCCGGTTCCACACAGGAGAGCGCTTCTATAAAGGGGTGGACCAGTATTGTGCAATGCGTCAATCTCTGGAGGTAGTCGATCCCGTTATCGCCGCGCGAACCGTGTTTGTACTTTGCGGGAAGGGCGATGAATCCGATGTAGCGGAAATGAGGGCGAATGGCCTGCACGTTATCCCGAACGTGAGCGACGAAGAAATGGCGGAGATTTACGCAGCTGCGGACGTATATGCCAATTTCTCTCGCTGGGAGGGGTATAACCTTGGCATAGGGCAGGCGCTGGCAATGGGCTTGCCCGTGATTGCTTCGGATATTCCGGCGCATCGAGCATTCGGAGTCGCTGTAACAAACGATGCGAGCGAGGCGGCTTTATTCCTGCGGGAGCAGGTTCAAAGGCCCGTAGAGCGTGTGCCCACTGTATGGGAGTGGGACCGTTCACTCACCTTGTTTATTGATGAGGTTGATGCGATGTGCGGGTCGGCGGAGGCATGAGCACGCTACCTTTACTTCTGGACCCCGTTAAACACATGAGATTACCCGAATCACTCTACACGGCATTGTGGCGGATAGAGGGAACTGCCTCGAATTTCGACGATTTGCCAAATAACGCGTAGCGCAACCGTTCGCTGCAGAGAGGCCGACGAGTCTGGTCAATGGTACGCCTGTCTGTTGCTCACAGCCAAACAGAAAATGAACTCAAGCATCATCCCGAAACCTGTGTCGATCGCGGTCGTGATCCCTTCGTACAAGGTTCGTGATCACATCGTTGGCGTCCTTGCAGCCATTGGTCCGGAGGTTAGTGACATCTACGTGGTGGATGACCGCTGTCCGCATCATTCGGGGGATTTTGTCGAGCGAAATTGCGCAGACGAACGCGTGCACGTGCTCCGTCACGGAGAGAATCAAGGTGTTGGCGGTGCCGTGATGACAGGTTATAAGGCGGCCATTGAAGGTGGCGCGGATATAATCGTTAAGGTCGACGGCGACGGACAAATGGATCCCAAGCTGTTGCCGAAATTTGTCTTGCCGATTATCGAGGGCTGGGCGGATTATACGAAAGGCAACCGGTTCTACGATCTCACGCACATTACGCGCATGCCGAGAATGAGATTGTTTGGGAATGCTGGACTGTCGCTATTCACGAAGTTTTCGACCGGCTACTGGAATATCTTCGATCCGACAAACGGCTATACGGCAATCAATGCTCGTGTGGCGGAACATATACCTTTCGACAAAATCAGCCGTCGTTATTTCTTTGAAACCGACATGCTGTTTCGATTGAACACGCTGCGTGCGGTCGTAGCGGATGTACCGATGGATGCACGCTACGCGGACGAGGTGTCCAATCTCAGGATATCGAAGGTATTCTTCGAATTTTCCGGAAAGCACGTGAGCAACTTTTGCAAGCGTATTTTCTATAATTATTTCCTGCGCGATATGACTGCGGCCACTTTCGAGCTGGTCGTGGGCTTCGTGTTGTTCGTTTTCGGTTTTATTTTCGGCGCATACCACTGGATCCATGCGATCGTGCAGGCAACGCCGACTCCACTTGGTACGATTATGCTTTCCGCCATGCCAGTTCTGATCGGACTGCAATTATTAATCGGCTTTCTGAATTTCGACGTTGCGAACGTTCCATCGCGACCGATCAGCAAATATCTTCCCGCCAGGGCGAAAGAAGCGCTGGGCGAAACGGCGGCGACGATAGATAAAATTCGGAACTAGATGGGATCGAGACCAAAAATTTGCTCCGAAAACTGTCGCGTCCGGCGAATTTTAACTTGCATAAAATGACCATTGTTCAAATCCTATACGCTATTTCGTGCGCGGCCATTATCTCGATTGGGCAGATTCTTTTCAAGAAAGTCGGTCTCGAAATCCGGAATCCCGGCGATTGGCATTCGCCACGAGCCTTGCTCATGCTTTTTTTTGCGCTCGCCATCTATGGGATTGCCACGTTGCTCTGGATTAATTTGCTTCGCTTTGTCGATTTGAATAAAGCTTATTCATTTATGGCGCTATGTTTTATCATTGTACCCATCGCCAGTCATTATTTTTTTCACGAGGCCATTACGCCCGGTTACGTTGTTGGAGCTTCACTCGTGGTGATCGGGCTGGTCATCGCAACACGCTTTGGATGAGCTTTGCTATCTAATCAATTCAGGCGTGAAATCGAGATAAGGATGGCCCTCGTGTTCGTTCAATTAGCAGGGTTTCGCTCCGGCGGCGTGAAGAAATTTATTGCCATAATATTTGTTATATTCAGTGGCTTTTACTTGCCTCACGCAGTTGCGAGCGAACGCGATGGTCTAAGTGTTGCGCACGCGTTTCTTGACGTCGTAACAGTTGACCCTTCAACCCGCGTCGTACACCTTTCCGGGTGGGCGGTACCGGAAAATGGAAAGACTGCCCCCTTGTCCTTACACGTGTATGTGGGAAGCGACGAGGTCTATTCTGGCCCCGTCAGCCGGGTAGCGCGCCCCGATGTGGCACTGGCGACGAATCGGAGCGACTGGTTGAATTCTGGCTGGACGCTGAGTTTTACCTTGCCTGCGGCCGTGACGGTCGGCCGACGTAGCTTTCACGTCGACGTGCAATTCGGTTCGGGACAACCGAAGATCAGCGTTGCATCTCTGCGCGATGCGTCGATTGACGTACCGGCACTGCCCCCGCGTCACTGGACCTCACGGATTGCAATTTTTGTGGGGGTGGCCTGTATTGCCTTCGCATTTCTATTTGCGCCGACATTGAGGAACGTATGCCAGTCTATGACGGGTGTTCTGATCCCCGAATCGGCTTTTGTTGCTGGTGGGCTTGTCGCCTGCTTTTTGATCTTTGTTGTCGTTGGGGTTTCGGGATCGTCCATTTCGGAGGCACAAAGCACAATTCCCATCCAGGGCATTCACACGACTGTTCTTGCAGAAACCAGCAAGCCTATTCGAAGCGATGAGTGGGTCGTAGTTACGCCGTCCGCCATAGGTCAGGTGCGCCATCAACCACCGTTCCCAATTGTGAACCGGAACCTGGGGCCCGACGGTCATAATATGCTCGTGATCGGCATGACTGCAGTGCCCGTGTGGTCGATTGCGGCAATTGCACGACCGGCAACATGGGGTTTCTTTTTCCTCCCGCTGCCACAGGCGCTGGCCTGGCATTGGTGGCTTCCGGTATTCGGCTGCGTACTCGCCCTCTGGTCGTGCCTGGCTACGCTCTATCCGCATCAATGGCGTATGACCTTTGCGCTCTCGCTGTGCTTTGTCATGTCGCCCTATGTCGTCGCGTGGTCTTATTGGCCGGCTTACGTCACAATGTTCGGAGCTGCAACGGTTTCCGCCGTGATCGCTTTGCTAAAAACCACACATAACTGGTTCAAGCTTGCCATAGCTGCGCTAATCGTCGTCGGCATCTCGGGTTTTGTCCTGACGCTCTATCCTGCGTGGCAAGTGCCGTTAACGTACTTGTTTGCGCCTCTGTTGGTCGCGGTACTCTATCGCGATCGAAAGATACTTCAATTCACGGCCGGCAATATCAGTATCATCGCTGCGAGCGTGGTTCTGGGCGGCTTAATCTTGCTCGCATGGTGGCTCGACGCGAAAGATGCCATTCACGCGATGATGGCGACAGTGTATCCGGGTCATCGTGACGCTGTGGTGGGAGGGGCGCGCGACCCCTGGTTCCTTGCGCGCGGATTTACCAATTTCAAAACGATGTATTGGAATCTGAAAGGGGTTTCGAATTCCAGTGAAATTGCTTCGTTCGTCTATTTTTTTATTCCCACGTTTTTTGCTGCGCTCGCGGGCAGGGTACACGTCGGCAGGAACAAAATTATTTTTTTCACGCTAACTGGTTTTCTGGCGGTGGCGCTGTGGTATCAATTCATTGGTTTTTCGATCGAGCTGGCGAAACTTAGCCTGTGGGGCCGCACATTACCGAATCGGGTTGATCTTGCGATTGGAATTGCATCCATAGCCTTGATAGGCGCAGCGTTTCCCACCGACTCGAGGAAAACAGTTAATCAGTTGTCTCGCAGGCGCTTCGAATTCCTGGTGGCAGGTGCTGTCGCGCTGATATGGGCCTTGGCGATATGGTTAAGCATGGAGCAGATGCCCCTATCGATCCTGGTCCAGTTTAACGAGCATCAAAAATTACTTTTGCTGCTGATCGTGGGTTGGTGTTCATTTGCACTCGCGGTGCGATGGACCGGCCTCTTTCTAGTCTCCTATCTTGCGGCGCTCATTGTTTCCGTCCTGCCATTCAATCCATGGACACTGATCAGCACCTCGCCGATTCCCAGCGTTGGCAAGTGTGGGCCCACCGAGGGAAGGACACTTGTTCTCTCTTCGCATGTCCCAGCCATGACGCTAATGGCATCCGGATGCCCTGTTCTCAACGGGGTGTCGTACTATCCGCAGGAGTCGTTATGGCGTGCGCTTGATCCAAAGGGAGAGCGACGCCATGTATTCAATCGCTATCAACAGATCGTCTTTAACGCTGAGGATTTACACGGATCGACTTCCCCCATCATTTTCAATCCGCAGCCGGATTTGGTGGCGGTTGGACTAGACTCGCGAGCCTTCGATTTCCGCCAACTTCCTATCGAGTATGTTGTTGTGCCGATCGGAGGAATGCGGCAACTGGGGCAAAATCCATCGCTTCGTCTTATCGCTCCGATTGCTCCTGGTTGGGAACGATTTAGAGTCACTAACAAAAGGAATCAATGAAAGGCGGAGCAGATAGTGGCACGCGAATCAAGATAAGTGACGCGCTCAGGGCCTGAGTCGATGATAATGCGGGCAAGGGGACCGATGAATAACGAAGTGATTCCCACTGCCGCACGCCGCGACGCGAGCCGCCGGTTGACTCTGGAGTCGTTGCGCGCGAAGATCGGGAACTGCGGAGCGATTTGTGGACGCTTTGCTCACCAAAAGCGGGATTGCCGAGCGTAAGAAATGTGACTGTGACCATGCGCTGCTGGCTTCGCAGTAGGTCCCGGCTCGCCGGCATCGCGAGATCGAAGTCCGTATCAACGCCCCAAGCGGGTCAGCGAGGCGTATCAGTTGTCGATGCGGCGGTGTGGTGCGATGACGGCAAGACGGTCTAATGCCTCGCTCAGGACCGAACGAGTGAGGCTACCTCTAGCAACGCCCGGAAAGTAACAAAAGTAAATCCACGTTGCCGAAATTGCCCACTTTAACCACACTGGTCATCTTTCCTTTCCAAGCCAGCGCGCCGGAATTGTGCCGGCGCGTCCGCTGTATTCATCTATTAGAATGAGTGCTGTATTGAAGAGGCACCACGAAGTATCAGCATCGGTAGTCGTCTTTCGGCCCGATCAGGCGCTTCTTGTCCGAACGCTTGCGAGCCTGGCCAAGGCGGGGATGGCCATGGCGGTTGGCAGGTCAGCTGCATTGACGCACCTGTTTCTGATCGACAACGGCGGGCTGCCTGATATGAGAAATGCTTTCGCGGAGCTTTCTCGTGCTGGCGTTGGGCATACGTTGATCAGCGGCCACGGCAACGTCGGCTATGGTCGTGGCCACAATCTTGCCATCGAGCGGGCCGCCAGCCGCTATCACCTGATCCTCAACCCAGATGTCGAGATTGAGCCGATTGCATTGGTGCGGGCCGTTGATTTCATGGACGCGCACCCTGAAGTTGGCCTGCTCACGCCCGCCATCGTCGATGACACAGGCCAGCTGCAGTACCTCTGCCGGCAATACCCAACACTGACCGACCTGTTCGTTCGCGGCTTCCTGCCGCGCGTCGTGCGAGGGCTCTTCGCAACCCGCCTCGCGCGCTACGAGATGCGATCACAGATCAACGAGCGCGACACGGTCTGGGACCCGCCGATTGTAAGTGGCTGCTTCATGCTGTTCAGAACCGACGTGCTGAAAAAACTTCGAGGCTTCGACGCGCGCTACTTCCTTTATTTCGAGGACTACGACCTGAGTCTGCGGACGCATGCGGTGGCGCGAGTGGCGTACGTACCTGCGGTGCGGGTGCTCCACCACGGCGGCGGCGCGGCCCGCAAGGGCGGGGCGCACATCAGGATGTTCGTCGCATCGGCCTTCAAGTTCTTCAACCGCTTCGGATGGAAATGGCTTTGAGCAACGTTCTGGTGACGGGAGCGAATGGCCTGGTCGGCCGGTCCTTGTGCCGGGCGCTGGTGGACGGCGGCCACGACGTGACGGCGCTGGTCCGGCACCCCGGCGGTCGTGTTGCCGGCGTGCGCGAATGGTGCCATGCAACGCCCAATTTCGACGGTTTGCAAGGCGAATGGTCAAACGATCTTGCTCCAGACTGCGTCGTTCATCTCGCTGCCCGCGTGCATGTGATGAAGGACGCGGCAGCGGATCCGTGGGCCGCTTTTTACGAAACCAATGTCGCCGGTACGTTGCGCGTCGCCCGGGCCGCGAGCGCCCGCGGGGTCAAGCGGCTGGTATTCGTCAGCAGTATCAAGGCCGTCGCAGAATCGGATGCCGGAGTACCCATTGCCGAGTCGGCGCCCACGGCACCGGTTGACCCATATGGCCGTTCGAAGCTGGCCGCCGAGGAGGCGCTCTGGCGGTTGCGCGACGAGACACAACTGGAAGTGGTGATCGTGCGGCCGCCTCTCGTCTATGGCCCGGGGGTCGGCGCCAATTTCCTGCAGATGCTGGAAGCGCTGTGGCGCGGTATCCCGTTGCCGCTGGGCGCGGTCGATGCCCGACGCAGCCTGATCTACACGAAGAATCTGGCCGACGCGCTGCTGCACTGCATCATCGACGCGCGAGCGGCCAACCAGTGCTTCCACGTATCCGACGGGGAAGACCTGTCCGTAGCGGACCTGATGCGCTCGCTCGCGCGACATCTGTCGAGGCCGGCGCGGCTCGTGCCGGTGCCGCCTCGCTTGCTGCGGCTGGCCGGCGCGTTGACCGGACGTTCCGCGCAGATGGCTCGCCTGACCGGCAGCCTTCGACTGGATACGTCGCGCATCCATGCCGCACTGGACTGGAAGCCGCCGTTCCGGGTGGATGAGGGATTGGCGGCGACTGCGCGGTGGTATCGTGCGACCCATTGAGTACGGAGAGACCGCTTAACTTGATGGATCATTTGTCGATTTCGTCCCTGTGGACTGCGGCGGGGATCGCACTGACAGGCGGCCTGCTCTGCGCCGCCGTGCTGGCGTTTCTGCTGAAGAGCGGGCTGGCCTGGCGCCTTGCCACCGACCTGCCGAATGAGCGTTCGCTCCACGTGATGCCGACGCCACGAGTCGGCGGCTGGGGAATGGTGCCGGTGTCGGTGCTGGCTATCGCGGTAGCGGCCCGCTCGCTGTGGCTTATTGCGGCCGCTGCGGTCTTTCTGGCGGCCGTCTCCCAGCTTGACGATCGCCGTGGCTTGCCTGCGCGGGTTCGTTTTGCGGCGCACCTGGTAGCGGTGCTCGCGGTCGTCGTCGTCTATCCGGCCGCGGTTCCATGGTGGTACCTCGCGATCATCGCGTTTTTGATGTTGTGGCTGGTGAACCTCTACAATTTCATGGATGGTTCGGATGGCCTTGCCGGCGGAATGGCCCTGTTCGGCTTTGGCGGCTATGCGCTGGCGGCGCTCGCGGGGCCGCATCCGTCGGCGGAACTGGGCTATGCGTGTGCGGCCATCGCCGGCGCGGCGGTTGGGTTTCTGGTGTTCAATTTCCATCCGGCGCGTGTTTTTCTGGGAGATGCCGGCTCGATTCCGGCCGGTTTCCTGGCCGGCGCACTCGGGTATTGGGGCTGGCGCAGCGGCGTCTGGCCTATATGGTTTCCGGCGATGGTGTTTTCGCCTTTCATCACCGACGCAACGGTGACATTGCTGCGGCGGCTTGCGCGAGGCGAAAAGTTTTGGCAGGCGCACCGGGAGCATTACTATCAGCGCATGGTTCGTCTCGGTTTCGGGCACGCGAGAACCGGCATGATCTGGTATGCGGTGATGCTAGTCGGGGTCGCCGTCGCCCTGCTGGCGCTTGGCCTGACGATGGCCGCGCAGTGGGAACTGGTTGTCTCGTGGGCCGTTGCGCTTGCCCTGATTGGCTTCGCAGTCGACATTCGCTGGCGCAACTTTCAATCAACCTTGACCAGACAAACTGAGATCGATTCCGATGCTTCGAAATAAGGCTACGTGGCTCTCATTCAGTGCCTTTCTCTTCGATGTCGGCGCAGTCGTCGCAGCGTGGATGGCTGCGTACGTGATCCGCTTCAACGGCGCTGTTCCTCACGAGTTCTGGGCCGGCGCATTGCGCGCGCTAGCGTGGGCGCTGCCGATCTACGCGGTGATGTTCCGCGTCTACGGCCTTTATCGCGGTATGTGGGTGTTCGCGAGCCTGCCCGACTTGCTGCGCATATCGAAGGCAGTGATTTCGGCCGCGCTGATCGTGATGATCGTGTCGGTGCTGATCCAGCCGTACCCGATCATTCCGCGTTCCGTGCTGATCGTCTCTCCGCTGCTGCTGTTCTTCGTGATGGGCGGCTCGCGCGCAATGTATCGCGCGACGAAGGAGTTCTATCTGTACGGCGGTCTCGTCGCAAAGGGCAAGCCGGTCGTCGTGCTCGGCGCAGGTGGAGCCGGCGCGAGCCTCGCGCGCGAACTGTCGCGTTCGGCCGAGTGGCGCCTCGGCGGCCTGCTCGACGATGACCCGGCGAAGCAGGGCCGGGAAATCTACGGCTACAAGGTGCTCGGTCCGATCGACGACCTGTCTCGCTGGGCGGAGACGCTTCGCTGCGAATTCGCGATCATCGCGATCCCGTCGGCCTCGGCCGAGGTGCAGCGGCGTGTCGTCACGCAGTGCGTGCGCGCGGGCGTCAAGGCGCTGGTGCTGCCCGCGCTGACCGATCTCACGCAAGGACGGGCGTTTCTTTCGCAGGTTCGCAACATCGACCTCGAAGACCTGCTGGGGCGCGACGCCGTCAAGATCGACATGCCCCACGTCGAGGCGCTGCTCAGCGGCCGCGTCGTGATGGTGACGGGCGCAGGCGGGTCGATCGGGTCCGAGCTGTGCCGGCAGATTCTGCGGTTCTCTCCAGCGCAACTGGTTGCACTGGACGTCTCCGAGTTCGCGATGTACCGCCTTCTCGAGGAAATGCGCGAGCGCTTTCCGCAGTTGTCGATCGTCCCGATAGTCGGAGATGCGAAGGATTCGCTGCTGCTCGACCAGTTGATGGGGCGCTACACGCCGCACATCGTTTTCCACGCGGCGGCATACAAGCACGTGCCGTTGATGGAAGAACTGAACACGTGGCAGGCGATTCGCAACAACGTGCTGGGCACTTATCGGGTGGCGCGCGCGGCGATCAAGCATCAGGTCCGGCATTTCGTGCTGATTTCGACCGACAAGGCCGTGAATCCGACGAACGTGATGGGGGCGAGCAAGCGCCTGGCGGAAATGACGTGCCAGGCGCTGCAGCAGACCGGCGAATGCACGCAATTCGAAACCGTGCGTTTCGGCAACGTGCTCGGCAGCGCGGGCAGCGTGATTCCGAAGTTCCAGCAGCAGATCGCGAAGGGGGGGCCAGTGACGGTCACGCACCCGGAGATCACGCGCTTTTTCATGACGATTCCGGAGGCGACGCAACTCGTGCTTCAGGCGTCCAGCATGGGGCACGGCGGCGAGATCTTTATTCTCGATATGGGCAAGCCGGTGAAGATCGTGGATCTCGCGCGCGATCTCATCCGCTTGTACGGATACGGGGAGGACCAGATTCAGATCGCGTTCACAGGGTTGCGTCCTGGCGAGAAGCTCTACGAGGAACTGCTCGCGGACGACGAAACGACGAGCCGCACGCCGCACCCGAAGCTGCGGATCGCGCAGGCTCGGGAGGTGCCGGACCATCTGCTCGATGAACTGCTGCCGTGGTTGATGCAGCATCGCGTGCCAGGCGACGACGAGGTGCGCCGTGACTTGCGGCGCTGGGTGCCGGAGTATCAGCCGGCGACGGGGTTGACGTTGCAGAGTGTGGGGGCGACGTCGGTTCGGGCTGCGAGTTAGCAGGTCGTTGAAAGACGTTCGTCCATGCCGCACGGATCCGGGCACGAAAGTTCAAGGAACAAATGACGAAACGAGAAGTTTCGATGGCTACAACGGATCACTGTCCAGCACGGTGAGCCTGGAGGAATTTGTATAGCGGACACCCTGAAATCGATCCGAGCTCGCCGAATAAGGCGTTGGCGAAGATAAGACGAGAGAGAAGGGAAATGAATTCAGTAGCTCAGAAGACCTTATTCGAAACGTATCGAGTGAACGCATTTCAGGGTTTTCGACCACCCGATTGGCGTGATCTTGGGTGGAGTGCATACTCGCAGCACGACGAGGACGGTTATTTGCTTTACATTTTCTCCGCGCTCGGCTTCAACACACGACGCGTGGTCGAGGTCTGTTGCGGCAATGGGCGAGAGAGCAATACGGCCAATTTGCTCCTGAATCATCGATGTACAGGGGCACTTTTTGAAGGAAGCGAGGCGCTTGCCACTGTGGCTCGGCAGTTTTATTCTGAACATTCTGCGACCGCGTTTTGGCCGCCCGCCATTGTTTGCGACTGGATTACGGCGGAAAATATCGACGGGCTAATTACCGAAGCCGGCATAGTCGGAGACATTGATCTGCTGTCCATAGATATCGATGGGATCGATTATTGGCTCTGGGACCGGATCGGAGTCATTTCTCCGCGGGTTGTTGTTGCTGAAATTAATCATCTTTGGGGAGCGGATGAATCCGTGACCGTTCCTTATGCGCCGGATTTCAAAGCAGTCTTCACTCAATATGGATCGGATTACGCAGGCGCCTCAATTGCCGCCTTCGTTAAACTCGGGCATCGTAAGGGGTATCGCCTGGTCGGTGGCAATGCGATCGGAACCAACGCGTTCTTCGTTCGTAACGATCTCGTGCACCCGTGGTTGCCTGAAGTGCACGCCGACACGTTATTTTGGCACCCTCGTTCAAAGTTCGGTCAAAGTGTTCGTATCGAAGGGGTGCGTTCCATGGATTGGGAGCGCGTCTAGCATGGCGAGGACGATCGCCGCCGGGCACCTGCTGGACGGGAGGATTACCTAATGCATCATTAATGGCTGCCATTGCGAGATATGATGTGATCGAGCAATTCCATGAATTCCTCAATGCTCTCGCTCTTTTCAAGGAGAGGATTTAGCGTCTCAGGATCACTTTCCCACCAATGAGAATCAAGCAGACGCGACACCATGCGGGGTTCGAAGCGGTAACGTAAGATTTGCTGCGGATTCCCCGCTACGATCGCGTAAGGCGCAACGTCTTTAGTCACTACAGCGCCGGCCCCAACAATTGCGCCAGTATGAATTGTCACGCCTGACAGAATCGTAGCGTTGGCACCAATCCATACATCGTGCTCGATAACGATGTCGCCCTTCCAACGATTTGTCGGATTTATTTGATGAAGGAGCGTATTCGTAGATAGCGATTTTTTGGGGTGTTCACCGCCAAGAATAAAAGTCGCCCCGTGTGCGATGGAGCAATAATTTCCGATCCGCAGGGAGCACGGCGCGCCCCAGTAGTGAACAATTGGTCGGTTAGGATAGCTGTAACGTCCAATGCTCACCTGTGGAATCAGCATGGGGAAAATAAAGTAATTTTCAACCGATGACTTTTCGGGGGGCGGCGGACACGTTGACGGAACGTCGACAGTCTTCCGCCCCTTGTTCAGGAAGTATTTGATTCGAATCATCTGAGGGCTATAGAAATCCAGGTACCTTAACTCGGTCAGCGTCCCGCGCCAAAAACCAGTCGCCACGGCAACAGCCCGCCCGACACGCAGACTAGCGGACCTCGCCGCGGATCGTCACACCCGGGGTCCGCCGGCAGTAGTTGCGTCAGAACGCTTCAATATACGAATCGGTTCTCGAACTGCCCCGAGCACATATTCCGGATGCCGGATTTTACCGTGCTGCGAAGACTCGTACGAACCGTCGTAGTGGGGCTGTAAGGCGCCAGGAATGGCTCGCCAGAATCTGGTTTCGCTGGATTGTTAGCTGGTCTCGTTCCGCCGCCAGTTGGTCTCGCTCTGCCGTCAGGTGGCTCCGTTCAGCCACAAGTTCGTCTAGTTCGGCTACCAATTGAGCGTGCTCCGCCGCTAACGAGCCCCTCTCGGCGACCAATCGATCCCGCTTTGCTGCGAGCTCATCCCGGTTGGCCGTCAACCGATCCCGCTCTGCGGCGAGGACGCCAAACTTGGGATACAAGCTATTGGTGACCTCCGCTTGTCCAATAGCAGCAATATCCATATCGACGATGATTTCCTTCAATCCAGTTTGAAACTGTTCCGGAATCTCCATCAGGAATTGCGGGTCGCTATGAGTGAAATAACACTCCCCGGAATCTATATAGTTTGCATTCGCTGGAGCTGTGGGGATTAGCGTCCGTTCGCCTGTCTGGTTTGACAGTTGTACGCGATGAATCCGCACAATGGCATGATCACCGACTGGGTCGTATCGCACGGACCGGATAGTTGCGTCCTGTGGGAAGCCACTAAACGAATATCGGTGCGTACCCTTGGTGACTGGTATAGACAGCGATTCGAGCTCGTTGAATCCGGAACCTGTATCGAAGAAAAACTGCGCATACGGCATATTTGCGAGAAGGACCGCGGGCAGCGGTTCCTTCGATGCAAGGCTCGCGTCCAATGCCAATGCTTCGAAGATTTTGCTGCGCACATACTCGGGAGCGCACATGTGCAGTAGCGAGCCCGATCCGTCCAGCGGATAGACGTTGTTGTCCTCGGGGACTTCGACAAACCGGTTTACCTTGAGACCTTCGGCCAATGCATAGGCAAACGATGGGTTTCCAATGAACAAGGCAGCGTTTGCCAATAGCTTTGCCAGATCCACGAAGTTTGCTGTTTGAAACACCGTTCCGCCGATGTTCCGTCTTTCGATCTGATCGCTACCCACGCCAACGAAGAACACGCGATTCGCCGGTACGTTGCGGAACAGGTACTCGTAATACGCATGATTGAACCGACGATAGCGGCTCGTTAGTCCGACGACGATATAGGGCTCTTGCTTTATTCGCTGCTCTTGAGCCTCCTCGCCGACTGTAACCCATGGTTGCGTGCCATCAACCATGAGGTTGAACGGCACAGCGTGGGCATACAGCAAATGCAATCGGGGATCCGTATAGCTCGCACGGAACGAATCCAGGATGTAATTCACACCGAGATCCGCCGGGTTGGCGTATTCCCACGGAACGCCAGATTTGATGATCGTTACCCGTCGAATAAATTTTTGAGCTAGCAGCAACGGCGCGAGAGCCCGGGCGGCCTGTTCATTAAGTACTCGTGCGCCAAAGCAGGGATCAGCGCATATATTTAAAATAATATGATTGATGTTGAGCATCCGGCAAGTCGGCAACGAATAAAAAATATCGCCGATGTTGCCGGAATGGAGTCCCGAGCACCACGAGTCAGGAATGACCTCCTCCGAGGAAAAAAATTCGGCAACGACGGGAATCGCTTCCAGAATACTCATAGTGTGTAGATATCTCTGTTGGGTTTCGAGTAAGCCATTTCGTCCTGCTTTCGCTTGGAAAGATGGCCGTTTCCCCCACGGAATTCGTCCAGGATGGCAGCCGGCCGGATGCGCAACCCGCTCATTTTCCGAAGGC
>Ga0164242_10001741_pt1 | contig 25671 bp, 26 predicted proteins | sample OricomgcompostMG_FD_108783 | JGI IMG/M metagenome (GOLD analysis project Ga0164242, IMG submission 108783) | Miracle-Growth compost microbial communities from Emeryville, California, USA - Original compost - Miracle growth compost (MG) ...
CTGCTGCTCCCAGCTCGCCTCCTCGGCGGCGGTCGTGAACGGGAAGAACCCCTGCGTCGGGAATCCGCCATTCCCCACTGACTGGTCGCTCGGCGTAGCCGAGTGATCGCCAGGGGTGACCTTCGCGTCGTTTCCGTGCCGCGCGATCGTGACACCGCCCACGGCGACCGCCGCGACGACGACCACCGAGCCCAGGACCAGCAGCGGGCGAGTCCACCGCTGCCTCGTACGACGGGCACCAAGGCGTTGCTGGATTCGCATCAGTCCATCTCCCCCCGGTTGCACCGTGTCTGCCGTTGCGGCGAGCGCCTCGCGCAGCCGCTGCTCCACCTCGCGGTCGTCGGTGCTCATCGCTGTGACTCCAAGCTGTCGCGTAGCGCGGCGATGCCGCGTGAGGCATGGCTCTTCACCGCGCCGTTGCTGATCTGAAGGGCGTCAGCGATCTGCGCCTCGGACAGATCGCTGTAGTAACGCAGCACCAGGACCTCGCGCTGCCGGCGCGGCAGGTCGCGCAGCGCCGTCATGACCGCCGAGCGCTCCACCTCGTGCAGCGCGCCGTACTCCGCGCTCGGCGCATCCGGCATCGGGCGCGGTGCCTTGCGGTCCTCGACCTTCAGATGGCGGAGCCGCGACCGCGACCGGTTCACGACCGACTGCCGCAGGTAGGCGAGGGCGTTGTCCGGGTCGCGCAGGCGGCGCCACGCCTTGTGCGTCGCGACGAACGCGTCCTGCACGACGTCCTCCGCCGCGGCGGTGTCATGCAGCAGCAGGGCCGAAAGCCGCACGAGCGACCGGTAGTGCGCCGTGTAGAGGACGACGATCGCCTCGTCGGCGCCGAGCGCTCGCGGATCAGCGGAGCTCACCGGTCCGACCCTCCGCTCCACGACATCCATCACAAACCTACGACGCGGATCTCAGCAGATCGGTTTACGGCCACTTCTGATTCGAGGGCGGACATGCGGTCATCTGTGACCCACTACCCGCCCTCGCTTTCGGGGTACGGTCCGCAACATGACAGCGGGACGGGCCACCCTGCCAGCTCTTCCGGTTGTCGCGCTCTCGATCTTCGCGGCTGTCACGCCACTCGCTGCGTCTGCGAGCTCGCCGGCCACGCAGGTGCGGACGGTGTCGCCGGTCGGCAGCGACGGGCACCTCAAGACCGGGTACGAGCTCGTCCGCCGACTGGGTCACGCAAGCTGCCAGTCCCGTTCGTTCATGGCCACCGGCGCCGAGCGGTGCACGACGCCCGCCGCGCGGACCGTGGTCCTCGACCCCTGTTGGCCCACCGCGTCGCCCGAGACCTTCGTCTGCCAGCGCCGCCCTTGGAAGCACCAGGTCGTGCAGCTTCACGTCCGGCAGCCGGCGTCGGGCAAGCCGATCGCCCACCGAGTGAGCCTTCCATGGGGAATGCGCGTCAACGCGAAGGTGCGCTGCCTGCTCGACCCCGGATCGGTACGACGCCTGTCCGGCCACGCGCTGCTCTTCCACTGCACGCATCACCGCGACGTCTTCGGGCCGTTGCGTCGAGGCAGCGGGCGCTGGAAGGCGCACCTCTACCGGACCGGTGCGAGGACTCACAGCGGCTACCGGTCGCTCGGGTGGCAGCCGGTTCGGATCGCTTGGTACGGCGCGGCACCCGGATCTCCGTCGCCGAGCCCGACGCAGACGCTGCTCCCGACGCTGACGCCCTCGCCATCCGCGACGCCGACGTTCACCACGAGCGCCACGCCGTACTAGCGAAGGTCAGGGCCGGATGATGCCCGCGACCTTGCCGTGGACCGGCATGACGCTGACGTACTGACCGGTATACGGCGCGTTGAGCATCCAGCCGGATCCGAGATATATCCCGATGTGGCTGAGTGACTTGTAGAACAGGACCAGGTCGCCGGGCAGCACGTCACGCGCCGGGACCCGCCGACCCTGGTTCCACTGGAAGCCGGTGTAGTGCAGGAGCGCAAGACCCGCCTTGCCGTATGCCCAGCGGACCAACCCCGAGCAGTCGAAGGTGTCCGGGCCGGCAGCCGCCCACACGTACGGTTGGCCGAGCTTCGTCATCGCAGCACGGATCGCAACCATCGCGACCGATGGAGCCGCCGGCAGCCCAGGAAGCGTCGGGTCGACGTAGACCCCGTCGGCCTGCTGTCTCGGCGCCGGAAGCTTATGGTCGTGCCGGCGATGCATGCCGAGACCGCGAGACGTACCCACATGGACCGCATGCCGGAACCGGTGAAGCGTGTGAGTCAGGGTCACCCGACGGTGCTGTGCCCGCGGCTGCAGCTGGTGACTCAGGTTGTAGGGGACCGGACCCATCAGGCCGGTCGTGTCGGTGGGCTCGAGGCTTGGATCTTCCTGCCGCGCCTGCCGCAACAGGGCGAAGTCCGCGGCCAGGATCGCCGAGGCCGGCGCAGTCTCCAGATCGTCCGGTGCGCCGGTCAAGGCCCCGGCGTCCAGGGCTTGCTGGACGATGGCGTGCGCCGCCAGCTGCAGGTTCGACGCGTTCACCGCCGCGACCTGAGCCGGCCCCGGCCGGTTCGGCGTCGCCGCCACTTCCACCGCGCCGGCCACGGCAACGAGGACGATGGCGAGCCCCAGCGCGATGCGCAGAGAACGCACCGCATGCAAATGGTCGATACCAGCCGAATCCGACAAGCTGGACACCTTTTCCCTAGCCCCCGTACATCAGCATTGACGGTACGCGCGCCCTCGCGCCGCCGTCCCCTGTTCAACGGCGCCACCGCGAGAAAGGTTGACCGCGATCAGTGGCGAATCCGTCTAGGTGCGCTTCGGCAGACGAATCCTGGCGGCCTCGGTGGTCGCGGCACTCGCGATGACCGCGCCAGCGGTCGCGGCCTCCCCACCTCAGCGTGCCGCCGCGGCGCACGGGTTCTGGATCCCCGGCGATCTGCACGTCCACACGATCTACGGTCACGACGTCTGCATCACGCCGACCACAGCATGGGACTACACGAAACGGTCGCGCGCCGCTCGGCGGCCCTGTGCGGAGTTCTACACGTGGGGCTTCCCGCCCGCCGACCGGCTGGCGGAAGCGCTGCAGCGCGGACTCGAGTACGTCGCGATCACCGACCACAACAACGTCGTCAACCAGACCGACCCCGCCGTACTGGCGTGGGAGAAGGCGCACCCCCACTTCATCTCGGTACCGGGGTACGAGAACTCCCAAGCCGGACACGTTCAGATGCTCGGCGCCCGGTCTTGCTACGGCAACCACGGACCGATCCCGCGCCAAGTGATCAGCTGCGACTCCGCTCCCACGGACAAGTCGGTGCATGGCATGCGGGAACTCGCCAACGGCCTGCGCCGTCACGGCGGCGTCTTCCAGATCAACCACCCCAGCGACATGAACTGGCTGCACGAGTACAAGCGGCGGGTCGTTCCCGACACGATCGAGGTGTGGAACATCGGCCTGTGGGCGTTCCAGAACCCGCTGCCCAGCGCGAATGACAACAACTTCTCGCTGCGTTGGTACGACGGCTTCCTGCGTCGCGGAGAGGAAGTCGGGGTCACCGGCGGCAGCGATTCGCACTGGCGGCTCACCGACTCCTTCCAGGGCGTGGGTGATCCGACGACTTGGGTCTACGTCACCGCGCGCACGGTCCAGGGGGTGCTCGATGGGCTCCGCGCGCACCACACCTTCGTATCCGACCTGCCGCCGAGCGAGGTCGGAGCGCGGATGTACCTCGAAGCCGACGCCGACCATGACGGCAGCTACGAAGCGATCGCCGGTTCGCGGACCCGACCAGACGCGGCGTATCGCGTCCGGACAGCCAACGCACTGCCCGGGTCGGTCGTGCGGATCGTGACCGACAAGGGCACGGTGCTCGTGAACCTCCCGCTGTCCGGCACGCTGCTGTTCCGACCGGGTGCAGACGGGATCCCGAAGGCGTCGATCTTCGTGCGGGCAGAGCTTCTCGAGCCCGATGCGCGTCAGGTCCGCACAGATACCTGCGACAAGGTCATCGGCTCGCAGACCACGCTCTGCCGCGACGACCTGCTGATGGAGTCCCTCACCAGCCCGATCTTCGTCCGCTCTACGGCAGCTTGACAGCGACGTAGTCGCCACGCGTCCAAGGCGGGTCGGGCAGCCGCTCGTCGAGCTTGCCGTTCAGCACGCAGTCGCCCGTTCGGTAGTTGTCGGGCATGTTCGGGTAGTCGGTCAGCCAATACGCACGAGCGAGCGCCAGCCCTTCCTGCGGACTCGCACCCAGGAGCTGCGCGGTCTCGGCGTCCCGCTGCATCGCCTCGCACTCGGCGACGGCTTCGTTGGTCTCGCCCCGCATGTGCATCGATTCGTGGGTCAGCACATGCACCGCAATGATCTCCGCAGCGGTCGGCCGCGCTTGGTCGCCGTTGTAGTAGTGCTTCAGGTCGCGACACGGGCCACGCTGGATCGTCGTGTGAAGCTCCGGCCCGTCCGGGCCGTACTTCACGTACCCCAGGTCACCGGACAGATCGGTGAAGGTCTGTCCGAAGGTCTGACAGTGAACCGTGGCGTGCTGGCCGACCAGCACGGTCGCCACCTTGCCGAGGTGGCCCTCCTCGCGATGCCGGAGGACGGTGGGCGTCGCCAGACCGGCCGCGACCACACCTAGAAACGCGACGCCAACCACGGGGAACTTACGGCGCCGGCCTATCGCGTCCCGTGGCTTCAGCGACCAGCGCACAGCTACCGTGACGGCGCCGGCCGCGAACACGACCGCCAAGATCAGCAACACAGCAAAGAGTCTGCCGACTCAACGCGCTGATCCGGCGCGCAACCCCGGACCTCAGCTCAGAAGTACGGCGTCATCGGAATCGGTTCGCGCACGACTTGCTCAGGGATCGCCACGGCGTCCGGAGCCTCGAACGGCTCCGACGGGCGGGGGATCGACCGACACAACGTGGGAACCGTGGTTGCGAAGCGGTCCAGCGGCAATACCGCCGTCGCCAAACCCGCATCTACGACTGCGCCCGGCATGCCCCACACGGCGGAACTCGGCTCGTCCTGTGCCAGCACCATGCCCCCCGCGTCGGCAATCGCCCGCGCGCCGTCGACCGCATCCCGGCCCATTCCGGTGAGAACGACGGCGAGAACGTCCTGCCCCCACACCGCCGCAGCGTCACGGAAGGTGACGTCGGCGGCCGGGCGCAGGCTGTTCACAAGTGGCCCGTAGGTCAGGTAGACCTCGGGTCGCGCCACCGAGCCGCGCACTCGCAGGTGCAGGTCACCCGGCGCAATCAGCACCGATCCAGGCTCGACGACCTCACCGTCGCGGGCTTCGGCCACGCGCATCGGACAGCTCAGATCTAGCCGTTCAGCCAGCATCCTCGTGAAGTCCGGCGGCATGTGCTGAACGATGAGCACCGGAACCTGCAGATCCCAGTGCGGCAGCACCTCCAACAATGCGTCCGGTCCACCGGTCGATGACGCGACGACAACCACTCCGTAGCCGCCGGCACGAAGCCGACGGCGCTTCACCGGGGCAGCCGGTGATTCGGTCAGCGGCTTCATGGCGAGATCCGTCAGGCTGCGTTGCGGGACGCCGGAACGACATCGAGACGCGGAGGCGCCTCGCGCTGGCGTGGGAGGCGCACCGGGACGGCGGATCGGTCAGCCTCCGGCGGCATTGCCGCACTCCGGCTGCCCCGGGCGATCGAAGCGGCCTCATCGGCGACTGCAGCGACATACGCCTCACGGCTGCGCGCGGCCCGGCGGCCAACGCCGGCCTCGACGCCCGCCCGGCGCTGGAGCGGCTCGGCCAGCGCTTGACGCATCATCGCCAAACCCTCGGCGCGCATCTGGGCGATCCGCGACTCGGTGACGCCCAGCTCGTCGGCGAGGTCGAGCGAGGTCCGGCCGGCGACGAAGTAGCCGTCGATGACGAGGCGCAGCCGGTCGGGCAGCAGCCGGAGCGCCGCCCCCAGCAGCGCCAGCGACTCGGCCTCATCCACAACGGACTCTGGAGTCGGCGCGTCCAGAGCGAAGAGAACGTCGGCAAGACCCGCGGTGACGCCATCGGTCGTGGCTGACGGCGCATCCAGCGAGAGGACATGGCCGCTGTGCCGTCGAGCTCGATGATCATCGAGCTCACGCGGCGACATCTGCAGCGTCGCAGCGAGCTCGTTCGTGGTCGGCGTACGGCCGAGGTCCTGGCTCAGCGTCTCGAGCGCGGCGTCGATGTGCCGGGCCCGAGAACGGACCGATCGTGGCGCGAAGTCGATCGCCCGGATCGCGTCGATGACCGCGCCCCGCACGCGGGTGACCGCCCAACGATCGAAGGGCACACCCCGGCTCGGGTCGAACCGGAGCGCCGCCTCCACGAGGCCGAGCGCCGCAGCCTGAGCGAGCTCTTCGCGGTCGGCGTGCCGCGGATAGTGCGCGGCCATCCCTGCGGTCAGCGCGGGGATCAGCGAGAGGTGGTCCTCGACCAGCTTCGCCGCCTCAGGCGACAAGGTCTTGGTCCGCTGAGCGGCAGCCGCCGCCGGCAGCTGGTAAGCAGCGACTTCGGTCATCGCGCCGCCCCTTTCGTCCGACCGTGGTTCATCCGGTTTCGCCCTTGCTTCGGGCCGTCGACGAAGTATTGAGGGACCTGAACAGCGGTCTAAATAGCTCCTTTTGACGCTCTGATGAGGGCCTAGGACCGTACTAGTCCCGCGCCGGTGACACGTCTTTTCGCCTGATTTGGCGGGGTTCAGCCGCACTCCTGGCTTTGCCACCTGACCCGAAAGGACGGCGAATCTGCTGCCAGAGGGCCCATTCGAGATAGGCATTGGCGGCGCGGGCGATCGGCCGGCGAGACCGAAGGTCCTAGCCTTCCTAGGTCCTCAGCCCTAGGCGACAAGGCCGACATGCCGGACATGTCGACCGGCACACAGTGGCGCAACGTCGTACGAAACGGACGACTCGCCGCCGGCCCGTTGGCAGCGATGATCGACTGGAGTAGGACTCAGGCGCTTTCGCGGGCGTAGAGCGCAGCCTGGGTGCGGCTCGAGAACTCCAGCTTGCGGAGGATCGCTGATACGTGGTTCTTCACGGTCTTCTCCGCGATGCCGCACTGACGGGCGATCTGCCGGTTGGTCATGCCGGCGGAGACGTGATCCAGCACCCGCCGCTCCTGTGGCGTCAGCGCGGCCATGCCGGTGGTGGCGGGCTGCTCGATGGTCCGCAGCCGGGCGAAGACCCGATGGGTCAACGCGGGATCGAGAACCGACCGTCCGTTGGCCACCGTACGGATGGCAGCAAGCACCTCATCGCCACTCGCGCGGTCGAGCAGATAGCCCGCGGCTCCCGCGGTGATCGCCTCGAACATCAGGTCCTCGCCGTTGTCGTCGGCGAGGAGGAGGCAACGGCTCCCGCACCCGCTGCTCACGATCTCCCGGCACAGCTCGACGCCTTCGCGGTAGCCGTTGCGGATCTCGATCACCACTACATGCGGGCGCGCGGAGAGAACCGCGGCGAGGGCCTGACCCGCGTCACTCGCCTCGCCCGCGATTCGCATGTCGTCGGCGCGATCGACCAGATCGACCAGGCCACGGCGAACCAGCTCGTAGCGGTCGACGATGAAGGCTCCCGTCATGGCAGCAAATCTCCCGAATGCTGGTTGTCAGTTGCCGTCAAAGTAACGCCGCCGGGCACGCGGCGTTAGGCCTGAATTCGCACTTGATCACTTGTGACCACGGAGGGGTCGCCCGGCCGAACCACTTGCCCTCGCTTGCCATAGTTCGCGCACAACGTGTGAGATTGGGGCCGGGCCACCGGGTCGGGGCCCCACGAAAGGAACGTCACCGTGCGAAAGCTCGTTTCCCTTCTCGTCCTCGCCTTCGCCGCCTCGGTGGCACTCGTGGCTTCTCCGGTCAGTGCCGCGGCCACGCCGGACATCGGCTTCAAGGTGCCGGCACATGCCCATGCGAACAAGCCGACGACGGTGCGGTGGCACGCATCGGGCGTCGGCCACAAGACCGTCGTGCTGCAGGGCTACGACTCGGGCAAGGGCTGGCAGCAGGTCGGCAAGAAGCTCCACGGCACGAAGGGCAAGAAGACGATCCCGGCTCTCCCCATCGGCATCTACGACTTTCGGATCGCCGTCTTCAACCACGCCGGCAAGCTTGTCGCCGCCAAGGGTCACAAGCTTCACGTCTTCGGGAAGGTGAAGTGGAGCTCGCTGTTCCCGTCCCCGCCGCGGGCGGCCGCCGGTGACTACGGGAACTTCCACTACGTGTTCAGCTTCTTCAGCAACGAGGTCAACTACGCCGCAATGAAGGTGACCCGGAACCCGTGCACATCGGTGCACATTCGGTACGTCCCAGGGACTGAGAACCCGAACGAAAGTGTCGGCGGCGTGGGAACGGTGCTGCTGAGCCGCCATGGCCGCTCCGCGGTCAAGTCCGAAGCGGCAGCGCAGCACGCGGGCAAACTGCACGGGTCCCTGCCGCTTGGGAAGAGCTGGACGATTCACGTGGGTGAGGACGGCGCCGGCAGCCGCCTCTACACGTGGTACGTCAACGGCACCGCGATCTGCGACCAGCCGCACATCTCGACCTACACCACCAACCAGAACTAGGAGAACAGGCTGGCCGGAGGCCGGCTCCGGTTGCCGGTGTCGACCTCCCCGTCCGGTTTGCCGCGCGGCGCCTGCAGCGCCTCAGGCACCAGCCCGTGCTCCTTGACCGACGGGTCGTTGGCGGACCTTCCCGCCGAGTCGGCTGGCTCCGGCAACTTGGGCGGCGGGTTGCCGGGACTCTCCGCGACCGGCCGGTCCGCGGCCGGGGGGTCGTTCTCGGCAGTCTTGGGCGCGCCCGCTACCGGCTCACGCTCCGCCATCGCTCAGTCCTCGAGGGCAGCGGAGATGGCGTCGCGAGCTCGATCGACCAGGGATGCGAACGGACCCACCGCCAAGGTCACCGCAGCCGTCTTCGCGCTCGGATGCGGGTGAGTCGGTGCGACCTTCTCGACCCGCCGCATCGTCGTACCGAGCTTGGCCAGCCGGTCTGCGTCATTGTCGCGACGGACCAGCGGGAACTCCTGCTGCTCCTCGTTGGTGGCGTGCTCGAGGACGTCGGCAGCGAACGACCCGAACTCGGTGAGGAATGCGTCGCTCGCCGGGTCGAGCTTCTCGAGGTCAGCAAGCACCTGCTTCGCCTCGTTCTCCTCGGCGATGCGCTCGTTCGCGATCCGCTTGCCGGCGTCGCCGGTTGCCTTGGTCACGGGCCGCAGGACGAGCTCTTCCGCGGTCTCGTGCACCGCGAGCATCTCGCGAAGGTCGTCGAACAGGTCGCCGCGCGACTCCGCCGATGCAGTCTTGATCTGTTCGATCAGCTTCTCAACCTGCCGATGCTGCTCGAGCAGGAACTCGATGGCGTCTTGGCTCATGTCGCTGTCTCCTCACTCGTGGGCTGCTTGATGCGTGCCCGCGCGCCGCCGTGTCACACCCGCAGGGAGGTGTCCCTCTCCGCGGGGTCAGCGGTCAGATCGCGACTACCTCCCACGTGATGCGTCTGTGGGTCGGTCCTCGCCACGTCGGGGATCGCACCCGTTGTGACGAGCAACCGATACCTGACGATCAACCCACCGACGTCGAGCGCCTCTGTCTGAGCGAGGCCGAAGCGGTTGGTCACACTTCGCACATCGAGAACATTGCGCATCACCTGCTCCGCCCCGACATCCGGGAAGTCGCGGCACAGGTGATCTGTGAGGATCTGCCAGTCGGCGTGCTGAGAGCAGCACCGCTCGATCGGCTCCAACTGTTCAGTCATGGCTGCTTCCTCTGCAACGCTGTGCAAGTCCCGAAGCCGGAGACTGCGCTGCTGAGTCGGATCCGGCGTAAACGATCTTCCCTGCCGTACCCGACGCAAACCGGCGTTACGAAGCCGTCGCCGTCTCAGCTGCGGCGTAGCCGAAGTGGATCAGGTCCGCGCCGGCGCGCACCGCGAAGATGCTGGCGACGTAACGCGTCACACGCGGCGCGAAGGCCAGACCGGTGATGAAGCCGGTGGCCACCCACTGATCCATGCAGAACGGGCAGGTGATGAGCTCGCCCACCGACTTGCCGGCACCGGTCGCGGCAACCTTCTCGTGGACCTCACCCGGGCCTGCCGATCCTTCGAACCTCGCGAAGGGTGCGCGCAGTGGGCTGGTCACCGAGTCGCGGCTGAGCGTCCGGCTGAGCTTGTGCGTCGCGAGCGTCAGGAGCGCGAGGTCCCCGGCACGGAATCCCGCGGGAAGCCGGTTGGCGCGCTTCATCGCCAACAACGCCAACGACACCCCAGCGCCGTAGATCGCCATGACCCCGGCGTAGCCGCGCAACTCCGATGCCGGCCGCCCGTAGTGGGCAGCCACTGGATTCTCGTCCCGAGGTTGCTGCGTCTGCGGCAAGAGGGTCTCAGGATTCGTCATGCATCGCCCGTTCTTCCGGCGCGAAGCCGCCGCGGTCGGTGCCGACGTCGACGGCCCACGCGTCTTGTTCCTTGCCGGTTCCCGCTTCACGCACCTCCGCGAATCGACCCACCCGCTCGTCGCGGTCTTCCGGGTACGGCGTGTCGCTGCCGTCGCCACGAAGGGTCGTTCGTTCCGGCTCCTCGCGCGCCAGCCGGTCCGACAGCGGCTCGCCGCTGCGCATCTCCTCGGCGGTCACGCCGAAGTCGACGCTCGCTCCCGGCCGTTCGCCAGGCACGTCCGGCTCTTCTTGCGCATCGCCGGTGATCTCCTTGGCCGGCAGGGCGTTCGACATGTCCGGCATGCCTTCGTCCTCGAGGGCCGACCCGGGGTCGGGCTCGCGCGCGCCAGAGCTGGCGGTGGTCATCTCGTCTTGCTCCTTCACTAGTCGTCGTTCGGCGGCGCGAGCACTCAGCCGCGCAGCCGCGGCAGCACGTCGTCGGTGAGGAACCGAATGCCACCCTCCTGGTCAGGGCCCATCTGAGAGACGTACACCTCGTCGAATCCGGCGTCGGCGTACGCCTGGATGGAGGCGGCCGCCCGCTCCGGATCCGGGCCACAGGGGACCGTCTGCGCGACCTGCTCAGGCGAGGTTGCTTCACCCAGCTGTTCGAACTCGACCCACGACGGCAGGTCCTGTGCGCTCTGACCCCCGACGGCTTCGAAGCCCCACAGCCGGTAAGCCGTCTTCGCGGCGTCATCAGCCGAGGCGGCCCAGCAGATCTTCACTCCGCCTTGCGTGACACCCCTGCCGCCGCCTTCGCGGTAGCGCGTCAACAGCTCGCCGTCCGGCTGCACCGTGATCCAGCCGTCACCGATGCGTGCGGCCAGATCGGTAGCCGCCGGCCCGAAGCCGGAGACGAGGATCGGCGGAAGCTCTTCGGGAAGCGAGAAGATCCGCGCGGCATCAACCGTGTAGTGCTCGCCGCGGTGGGTGACGGTCTCGCCCTTCCACAGCTCCCGGATGACACTGATCGCCTCTTCGAGACGTTGCAGCCGGATCGAGGCCGGTGGCCACAGACCGCCGAGAATGTGCTCGTTGAGGCGCTCGCCGGAGCCGACGCCGAAGGAGAAGCGACCCGGGGCGAGTGAGGCAACCGTCGCCGCGGCTTGCGCGAGGACCGCTGGGTGGACGCGATCTGTCGGGCAGGTGACCGCCGTCGTGATGTGCAAGTCGGTCGTCGCCGCAATCGCGCCGATCACCGACCAGACGAACGCGCTCTCGCCTTGTTCCCGCGTCCACGGGTGGTAGTGGTCGGAAATCCAGATCCGGTCGAAGCCGGCGCTCTCAGCGAGTTGTGCGGTACGAAGCAGCTCCTGCGGGCTGAGTTCCTCGGACGAGAGGAAGTAGCCGAACTCGGTCATGAGATTCGCGTACCCGGCTTCGCGAACAGCACGCATCCCACGACGAGCGACTTCCCGACACCGAGCGGGCCTGCCGCCGGGTTTGCGATCACGGCCCGACGGTCATGAGGAAGAGAGAATGATCAACAGGTCGAGGAGCGCCGCGATGAGAACGCCATCCAAGGGCCGTGGTGTGGCGGTCGTCACAGGCGGTACGGCCGGGGTCGGTCGCGCCACCGTGCGTGAGCTCGCCCGACGCGGGTGGGATGTCGCGATTCTCGCGCGCGGTAGGGCCGGGCTGACTGCCGTCGAGACGGAGGTCGAGGTTGCCGGTCGCCGTGGGCTCGGGATCGTGACCGACGTGGCCGACCTTGCCGCAGTGCAAGCAGCGGCAGAGCGGGTGGAGTCCGAGCTCGGACCGATCGAGGCCTGGGTCAACGTCGCGTTCGTCGGCGCGTTGAAGACGTTCTGGGACACCGATCCCGAGACGTTCCGCCGGATCACCGATGTGACCTACCTCGGCCAAGTGCACGGGACCCGGGTTGCTCTCGATGTGATGCGCCCACGGGATCGCGGGGTAATCGTCAACGTGAGCTCCGCGTTGGCATACCGGGGCATCCCGTTGCAGTCGGCGTACTGCGGTGCAAAGCATGCCATCAAGGGATTCACCGAGTCCGTCATCACCGAGCTTCGACATGAACACAGCAAGGTACGGGTCTGTCTCGCAACTCTTCCCGGCGTGAACACGCCACAGTTCGACTGGAACGACAACGGACTCGACGGACACCCTCGACCCGTCGCTCCCGTGTTCCAGCCAGAGGTCGCGGCCCGCACGATCTGCTTTCTCGCCGAGCACCCCCGCCGCAACATCTGGATCGGCGTCTCGGCGGCGTACACCGTGCTCGGCAACCGGATCGCGCCGGCGCTGCTCGACCGCTACCTGGCCCGGACGGGATTCAAGGGGCAGCTCACTGATGACGGTCCGCGACACGGCTCCAACGTCTTCGTCCCTCGCGACGAGGAAGCCGATCGAGGTGCGCACGGCATGTTCGACGACGAGGCACACGCGCGCGACCCGTGGTCTGAGACATCGATGGCCGTCTGGAGTGCCATCGACCGGCTGGCTGAGCGCGCTCGCGAGGTTGCGCGACGGTCATGAGCCGCGACGCCGACGGCTACGCCCCGATCGAGTCGTACGCCGCCATCGGTGACGGCCGCACCGTCGCGCTGGTCAGCACCGACGGACGCATCGACTGGTGGCCTGTGCCCGCGCTCGACGCCGAGCCCACGTTCGCGGCGATTCTCGACCCCCATCGGGGCGGCTGCATCGAGCTCGAGCCGGTGGAGCCCTACACGTCCACCCGCCGCTACCTCCCGGACACGAACATGCTCGAAACCACCTTCGCGACCGATCGCGGGGTCGCGCGGGTCACCGACTGCCTGCCGTTCGGGCGCTCGGGGCGGCTGGCATGGAGTGAGCTGGCGCGAAGGATCGAAGCGCTCAGCGGCGCGGTAGAGATGCGGTGGACCGTCGCACCGGGCACGCAGCTCGAGACCGCCGAACCTTGGATCGCGGACCGGGGTGACGCCTTGGTCATCCGAGTCAGCGAGGACCAGCTCGTACTTCGCCACTTCGACGTCGGCAAGCCGGTCTCGGACGGGCACCACGCCTCCGCGACCTTCACCGCGGTGCCCGGCCGACCCGGGCTGCTCGCCGTGCTCGGAACGACGGATGCGCCTCTCTTCCTGGCCGATCGTGACGAGCTCGAAAGCCACTTTGCGATCACCGAGCGGCGGTGGCACGAGTGGGCGGCGGCCATCAACTACGACGGACCGTGGCAAGAGCAGGTGCGCCGCTCCGCACTCGCGCTACGGCTGTTGCAGTACGTGCCGACGGGTGCAGTCGCTGCCGCGCCGACGACCTCCTTGCCCGAGGCGCTCGGCGGCGCCAAGAACTGGGACTACCGCTTCATGTGGGTTCGGGACTGCGCGTTCGCCATCGACGCTCTCCTCACCCTGAGCCTGCATGACGAGGCGCAGGCAGCCGTTCAGTGGATGTTGGGTGCACTGCGCAGGACGGAGCCAGAGCTGCACGTGTTCTACCGGTTGGACGGCTCCGCGCCGACCAGGCACATCGAGCATCCCGACGTGCCCGGCTACCGCGCGAGCTCACCGGTACGGATCGGGAATGACGCCGCCGACCAGCAGCAGCTCGGGACGTACGGCGACCTCCTCGACATGATCTGGCAGTACGTCGACGCGGGCCACTGCCTCGATCCGAAGACGGCACGCCTCCTCACCGAGCTCGTCGACCGGTGCTGCGACACCTGGCATCGCAAGGACTCAGGGATCTGGGAGCTTCCCACCCAGCGGCACTACACGATCTCGAAGGTCGGATGCTGGACGGCCTTGGACCGAGCGGTCCGGCTGCACGAAGCAGGCCAGCTGCTGAGCGACCATGTCGACCGGTGGAAGAGCGAACGCGATGCCGTCCACGCGTGGGTCGATGAGCACTGCTGGTCGGCGAAGCGGTCTTGCTACACCGGCTATGCCGGTACCGACGGTCTGGATGCGGCCACCCTGCTCATGGCTCGCACCGGATTCGATCGCGGTGAGCGGCTCGCCGGCACCGTCGAGGCGATTCGCAAGGAGCTCTCGGACGGACCCGTCGTACGCCGGTACAGCGGCGCCGACGATGGTGGCGGCTTCATCGCCTGCACGTTCTGGCTGGTCCACGCCCTCGTGCAGCTCGGCGATCTGTCCGAAGCCAAGGCGCTGATGGACGAGGCCGTCGGACTGGCCAACGATGTCGGGCTGCTCGCCGAGATGATCGATCCGTCCACCGGATCGATGCTCGGCAACTTTCCGCAGGGCCTGAGCCACCTCGCGCTCATCAACGCCGCCTGCGCCTACGAACGCGCAACGAGCTGACCGCGCGCCGACACCATCGCGCGCAGCCGGCGCGCGTCGCGCACCGCGGCGGCGCCAGGATCGTTGTTCGCGTACGCGTATCCGTCGGCGGCCGCAGCCAACCTTCCCGCCCATCGGCCCAGGTCGCGGTTGTCGTAGCCCCAGCCGTCGCGGCCGTGGTGCAGCCGCAGATATGCCCATCCGGCCGTTCGCCACAGCGGCCCCAAACTGCGCCCTTCGCGGTCGGCCCACACCAGGGCGGCGCCACGTCGGGCGAGGAGGGCACGCAGCTCGTCGGTGAACCACGACTGATGACGCGGCTCGACCGCCACGCGAACACCCGCCGGGAACTCGGCGAGAGTCTGGTCGAGCCGGTCCAGCTCAGCCGGCAGATCAGGCGGCAGCTGGATCAGCAGGGGCCCGAGCACCCCGCGGGCACGAAGCGGTGACAAGACCCCCATCAGTCGCGCCACCGGCTCGGCGGGCTCGCGCAACCGCTTCACGTGGGTGAGGAAGCGGCTCACCTTGAGAGCCATCACGAAGCCGTCGGGCAGCTCTCCCGCCCAGCGCCGGACCGTCTCGACGGTCGGCAGGCGGTAGAAGCTGGAGTTCACCTCCACCGTGTCGAAGGACTCGCAGTACGACGACAGCCAAAGCCGCTGCGGCGGCCTCGGCGGGTAGAAGGCACCTCGCCAGTCGGCGTACTGCCAGCCGCTGGTCCCGACCCGAACCGTCATGCCTTCCGCCATCGCTCGGCATCACCGCGCAGCGTGAGGCCGTGGCCGGGCCGACTCGCAGGACGAAGGCAGCCGTCACGAGCAGGCTTCGCGCCGTCGAACAGGAGGGTCTCCTCGATGCGGACGTGGTCGTGGAAGTACTCGACGTGGCGCAGGTTGGGCACCGCGCCCACGAACGCCGCATGCAGGTGCGGCGCGCAGTGGCCCGACACGTCGAAGCCGTGAGCGGCAGCAACCGCCGCCGCGCGCAGGAACTCCGTCACCCCACCACACCTCGTGGCATCGATCTGCAGGCAGTCGACCGCACCGGCGCCGAGCATCCGCGCGAAGTACGGCAGGTCGTAGCCGTACTCGCCGGCCGCCACGTCCGCCGTGATGGCTCCGCGGACCGCTTGCAGCCCAGCCAGGTCGTCAGACGACACGGGCTCCTCGAACCACGTGACACCCAGCTCCGCGAAGCGATGCCCCATCCGGATCGCCTGCCCGACTGAGTACGCCCCGTTGGCATCGACGAAGATCTCGCCCGCGTCGCCGGCCAGCCCCGACACCAGCTCTACTCGCGAGAGGTCACGTTCGGGTCGCTGCCCCCAGGACTCGCCGATCTTGATCTTCACCGCGCCCACGCCGCACCGCTCGAGCCAGTCACACACCTGGTCCCCGGTCTGCCGGTCGTCGTACGTCGTGAAGCCACCGCTGCCGTAGACCGCCACCGCATCGCCCTCGACACCGAGCAGTCGGTGCAGCGGCACGTCGAGCAGCTTCGCCTGCAGGTCCCAGAGGGCCACATCGACCGCGGAGATCGCGGTCGCCGCGATCCCAGGGCGGCCCACGTTGCGCACCGTCTTCGACATCGCGGTGTTGGCGCCGCGCGGGTCGAGCGCGGAGCGGTGCACCACGACGGGTGCGAGCAGGTCCTCGACCACACGCGCTGCGGCGCCGGCCCCGTAGGTCCAGCCCAGTCCGCTCCTGCCACCGGCATTCACGGCGACCGTCACCGCAGTCGTCTTGTCCCAGGACAACGTGCCGTCGGCCTCCGGACCATCGGTGGGGATCTCGTAGATCGCCGACGTGACCGACTCGACTACAGGTGGGCCGTCACCGTCCATCGCGACCTCCCGTGCGTTGCCCGGCGACCAACCGGTCAGCTGCCCGGGCGGCAACCGCCATGATCGTCAACGCGGGGTTGGCGGCGCCCTGGGTCGGCAGCACACTCCCGTCGACGACGTACAGGTTCGGAATGGCCCAGGTTCGCAAGTCGGCATCGACGACACCGGCCTCGGGACGCGCGCTCATCCGCGCCCCGCCGATCAGATGCGCCGTGCGATCGATCGTGATGACCTCGGTCGCGCCGGCCGCCTCGAGGATCCTGGCCTGCATGGCGCGCGCATCGTCGAGCAGTAGCTTGTCGTTGTCGCACAGGCTGTAGGTGAACTGGGCGACCGGCAGCCCGTAACGGTCGGTTTGCGCAGCGAGCGTCACCCGGTTCTCCGCCTGTGGGAGGTACTCGCACAGCGCGCCGATCGTCGCCCAGTGGACGTAGTCAGCCATGTACTCGCGCAGCACCGTCCCCCAATGCCCTTGCGCGGCGACGTGCTCCGCCCAGGTGATCGGCAACGGGGAGACGGTCTGGATGCTGAAGCCTCTCCGATACGGCTTGCCCGGCATGGTCTCGTAGAACTGCTCCGAGCTCACCTCAGGCGGCGGAGCCTTGTACATGCGGACCTCTTCGTCGAAGCGGCCCGCGGCCTGTGGTGCGCCTTGCACCATCACGTAGCGCCCGACCAGGTCGTTGTCGTTGCACAGCCCGTTGGGCCATCGCTTCGTCGCGGAGTTCAGCAGCAGGCGGGGGGTCTCGATGGAGTAGCCGCAGACGGCCACCATCCGCGCCCGCTGGCGGCGCTCGCGGCCATCCTTGAAGTAGCGGACGCCAGTGACCAGGCCCGAGTCGTCGTCAACCTCGATGCCGCTCACCATCGCGTCCGACCGGATCTCGGCGCCGTGCGCGAGCGCGTCGGGGATATGGGTGATCAACGGCGACGCCTTCGCATTGACCTTGCAGCCCTGCAGGCAGAAGCCGCGGTAGATGCAGTGCGGCCGGTTGCCGAAGCGTCCGTTGGTGATCGCCACAGGGCCGACTCGCATCTCGATACCCAGCTCGAAAGCGCCTCGCTGGGCGATCAGCCCGTTGCCGCTGACCGGGTGCGGAGAGTGCGGATAGCGATGCGGGTGCCCCCACGGCCAGGACTCGCCGGCGACCGGCAGCTCCTCCTCCATCAACCGGTAGTACGGCTCCAGGTCGGCGTACGTGATCGGCCAGTCTGCTCCGACGCCGTCGTTCGTGTACGTCGAGAAGTCGGACGGGTGGAAGCGCGGCGCATACCCTGCGAAGTGGACCATCGAGCCACCGACGCCTCGCCCGGAGTTGTTCGATCCGAGCACCGTCGGGTTTGCCCCATCGATGACCCGCGGCTCGGTCCAGTAGAGATGGTGCGAACCGCCCTCGTCACTGACCCAGTCGCGGTCGGGATCCCAGAACGGCCCGGCGTCAAAGGCCACTGCGCGCCAGCCCGCTCGCGCCAGTCGCTGGAGCAGGACCGACCCGCCGGCGCCGGCGCCGACGATCGCGATGTCGACCTCGTCGTCATCGGCGAAGCGGCGCATGTCGCGGCGCAGCTGATGGTTGACCCGGGTCCCGTCGTTCGGGATCAACCACGCGGACTCGTTTCGTCCCCGCACCTGGGTGAGAGCACTCACTGCGACTCGCTCAGCCGGTCACCGACGCCGATCGGACCTTTCGGGTCAGCCTGCTTCAGCTGCCGAGTTCTCGCCTCGGCATGCCGGCGCCGAGCCTGCTCGACCTCACCGCCGCGTCCGACCGGATCACGATCCGTGACGTCGGCGACCTCCCACGGCTCGCGGGCGTCGATGCCGAGGTTCTTGTAGCCGCGCGGATACGCCGGCCCACCGAAGCCGATCTCGTTCCAGGCCCACGGGTGGCTGTAGAAAGCGGTGCACGCGTACCGCGTCCACAGGCTCCAGACCCGGTCGGCTCGCAGCTCGTGCCACGCACTCTCGTTGAGCTGCTGCACCGACTGGATCAGGTCAGTCTGGTCGAACCACTCGAGCTCGGCGAACGGCCGGCCGAACGCTCCCCTGGCGTCATCATCGAGGGCGGCAAAGCTGCGCCGAAACGCTTCGCCGTCCTCGGGCAGGTCGGCATAGCGCCAGCCGTCGGTCTGCGCTTCAGCCAAGCGGGCGTCGATCATCTCGAGGACCGGAACCCGCGGCGGCTCACGTTGATCGAGCAGCTGGTCGAAGAGTGCCCGCCCCACTGCCTCCTCCGCGAGAGTGAAGAACCGCAGCGGCGGGCACGGGCCGAGCCGGGCCAGGACGACCCCGGCGGTCGCGGCATCCCAATGGCTGATCTCGTCGAGGACGTCGAAGCCGGGGAAGCGCTCGGCGGCGCCGCCGATGGTCCGACCTTCGCTTTCGATCGGCTGCCGGAAGATGGCCATGGCTACTCGCCCTCTCGCCGCAGGATCGCGGCGAGCAGCCCCATCCCCCCCACCATCGTCATCAGCAGCGGCGCGAAGACCGGCGGGCCCATCTCGACGTTGTACTTGCCGAGCCTCCAGCCGCCCGGTCGCTGCCCGATGCCGCGCAGATGCAAGTAGGTCCCTTGCAGCCCGTTGGCGACGATCGCCCCGGAGGTGAGCGGCAGCAGGGTCTTCGCTGCGCGCTTGCTGAAGACCCCCGCCACGCCGGAAGCGAACCCGACCGGCCCGAGTGCGACCGGCAGCCACATCATCGCGTTGCCGAAGCTGGCGCGATCGTGCTCGAGGTAGATCTCGGCGGCAGTGATCATCGACCCGATCGCGGTCAGCCCCGACAACGAACGCTCGAACCGTCCGGTCTCGATGTTGCGGACGATGCGATCGATCCCGTGAACCGCCTTGGGGCCGCCGGTCCTACTTGTCACGGCCACCGGGAAGGAACTCCTGAGCCTTGAGCTTCACGCCTTCCTTGATGACGTCCCACCGGTCGGAGTCGCCGCGCACGACGGCGCCGATCATGTTCTCGATCTGGTCGAGCGTGGCGTGCGGCGGAATCGGTGGCACTGCCGGATCCGTGACGAACTCCAGCAGGCACGGCCGGTTCGCAGCAAGTGCCTTACGCCACGCGTTGGCGATCTCGTCCGGCTTCTCGACGAGGATCCCCTCGAGCCCGATGCTCCGCGCGTAGTGCGCATAGGGGAACGACGGCAGGTGCTGCGACGGCAGGAACTGGGGGGCGCCTTCCATGGCCCGCATCTCCCAGGTCACCTGGTTGAGATCGTTGTTGTGCAGCACGGCGATCACGAGCCGCGGGTCGCTCCACTCTTCCCAGTACTTCGCAATGGTGATCAACTCGTTGATGCCGTTCATCTGCATCGCGCCGTCGCCAACGAACGCGACGGCCGGGCGGCCCGGATTGCTGAACTTCGCGCCGACCATGTAGGGCACCCCGTTACCCATCGTCGCGAGGGTCCCGGACAGCGAGCCGCGCATTCCGGGACGCAACTTGATGTTGCGGGCGTACCAGTTCGCCGCGGAACCCGAGTCGGCAGCGACGATCACATTGTCGGGAAGGACCTCGGACGCTTCGGCGAACACGCGCTGCGGGTTGATCGGATCGGCGTCGACGAGTGCAGAGCGGTGGATGACGTCCCACCAGCGCGCGACATTCTTCTCGACCGAGGTCCGCCACGACCGATCGCTCTTGTGCTCGATCATCGGCAGCAGGTGCTTGAGTGTTGGTCCCGCACTCCCGACGAGGTTCAGCTCGTACGGGTAACGCATGCCGATGAAGCGCGGGTCGATGTCGATCTGGATCGCCCGAGCCTGGCCGAACTCCGGCATGAACTGGGTGTAGGGGAAGTTGGAGCCGATCGTGATCAGCGTGTCGCATCCCGTCATGAGCTCGTACGACGGTCTGGTGCCGAGCAGCCCGATCGCCCCGGTCACGAACGGCAGCTCGTCGGAGACGACGTCCTTGCCGAGCAACGCCTTCGCGATACCGGCGCCGGTGAGCTCAGCCAGATCGAGGACTTGGTCCACCGCGCTACGTGCACCTTGCCCGATGAGGATCGCCACTTTCGACCCGGCGTTGATGATCTCTGCGGCGTGGGCGAGCTCGTGCTCGGGCGGGGTCAGCATCGGCTCGACGATTCCGAGGCTGGACGGAACCATCTTGAACTCGTGGGTCGGCGGCGAGTACTCGAGCTCCTGAACGTCTGACGGGACGATGACCGCGGCGACGGTGCGCTGCGTCATCGCCGTGCGGATCGCGCGGTCGAGGACGTTCGGCAGCTGCTCCGGCACCGTGACCATCTGGCAGTACTCGTTGGCCACGTCCTTGAACAGGCCCAACAAGTCGACCTCCTGCTGATACGACCCACCCATCGCGCTGCGGTTGGTCTGCCCGACGATCGCGACGACCGGCACGTGGTCGAGCTTCGCGTCGTACAGGCCGTTGAGCAGGTGGATCGCACCCGGACCGGAGGTGGCAGCACAGACCGCGACCTTGCCGGAGAACTTGGCGTAGCCAACGGCAGCGAAGGCCGCCATCTCCTCATGGCGTACCTGGACGAACTTCGGCTGGTTGCCGGCGCGGCCCCATGCGGCCAGCAGCCCATTGATGCCGTCACCGGCATAACCGAAGACGCACTCGACGTCCCACTCGCGAAGTCGGCTGAGGATCTGGTCTGCAACGGTTGGCATGATGGCGGCATACCCGGCATCACGGTGGCCATTCCGCCATGCAACCTTTGCGCGTGACCTACTCCACCGAGGGGTAACGATTCACGCGTGATCGACTCACTGGTCGCTGCCGGGCTCGATGAGGTCTCCGGCCAGGGTTGGGCGCAAGTGGGCGACTTGGCACTGGCCGCCGGTCTAGGAATCCTGATCGGTCTCGAGCGCGAGCTCAGCGGCAAGGCGGCCGGACTGCGGACGCAAACCGTGGTCGCACTCGGCTCGGCGTTGTTCGTCCTGATCTCGAAGTACGGCTTCCTCGACGTACTCGGCTCCAACCGATCGATGGTCGACCCGTCCCGCGTGGCCTCACTGGTCGTGTCCGGAATCGGGTTCATCGGAGCAGGCCTGATCTTCGTGCAACGCGACCGGGCGGTGCGCGGACTCACCACGGCGGCGTCGGTGTGGCTGACGGCTGCAGTCGGTTCGGCAGCCGGCGCCGGATTGTGGCTGATCGCGATCGCCGCCACGGCGATGCACCTCACGGCCGTCCGCGGGCTCGCGCCGGCGTCCAACTGGCTCCGCAACCGGCAGCCGATCGATCCTTCCGGCGGCGACAACGACTAGGCAGGCGTGCCGCGGCCTCGCGTGATCAGACGCGGCTCAGGGCGCGCCGCTGGCTCGGGAGTACGGGTCGAGCGGTAACGGCGTCGGCCAGCTCGGCCGGGTGGCCCAGCAAGAAGCCCTGTCCGGTGGTGCAACCGAGCTCCGTCAGCGCCCTCACCTGGTACGGGTGCTCAACTCCCTCCGCGACAGCCTCCAGACCGAGTGCGTCAGCGAGACTCATGACGGCCGCCACCATCGCCAGGCCGTCCTTCTCGTGGATCTGCGAGACGAAGGATCGGTCGATCTTGAGCTCTCGAAGCGGCAGTCGCTGCAGATACGTCAGCGAGGAGAATCCGGTCCCGAAGTCGTCCAGGCTGAGCTGCAACCCCAGGTCCGCCAGCTCGTTCATGATGGCGGCTGCGGCGTCGGCATCGGGCAGCAACGCCGACTCGGTGAGCTCGAGGCACAGCCGGTCCGGTGAGGCGCCGGTCTCGTCGAGGATGTCCGCGAGGTCGGCGACGAGACCACTCGACAACATCTCGCGTGCCGACACGTTGACCGCCATCCGGGCGGAGTGCGTCCGGGTGCGCTCGAGAACCACCGAGGCGCGACACGCCTCGGCGAGCACCCAGCGACCCAGCGGTACGACGAGACCGCTGTCCTCCGCGACCTCCATGAAGTCGGCCGGTGACAAGCGGCCGCGCTGCGGATGGTCCCACCGCACCAGCGCCTCGAACCCGACGACCGCGCCGGTACCGAGATCGATCTGTGGCTGGTACACGAGCACGAGCTCGCCGCGGTTGATCGCCAGCCGTAGCTCGGTCTCGGTGTCGAACTTGTTGACGATCCGCGCCCGCGTGTCGGCCGAGAAGATCTCGGTCCGGTCGCGACCGGTTTCCTTCGCGTGGTACATCGCCGAGTCCGCATCACGCAGCAGCGTCGCGGCCAGCTGAGCGACCGTTCCCTCAGACACCGCCTGAGCGGCCGCCACCGCGGAGAGCATGCTGGCGCCGACACTGGCGGAAAGACCCAGCTCCCGCCCGGCCACCGAGATCGGCGCGCTGACGGTGCTGTGCAGACGATGGGTGAACGACCGCATGGCGGCCGGGCTCAGCATGTCCGAGATGAGCACGAACTCGTCCCCACCGAACCTGCCGATGACCTCGCCGGTCTGAGCGGTCTCTTGGAGACGTCCGGCGACCGCACGCAGCACTTCGTCCCCGGCGTCATGACCGAGGCTGTCGTTGACCAACTTGAACCGGTCCAGGTCGAGGAAGACGAGGGCAAGCGGTCGTTCACTGGCCGCGCATCGGTGAATCGCCGCCACGAGCTCCTGGTCGAGCAACGCACGGTTGGGAAGGCCGGTCAGTGAGTCGTGCGTCGCGCGGCGTTCCAGTTCCAGCTTGGCCAGATGCCTCTCGGTGACATCTGTGATCGTCCCGGTGGATCCGAGTGACGCGCCGTCGGCATCGCGAAAGATCCAGGCGTGGATCTCCATCCACCGCACGCCGCCGTCGGCGGTGAGGTAGCGCGCTTCGAAGCGGCACTTCTCCTTACCTGTCGTCAACGTGTCGACGAAGATGTCGAGGTTTGCCTGCCGGTCCTCAGGATGGACGTAGTCGAGGAACGGGGTGCCGAGGCACTCCTCGACCTCGTGGCCGAGGATCCGATGCCATGCCGGGTTGAGGTAGGTCCATCGGCCCTCCGGATCGGCCTCGAAGATGACCTCCTGGACCGACTCGACCAGCCATCGGTAACGATCGGCCGTGGGCCGTCCACCCACCTTCAGAGGCCCCCGCACATGTGGCATCGGCGTCCACCACGGGATTGCCTGAGCCACTGCCGCCTCCAGCCGAGAAACCTCCCTCCGAGGGTCACCGGAGCCAGGTGGCCTGGCAATGACGCGAAGTGACTATGTCTGTCAGATTGTTGCCCGCTATGCGACGCTTTGGCCGGGAAGGTCTCGCCTGTCGTCGTGGGTGAGCCGGCAGCGCGGCCGTCAGAGGATGCGGGTCGTGCGACCTTCCCAGTAGCGGTCGCGGATCCGGCGCTTGTAGAGCTTGCCGTTGGGATCGCGTGGCAGCTCGAGGTCGAAGTCGATCGAGCGCGGGCACTTGTACGCCGCGAGATTGGCCTTGCAGTAGTACGCCAGCTCCGCGGCGAGCTCCGGACTCGGCGAGACCCCGTCCAGCGGTTGGACGACCGCCTTCACCTCCTCGCCGAAGTCACTGTTCGGCACGCCGAAGACCGCAGCGTCGGCAACCTTGGGATGCATGATCAGGACGTTCTCGGTCTCCTGCGGGTAGATGTTCACCCCGCCGGACACGATCATGAAAGTCGCGCGGTCGGTGAGATAGAGGTAGCCCTCGTCATCGACGTAGCCGACATCCCCGAGGCTGCGCCAGCCCTGCGCGTTGGACAGCGACTTCGTCTTGTCCGGGTCCTGCCAGTACTCGAACTCGGGACCGCCCTCGAAGAACAGCTCGCCCGCCTCACCGACCGGAAGCTCCTGGCCGTCCTCACCCATCACATGGACTGTCGTCAGTGGTCGACCCACCGAACCGGGATGGGCCAACCATTCCTCAGGCCCGATGGTCGCGCCTGCGAAGCCCTCGGTACCGCCGTAGTACTCGTAGATGATCGGGCCGAGCCAGTCGAACATCGCCTGCTTCACATCGACGGGGCATGGGGCGGCGGCGTGCACCACCCACTGCAGGCTCGACACGTCGTACCTGGCGCGGACCTCGGGCGGCAGCTTCAACATCCGGACGAACATCGTCGGGACGAACTGGGCGTGGGTAACGCGATGCTGTTCGATCAGCCGAAGGGTTTCCTCGGCGTCGAACTTCGGCACGATCACCGTCGCCGCACCGATGCGGTGGATCGCCATCGTGTAGTTGACACCAGCGGCGTGGTAGAGCGGGGCGGGCGACAGGTACACGCTGTCACCGGTCACCTTGTAGAGATGCAGGGCCGCTTGCTCCAGGACGCCCTGCGCCCATGACCCGTTCTCGGTCGGAAGCGGCCGGCGGATCCCTTTGGGGCGTCCGGTCGTGCCGGAGGAGTAGAGCATCTCGGAGCCGTCGGAGACCTCGGCCCGCTCAGTGACGGCCGCCATCGCGTCGTCGTACGTCGACCAGCCGTCCCAGTCTGCGCCGACTACCACCCACACATCGACACCGCTCTCGCGACTGCGGAGTTCGGCTGCGAGCTGCACCATCGACTCGTCGATGAACAAGGCACGGGCTTGGCAGTCATCGACGATGTAGGACACCTCGTCGAAGGTGAGGTGGGTGTTGACCGGCGTGTAGTAAAGGCCGGAGAGCTGGCAGGCCCATGTGACTTCGAGGAACTCGCGGCGGTTCGGCAGCATCAAGGCGACGGCGTCGCCACGACGCAGCCCGGCTTCGTGAAGCAGGCCCGCGACGCGCATCGCGCGCTCGTGCAGCTCGCCGTAGGTGACAGTCTCGTCGCCGGGCAGCAGCAGTGCGGCAGCGGCGGGCCGGCCGGCTGCGTGATCTGCAATGTTCACGTCGCGCGACCCTACCGTCGCACCGTGGTGGACGGCCCCGTACGAAGCAGCACACATCTCTGGGCCGCAAGCGCCGATCCGTACCTGGATGCCCGATTCGAATCGTGAAACGGCGTCAGTCCTGTGCTACTTCAGATCGGAACTCCGTTGTGGTGCGCAGTGGTCCGAGAGCGGCAGGCGAAGCAGGCGAGACGTGCCTGTGAAGTTGGGTCACGGCTGTTGTCCTGGAAGGACACTCAGGCCGGCTCGGCCTTGCCGACGCGGTAACGGTTTCGCAATCGCATGTACACGCTCGACTCGTGGGTCACCAGACCACGATCGAGAGCTGCCCTCGCGCACCCTGGGGCCCTGCCACACGTTCGTAGCACTCTGCTACGATGA